>Ga0302119_10001076_pt1 | contig 12296 bp, 9 predicted proteins | sample AG5_Tmax_MG_FD_203114 | JGI IMG/M metagenome (GOLD analysis project Ga0302119, IMG submission 203114) | Marine microbial communities from Western Arctic Ocean, Canada - AG5_Tmax | ecosystem: Environmental > Aquatic > Marine > Oceanic | place: Canada: Western Arctic Ocean | collected 2017-10-01 | reverse complement strand
CTCATCCTAAATGAAGCGATCAATGTGTCTCAATTGCCCGGTTTTTCCGAAGGCTCTTGTTATGTGCAAGACGCTTCAGCGCAGCTCGCCGCACAAATTCTAAAACCAGCAAGTGGTGAGCTCATACTTGATGCCTGTTGCGCGCCAGGAGGAAAGACAACGCATCTTGCAGAGCTGTGCAACGACGCACATATTGTGGCCATTGACAGTGATCAAAGTCGACTCACAAGAGTTAAGGAAAATATTGAGCGCTTTCAATTAAAGAATATCACCCTCAAGCAGGGTGATGCCCATGATAAGGCATGGTGGGACGGCCAACTGTTTGACAAAATTCTATTGGATGCGCCTTGTTCGGCGACCGGCGTTATTCGCAGACACCCTGACATTAAGCTACTTAGAAAGCCTAGAGACATCTCTCAACTTAGCGAAATTCAAGCATCAATTTTAGACAACATTTGGAGCTGCTTAAAGCCTGGCGGGGTGTTATTATATGCAACTTGCTCGGTACTAAAAAGTGAGAACGAGAGGCAAATATTTAGTTTTCTGAAGCGCACGAATGACGCCAAACACGAAGTAATTGACCTTGACTGGGGCATGGGTGAGATTGGCAAACAACAATTGCCAAGCCACGAGTTTGACGGTTTTTATTACGCCAAACTCTCCAAAACAAACTAAGAAAAATTACTTCTTTTCGTCTTCTAGTGCGATTTCTAGTACTTGATCTATCCATTTGACGCGGATGATCTCCAAATTGCCTTTAATCTTGTCCGGCACTTCAGAAAGCTCTCTTTCATTATCATCCGGAATGATCACCGTTTTAATGCCGCCACGAAGGGCCGCAAGCAATTTTTCTTTTAGTCCACCAATCGGTGTAATTTCACCTCTTAAAGTGATTTCACCCGTCATCGCAACATCGGCTTTTACTTTTCTCCCTGTAAGAACAGAGACCAGTGCCGTGCACATCGCTGCACCAGCACTTGGGCCATCTTTAGGCGTTGCACCGTCTGGTACGTGAATATGAATGTCGAGCTTCTCGTGAAAATCATCGGCAATATTGAGTGCTGCTGCACGCGTTCGTGTCACCGACATCGCCGCCTGAATTGACTCCTTCATCACGTCGCCCAGTTGGCCTGTGTATTTAAGCTTGCCTTTGCCCTTGTAAGCTGTCGCTTCAATTGTGAGTAGATCACCACCTACAGATGTCCAGGCCAAACCAGTCACTTCGCCAACTTGGTTGTGCTCTTCAGCCAAACCAAAGCGGAAAATCCTCATACCCAAGAATTTCGGCAGACTTTTTGAATTAATAATCGCACGTGCTTTGCGTTTTTTCATGGTGAATTCTTTCACCACTTTACGACAAATACTACCAATTTCACGGTCCAAACTACGGACGCCAGCCTCTCTAGTGTAGTAACGAATTATGTCCAAAATCGCTGAATCCTTAAATGAAATCTCACTACTTTTAACGCCGTTGTTTTTCATCTGTTTAGCAATCAAATGACGCTTAGCGATTTGTAGTTTTTCATCTTCGGTATAGCCGGAAAGCTGAATAATTTCCATCCGATCCAAAAGCGCCTGAGGTAAATCATAGGTGTTAGCTGTGGCGACAAACATCACTTGAGAAAGATCGTAATCAACCTCTAAGTAATGATCATTAAAAGTGTGGTTTTGTTCAGGGTCCAACACTTCAAGCATTGCTGAAGCTGGATCACCTCTAAAATCGGATGCCATTTTATCGATTTCATCCAATAAAAACAGAGGGTTTTTCACCTGCACTTTTTGCATTTTTTGCACAATCGAGCCCGGCATCGCACCAATATAAGTCCTTCTGTGGCCACGAATCTCAGCTTCGTCTCTTACACCGCCTAACGCCATACGCACATATTTACGATTCACTGCTTTGGCAATCGACTCGCCCAAAGAAGTTTTACCAACGCCTGGTGGACCCACTAAGCAAAGAATATTAGCTTTGTTATTGGTGACACGAGTTTGCACCGCCAAATGCTCTAAAATGCGCTCCTTAACTTTGTTTAAGCCATAATGATCAGCATCTAGGATTTTCTGTGCTTTTTTCAGATCCTGATTAATGCGTGTTTTTTTACTCCAAGGAACAGTGCAAAGGTTTTCAATATACGTTCTGATGATGGAGGCGTCAGAAGATTGCGACGACATACGTTGTAATTTGTTCAGCTCACTCTGTGCTTTGGTTTTCGCTTCTTTTGGCATTTTCGCTTTGTTAATACTTAGCTGCAATTCCTCAAGCTCGGTCTCGTCGTCAAGTGTGCCTAGTTCTTTTTGAATGGACTTCATTTGCTCATTCAAATAATAGTCTCTCTGATTAGACTCCATTTGTTTACGAACTCGAGACTGAATTTTCTGTTCAGCACCTAACACATCCAATTCACCTTCCAAAATTGCTAGGATTTTTTCCAGCCTATCTTTAGCAAACGTGCCCTCTAACAGGGTCTGCTTTTCTTCAACTTTTAAATTTAAATTGGCGATGATGACATCACTAAAGCGCTCAGGATCGGTAATTTCTTTAAGGACTTTGTAGACCTCTTCAGGGATTTTTTTACTGAGCTTGATGTAGTTCTCGAACTTCTCCAAAGCAAGGCGCATCATCGCTTTGATTTCGGTGTCGTCTTCAACAGCCAAACTGCAATCGCTCAGGCGAACCTCGGTATGCTCATCGACTTCGATAAATTCTTCAATCTTAGCGCGCTTAACGCCCTCGACCAATACTTTTATAGTGCCGTCAGGCAGCTTTAATAACTGCAAGATGGTAGCCAATGTGCCAACCGTATGAAGATCTTCGTTGCTCGGATCTTCGATTGACTCGTCTTTTTGGGTGACTAGAAAGACGTGCTTGTCCGATTCCATCGCCTGAGTAATCGCATTAACGGATGACTTTCGGCCGATGAAAAGTGGGATAACGGTATGTGGAAAAACAACAACATCTCTCAGTGGCAACAATGGCACTGATTGCTTTTCTAAGTCAATTGACTTTGTGGTGTCTTCTGTTCCCATAGTAGTGAAACGCCTTGCTTGTCTAGTAATCTCTTTAGATAGTGTCGCGTGACGTTAATTTCAAGTAGCCACTGCCCAAATTCATTCATTTTTTCTTCATGAATAAAACCAACATTGTGGATTTCACTGCGAATATAAGCCGACTGAACCTCCAATTGGATTCTGGCACGAGTCATCATACCACTTAGGCGTTGTGCTAACGCCTGATAAAGTAAATCAATACCCTCACCAGTATGCGCTGAAAGCCACACTCTAATTGCATTTCCTTCATCATCATAATCAATTCTTGGCTCGCAACTCTCAACAGCGTCAATCTTGTTCATAACAATAATGCTCGGAATTTTATCGGCATCAATTTGCTTAATAATGTCTTCGACTTGCTCAATTTTATCGCGATTGTGTGCGTCGGCAGCATCGACCACATGCAGAAGCACATTGGATTGACTGGTCTCTTCAAGGGTGGATTTAAAAGCGGCAACTAAATCATGGGGTAAATCTTGAATAAAACCAACCGTGTCGGCAATGACAGCCTCTCCTGAGGCCGGCAAAATCACTCGACGAATGGTTGAGTCCAGTGTCGCAAATAATTTGTCGTCAGCATAAACTTCGGCCTTGGTTAGTTGATTAAACAAAGTGGATTTTCCGGCGTTGGTGTAGCCCGCCAGAGCAATCATAGGTAAGTCGTTTTTCGTTCTCGACTTGCGCCCTAATTCACGTTGTTTATCAACCTTCTCTAAGCGCTTATTCAGGTATTTAATACGCTGCCCAATAAGTCGTCTATCTGTCTCTAGTTGTGTCTCACCAGGGCCACGCAGACCAATGCCACCTTTCTGCCTTTCTAAGTGGGTCCAACCTCGAACAAGGCGTGTGGAGAGATGTCTTAATTGCGCCAATTCCACTTGCAACTTACCTTCGAATGAACGCGCCCTAAGGGAGAAAATATCCAAAATAAGGCCTGTTCTATCCATCACTTGGCATTGCAGTGACTTTTCTAAATTTCGTTCTTGCGAGGGGGAGAGTTCGGGTGAAAAGATCACCAAATCAATTTCATGATCTTGTACAAGCTCACTTAGCTCTTCAGCTTTACCCTTGCCGATAAACAATTTCGCCGAAGCAAAGCTGCGCTTGACGGTTAAAGTTTGAATAATATCAAGACCGGAAGAAGCTGCGAGTTGCTCAAATTCCTCAAGGCCGTTGGCGACGTGTCTGTTGCTACTCAGTTCAATATAGACAAGTATCGTCCGCTCGCCCTGACCAACGGCGTCTTTTTGCCGATCGAATAACTCCGTTGCCATTAATGTCTAAGTAACAGGGTAAAAGATAGTTTAATGATCAACTTGCCTTACGCTTAGTATCGGCTTGCTGTTCGCTCATACGCAAAACAACAGGTAGTTTTTTACCCTCAACCACGGCCTTGTCGATAATGACTTCTTTAGCGTTTGTCATTGACGGCATTTCGTACATCGTATCTAACAACAAGTCTTCTAGAATAGCGCGCAAACCTCTAGCGCCAGTTTTTCTCTTAATGGCAAGCTTTGCAATCGTCGAAAGTGCTGTTTTTCTAAAAGTCAGTTTCACTCCTTCCATCGCAAACACTTCTTGGAATTGTTTAATAACAGAATTTTTTGGCTTGGTGAGAATCTCAACCAACGCATCTTCATCCAACTCACTAAGAGAGGTGTGCACCGCTAAACGACCTACCAATTCTGGAATCAAACCAAACTTAATTAAATCATCTGGTTCCAAAAGTGTAAACAGCTCCGTTAACGTTTTTTTGCTTTTCTCATCCTGTACATCGGCTGAAAAGCCAATGCCAGTTGCTTTTTCAACACGACGGTCAATCACTTTCTCCAGACCGTCAAAAGCACCACCGCAAATAAATAGGATTTTTGAAGTGTCAACATCAATGGTTTCTTGATTCGGATGCTTTCTGCCGCCTTGTGGTGGCACAGAGGCAATCGTACCCTCAATTAACTTTAACATCGCTTGTTGTACACCTTCGCCAGAAACATCACGAGTAATTGACGGAGAATCTGAACGACGTGAGATTTTATCGATCTCATCGATAAAAATAATTCCTTGCTCTGCTCTAACTGGGTCAAAATCGCATTTTGCCAGCAAGCTTTTAATGACATTTTCCACATCATCGCCGACATAGCCTGCTTCGGTTAACGTGGTCGCATCGGCAACTGCAAACGGCACATCAAGAAAGCGAGCTAAAGTTTGTGCCAATAGCGTCTTGCCACTGCCAGTTGGGCCAATTAGTAAAATATTAGACTTGTCCAACTCAACTTCGTTAGAAACATAGTCGGTTTTTAGGCGCTTGTAGTGGTTATATACCGCAACAGATAGTACTTTTTTTGCATGCGATTGGCCAATTACATATTCATTCAAAAAGCCAAAAAGTTGTTTTGGCGTGTAATCCCAATCGTGATGATCAACTTCTACTTCTTTGAGTGCTTGTTCTTGAATAAGTTCGTGGCATGACTCAATGCATTCGTCGCAAATATAGACACCGGGGCCAGCGATAAGACGATTGACCTCGTCTTTGTGCTTAGAGCAAAATGAGCAATGAAGATCTTGTGTATTTTGTGACATAGGTGATTGTAAGCTTAGCGTTTAGTCAGAACTTTGTCAATCAAACCGTATTTTGCTGACTCAGCTGCCGACATAAAGTTATCTCTGTCGGTATCTTTTTGAATGGTCTTTAAACTTTGCCCAGTGTGGTTCTTAAGAATAGTGTTTAACTTATCCCTAACCTTTAGAATCTCTTGTGCATGGATTTCGATATCACTTGCTTGACCAGAAAAACCACCCAAGGGCTGGTGAATCATACAACGTGCGTGCGGCAACGCAAAGCGCTTATCTTTGGCGCCAGCACTAAGAAGTAGTGCACCCATGCTGGCCGCTTGACCAATGCACAGCGTTGAAACATCCGGTTTAATAAACTGCATGGTATCGTAAATCGCCAAACCGGCAGAAACCGAACCGCCTGGTGAATTGATATACAAATGAATGTCTTTGTCAGGGTTTTCAGACTCTAAAAACAATAGCTGTGCAACAATCACATTAGCACTGTAGTCCTCAACAGGGCCCACCAAAAAAACAACGCGCTCCTTTAGTAATCTTGAATAAATATCATAAGCTCTCTCACCTCGACCAGAGCTCTCAATCACCATTGGAATTTGATGTAAGTTTTGGATGGACATAATTTATTGCTGTGGCGCCATAATTTCTAAAAACTCTTTCTTAGTTACGTTAATCTTGGCTTGGTCAGTGATGAATGTTGCCACCATTTCCTCTTGTACGATAGACTCAATACCCGAGATTCTTTGTGGATCAGCGCCATACCAGTCAAGCATTTGCTGTGCATTCTCGCCATACGAGCTTGCCATAATCTGAAGTTTAGCATTAACCAATTCTTTATCAGCTGTAATTTCGTTATCGTCCGCAATCTTATTGACCAATAAGCCCAATTTCACGCGACGCGACGCCTCTTCCTGAAATAAGCCTTCAGGTAGGTTGCCCTTAGTAGGAACGCCTTGCTGTTCCATTCTGCTGGCCATATCGCTTTGAAGTTTAGTTGCTTCTGCGTCAACACTGCCTTGTGGCACGTCAAACTCATTTGCCTCAAGAAGTGCAGTAAAGATTACGTCTTTATTTTGCTGCATTAAGCGCGTTTCAAGCTCAGTTTTCATCTGAGTCATCAAACGATTTTTCATTGTATCAAAGTCTTTTTCACCAAAATGCTTGGCTAGAGAATCATCTAACTTCACCTCTTTAGGTGAGCCAACTTCGCTAACTTTAACCTTAAAAACTGCAGCCTTGCTAGACAACTCTTCTACTGAGTAGTCCTTAGGGAAAGTTGCATTAACTTCAAGCTCACTACCAGCGGCAACATCTATTAAGCCATCTTCAAAGCCATCAATCATCGTACCGCGGCCTAGAATAATTTCAAAACCCTGTGCAGCACCGCCTTCAAAAGCCTCGCCGTCAATCATACCTTCAAAATCAATAATTAAGCGATCGCCTTTTTTTGATTTTCTCTTAACATCCTTGTATTCTGTCGCTCTGTCTTGTAATTCCTGCAGAGCTCTTTTTTCGTCTTCATCAGACACTTCAGAGCCAATTTGGTCAATGGATAGGTCCGCTAACGGCGCAACATTGATTTCTGGAAACACTTCAAATTCAATAGTGTAACTAAAAGTTTTCTTATCGTCTAAATCAACCTTTGTCAGTGCAGGTTGCGCTGCAGGCATAACATCAACATCTTTTAGTGCATTTTCTAGAGACTCACTAACCATTTCATTGGTCGCATCCGAACTTGCATTAGCGCCAAAACGTTGGCGCAGGATTGCAACAGGAATTTTTCCTTTTCTGAAGCCGTCAATTTTGGCATTCTTACTAAGATTTGTAATAATCTTATCTTTTTTCTCGTTAAAAGAATCAATTGGCAATTCAACCGTAAGAGATCTTTTTAGGCCGTCTAATGTGTTTAGTGAAGTCTTCATGTATTGCGTCCGTAACTTGCATTAAAAAACAAAAGATTATACATGATTTGCAAGGCAATAAAAAAGGCAGTTAATACTGCCTTTTATAACTGCTTGACGCCTGAGGCGTCGAATGATTACTGTTAATGTAATCCAGCGATATACTGTGCCAAGGCGTCAATTTCAATCGTTGTCAAGCCCTTGGCAACACTTCTCATCATGCCTTCATAATCGTTTGCTCTTTCGGGCTTGCTTTCACCAGTTTGTAGGTTCAGGGCAAACTGACGGAATGCTTTCAATTGCTTCGATGTATAGTCAGCATGTTGGCCTGAGATTGCAGGGAACTTTGCACTTGGAATGCCTTTGCCTTTAGGGCCGTGACAAGCGATACAAGCTGTTGTACCTGTGTCTTTTTTACCGCCCAAGTATATCTTACGAGCAATTTCAATCACTGCAGCGTCCGCTTTAGCGGTATTGTCTGTAATGGCTTGTGAGGCAAAATAAGCCGCCAAATTCATCATATCTTCTTCGTTAAGCATAGCAACTACACCAGCCATCGCGCCGTCTTGACGAGCGCCAGATTTAAAGTCTTGAAGTTGCTTAAACAAGTAGCTTTCGCCTTGACCGGCCAATTTAGGAAAATTAGACATCACACTGTTACCATCAGCACCGTGACAGCCAGCACACGTAGCCGACAAGTCTTTTCCAGCCTCAGCATCGCCTTCAGCTAAACTAAACGAAGAAAAAGCTGTTAAAACAAGCGATAGTAAAAGAATGGTTTTTTTCATTGTAACTCTCCAAAAAAATTTCTCAGCATTATACGCGACTGTCTAGACCTATTGGCAGGTGTTGATCTCAGGATTGTAGCAAGAGCCGTCAGGTGGTTCTTGTGAAGCCAAGTACTCAGCAATGACTCGCTCAAATCCTTCGGCCATTGGTGCCATCGCGTTCATCATTGGGCTTGCACGCTTGCCGGACTGAAAGTCCTCCAATTGCTGTATTATCCAATCTGCATCCCTGCCAGCCAAAACCGGATATTTTTCATCGGTTGAATAACCAGCCTGACCATGACAGCCCCAGCAACCCAGCGCCTCAAACATAATTTCACCCTCACTAACAGTCTCCTCAGACAAAGAACTTAGCGAGAATAGCGCGACAATGCCAGATAATAAAACCAGTGATAATTTTTTAATCATATTCACTCGATCAAACACTCGAAAAATGCACTTTAAAATTCTATTTTAGCTTATTGCAAAGCGAGTCAAACTTTTATCGCCCCTTCCACTCTGGCGAGCGCTTTTCACTAAAGGCTAGCGGACCTTCCTCGGCATCTTCAGACCTTAGCATTTGCTGATACACCTCAATCTTTCCTGAGCGCATTAGCTTGTAAGCATCCTCTAGCTTTAAATCCTCGGTTTCTCTAATCACCGCCTTGATAGATGCCAGCGCCAGTGGTGCAGATTGCGAAATCTCATGTGCCCATTCGATTGCTTCGGTTTTTAAATTCTGTATTGAGGTGCGTTTATTGACCAAACCGTATTGCACTGCTTCGTCAAGCTCCATTCGTCTGCCCGTCATCAAAAGATCCATAGCAATTGCTTTTGGAAGCCTTGTTGGCAGCCTAAGCACGCCACCGCTATCGGGAATAATTCCGAGTGTGGCTTCAGGAACAAAAAAAGCGGCATTATCTGAGGCAATAATAAGGTCGGCTGCAAGCGCCAATTCAAAGCCGCCACCAACTGCCATGCCGTTAACCGCCGCAATAACAGGCTTGTCTAAATCCCAAAGCTCGGTAAGGCCGGCAAAACCGCCCGGACCGAAGTCAGCATCAACCGCCTCCCCTTCTACCGCAGCTTTTAAATCCCAACCCGCCGAGAAAAATCGCTCGCCAGCGCCCATAATAACCGCCACTCTCAAGTCGGGGTTATCTCTAAAAGCAATAAACGCAGTGCCCAGTTCGTGACTGGTTTTAGCATCGATTGCATTCGCCTTCGGACGATCAAGAGTAATAAGTAACACCTCGTCAAACACTTCACAAATAACAGACTGACTCATATAATTAATTTAGTTAATATTCAAAAAAAACTTACTGCCTTAGTTTAACCAGTGCATCCACCGCAACCGCACCTTTTCCTTTATTAAGAACCAGTAATGGATTAATCTCCAGCTCCAGCACTTCGTGCATTTCAATAAAGCCCGCAATCGCCATCACGCTGTCGATAACTGCCTCAATATCACCAGCAGCGCTGCCTCGATAACCTTCAAGCAGCGGATAAATCTTTAACTGTGACAATGCTTGCGCCACATCCTCCCTGCTAACTGGCATCAGCAGGGGTGTACTATCATCGAGTAATTCCACCAACACGCCACCACAACCCAAAACCAAATAATTACCAAATAATGGATCTGTATTTACCCCAACAATAAGTTCTGCAACAGCGCCTTCAACCATTGTCTCAATCAGTAGAGTGGATTCAATCTCTAACAATTCACCGGCGGCCTGCGCCAATGCTTTCTTATTGGTAATATTAAGCCTAACACCATTGAATTCACTTTTATGGCTGATGCTCTCACTAAGCACTTTCGCAGTCACAGGGTAGCTTAAATTCTCGGCCGCATCTAACGCGCCAGCTGCACTGGAAACACTGTGCCCGGCAGGGGTTTTTAAGCCAGCCTCAGCCAGCTTTTGCTTGCCATTAAATTCATTTAATACCACTTCATTTAACAACTGACTATTGCCATTATTTAATATCTGAATTGGTGCTAATGGCTTGTTTGCAAATGCTTTAGCGCATCGATAAGCTTGATGCAGCGCCTTTAGACATGTATCCAAACCAATCATCGGCGCGATGCCGAGTTGCAAACATTGGTCGATAATTCGTTGTGGCATGCAATCTGAGATTGAGGAGAGCACGATGCCTTTGTTTCCCGTTACTTGCATTGCATCGGCAAGCGCCAACATTGTTGTATCCCACTCCCATTGATTGGTTTCATCGGTTTTTGGCCAATCCAGTAATAGCATCGTTGCGGCAAAATCACCGTGCATCATCGCCGAAAAACATGCAGTCGTTTGCTCTCGATCACCCCAGACGAACGTATGGTAATCTAGAGGATTACTAACCTCGACATAATCATTCAAAGTGCTTTGGATTGTCGCCTTATGAGGACTCTCAAGATTTGGAAAGCAAATATCAAGACCCTCAATTAAATCCGCCATCATCCCGGCTTCACCACCAGAACAACTCATAGAGGCGACACCATTATGATTAAGTGGTCCAATAATGCTAAGCAGTTTTAAGGTTTCAAGGAATTCTGGCACTGTGTCCACTCTTGCAATACCAAGACGCTCAAAATAAACGTCGAAAAGTTGGTCTGCCCCTGTTAAGGAGCTGGTATGGCTGAGTGCAATTTTTGCCGAAGCCTCCGTTCGTCCGCTTTTTATCGCTACGATAGGAATTTTTTGTTTTAAAGCCCGCCTAGCAACAACATCAAATGCCTTAATATCCTTGATGCCCTCAATATGCAGCCCAATGGACGTTACCCGAGGGTCGTCAAGCATGGCGCCCATTACGTCTGCTATATCAGTGTCTACTTGATTGCCCAAAGTAAACATATAGGCAATATCCAGCCCAATGGATTGCATTGTCATATTAAGACCGATATTGCCACTTTGGGTAATAATAGCCACGCCCTTTTCAACAGCACGACAACCATGAAGATCCGGCCACAGAGCAGCATTATCTAAATTGTTGATAAAGCCATAACAATTCGGGCCAATAATTGGCATATCGCCGGCAGCTTTAATGAGTCGTTGAGTTCTGTCATCTCCCGCCTCACCAACTTCACCAAAACCCGAAGCGTACATCACCGCGCCACCCGCACCAATAGCGCTAAGATGAGAAACAATTTCAATCGCAGCGTCCGCATTTACGGCAACAAAAGCCGCATCCGGCACACCTGGTAAATCCTGAATACCCTTATAACAATCCAACCCTTCTAGCGTCTCCCTACGAGGGTGTATTGCCCAAATTTCACCCTTAAAGCCCATTTTTTGAGTCTCTCGAATGGCAAAATCAGCCCCTCGAGAACCAAAAACTGCAATTGTCTTGGGTGAAATTAAACGCTTAAGATCGGTTTGACTCATTGACACTATGCTTCATACGGTCGCAATAAAGATCTGGAAATAATATGGCGCTGAATCTCGCTGGTGCCATCCCAAATTCGCTCAACCCTATGGTCACGCCAAATTCGCTCCAATGGCATGTCATCCATCAGCCCCATACCGCCTAAAATCTGAATTGCCTCATCGGACACCATAGCCAACATTTCACTTGCTTTAAGTTTTGCCATTGCCGCGTCACTGTTACTCATATTGCCTTGTGAGTCATTCCAAGCTGCTCGCAGAGTTAATAATTCAGCGGCTTGTAATTCCATCGCCATATCTGCTAATTTAAAGGAAACACCTTGAAACTTACCCACGGGTTGGCCAAATTGTTCACGAGTTGCGGCCCATTCTATGGCAATTTCAAGTGCCCTTTCTGCCCTTCCAAGACACATCGCTGCCACGGATAAGCGCGTCGCCCCCAACCATTCATTAGCAACATCAAAGCCATGATCTTCTTCGCCCAGCATTTGTGATTCATGGATGCGACAATTGTCAAAATTCAAAATGAAATTATGGTAACCCCTGTGGGAGACGCTGTTATACCCAGGCTCTACGGTAAAGCCAGGTGTGCCCATGTCAACTAAAAAACTGGTAATTTTTTTCTTTTGCCCGCG
>Ga0302119_10001074_pt1 | contig 12298 bp, 7 predicted proteins | sample AG5_Tmax_MG_FD_203114 | JGI IMG/M metagenome (GOLD analysis project Ga0302119, IMG submission 203114) | Marine microbial communities from Western Arctic Ocean, Canada - AG5_Tmax | ecosystem: Environmental > Aquatic > Marine > Oceanic | place: Canada: Western Arctic Ocean | collected 2017-10-01 | reverse complement strand
GGGTTTCTGCCTACATCAAAAATCCGTTCTCGGTTTTCATCAAACCACGCGTGCATTTCAGAGAAACGGGGGTTTCCACGCAATGTTGTTGTGAAGCCCTCTACACCTTTGAACAAATCAGCTACGTGGCACTTTATCCAACCCTTGGCCTTTTTGTTCACTTTCATGGGCTGGTCAAAACATATCAGTCCACGGCTCAAGTCTCCACCTTGAGGGGATAACCATGGGCATAGTGTGTACAGTCTCCCCCTTGGGCCAGCCATCCAGGCATGGTAGAAATGACCGTTGTCATCGGGGTCATCTTTTCTCCTATTCATCAATTCCTTGGCCGAATACAACGTCTGTGAGATTGGGGCGGGAAGTTCAGACCAATCTGTTGAATCGTCACCAAATACAATATCGCTTGTGACAACCTCCCAGACCTTGGGATTAATCACCCATTTGGTGTTTTGAAGATTATTCAATGCCTCTACGAGTTGTTCACTTACCCCCAAGCGCATACTATCTTTTACCGTTCGTCGTAGCATCGATGTCAGCATTCCACCGGGCCTGGATTTCTCATGTTCAACTGGACGATACAACATCGGTCGCATGACAGGATCGCGCAGGCTGAAACCCTTTTCCTTGAGAACCTCGACAGTCTTGGCGCTAAGCCTCAACATGACGTGACTATCTTCGGAAGTTCGACCAACACGGTATAACTCAATTACTTGTGCTTCTCGCAAAGCATGGATAAGATTCCATGCCAGAGTTTTCAACTTCGCAATTTCAATTCCAGAGGTGAATAATTCGTATTGGCGCTCAAGTCTACGAATAATCGCAAATATTACCGACGAGCACTTTGTTGCATTCGCCTTCTCAGTCATTCTAGACAAAACAGCTAGAATTGCCAAATCAGCTATCCTCTTGAAACCGATACTGCGGATTTTTTTGACCCAAGCACTCTTGCGCTCCATTTTGGTACTTGCGGTACGCAATACCTCGACTACCTGATTGATGAACGGATTCTCTTCGAGAATTAATGCATCCTCTTCGCCTATGAGGCGACGTTCATTTCGACGTTGCTCCAATTCGCGCATCGCAATGACGTCGCCCATGGCCGAGTTAAGGGGGAGTGCTACATTATCCTTCGTTTCCCCCTTAAGAGGAGAATACCGATTCATAAGCAGCCGACAGGTTATCTGAAAATATTGATGGCGAGAACTTTCGTGCCTGTTCTATTCCTTCATCGTGCGCTGCGCGCGTGCTCTTGGCACGCTTGATCCAGTCACTGTGAATCTCATGTATCGCCGCAGCCCATGCATCTTTCTCGAAAGGGGGCAGGGGGGTTCCGGGTATTGCCAATTCATTGTGCGAACCTAAATCGGACATCAATACCGGGCAACCTGCCGCCATCGCCTCTAAGGGTGGGTAACCGAATCCTTCAGCGGCCGATGGGAATAATAGGGCATCAGCATGTTGTTCAAGAGCAATTAACTCAACTTCGCTGACCGACCCTAGCCAATTCATTTCGACGCCGGCGCGCGCTGATTGCGAGATCAGGTGTTGACTTGGTGCGCTGTCGGATTCAGCGCCGACCTTGTGTAGAATGACATCGCTACGAATATCTTCGCCCAAGGCGCTGAGTACATCGATGGCAAATAGCAGTCGTTTGCGCGGCTCCTCACTACCGATAATCAGTAGGTTGAGCCGGCCACTGGGTAATGATTCTGGGCGCGGTTGAGGACTCAGATGTGGATTGCGTCCCGTAGTATCAATACCGAGGGGGACTACGATGGTACTACTATCGGGAAACAGCCTCCCAGCGTGCCCTTGAGTGGTTCGGCTATCACATATCAACAGGTCGGCGCGACCTAGCCCAGCACGAATCTTCTCAAGGTCACGTTTGCGCACCCGACCGGGACTTTGCTCGCCGACTGTGATTTTTTCCCCCGAATTCTCGATTATTTGAGGGTCGAGATGGAATAAGTCGTGAACGGTCACAGCGACGGGAATCATTGAATCATGAGGCACCAGTATCGCTTGCTCCTGATCGCTTATGTGCAGCAGGTCAGCTTTACCGGATGCAGCGAGTTCAGCCACTCGCTTTGCAACCTTTCTGGGGTGGGAACGCCAACGTCGCCACAGACGATGCAGTGGTGAACCACCGGTCGGATGATCAATTTCTCCAGCCAGTTCCCAGCCATTGACATCCCCGTGACGAAGGTGTCGCACAAGGTCATGGTGCGCCCGACCGAAGCCGGAAAGCGAGGAAATCGCGCCTCCACGAGCGACTAGGACTCGTCTAGGCATGGATGTCACGAGAGGTTCTCATGTCTTGAAAGCAACCGGCGATAGTTCGCCGGTAGGATGATTTCTTCGGGTGTCTACAAAGAGGAGACTGCAATGACTACGAGTTGTGATTCACTCGGGTGGCTGCGGCGGGGCGTAATCGTTCTCGACCGCTTCGGCAACGATGGCCATATCGCTATCAACCATCATTTCAACCAACTGCTCAAACGAGGTCGTCGGCTGCCAACCGAGAGCGGCGGCGGATTTTGAATAATCACCTATGAGCAGTTCAACCTCAGCCGGGCGGAAGAACTTGGGATTGGTACGAACCCGTACCGCACCACTTTGGTCGGTGGCGATGGTATCGACACCTTCACCCGACCAGGTCAACTCCATTCCGACATGGTTGAATGCGTAACTTATCATATCGCGAACACTGTGGGTGCGCCCGGTGGCGACGACAAAGTCGTCGGCCTCATCCTGCTGTAGCATACGCCATTGCATCTCGACATAGTCGCCGGCAAAGCCCCAGTCGCGCTTTGCATCTACATTACCTATCCACAGGCATTCATCGATACCGTGCGAGATTCGCGCCGCGGTCATAGTCACCTTTCGGGTGACGAATTCCAATCCTCGACGCGGGCTTTCGTGGTTGAAGAGAATCCCGGTACAGGCGAATAGGCCGTATGACTCGCGATAATTTCTGGTAATCTCAAAGGCGAAAACCTTGGCACAGCCATAGGGCGAGCGAGGGTGGAACGGAGTCAACTCGTTCTGCGGGATCTCGCGTACTTCTCCGAATTGCTCGCTCGAGCCCGCTTGGTAGTATTTGCAGTCTGGCTTGACTCGCTTTATCGCTTCAAGACATCGCAGTGCGCCCATGCCGGTGACATCAGCGGTCATCATTGGAGACCGCCATGATTCGGGGACAAAGGACTGTGCTCCCAAATTGTAGAACTCGTCGGGTTGAACTTCATTAACGGCATTATCGATACTGCTCTGGTCGGTCAGGTCACCATTGATGAGGTGAAATTTCCCATTTTCACGCAGGTGGTTGATGAGACTCCGCCCCAAGGTCGGCTGACTGGTTCTCCTTACCAAACCGTAAACCTCGTAGCCCTTTTCCAGTAATAGTTCAGCCAGATAAGAACCATCTTGACCGGTGATTCCGGTTATCAGGGCGGCCTTGCCTTCAGTCATGTCTATCCGAGCCCCCTTCTCCTCTTCAATCCAAAGGCCACTAAGATTCAAATTCCGGATTAGCCTTTGCTTGGTAGGGGTACCTCTGGTGGATACATCAACAAGCTGATGAAAGCGCCAGCACATCCGGCCAAGAAAAAGGCACCGAAAGTTCCGTGAATCGTCCACCCTAGTGGGGCGAAGCGAATGTCAAGGCCACTGCTCTCGATTGCGAAACCGTAGGCCCAGAGCATGCATAACCACCAGATAAATACCGCTAGGAATGCCAGCAAGAAGCCGAAACTGCGCATTCTCAGCGCCGATTCATGCGGTTGTACTTTGACCACCAGAACCTCGGCCATCAAACCGGTCATCATCGGCAACAATAGCTTGATGGGAATATCTTTCAAATCTCCGGGAGAGAGGAATACGACGGCGATTCCATTTATTGTGAACAAGGTGAACAGTGATCCTCGCGCCGGCTTCCAGCGGCGTAGAAATAACAGCGTGATGCCGACCATTATTACCGCTTGAATCTCCATCGAGATAACACCGAGAAGAAGGCCACCAGTGTCGTAAACCGCGGTCATGGAACTACCTTGACCTTTGAGGATGGTCGAACATTTCTCGGCCCCGGCGGCAACCGTAGAGCCTTTACCCTGACATATTTCGCTGAGATTGAGATTCTGCAAATGAGCATATTTGGTGAAGAAGGTCATTACCGACATCATGATTCCCAATGAGATGACCGCCGGTAATTGTCCGCTAAATGTATCCTCGTCTTCATGAGGATGATGCCATGATGCCCAGAAAGGTGCCATCACCCCAATTGCCATTCCTGCGGCGAGCATCAAGTGGGTGGTAGAAAGGAGGATATCCAACCCACCTTCGATACCGAAGAAAGCGTGCCAAATCATGTCTCCAAAACCGGCGATGGCGAAAAGAACCATCCCGGTTACCGCTGGACCGTAGCCCTTTGGCATTCCTGAAAGAAAAGTCTTCATCCCGCTAGGAGTGAAAGAAATCGGCGCATCGGCCAAGCGCCATAAAGTCCACACGATGAAGCCGGCGAAAGCAGTGAAGCCGGAATAGAATATCGCATGCCATGGGGTGAAGAAGGCCTCATCGACTACGCCATGTGTATGCGCCCAGCCATCGAGAACCAAGCCGCCGAAATACCACAGTGAAAGAGCCAAGGTCGTCCAAGTAAACTCTCCAGGTGGGCCCGCTTGGGGAAGCAGTTCAGAGCCCATCACCTTTACTCGAATAAATACCCAAATGGCAAATGTACCCAAGGTCACAACTGCGATGATGCCGAATAGCCTGAGTTCGTCTGCTGAACCAAAAAATCCACCCATGAGGAGGAGTTTAGGATATATGAGATAGTATTTACTATGAACAATCGCACCTTGCTGTGTATTCGAGAGAATTGTTGGCAGACTCACGCCGTCTTCATAGGTCGATGGCCGGTCACGCCACCGTGGACGGAGAATCAGCCACCGGTGAGCGCTTGCGGGTGCTGGTCGTGCGAGCCTCATTTGCCAGCCTGGGCGGTGCCGAGCGAGAGTTACTCACCGTCCTCCGGGATTGGGGGAAAAGATGGGAGGTGACGGTCGCCACTTTGGCACTTCCGAAAGAAGCACAGGAACTAGCCTCGGGGTTGAATGTCAAATGGCTGAAACCAGATGTTGACCTCGAACTTCCTAGCGGCGGATTAGCCGAGCTAACCGGTAAGGCGAGTAAGGTTGCCATACAGGCTTGGAAGAGCGTGCCTGGGCTGGATGAAGCGATTGCGAATGTCGATGTGGCTCACATTTCGGTTTGTCGCGGCTCACTAGAGATTCTCCCGCTACTCCCCTCTGGGCTTGGAGTTCACTACCATTGTTTGGAGCCACCTCGCTGGTTGTACGAAGATGTGTTACACCGGAAAATCGACGGGCGTCACAAACGACCACAATGGCTGACCAATCTGTTGTTCCGGTCGCAGAAAAAGGCTGACCGAAGTTTGGTCAAGCAGTTGCTCGATAGAAAGGGAAGTGCGATTTCTGGAAATTCTCACCACATTCAAACCAATCTAGGAAAATTCTATGATTTTCTTGTTGATTCAACTCTCGCCAACGGCGAGCCACCGGCTCGAGATGACGCCGGCAAGGCACTTGGACCTTCGGTATTGATGCACGTTGTCGACCTTGCGGATTGGTCTGAGGCCGCCGATAATGCTGAGGCTGCAACCGAATTACCATTCGCTCACGATTCACCATACGTGGTCACAGTAGGTCGGCTGGGGTGGGTAAAGGGAGCGTGGGAAACCGTACATTCACTAGCTGGCACCGGTCTGGGTTTGGCTCAGGTCGGGGGTGGCGATGATGCCGACAAGGCGCGTATACAAGCCGAAGCCAAGCGATTAGGCGTGCCATTTTGGTCGATGCCGCGGCTTGAACAAGTAGCCTTACGAAAACTGGTGCGTGGGGCGGTGGCGATGGTCAGCCATGCACACGGTGAGCCGTTCGGACTGACACCAATCGAGGCGATGGCGGTTGGAGTGCCGGCACTATTCGTTGATGAGGGCGGTTTCCACAATACCATGACCGGCGTTGAGTCGGGGAGGTTATTGCCGCGCCCACCGCTTGGATCTGCCAGCGACCATCCTGATATGGTCGCTTGGCACCAAGCCTATGCACAGGCACAAGATGCTGAAATTCGCAGAAATTGGGCAGTAGCCGGCCGGAAGCACGTCGAAGGTGGTTTCACACTTGAGGTTCAAGCACAAGCGCTTGAACGACTGCTACGAAACTGTGTCGAGCATTCCGACTAGCTCGCTTCAAGCCTTGACAAGTGGGCGCGTAGCGCCGCATTCAGGGCATGATTGTACATTCTCATCATCGTATACGTATTTACACGCCGGGCAATCTGGCGATAGGATACGGGGCGACTTGTCGAAAACGGAAATCACCTTGTCTTCCGCACTTTCAAGCACTAGACGGTGGTCAGCAACTTCGCCTACGACCCACCTTCCAGGCCCTCCCATCTCGAGCAAGAGGTCAGGGGGTAGGCTGACCATTCCCATTTCATCTATCAGTAGTTCACGTGATTCAGCCAACTCACCAACCTCGAAACCTTCACCGTGTTGAGCGATGAAGCGGCCATCGCGTAACTCAAGCGCCCTATCGCAGAAATCGGCGACTTCGCTGCTGTGGGTGACGAGCAAGAAGGAAACATTTTCCTCAACGTGCAGGCGCTTGAACAGCGCCAAAACCTCCCTGCTGGTAATCGGGTCTAGTGAACCCGTAGGCTCATCAGCGAGAATCAACTTCGGATTGGTGATTAGAGCCCTAGCGATGGCTACTCGCTGTTGTTCACCACCGGAGAGCATCGCTGGAAGACCATGCATCCGCGATTCGAGCCCCAATTCGTTCAGCAACTCACCGGCGCGCCGCTTTGCTTCACGCGGTGAGACGCCTTGATGTCGCAGCGGTTGGGCGACATTGTCCAGCGCCGACATATTCGGCAGGAGATTTCCCTCTTGGAAAATGAAAGAGACAGTCTTTCGCCTCAGTTCAACGAGTTCTGCACCGGTCAGACGAGTCATATTCCTACCCGACAGAGAGACTGACCCAGCGCTCGGCTTCATCAGTCCACCCAAGCACTTTAGAAGGGTTGATTTTCCACTCCCACTCGGCCCGACTACAGCGACCGCCTCGCCTGACTTCACACTGAGGTGAAGACCGCGTAATGCTACTACGTTGCCGTCTTCTGCCTTAGATTCATAGACGTGGTAGAGGCTGTCTGCGGAAAGGATTTCCTGATTATTGTCCGACATTTTCACTCCCCCTTGAGAACCGTGGCCAAATCCGCTTTCAGAGCCTTCCTGGTGGTCACCAATAATGCGATGAATACGGCGATGAATACCGCCAATACAACCATTGATAATTCAAACCACGGCCACACTAAATCCCTGGTTATCACCGTCGACGAGCCACCGAAAATCTGGAAGATGAAACCGAAAATCTCGAACATTCCATTGAAGGACAAAGCCAACCCCATGCCGAGGATGACCCCGAGGAACATCGAGACTACGACAATGGAGAGAATCTCGAATAGCACTAGACGGATAATTTGATTCGGGCTGGCACCGATAGCCTGCAATACCGCCAATTCTTTCTGCCGCTGGTTCAATACCAGCGAGAGGAAGACGAAGGCCGATGCAATTGCGGCAATACTGGCAACGACGAATTGTAGACTCAACAGTCCTGGAGTGCCGAAAATCAGACCCCCATTTCGTTCTACAGCCTCATGCGCAGTCGACCAGTCGTCAGCACTTGAAACCCGGAAATCCGCCTCGAGATTTGCCCGGAGTGCCTGCAATTCCTCACCTTCAATACCATCGACGGCGATTATCCATGTGTATGCAGTGTGATTGTTCACTGCATCATCGCCGACGAAGGCACGCCAAGCGGACTGTCCGATTATCAATGATTGCGACATCGTATCATCGGGAATTCCGGGGATGAACTGGTGCACACCGAGGTAGCGCAGCGTGGCATTGTGCAGGGTCGAATTCATCCGGATCGAAGTGCTAGACTCAAACAGTAGTGCGGCCAATGGTGGCGGCATCGGTGCTGACCCAGAGGTGCATCCGGTTTCATCTGCAGCCGAGTTATCCGGACAAATCGCCCCGCTGAGGTCAGCCGCAACAGTGAGGTCAATAATTCCGAATGCCCCGGATAGATTAGCACCTGAGAGATTCGCTCCCGTCAGTGAAGGTAGGGCGAACGGTAGATCGACAATCACAGCATTCTGAAGTTGCGCACCAGATAGGTCGGTTCCCATCAGATTGGTACCTACGAAAAGTGATTCACTGAGATTTGCATGTGATAGATTTGCCAACGAGATATCGCTGAAAGATAGGTCACTGAGCCCGTAGTCGCGACCACTCATATCTTGGCCGCTGAGATTCAGCGATGACAGGTCTTGCGCCATCATGGCCGAGTAATTCTCCATCAATTCGAACAATGCCGACTGGTTGGAGGCGAGTGACGATGCATTGAGGCTCAGGCCATCGGATTGAATGATTTCGAAAGTAATCTCGTCCCAAGTGAAATTTCTCAATTCCGAACGCTCGCGCCCGTCATCGGTGGCAAGTAGAATATCGCCACTATCCGAGTCGCCGCCGCGCCTACCTGAGCCCCATAGGTCGAGGGTATATGCTGAATCGAAACCGGCCGAGAAGGTCATCCCCTGATAGGCGGTAAGGGCCGTGCCGATATCATCCCCGGGTAGCGATTGCTCATACCAATGCAATACCTCATCGCTTCCATCGAGAATTACCCAGGTCTGTAGCGTATCGCCGCCATCATTGCTCAAGATGAGAGAAGGAACCGTGGTCGCGACAAGGGGTAATTCCTCGCCATAGACATCTTCGACCAGCGCCTCGACCTGTGAGGCACTACTCAGGTCAGTCATAGTTATCTGCAGGTCTGAACCGACCGTTGAAGAAGCGGTGCGCTCGTCGACTATCGTGCCGGTGTACCCCTGTACGGCCGCCAAGGTGACAATCGATAGGGTCAGCAACATGATGATTGCGAGACGATTGACCGATTCGGCCGAGCCAGAGCCTTTCAATCCGCGCTTGACATCGTTGAGAAGAGGAGAGCGCCCCAAGAAGAATTGCATGATGCGCGGCCCTGCGGCGCCGATTTTTCCGAGCAGCAGAGCCCCGCCGATCCATAGCAGGAACGGACCGAATATGCCGAGCAGCCCCTCGAGGAAGAAATTATCGACGATGCCATCTTCACTGCCCCTCATCTCCAGCCAGGTATCGATGACCGCAATCATTCCGATGCTGAACATCAGCCAATGTAGCCAAACCTTGGGCTTGGCAACTTCACGAACCTTGCGAACCCCTTCGTCGATTTCCAATTCGATGAACTCCTTGGCCCTGCCGCGGCCAAAAATAATTGCCAAGCCCAAGGTGGCGAATGCCGTCAACATCGTCGCACCTATGCCCAAGGCAGGATCGACGCTGAATTCACTTTCCGAGAAAACCATGAATCCGACGCTGGAGAGAACCACCGGGACCGCGGCCAAGGCGAGGAAATATCCGCCCAGCCAAGCTACCGAGGCCATGACCGCTAATTCCAATAACACCATTCCCTGCAATTGTTTAGCATCGGCGCCGATGACGCGGTGGATTGAAACCTCCCGCCGGCGCTGCTCCAATGATAGTACCAAGCCGTAGACCAGAACCGCCAACGACAATACCACTATCGGAATCATGATGATATAATCAAAGGTTTGAATCAGCCCGAGAAATATGTTCAAAAAGGTGATTGTACCACCGACTATATCAAAATAGAATAGTTCGATATTTTCCGAGGTGTAGTTCTTATCTCCTATTTTCTGTCCCAGGTCTTCGAGCCAATCCGCCGCTTCGGCAGTCGAGGAGGTGGGAAGTTGAGTTCGGTCGATGGTAATCCCGAGATAAACATGGTCGTGGTCGATAATTGTCTGGATGTCCTCCTCTTCAAGGGCCGTCCATGTAGCGAATATCGGATTCGGCGCCAAAGTTGGATTGCCGAATGGCCACGGCTCGTAAATACCTAGAATGGTCATATTGGTCAAGGTGATTGTCTGACGGCAGAATACGCTGTGGGTCTCACCGAAATCGATGCTACCAGGGCAGTCATCAATCCCTCCTTCAACCGTTGACTTCTTTTCGACGACGTATTGGAAAGTCACTTCATCGAGGTGGTCTCCAGCCTGAGCCTGAGCGGCAGAAGCGATGGTTGACGGAATGAAGATGCCGCGTTGCTCCTCCACCTCCTGTGGCGATGACCAGTTACCCATGCCGAAGATGATACTCTCTCCGAGCCGCTCAGCAATCTCGCCATCGAAAGCACCTGGGCCCAGGAGTCTGATGGCGCGGGTATCGGTAATCGGTGGGCCATTCGACATCAATTCCGGGTATTCAAAAGTGATATTCTCCCAGTTGGTATTATCGGTCGATGAAATAGAATCCATCAACAGTGGTTGCGCGGTGACGAAATCCTCGTTGAAGAATCCGCCGCCATGAATCCCCTGCCGGCCGAGAATGACTGCACAATCGTTGATTTCCACTCGTTGGGTCAACTCATCACAGGCCTGCATCAAAGTAGAGGTGTTATTGGTCCACCCTTCAGCTCCTATTATCGGCGCTTTGCGAAATTCTATCTTGGCATCGAAGGGCTCTGATTCGAGCGATTCCTGAAAGAAAATCTGTGATAATCCAACTCCGTATGACAGAACAGTGGTGATGACCAGACTGGCGAGGAAGACTCCGGCTACAACCGCCAATCCACGCTCTCGCCCGCGCCAAGCCCCCAGTGTCGCCAACCTCAGTCGGTCGGGAATATCACGTCCCTTGCGGACCTGCTCTTTGAACCAGGCCAACCTACTCATTCCTCCTCACCCCTTATCGCATCGCCCCAAGCGCTGTAGATATCCGAGTCAGCGGTCTTGCCATCCTTGAGCAGTAACATACGGTCAGCCTTTGAAGCGAGATTTGGGTCATGGGTGACCAAGAGAATTGACATCGGGTTGGTTTCGTCGTGACATAAATCCTTGAACAATTCGAGAATCTCGTTGCCGCTGGCGATATCGAGATTCCCGGTCGGCTCATCGGCTAGCAGAAGGGGGCGCTCGCCAGCGATTGCCCGGGCGATAGCGACGCGCTGTTGTTGTCCGCCTGAGAGTTGGCCGGGCAGGTGGTCGACTCGGTCGTCGAGGCCGACTTTGCTGAGCGCATCGGCGGCACGCTTCTCAGCCTCATCGCTGGGCATTCCAGTAATATCGAGAGCGATGGCGACATTGTCCAATGCTGAGAGATGGTCGAGAAGATGGAAGTCTTGGAAAATCCACCCGACCTTATGGCGACGAACGTCGACGACCGAGGATGGGCCTTTCAAGCCATAAGTGCGCCCTTCAAGGTCGATTGTTCCACTATCTGCGGCGAGCAAGCCACCGATGATGTTGAGCAGGGTGGACTTACCACAACCCGAAGGCCCCATCATCGCTACGAGTTCACCGGGTTTGAGTTTGAGATCTATGCCTTTCAAAACTTCCAAACGATTGGCGCCGGAACCAAAACCCTTGGTGAGTTCGGAGACATCCAACATACTGCGGCCTAAGTAAAGTAGTATTTGGAATCTTGTCTATAGCCATGAACTTGTGATGAACTGTCATTTAGAGCAAAGGGCAGATTGATGAAGCGATGGTAGGTCGCCAAGCCATGCGACCGGTCGAAAGTGTGGCGGTGATTGGCGCTGGAAACATGGGCTCGGGAATTGCTCAAAAGAGCGCCCAAGAAATGTTTGATGTGCAGATGGTCGACCGTGAGGAGGAATGGGTGGAACGTGGCCAGACCATAATCGCCGATTTCCTCGCTGAGGCGGTCGAGCGACGTATCTTTTCCGAGGCACAGGTTGCCGATATCAAAGGCCGAATTAGCAGCGTTGTCGGTACCGAAAATGTTGATTCAAATACTGATTTGGTCATCGAAGCAGTGTTTGAGGACTTTGATATCAAAACCGAGGTTTTCAGTATTCTCGACAAGGTATGTGATGAGCACACGATTATGGCAAGCAATACCAGTAGTCTATCGGTGAATGAATTGGCGCAAGCCACCGGCCGACCCGACCGTTTCGTTGGTCTACATTTCTTCTTTCACCCGGCCAAGAACCGCCTTATCGAGGTGATCCCCAGTGCTGAAACCAGCGCTGAAACCCTTTCTCGGGTGGTGCAATATTGCAAGATGACCGGAAAGGTAGTCATCATCTGCAAAGACCGCCCAGGATTTGTCGTCAACCGGTTT
>Ga0302119_10001073_pt1 | contig 12315 bp, 8 predicted proteins | sample AG5_Tmax_MG_FD_203114 | JGI IMG/M metagenome (GOLD analysis project Ga0302119, IMG submission 203114) | Marine microbial communities from Western Arctic Ocean, Canada - AG5_Tmax | ecosystem: Environmental > Aquatic > Marine > Oceanic | place: Canada: Western Arctic Ocean | collected 2017-10-01 | reverse complement strand
GCTGGCGGGAGCAAAGCGCGATCCGCAAAGCATGAGCAAGGACCCGCCGCGGTCCTTGACCAATTCCTCCAGCCGCTGGAACGCTTCCACCGAGAAGAAGGACGAATTGACATCACCGAGGATCACGAGGTCATAGGAGAAGGCCTCTTCACGATCCTCGGGGAACTCAGCGATGTATTCCGACGATTGCTGCGCCAACTCGGGCTGGGCACGCGTCGCGATAAAGGTCGCATTGATGCGCGGATCCCGCTTCAGCATGGCGCGCAGGTAACGGAACTCCCAGCGGGCGCTGCCCTCGATGCAGAGCACGTTGATCTTCTCGTTCACGACCCGAACACTACGCTCCACCCGGTTGTTGGCCGCCGTGGCCTCGTCGGAAAACGGGGTGATCGCGACCTCGATGCGCGCTGCGCCTCTTTCCGCCACATCAACGTTGAAGAAGATCTCCTCGAACTGCAGTCCACCTGCCAACGAAACGCTCTGCCGTGCAATCCCCCGGCCGTTGAGGCTTACCGTCAGGTCGGCGCTACGCTTTTCGTAGCCCTTGGATTGAAGCTGAACGCGGACCGGAACCTTGTCCCCGGTGAAGGCCACATCCTGCACAATGATATTGCGGATCGAAACGTCGTCGGGATCGGCGATCCCCACCGGCACGGTGTAGACCGGAATCCCGCGTGTCCCCAGATCACGAACCACCGCCTCGACTCGGCTGGACGAGGTGTCCAACCCGTCCGAGAACAACACGATGCCGGACAGGGGCGCCCCGCGTTCCGTTTTGGCGACGGTTTCGAGTGCTCCCGCGATCGAGGTTCCCGACTCGTCCGCCCGCAGGGCCGCAAGGGATTCGATTCCACTATTCTCGCCCACCCCGAGCCGCTGCACGGACTCGCCAAATGCATGGTAACTGAGATCAAGATCTACGCCGAGCGACTCGAATACCGGTCGCGCCGACTGCGAGAGCAGGTTGGTCACCAGATCGAGGCGCGAGGCCGCAGCAATGGCATCGCGCTGCTTCCCGGCGAGTGACATGGCACGGCGGCGGGCCTCCTCCGGGGTCACCGAAAGCGGCAGAATCCCGAGGGCCACAGCCGCTTCCCCGATATCCTCGGAGCGCTTGCGCTGGTCCACAACCGACATGCTCTCCGACACGTCGATCAGGACCGGGAGACGGCGATTCTCGGTCTGGGTCTGCGTAACGGTTGCGGTCGGCTCGAACACGACGGCCACGATCAGAGCCAGGGCTACCAGGCGGGAAACTGCCAGCACGAGGCGAACCCAGTCCGGCAAGCCCCGCCGGCGGAGGTAGAGGAGAACGGTCAGCACGATGACCACGGCAAAGGCTCCCATCATGAGCGCCCCCGAAGCCGGGCGAGCCCAGAAGAGCCGCTCGATCTGTCCGTCATTCAAAATCCAGGCGATCATCTAGGTGGTTCCGGTTTGCGCCGTGGTGGGCGAGGATTGCCTGGCCCGGACGCCCGGCCGCTTGTGCATGAGATTCGCCAGAAGGCTTTCGATGACCAGCAACCCCAAGCCAGCCAGCAGGAAACTGAGCCAGAGCGACCGCCCGGTGCGTGACTCGTTCACCGCATCGAGCAGGTCCGCTTCCGACTGCGCCACTGCGATGCCTGTTTCTTCGAAACTGCGCGTGGTCTCGGCCGCGGACAGGCAGGCAACCTCCGACTCCGCAGGATCGACATTGACCGCGATGGGCACGCCTGGAGCTTGCAGGCTGACGCGCGCAAGATAGAAGCCGGCTTCGCGGGCGTGCTCTAACAGAGCCACGTATTGGTTGCGATGCTCGCGCACGGGCACGGCGATAATCTCCTTCGACGGGGCGTCGAACACGGCCTCGCTCGCATCCGGCTGATCAACATAGGACAGCGACAGGGAATCACCCACCTGCCGCGGCCTCTCGAATTCGCGGGCTGTGAGGTAAGTCACCATCTGTTGGAGGACCATGGGGAAGACCGGCGTAACCGCCATGTTGTTCCACGCCGAATCCGCGGAGGTCGTGAACATGAAAACCTGCCCACGCCCGACCGAATGTTCCAACAGCACCGGCGCTGAGGTCCCGGCGAGGGACAGGACTGTGGAACTGGTGGCGGTAGGCTTGACCTGCAACACCTTGCGGAACCGGGTTTCGCTCAACAAATCCTCCGGCAACGAACGGAGCGGCCGGCACACGGAATGGTCGGGCATGGTTGGATCCAGCGGTCTGCCCACTCCCAGCGCGTCGCTCGTGCTCACCGGCTGTTCGATCGCGGCCGGGAGCAACGGAATCCCATTCAGCGCCGAACGTTCGTTCCAGGCAGCGGCGTCGATCTTGTCACCGGCAAACCAGATCAAACCGTTGCCGGCGCGAACGTAGGCTTCGAATACCCGGGCCTGCTCGGGCGTAATGTCGGGGACGTTCTGCAGCACTACGACATCGAAGCGCGCCAGGTCCTGGGAGGGCAGATCGATCCATGACACGGATCTTACCGCAAAGTTCTCCTGACCCGCATCGCTCCCACGCGCCCGGAGCGCCGCGGCGAGGAAGTCCCCTCCTCCCCCTGGCGATCCCTCCACACTCAGCACGGAAACTTCATCCCGGATCACTGCCACCGTCCGGCGGGCGTTGTCCACCGGCAGCGAATCCGACTCCAACTCGGCGCTGATCCGAACCGGCCCGGCATTGCGAAAATGGATAAAAAGCGAGACCGTCTTCGAGGCCCCCGGCGCAATCGCGGGAATCTTCTTGGTATCGACCGTGATCTCATTGACGAGGCCCTTGACCCGCACATTTGCAACGGGGCTCGTTCCGTAGTTTCGCACCGTTGCACGATAGCGTGCGATCGTGTCTTTGCGAAGGACCCCGGACACCAGTTCCAGGTTCGTGATCGCCAGGTTGTCGGCGCCGCCGCCCACTGGAATGATGGTCGTCGGCGCGCGCTCGCCCAGGTCCTCGAAGGCCTCCCCCAACCACGCCGGCCGGTCCTTCCAGTCCCGGGCCTGCATGTCGGTCACGAGGTAAACTTCCTTCTGCGGAGCATCCATCGCCTCGACCAGCGCTTCCAGGGTGAGCGGAACAGTGTCGAGATCGAGGGGTTCCGGAGTTGCCTGCTGGGACCGAAGCAACTCGTCAAAGCGGGCGGGCTCGAAGGCCATGTTCCGCGCGACCACCCGGTGTTCAGCACCGAGAAGCACCAGACTGACCGGATCTCCCGGATGGAGTCCCTCCGCAATCATGTCAATCTTCTCGATGCCTCGTTCGAATCGCGTCGAGGTGCCGTCGCTATGCTCCATGCTGAAGGAGGCATCCAAGGCGATCACTACTCCTACGCGACGCTCGCCGATCCCCGCGGGTACGCTCTCCGCATCTTTCATGAACGGTTTCGCGAGAGCGAGGGCCAACAGCAGGATCGCGAGGCAACGGAGGCACAACAACAGGATGTCCCGCAGGCGAATCTGCCGCGAGCGGACCCGCACGCTTCGATTGAGAAACTGCATCGCCGCCCAGTCGGTGCGTTTCACCTTATAGCGGCTGAGCAAGTGGGCCAGGATCGGCAATCCAATCCCTAAACCAGCAATGAGGAGGAGCGGATTGAGAAAACTCATGATCGGGCGGCGGACGCACCGTTGAGGGTTGATTGGCGCTCGTGGAAAAACTCGCTCAGCACCGCGTCGAGCGGGCGGGAGGTGTCGACCGTGGTGTAGTCGACATGGCTCGCCACGCACCCCGCTTTCAGCTCCTCCATATACTTGCCGAAACTGGCGAGGTAGTCTTCTCGGATCCGCTCCGGCTGCGTGGTGAGCGGCTCCTCCCCTTCCAGCCCATCGAATTGCCAGGTGCCCTTGAAGGGAAACTCAAGCTCGTAGGGATCGAGGGTGTGCAGCACCACCACGTTGTGCCCGTCATGTCGGAGGTGGTCGAGCCCGGCGCGAATGTCGTCCACGTCGGAAAACAAGTCCGAGATCAGGATCACGAACGAGCGCCGCTTCATCATGAGGGCGATGTCGTGCAACTGCTTCGCGATGGTCGTCCTCGGCACCGACTTCACTTCGCGCAACAGCTGGTCGATCTGCAGGATGACACCCATCGCAGATCGTGGCGGAAGGTAGGCGCGCACTTCCGAATCAAAAACCGACAAACCCACCGAATCGCGCTGCTTGAGCACAACATAAGCCAGCGAGGCCGCGAGGAACTTGGCATACTCCAACTTGCTGACCTTCCCCGAGGCGTAGTTCATCGACGCGCTGGCATCGATCAGGATCGTGCAATCAAAGTTCGTCTCCGCCTCGTAGAGCTTGGTGTAGTAGCGGTCGGTGCGACCGTAGACCCGCCAGTCGAGATCCCGGATCGCGTCGCCGGGCGAGTACTGCCGGTGATGCGCAAACTCGGTACTGAATCCGCGCAACGGGCTGCGATGACTGCCCACCCGCAATCCTTCCACCACCTCGCGCGCAACGAGCTCGAGGTCGCTCAACTTCTGCAGCACCTCGGGGTCGAGGTAGTTGGTCTCTGGCAAATGCTCAGACATGGATGAGGATCCGTGCTGCGCTAGCTGGCTCTCTTCTTGAGCAGCTTCTCGTCGGACGGAACCTCTTCCACGAGCTTCGCAATCAGCGAGTCGGAGGTCATCCCCTCCGAGCGGGCCGCGAAGTTGGGGATGATGCGATGGCGCAGGATCGGCAGACATAGTTCCCGGATGTCGTCGATGGACACATGACAACGTCCCCGCAAGGCCGCCCGCGATTTGCCCGCGACGATCAAGTTCAGGGAAGCACGAGGTCCCGCTCCCCAAGCCATGAGTTTCTTCACGAACTCCGGTGCGTCCGGCTCGTCCGGCCGCGTCGACCGCACCAGGGAGGCTGCATATTCAAAGACATGTTCGGAAACCGGAATGCGCCGCACCACGTGTTGGAACTCGCGGATCGTTGGGCCGTCGACGACCTTCTTGACCTCGGGCTCGTCGTCGGTGGTGACGCTCCGCATGATGTCGAGTTCCTCGGCCCGGTTGGGATACTTGACCATGATGTTGAAAAGGAATCGGTCGAGCTGCGCTTCCGGCAACGGATAGGTCCCCTCCTGCTCGATCGGGTTCTGGGTGGCCAACACAAAAAACGGTTCATCGAGTTTGTAGTCCTCGCCTCCGGAGGAGACCCGCTTTTCCTGCATCGCTTCCAACAGGGCCGCCTGGGTCTTGGGCGGCGTGCGGTTGATCTCGTCGGCGAGCAGCAGGTTGGTAAACACGGGGCCCTTCTGGAACTTGAAGCGACGCTCGTGGGTCTCCGGATCCTCCTGCAGCAGCTCGGTGCCGGTGATGTCGGACGGCATCAGATCCGGGGTGAACTGGATGCGCTTGAACCCGAGCGACATCGTCTCCGCCAGCGAGCTGACCAGGAGCGTCTTGGCCAAACCGGGCACCCCCACCAGCAGGCAGTGGCCGCGGGCAAAAATGGCGATCATCATCTCGTCGATGACCTCGTCCATGCCGACGATCGTCTTCCGGAGCTCGGCGACGATCGCATCCCTCGCCTTGCCCAGTTTCTCGATGGCTTCAATGTCTTCGGATTCTTTTGTCATGGTGAAATTGGGGGAAATCGCGGGTTTGTTCCTGCTTCTTAACCGAATAAACCGACCCACCCTATCGCAATTTTTCTCGCCATCCTGTCACTAAAAAAGCAGGTTTTCTTATGGCGTTATCCGACTTTTCGTCGATCACGGAGCAAGTCACCAGCCACCTGCGCCAGGAACTGGCCAAGGGCCGATGGCTCACGACCGTGCCCGGGCGCAACAACCTGGCTGCAGAGTTGGGAGTCAGTCACAAAACGGTGGAATCCGCCCTGCGGAATCTCGAAGCGGAAGGACTTCTCACCGGACAGGGGGCAGGACGCCGTCGTCTCATCACATCCTCCACAAAACTGGCCTCCGCCCGGCCCATGAGAGTTGCACTCCTGCTCTCAGAGGCAGTTGACCGGAATACTAATTACTTGGTCCAGCTCGACCGCGAACTAAGCGAGGCGGGGCACACGGTGGTTTATCCCGCTCGATCCTTACTAGCCCTGGGCATGGATGTCAGTCGAATCGCTCCATTTGTCGAGTCAACCGAAGCCGATGTATGGGTGATCGGTGCAGCCTCGCAATCGGTCCTCCAGTGGTTCGCGGCGAACCCGACCCCGGCCTTCGCCCTCTTCGGGCGCCGGGAAGGATTGCCCATCGCCGGCGCCGGACCTGACAAGGTGCCCGCCTTCATCATGGTAACCCGCGAATTGATTAACCTTGGACATCGCCGCATCACCCTGCTGGCACGTCCGAGACGTCGACTTCCTGAACCGGGCACTACCGAGCAGGCCTTCCTCGACGAACTTAAAGAACAGGGGCTCTCCGCAGGTAATTTCAATCTCCCGGAATGGGACGATTGCAAGGAAGGCCTGCAAGCTTGCCTTTCCTCATTGTTCCAACTCACCCCCCCCACGGCCCTCATTTGCGAAGAGCCTGTCATCTTCAATGCGGTCCTGCAATTTGCTGCCGCCAGAGGACTCCGGGTGCCGGGAGACGTCTCGCTGGTTTGTAGCGACGCCGACCCGACCTTCGCCTGGGCCGAGCCGTCCGTCGCCCACATTCGCTGGGATCCCCAACCCGTCGTCCGCCGCATCGTCGCCTGGGCGGCCAACATCAGTCGCGGCAAAACCGACCGCCGCCAATCGCTCACCAAGGCCGAGTTTATCAAGGGAGGCACCATGGGGCCGGCGCCAGAGAGGACGTGACGACTTGGCCTTCGAAGGTTGGGGCCTCTCGACCCCTGAGTTTGTATCTCAGGAAGGGGGATCTCGCCTATTGACCCAGCACTTTTTGAGCACTTGGAAGCGCGCCCTGCCGAGTTCAGACTTCCACCCTCGAGGGGCGCGAACGCGAGCGTGGCTTCAGCAGTCCGACGACAGAAATGGCCAATTCCAGAAAAGCCCTCTTTTTGTCGAAGCAAAATCGGTCCGGACCGTGCGAGGGGTAGCTTACACCAGGGCTTGAAATCGCGGGAGGAATCGTAGGCATCGAACTTCTTCCACGAGCAGGCGGAGGGGAATTCGATCTTACGTGGGGACTCTTCGGGCGATGCCATAGAAGATGTTCTCCCTCCTATTTTCGAAGATGTCCGTCATTTACCCTCACTCTTCCACTCCTCTCCCGATCTTGGGGACTTCCCCATCCCCTGTCGGCTCGCCGACCATTAGCGAGGAGAAGTTAAACCGTGCGACGCGCGTCTGGGGAAGCTGCTGACCCGCTTCCCGTTTGTGGCCCACTCAAAGTGAGAAGATCTGGGATTGGTTCTATCATCGGTTGCTCGGTTGGGCTCTTGGGCGACCCGAGTCTGAGGGTTGATCTGAGAACCAAGAAGGGGATCTTTTCGCAGAGAACGAAGCCCCCTCACCTGGCGTAGCTGGGGGCTGAATGAGGCGGGCAACGTGCAGATAAAGATCTTCTTCATCGAATCCGCCGATCTGGAACCCTTCACACCCTTCACCGTGGACCCTGATTCGGTATCGGTGGTTGATGGCAAAATCTGCCTTGAGTTTGCGCCTGAGGACAGGGCTTTCTTCTTCCGGTTCAGGGTCGAGTAGATCCCGCCCCCTGTTTCCTGCACCCTGCTACGGGGATGCCTTTATTCTGCTGAAGAATCGAAGCCATATCTGGCAAAGGCTTTCTCCATATCTGCTCCAGCCTCTTCCATTTCTCCTCCCAGCTCTCCCATGGTCTGGCCCCAATCCTGCATGCTCTGCAGGAAGAGAGGGTCCCCGGCTATTTTTTCAGCAAACCACGGTCCCACCGCTTCCTGACCACCGGTCAGAATATCGAGGGGAATGGGCATCTCTTCCAGATGAGTCGTCATGTCGGCGGTTGCGTCCCGGAATTGCTCAGCCGGTTCCTTGAGGTCTGCAGGCAGTCCTTCCATTTTGACAGTCTTCAGCTTGTCGCTCAGGTCGTTCAGGTCCCGAAACATGTCGAGCATTGCCAACGGATTCTGACCTCCCCCTTCTTCCTGGTTCTCCATTCTCTTGAGGAGTTTAAAAATACCCTTTTCCTTGAGCTCGTTCGTGAAGGCGACAACAGCTGGCGGGGTGGTCCCTTCGGCAGGATCCAGGGAATTGGGCTCGTTGCTCGTTTCTTCCTTTGGAGTCTCGGGCTCAACCTGTGCGGGTTCTTCTTCCGGCGCAGGTTTGGCAGCGGACTGCCCAGAAGGTTTTTCTTCCGATGCATTACTGGTTTTGGGCCTGCCGCTGGCACTCTCTTCTTTGCTGGGTGGATCCTGAGTGGATGGATCTTCCTTCTTGCCGCAAGAAGACAGGAACGTGAAGCTCAAGCAGAGGCCTGACAGGATAATAAATTGTTTCTTCATGTGTTCCCCAATAACCTTATTTTTAGGATAATGGCGAGAATAATTCCTGTTCCACCACCACCAGACCCGCCCCCTGACAGGGTCCCCAGCATCGGGGATAGTGCCTTCCTGGCGACAAAAAGAGCACCTAAGAAGAAGTAGAGAGAAAGTCACGATGGACCTGAAACCTACTCTATCCTTCATCTGGATCATCTCAGCCGGTTTTTTGACGGCAGCGGATCGACCGAATATCATCTTCATTTTATGCGACGATCTGGGCGCCGGTGACATCGGAGTCCTTTGGCAAAATCAGCGCGAGGGAAAGCAGAAATTCTCCACCCCGAATCTCGATCAGTTCGCCAGGGAGGGCATGACCCTTTCCCGTCATTATTGTCCGGCATCGTCGTGCATGGCATCCCGTTCTTCCCTGATGACGGGGAGACATCAGGGACATTGCGCGAGACGGAATACCCAGTTCGATCAAGAGCTGCCGGACGTGCACACCCTGGGTTCGGTCTTGAAGAAGGCCGGCTACGCCACGGCTGCGATCGGCAAATGGGGCATGCAGGGTGGGCCGTATGGGCTGAGGATCAAGCCGGTGCGCGGCGACCGTTCGCCCGAGACGGAACCGTCCCATCCGCTGCTGCGCGGGTTCGATTCTTTCTACGGTTACACGGCCCATCGCGATGCCCATTATCACTATGCCAAGCTGGGAAACCGTCCGCTCTATGACGGCTTTGTCGATGTGACGGATCAGTTGGCAAAGTGCTATTCGACGGACCTGTTCACCGCGCGCGCCAAGAAATGGATTGTCGACCATCATAAGGCGCATCCGCAACAGCCGTTCTTCACCTATCTCTGCTACACCGCGCCCCATTCAGGGTTGCGTATCCCCACGACCTCTCACCTGACTGCCAAGGGTAACTACCCTGAAGAAGGCGGACTAACCGGGGGAGTGCAGTGGAATGTGGATGCCGCCAATGGTCAGATCAACACGGCGAAAGGCGTGATCGATAAGGGAATGCATCCCGAGGTTGCCGATGCGGTGGGGGATGACGGCAAGCCCTGGCCAAACCATGCCCGGCGCCATGCCACCATGGTTCGACGCCTGGACGATGCCCTGGCAGATTTGATCCAGCTCCTCGTGGACCTGGATATCGATGACGACACCCTGATTGTATTCACTTCCGACAATGGGACGCTGCACGAGGGCGGACTGGACAACGTGGGCACCTACAAACCGGATTACCTGGACACTTTTGGTCGCTACGATGGCGCCAAGCTGGATCAGTGGGAAGGCGGGGTGCGGATGCCGACCTTTGTCCGTTGGCCCTCTGTGATTGAGGCGGGAAGCGCGTCGACGGTCGCTTCGCAGTTTCATGACTGGATGGCGACTTTTTGCGATCTATCCGGAATTCCAGCTCCCGCTGTCAGTGACGGGGTTTCCATCGTCCCCACCCTGACGGGCAAGGGGAAACAGGCTCGGGGCGTCGTCTATAGCGAGTTCCTGGTTCGTGGAACAACGCCGAACTACATGGAATTTGAAGCAGCGCGACGCGGGCGCCCACGCGGTCAGATGCAAAGTGTGCTGATCGGCGACTACAAAGGCATCCGGGTAAACATCAAGAACCACCAGAGCGCTTTCGAAGTATATCACACCTTGGCCGATCCCAAGGAAACGACGAATCTCGCAGGCAAACCAGATGTGCCCAGCCAGGAACAAATCCAGGCCGCTGTGCTTCGGACACGTCGCATCGACCCATCGGCGAAGCGGCCCTATGACAAGGCGCTGATCCCGGCCCTGACAAAACGTGCGACCGACCTTGGCTTGATGCGCAGGGAATACCCCGGTGACTTTGATTGGGTGCCACAGTTCGATCAACAAGAGCCTTCCAGGCAGAGTCCGGTGGACGGGCTGGACGCGACTGCCGGAGCCCAACAGTTCGCCGGGTATTTGCGCGTTCCGAAAAGCGGCGTCTACCATTTTGCGTTGACCACTGACGGCAAGGCAGTGGTGCGCCTGCACGACGCCCTCTTAATTGACGCCGATTCACAATACACCGCCGGCTCAAGGGTTGAGTCAGGTGAAATCGCTTTGGAGGCAGGCCTTCATCCTCTTCGGATCAACTATCTGGCTGCGACGGATGCCGCGGCCCTTTCCTTGGAGTGGCAAGTGCCGGGCGAGGAGATGAACCCCATGCCGAACGCTCAATTTTATGTTGAAGGAGGCTCGATTAAATGAAGCCATCTCTTCCCGCTATTCTGACAAATCACGAGCGCTGCTGCTCGTAGTCTGCCTGATGTTTGGCTGTGAGCTCTATGCCCAGGAACCTGTATCCGAAGCCAAGCGAGCCAAACCTAACATCGTGCTCATTCTTGTGGACGATATCGGGTCCGGTGACCCCGTAGCGTCCAGAAATTGGAATCGTCGATTTTATGCGGCATCCCGATAGTAGTAGCGAAGTAATCCGCCAAGCCGCTCGCGGCAGTTCCCCTCCACCCTGAACTTCGATCAGTGGATGGATATCGAGGATGGGTTCGACTTCGGACGGATCCGCCTCCTCGATGCCGACAACGCCGACGCCGAGATTGCAGTGCTCGAAACGACCACCGACGGGGAAAATCCGGCTGGTTGGAAATCGTACAGCAAGAAGATTCCAGCCGCCGCTCTGGGCAAGAACGTGCGCATTGAATTCAACTTGCAAGCCGACGACTTCGATCCCCAAGCCTTGGCCGGACGGTACCTGGACAACGTCGTAGTGACCATCCCCTGAAACCTAGGAGTCTTCTGCACCTCGAGCGTGTAGCTTTGATCGAGACGCCTGCTCATTCTTCATTGCCCTCTTCTTCTCCTTGTTACAGCCTCTAATTCCTAGAACCCAAGTCTGACATGACGCGAACCACCCTTCCTCTCAGCGCCGCCCTGCTTCTTTCAATCTGCGCTCCTGCCGCCTGGGCTGCCGACGGCAACCGCCTCGTGCACCTCGATGAACCCAACAATCCGTGGCAGTTCCACCGCGAGTCGGCAAAGCTCATCACCCCACAGTGGATCGGCGAAAGGGGCGTACACGGGGTGGCAGTGCTCGCCATTGACGACATGTCGGGCGATGGACAGCACTTCCGCAATTATCTGGGCCCCATCATCGATCGGCTCAAGCTCATCGACGGCCGCGGTCCGGTCAGCATCACCTGCAATCGTCCGGATCCCACTCATCCCAACATGCAGTGGCTCCTCGGTCAGGGCGTCTCGCTGGAGACCCACACCCTGAGTCATCCCTGTCCGCTCCTGCATCACCTCGACTTCGCACGGGCCGCCACCGACTACCACCGCTGCGTCGACCTCCTGGCCACCATCCCCAACAACCGCTCGGTGGGATTTCGCTTCCCGTGCATGGACGGCCAGAACACGCCGAGCCCTCGCGCCTACGCGGAGATCCTCAACGGCGTGAGCGAGGCGGGGAATTTCATGTCGTCAAGCACCAGCGTGGGCATCGTCTTCACACCGACGGACCGGGAACTGCCGAGCTCGATCTTCGAGGGCGACCCGGCCGGCGGGAGACGCTTCTCCAAGTACCTGATGACGGGCTTCGTCAACTACATCGAAGATTACCCTTATCCGTTCACGATCGGAAACCTGATCTGGGAGATCCCGTTCATCTACCCCAATGACTACACCGGTCAGGCCCTGCACGGAGCCCAGAATCCGATCACCATCGCCGACTTCAAGGCGGCGGTGGACGCCACCGTGGCCAAGAAGGGCGCGGTCTCGCTGTGCTTTCACGCCGGCGGCTGGATGCGCAATTCCCAGATGGTCGAGATCGTCGATCACTCCGCCCGCACCCACGGCAAGAAGGTGAAGTTCCTCACCATGCGGGAGATGGACGAACGCATGGTCAAGAACATGCTGGCTGGCCATTCCCTGCGCGACGCGAAGGGTGGTGACAATGGCGTGCGCGTCTTT
>Ga0302119_10001071_pt1 | contig 12330 bp, 10 predicted proteins | sample AG5_Tmax_MG_FD_203114 | JGI IMG/M metagenome (GOLD analysis project Ga0302119, IMG submission 203114) | Marine microbial communities from Western Arctic Ocean, Canada - AG5_Tmax | ecosystem: Environmental > Aquatic > Marine > Oceanic | place: Canada: Western Arctic Ocean | collected 2017-10-01 | reverse complement strand
TCGGCGAATGAAAAAACTACCTCTAAATTTTGTCAGGCGAGGCGAAGGTTCATACCTTCGTCTCGTCTTTTGTATTCCGAGAGTCTGCGCGACTTAGGCGCAGGCAGCAGCGAGCGCTAGGGCGGCCAAGTCGCCAGCGTGGGTACCGGCGGCTTCCGCTTCGAAGCCCAAGACAAGGCGGTGTCCGAGACAGGCCCCGACCATTGCTTCTAGATCATCCTTGGAGGGAGCGAGCCGTCCTTGAAGAAGCGCACGTGCTTTTGCGCCAAGCAGTAGGGACTGGGCCCCGCGTGGGCTGGCGCCGTGACGTACGAGGGCTTTGACCTCGGGCGGGGCCTTGGGGTTGCTTGGGTGGGTCGCAAGGGTGGCAGAGGCAATCAGCGATCGTAGTGCATCACTCACCGGCATCTGGCGTACGAGCTCTTGCAGGCGCAGGAGGTCCTTAGCGGATAACACTGAAACCGCGTCATCAGGGGGTGACCCTGTGGTGGTGCGCAGGATTTCTTCCAGAGCAGCCTGGTCTGGCATTTCCAAAGAAACCTTCAACGTGAAACGATCGAGTTGGGCTTCAGGAAGGGGATAGGTCCCTTCCATTTCGATTGGGTTCTGCGTGGCCACCACTAGGAATGGACGCTGGAGGAGTTGAGTCTCCCCGTGGACCGTGACCTGTTTTTCCGCCATCGCCTCTAGGAGGGCGCTTTGGGTTCGTGGCGTGGCGCGATTGATCTCATCAGCTAAGAGAATCTGGGTGAAGATCGGGCCGGGCAGGAACTCAAACCGGCGGCTGCCGTCTTCTTCTGTTTGCAGGATGCGCGCGCCAAGCACATCTCCGGGCATCAAGTCGGGTGTGCATTGGATGCGCCCAAACGAGAGTCCGAGCCCTTGGGCCAAGCCGTGGACCAGGGTGGTCTTGCCCAATCCCGGTGCCCCTTCGAGCAGAACGTGTCCATCAGCCAGTAGCGCAACCAAGACTTGGTCGAGGGCATCGCGTTGGCCAATCAGCTTGTCCTCTAGCTGGCTGCGCAGGGACAGCAATCGACCGCGCAGGTCTTGCAGTTCCGTTTCGAGGTCATCGAGATCAGTCATTGGTGCCGGGGTTGGCCTAGGCGGGCGCTGGGCCCGTGCATTGTGCCAGAGCAGTGGGCGGCGGGGCAGGGATATGTGGCATGCTGGTTGATGATGGGCCGCGAGGCTCCCCCACGTCATGATTCGGCCGGTATTGATCCTCTTGCTTTGCGCCTGCAGCGCCGCCCCCTCTGCGGCGGAAACTTGGAGCCAGAACATGTCGACTGCCGTGCGTGAGGGAAATCAATTGGGGCAGTTGGACCTTTGGCGCCAACGGCACCAGGCGGCGAGCGGTTTGGATCCCGTGGCACTGGTGGGGTTAGGGCGAGCTCTCGTCCAGCAAGGTCAACTTGATGTTGCCCTGCGCGTCCTGGAAGCGGGGGACCGGCGGCTCGGGGGCCGTTCGGGCCCGGTGGCCTTGGAGCTTGGGCGCACGGAACGGTTGCTCGGACAAGGCGTTCGTGCGGTGGCCGCCCTTGAGAGAGCAACGGTGGCGCCGGATCGACCTGAGGGCGCGTGGTATGAGCTCGCCCGTGCGCAGCTTGAAGCGGGACTGAATGATGAGGCAGCAAGATCTGCGGTGCGTGCAGCCCGTGAAGCGCCACATTCGGTGGAGTCTCTTGACCTCTTGGTTGGTTGCAGTGCCCTTACCGGAGATACGGAACAGGAATACGCGGGCCTTGTGCGACGCATGGGCTTGGGAGGTATGGATGTGTCAGGTCTGCTGCGGCTTGCGCAGTTGGGTCTCGGTTCCGAGGCGCAAGGGCCAAGGGATGGGGAGCGGGCGTGGGCTGCCTTGCGGCGAGCCGTCGGAAAAGACCCCCAGTCTGTTCAGGCCAACAGGATGTTGGGCCAGATAATTGCGGGGCGCGGCGAGCACGTTCAAGCCGTGCGATACTTCGAGCGCGCCGCTGAACTTGACCCTGGCAATCGCGTCTTGATGCTGGAGCTAGCTGGCTGTCTCAGATCTGCGGGTCAAGAAGAGCGCGCAGATCAAATGCAGAGACACGCTGAGACCCTGCAGGGTCCGAACGATTAGGCGCCTTCTTCAGGCAATCAGTTCCTTCATCACTTCGTCGAGCTTTGCAGAGAGCTCTTCCGCGAAGTCATCACCAAAGTCCATCGCGATCACATCGATTTCCTCGAAGGTGTAGCGTCCGGTTGTGGTGCTGTAGGGCACGCCGTACTCCCACTTGTTCCCGTCGGATGCGTGGATGACAATTTCGACCTGGGCATCACCCTCAACGGGCTTGACGGTATAACTCAGTGCGCTGTATTCGCTCATGATATGTGTGCGGTGACTCTAGGGCCCCACCGGGAGCAGAAAGGAATACCACGGGACGGGGCGGGACGCCACCCTCCGGGGGCTGTACTGGGTCAATCCGGAGCAGAGTCCGCCTCTGGGGGCATAGGAGGGGCCTTTGCAAGCACCTCTTCGGCCGCCAATTCGCTGACCTGAAGCTCCTTTTGCTCTTCCACCGATCGGACGCGCTCTAGGTCTCCACCGGGATTTGCAGGACGATTGCGGAGGCGCTCAAGGCTCTCGTGCCGGCCATAGGTAAGGACTAGGTCACCGGCTTCCAGGGTAGTATCCGCTTTTGGCGTACCGATGACCGCACCTGAGGCGCGTCGGACATTCAGCACCAGGACGCCCTCATCCGCGAGCCTCAACTCGCGTAGATCCTTTCCGGTCATCCAACGATTGCGGTCCACATGCAGGTGCGCCACGGTGTATCCCATTTCGAGCTCGAGTAGCTTTTCAAAGTCAATCACGCGCAGGTCTGGCAAGGAGGAAATCGCGCGGGAAATAATCCTGTCAGCGACTTTTCGAATGGGGGGGAGTTGCCAAAGGCTGAGCAGCAAACCGGATGTGATCAGCAAGAGCCCCATGAAGCGCATGAGGCCCCCGTCTGAACTGCCGACACCGCTGACGATGGTGGCGACGCTGACAACGATGCCCGAGTAACCGCCCCACATGAGAATGCGCACGATGCGGCGGCGCACGGGGTGGTTGACCAGGGCCTCTGATTCCTTCGTGGTGAACCCGACGCCCATGAAAGCGCTCTGGGCTTGAAAAGAGGACGCTTCCCGGGAGAGCCCCGTGTGCCGTAGGGCAAGAGTGCCGGTGCGCAATACGATTAGATTAAAGAGGACGACTAATCCAAAGACAATGACCGCTTCCATGGGGACTAGCCTCGCGTAATAGGAGCAGCTCGCCCAGCCCCAGCTGGTGCAAGCGAGATAGACTGACCCGGAGCCACGGCCCCGGGTTCAAGAACCCGGCACAGAAAACCGCTGCGGCCGGTCAGAAGGTCCGGGAATCGAGGGTCTAGTTGTTGCAGGGTGACGCAGGGTTCACGCACATCCCATATCTCCAACTCGACGCTCTCACCTAGGAGCAGACGATCGCCGGGGCGTAGGGCGGAATAGTCGAGGCCCCGGGTCAACAGATTCTCGCCATAGGCTCCAGGGGTGTTCGCCGGGACCCCCGCCTTGATTAGGCGCTGGTAATCTTCCCATGCGAACAGGCAAACCGCCCGGTTTTCTCCGCCGTGCTCGGGGATCGTGTGGCGATCCCCGCCCAAGCCCAGATGGGTGACTTGGGCTTCGTCCACGGCCGCCTTAGGAATTCCACCGCTGCCCGTGCACACCGCGATAATTGTGCCGCAGGTGTTCAAGGTTGGTTTTCGCGCAGAAAGAAGTAGTAGAGCTGGCCTTCGGACTTGGTACTTCCAGCCCGTTGCTCGGCAGAAGGACCAATCCCTAGATAGATATCTGCTCGCCCGGCCGTCCGGATTGCGCCGCCCGTGTCTTGGTCGAAGAGCAGCTGCTGGAAAGGAACCTTGGCGCCGCTGGGAGAACCTAATTCCGTGGTGACGAACACGGGGGCGGCCCGGGGGAAAAGTCGCTTATCCGTGGCAAGGGAGCGCTCGGCGGTGACCTCCACATCGAGGCTTCCATGAGGATTGCCAACAATCTGTTGGAAGAAAACATAGGACGCGTTGCGTTCCACATAGGCTTCGACCAAGCCTGGATTTTGCGCAGCCCAAGCACGGATTGAATTCAGTGAGGCGGTTTCTGGGGTCAGCCAGCCGTCATTGATCAACTGTTGTCCAACCGACGTGTAGTCGTGCCCATTCTTACCCGCGTATCCAAGGCGTAGCATGGTTCCATCTTGCAACCGCACGAATGCCGAGCCGTTGACATGTGCCAGCAGAGCATCGATTGGGTCGTGCAGCCAAACCAGCTCCAGTTTGCGCTCCGTGAGGAAGCCCGCATTGATCGCTTGTCGGTCCGGGTAGGACCCGGTGATTGTGCCCGCCTCTATTCGTCCAAGGATTGAACCGTCGGCAGCCTTGGCAAGATCGCCAGGGAGCCCATACAGGGGGTAGCGGTGCTCCTTGTCGGCGATGTTGCTACCCATCAGAATGGGTGTGCAGTAACCAGTGAAGAGGACTCCTCCGCCCATGCCATCCCAGCCGGCGCTCTTGAACCAAACATAGTCGCGCTGCACTGCGGCGTCAAAGGCGCTGGCATTGGGCGAATCTTGCAGCAAATTCTTGAGGTGCGCGAGGGAGCGTGCCATCCGGTCGTGGGTGATGCCCGCCTTAGGAAAGTGCCTGGGCGCATGGGGGCGGCCAATCCAATCGAGGGAATGTTCGAGGCTGATTAGAACCTGATCCCGGTCATGCCAGGCGGCTCCCACCGATGGGGCCCGGTCATCGGGGCCAAGGGGCAGGAGCGCCGCCGCGTCTGCACCTAGAGCGCGGCCCCATTCGGGTTCGGTTTCGGTGGCCTTGCAGCTCGTGGCCGCAAGGGTAAGCAGTAGGGCCAAGGTCACATATTTCATCCAAAATCCTCTCCTCCCAGCCTAGCCCGGAGAGTGCGTCAAACCACAAGCCAATAGCAACAATCCAACTGACGGCGCTGCTGGGGGCACGGAGGCCTCCTAGTGGGGACCCCATGGCGTATCGTGGGGGTATGCGCTTCCCCTTGGTTCTAATTGCCCTCCTGACCCTGGCGTCCTGTGCCAGTCTACGCCCCGCTGTGCAACGCGTGACTTTGGTGGAGAGTACGCCCCGGGAGTGTGAGCTTGGGAGTGGCGACATGCCTCCCACCGATATGGTTTGGATTCAGATGATCCAGCAGGCCAAGAGCGAAATTGAGCTGTGTCACTTTTACGGTTCCGATGAGGTTGGCTCGCGGTTGGGCGGGGTCGTGAGGGCTCTCGAAGATGCTGCTGATCGCGGAGTGACGATTCGCATGTTGTTCGCCTCGACCTTTCAAGAGACCTACAGCGAGTTACCCGCCCGCCTTGGTGCTCAACCTGGCATTCAGGTCGCGTTCCTCGACTTGGAAGAGGAAACCGGTGGGGTGATGCATGCCAAGTACATGTTGGTGGACCAGAGGGACGCGTTCTTGGGTTCCGCCAACCTCGATTGGCGGTCTCTTGATCACATCGTTGAGTTGGGGGTGCGCGTGGAAGGGGCACAATTAGCGGGGGCATTGGGAACACTCTTTGAAGGGGATTGGGCCCGGGCCCACGGAAGGCCTTACCTCGTGCCGATTTCCGGAATGCGGCGCAGCTTCAAGGCCCAACTCAATAGGGCCCAAATCGAGGGGGAGGGTGAGGGTGAGTTGCGGATTACCCCCGCCATCAGTCCCGCGAGCTTTGGTCACCGGACCAGCGAGTGGGACCTGCCCCAATTCTTGGAGCTGATTGACACCGCCCAGGTGAGCCTGCGCGCAACGACGTTGACCCTGAAGTTGGATGACCCCAGGGGCGAGCCCTTTGACCAGTTGCGGCACTCCTTAACTCAGGCTGCCAAGCGCGGAGTCCAGATCCAGCTGCTGGTGTCCCAATGGTGCAAGCGTGGTGGGGCCTTGAAGTCCGTCCAAGAACTGAACGCCATAGAAGGCATCGAGGTGCGCTTCCTGGTGATTCCGGAAGCCTCCACGGGCCCAATACCCTTTGCTCGGGTGCTGCACGCAAAAACCCTCGTGGCGGATGGAAAGCGAGCTTGGATCGGCAGCTCTAACTTGCAGCTCTCTTACTTCACTAGCTCGCGCAATGTTGGACTGATCATCGAGGGCGAACCTATAGGAAAGCGCCTCGATGGCTGGTTTGAGAATCTGTGGAACCAACCGCTTTGCGAACCGGTCACGGAAAAGAGTCAGCCGGCTGGATGATTCAACCATCGAATGGGTGCGACCCCCGTTAGCCTTACTCGTCTTATGGACCAATCCCCCACCAAGAGTGCTGCTAGTTTGCGAGGGCATTGGTCTCTCGACCCGGAAAATCACTTTTTGAACCATGGCTCGTACGGAGCCTGCCCGAACGAGGTGCTGGCCGAACAGCGGCGTTGGCGCGACCGGATGGAGCGCCAGCCTGTGGCCTTCCTTTCAAGGGAAATTTACGGGTACTTGGACGAGGCGCGCGAGGCGCTTGCTTCCTTTATTAGCTGCGATGTGGGGGGGCTCGTCTTCGTTGCCAACGCAACCAGCGGGGTGAACGCAGTCCTGCGCTCCCTCGAGCTCAAGCCTTCCGATGAGATCCTGATCACCGATCAGGGGTACAACGCCTGCAACAACGTTGCTCAATTCGTTTGCGACCGCTCGGGAGCGAACCTGGTGAAGGCAGCGCTGCCTTTTCCATGCGCCAGTCCCGACGAAGCCTTTAACGCGATCATGGCGGCCGCCACCGAGAACACTGTGCTGGCCCTGCTCGATCACATCACCAGCCCAACGGGGATGCTGCTCCCGATCGCTCGGCTAGTGGATGCTCTGCAGGGTCGGGGCATTGATGTGCTCGTAGATGGAGCTCATGCGCCTGGGCAAGTCCCCCTGGACCTTGGCGCCCTTGGGGCCGCTTACTACACGGGCAACTGTCACAAGTGGCTTTGCACTCCGAAGGGGTCCGCCCTTTTGCATGTGCGTGAGGATCGCCGGGATCGCGTGCGTCCAACGGCGATCAGTCATGGAGCCAACACCCCGCGGCCCAATCACACCCGCTTGCAGGATGAGTTCGATTGGCAAGGGACCACTGACCCGACCCCTTGGCTGTGTGTGCCTTTTGCGATTGACTTCCTGCGTAGCCTCGTGCCCGGAGGTTGGGATGAGATTCGCCAGCGTAATCACGCATTAGCATTGCAGGCCCGCACGCGGTTGAGTGAGGTCCTGGGCGTTTCTGCTCCCTTGCCACCGGAGATGATTGCAAACATGACGGCCTTCCCCCTTCCGCCCTCAAGCGATGAAACGCCCGTGAGCGCGTTCGGTACGGACCCCCTGCAGGTCAAGTTGATTGAGAACCATCACGTTGAGATCCCAATCTTTCCCTGGCCTGCTGCGCCAGAGCGTGTGTTGCGGGTTTCGGCACAGCTTTACAATGACGAAAATGATCTTGAGGCCTTGGTTGCCGGGCTTGCCAAGGAAGGGATCGGCCACTGAGTTCATGGGGGCTGGCAAAGCCGCCCTATGGACCACAACAGAAGGTTCAGACTGCGCGCCATTGCCTTCAATATGCGCGCGCTGAATCCCGATCGCCATGGTTGCCCATGGACCGATTCTTTCAGCGTGGAATATCGTGCCTAGTGCAGGTTTAGGGCGCCAAGGCGCTTTTCGCGGTCTGCGGCAAAGTGCTGGATGCCCTTCAGGAGATTGACCGGGTCGAGGTGCGCCTCCTCGACGATCTCCCCGAGGGAGCCGCCCGTACGCCAACGATCGTCCCAGTCACTCGTCATGGCATAGGTCTCGGCGACCTTACTGGAAAGCCACGGGTGCATGCCTATTTTGGAACCGTTCGAGATCACCGTCGAGTCCACCCAATCGGTCTTGTGCAAAACCGTGTCCTGGTAGCTCTTGTCTTGGAGCACGAAGAGTTCATGGCTGACGGCCGCGACGATCTTGCAGTTGGGAGCATCGCCCTCTAAGAAGCGCGGCAGTAACTTAAAGATCGACTCTGTGCTGGCGGTGCCCTCAACAATCAGCGTGCCCTCCTTCGGCCGTGTAGGGTCGTAGTCCCGGATCACATAAGCGCCGCGAGCGGCTTCCATGTGGCTGGGAACGCCCAGGGCCTTGCGGTCGGGAATGGTGACCCCGGGTCGAGTCAAGTGCAGGGCGATGATGGGCACATCGGTGGCCAAGGCCGCCGCGAGGCAAGGGGCAACTTCGTTGGCTTCCCAAGGGTGCAGGTTGATCACTTGGCCTTTGGGAAAAAGCTGCGTGACCACCGGCGCGAAAATGCCAAAGTGCGTGCGACTGTCTTCGGCGGTCTCGGGACCCGAGTGCCCCGCAACCCAAATAACCTTGCCCACTTTCAGTTCGCAATCCTGTGCTAACTGACTGAAGAGGCGCATTAGGCCGTACTTCAAGTAGCTGAAAGATCCATAGGTACTGCATGCGCCCCAGTAGCCACTGAAGGAAGCCCCGGGGTCCGCGCTGAAGTTCACCGAGGCCGCGCCACAAACCAAACCAGCATTGGTGAACTCGGTAATTTGCTGGGGCAGGATCGCGCCTTCTCGGTTGGAGTTTCGCTCATACCAGCCGAAGCCCTTGTTGCTGCCGTAGTCTCCGCCGAATCCAGAGATTGCCGTGGAGTCGGCAAGGTCTGCCGAGCAAGCCAGCACAAGGGGTCGGCCCATGGCCTCGCGGGCCTTGTGGTTGACCCACGCCCCGAAGAGCTTGAAGCCATCCTTGTTGGCCTTCTTGGTGCCCGCGGGGAAGAATAAATCCCCCGGCAGCTGGTCCAGCGCAAGCCAGTCCTTCTCCTGGGCAAGGTCTCTTCCTGTGGCAGGCTTAGTCGAGGGCAAGCCCTCTGCCATTTCCAAGAGCCGGTCTGAAAGGTACTCGACCAACCCAGGGGTATTTTCTAGCACGCTGAACACGGTCTTGAACCAACCGCGGGTCTGATCGCGGCAGGCGTCTTCGCCGAGATCTGTCGTGTCGTCCTGGCCTTCGAAGTTGACCTTGTAGCGATCCGCGAAATCCTTGCGGCAGCGCCAGAACAACTCGGAGTTTCTGCCATGGGATTTGCCGTGGCTAGGGGCGTCATAGCTGTAATAGCCACGGCCCTTGCGGGTTTTGAACCAGACGCAGCCTGGTTTGCCTTCCGTGTCATCCGCGTGGACGATTTCCAAGAGCGCGCGGGTCATGGCCTCAAAGTCTTCGCCGTCTTCCACGCCGGCGACACGCCAGCCATAGGGCTTGAACCAATCGTCGGGCCCGCCGTGGACCACAGTCGAGTTGGCGAAGGTGTCGATCCCATGATCGTTCCAGTCCAACAGGTAAATCAAGTTATCAAGGCCTAGACCAAAGGCGCTGTTCTTCACCTCGTGGTGCGCGCCGGCGCTGTGACCTCCCTCGCCTTCGATAGCAAAGACCTTTGCTCCGGATCCCGAATGCTTGAGGGCCACGGCTTGACCCAGGGCCGCCGGAGCTCCGTGCCCCGAAGGGCCGGTGTTCGCTTTGAAAAAGAGGGTCTTGCCCTCCATCTCAGCGTGGCCGGGTAGTTGGCCGTGGTGCCGTAAGTGCAGCAGGTCTTCCCAAACCAGTTGGCGGTTGTCGGCGTTGGGAACCAAGAAGCGATCGTCGCCAGTTTGCTTGTGCCGAAGGCGGAGCGCTTCGTTGTAGACCGCCAACATGGCGTAGACCGCGGGGTTCGCATGACCCGCCACCAATACAAAACGATCTCCTGCGGGGTTTTCGGGCTGGCGAATATCAAACCGCATGCCCGCCCCAAGAGTCGCAGTCACCAGCATGGGGACCTTGGATCGGGAACCTCCGGGGTGCCCGCTTTGGCGCAAGTTGAGCATCAAGTCCACGCCCTGGTCGATCAGGTCGGCGAGGACTTGCCAGTGGGGGAAGTGCTGGGAGAGCTCCTCAAGGGAGGGGCGGTCTTGGGTGGTGGTTTGCGTCATGGGGGAATTCCTAGGCAAGGAGGATACCGCTCGGGGAGGTTGTTTGGGGTGTGGTTTGACTGGGTATCCACAGGAACGCCTCCCCTCCGCCGTGATGGGCGAAGGGGAGGCGTTCCTTGTGGGCGCCGTTGGGGGGCGCGTGGGGCTCAGTCGGCGCTTGCGGATAGCTCGTAGTGCATTGAAGCCTCGGCCTCGATGCCGCCGGCCATCTCTTGGCCGCCGGCGTCCATGTTGCCGGAAGCGTCAACGATCATGACGATGTCGATTTCCAAGGCCATGGCAACGAAGTGCCCGGCCTTTGCGTCCCAAGTGACTTCGCCCGTGGCCTCGGCGGCCATCTCAAGCACGATGGACATGTCGAGGGCCATTTCCGGGGGCATCTCAGCTTCGATGGCCTCAAGGACCATGTCGCTCAGGTCCAAGTTCGACTCGAACTCGCTGCTGAGTTCGATCACCATCAAGGAGCGGCCGTCAACTTCGCGGCTGCCTACATACGTGCACGTAAGCACCATGTCCTCGCTGATCATGTCGAGGGCTTCGTCGATTTCAATCGGCATGTCCCCCTCGCTGGCTTCTTCTTTGGCCTTGGCGAGGGCTTTGTTCACATCCATGCCGGGGGCGAGGATTGCCATCAGGTTGGCGCCTCTCAAGGTCCAAGTGTCCCCTTCGGCGACTGAGCCGCTGGGCAACATGGAACGCAGGTCCAGATCCTCAGCGAAGAGCGCGATGTCCTCGGGATCAGCCTCGTTCTCTTCGTCCTTGACAGAAATCGTGTGGGCCTCTTCTTCTGCGTCCCACTTGAAGATCAGGGTCTGGCCCTCTATGGAGTTGCTCTCGCTACCAGAGTCGCCGGTGCCGGAGGAATACTCGCCAGCCATGGTCTCGACTGCCCGGTGCAATTCCATGGTCCGTGCGCCGTCCATCTTGATGTAGTCGTCTACCACGGACAGCACGTACCCGAAGGAGCCGTTGGCGTCAGCGAGATCAAACTCGCCACCAAGGGCGGCGGGATCGATTTCTTGTCCGTTGAAGTTCAACAGCATGTCGTCAAGGCTGGCCTCCACGGTGATTTCGAAGTTCTTGCTCAGTGAGGAGCCTTCGGCGACAGAAAATTTGACTTCGTCCTTGGGGAGGGCAAAGGCCAGCAGGCCGGCGGTGGCGGCCAGGCAGGTGAGGGTGAATTTGGTGTTCATTACAGGTGTTTGGGTGGGGGGCAAGTCTGGATGCAGACGCATGTGGCGCCCTATACGGTGATCCCCCCAGGATATTCAAAGGTAGGGGGGTTGGGGTCTATTGTGCCCCGGGAGGCGTCCTGGGCTCACTCATCCCAGAATCGACGCAGGCCTTCCAGGGCGGCCCCGGCCTGGGCGCTCTCCCCAGGGGCGGTGTCTTCTAGGGCCAGAACGAGGGTTCGGACGGCGAGGGCTTCAGACGGGGTCGGGAGGGACGATTGGGACAGGGTTTTGCGGGCGCGTTCGTGAATATGCAGAAGGCCGCTCCCGTCGGCTGCCACATGGGCGCCACTAGCTAAGAGGTTGACCGCTAGGGCGACTTGAACTTCGGGGTCCTTTTCCAACTCCAAGGCGCCGAGCAAGATCGCGCCCACTTCTGGGCTGGCGAGTTTCCAGGATCCACGCAGGGCGGCCAGGCGTACGCCTCGATTTGAGCTGGCCAATCGTGCGCGTAACCACTCACCGGGAACAGGCTCGGACAGAACGCGATTCAATCGTCGCTGGGCGTCTTGCACAGGATGCTCCCAGTCAAAAGCCGCGCGCCAGGTGTGCCAGTCGTCGCTGCGGGTTTCGCGCCAGAGATCAAACACCAAGGCCCAACCGATCAGGTGCGCCAACACATTTTCTCGGACTGAAGAGGTGCTCATGGAATCCAGTTCCAGGACGCTTTGCAGTTCCAATCCATCTGGCCGTCGGGCGCGGAGCTCGGCCCAGGGCCATGCTGAAAATCCATCGCGCACCCAGTGTTCCTCGAACATCAGTCCGTCAGATAAAAGGCACGCAATGCCCTCTTCAAACCACAGGGGTAATTCGTCCTCACCTTCCGCGAGTCGGGCATGGACGAGTTCATGCACCAGGGTCGGCAAGCTCGGATCGCGCACAAAAATGCCGCCTGCCTGTGCGGGGTCTGTGCCCTGCAGGTGATAGCCGCGCACTTCGGTCTGGTGCATGCCGGCCACGGGCTGGGAGGCTTCCGCCGCGTGCACCACGCCTAGGCCGTCTTCCGCGAGGCGCACGGGCCCAGCAAGGGCGTGGATCTGTACCGAGTCCTGAAAAGGCCCCAGCCAAGCCTCCACGGCCGCTTTTGCCGGTTCTACCCGGGCCCGCCAAAGGTCCTC
>Ga0302119_10001070_pt1 | contig 12331 bp, 13 predicted proteins | sample AG5_Tmax_MG_FD_203114 | JGI IMG/M metagenome (GOLD analysis project Ga0302119, IMG submission 203114) | Marine microbial communities from Western Arctic Ocean, Canada - AG5_Tmax | ecosystem: Environmental > Aquatic > Marine > Oceanic | place: Canada: Western Arctic Ocean | collected 2017-10-01 | reverse complement strand
GAGAATCGCTTGGAGTTCGTACATGGACATTCCAGTGTTTGCGCCTTGGCTTTCGCTTAGGAGTGTCGGGTACCCGAATGACCCTTCGGGTATGTACGGGTTGCGCGGTGTCACCTCAATAGAAAATATAGGCAGTTGCCCCTCCTGCTTCCCGGGTCCAAACGGGACACCGATACGTTGCTCCGCAGAAGCCTTGGAACCAACATGCAAACCCAATCTTGGCTTCATCCGTTCAGCGTGCGCCCCACGACGAATAGGCTGATCTCTGGTGCCCGACCGCCCGTGATAGAACACGCCACCCGCACGGGCATTCTCAACCGTAGCCTCCCTACGAGCCAACGAAGCAATATCGTCCCGAATGACACGCTCCGCCTCAGGACGCAACCTGTCCAAATCATCCAACAACTTTTGCAGATCGTCCAACTGCTGCTGATGCCCGACAGCCTCCTCAATAATACTGTCACGCTGAGACAACATCTTGCCACGAACCGTCTTCTGCCGACTGATCTTCTCCCCCTCAGCGACCAACTTGCGGGTCTGTTCCGCCAGTTCATTGACCTCCGCCGACGTAGACCCCAGCAAACCCAGATCGTCCTGCATCCTCGCCAACACCAGCATCGCATCATTCAACTGAATGTCGATGTCCACGGCTGCCTCAGCCGCTTCTACACCCTTCGCAGACAAACGTGCGGCATCTGCCTCGTTCCTTGCAGCGTGGTTGCCAGCCGTTGTCTCGTTAGCCCGCCTGTTGTCAACCTGATCCTGTATCTTGAGCCGTGCCACTTTGGCATCTGCCGCCTGCTGCCCAAGTTCATCCCACTTCTCCAAATCCTTGATAAGCGCACGAAACAGACGCAACTCGTCCGGTCCCGCCACCGCCGCTATACCATCCTCCTCAATCTTACGCATCAAGGAATACAACTTGATGTCTGTTTCGATATTGCGCATCTGCATGTGCGTCAACATACTGAACCGGTCATCGTACAAGTTCTTACCGAACGTCTGCTGGGTGACACGGTTCACCTGCGCATCAAACGACATCCCCGCCTTGTCCGGGTTCACAAACTTGAACGGGTTGCCTGCCTCGTCAGCCAACACCATGATCGGCTTGCCATCCCCGGTCACCATCGGCTTCTTTGTTGTCGTGTCAATACCCTGAACCACCCCCAGACGCCCCTCGGCAACAGGCGGCAACAACTTCGGTTCCTCAATCTTCAACGGGCCACCCGTAAAATACTCACGCTCCTTCACAGAACCCGGCACAGCGCGCCCACGAACCGGATAGCCACGCTTCCCCTGCAACTTCGGAGGCTCCTCCCCCGTAATCGCCTGCTGGAAATCCCGGCTTACCTGCCGGTGCCCCGAATAAACGGAACCCTCCTTACGAAACACGTCCTCACCAAAGTCGTCCCCGTACGCTGTGAACACATGCTTCTCCACCGTGTCCAACCGCTGGTCAATAGAACGGGCTATCGACATAAACTTTTCACGATCCGTCCGGTACATCTCCTGTAGATCGTCGGGAAGATTCCTAAACCAGTTGGTAGACGAGTCAATATCCGTCACCGTCCCATAGTTGGACTGCCCTTTCAGTTCGCCACGCACAGCAAACGTGCGCCCCGTATCCCCATCCTTGCCTCTGAGAGCAGCCTCCAAACGCCTCGCAGACGAGTCAGAAATACCCTTACGCTTGATCCCAGCGAGAGCCTTCTGCGTAGCAGCGTTGATGTCACGCTCAGCAAACTTCGCCCTACCGGCAGCAAATCGTTGAGCGTTCCGAATCCCCGCCGCCGAAGCAACCTGACCGGCATCACCAGAATCAAACATCTTTCGCAGGTCCACACCCTGCGGATCAAACAGCAACGCAACCTTGTCCCGTGCCTTCTGAGTTGTAGCGAGATGTGTGCCGCGAATCGGCGCATCAGCAACCTGACTGATAAACCGACCACCCAAACCTATAGCCCCCAACTTGGGACCCAAGTTGGCAGTCAAACTCGGCAACATTATCTCCAAAGGTGCCTTGGCAGCCTGCCCCGCCACACGCTCCAACGTCGCAATCTTGTCAAGCGACCCCGCCGGACCAACCTTCTTGGCGAACTCGCGCTCAAACTTCTTCAACGCCTCAGCGGTAGCCTTACGCCCCTTGCCGAAAGCCTCAACCATCTCCGTCAACGTACGCTTATCAAACATGTCGTCGTAATACTTGGGGATCTGCTTCACCCGGTTTGCCGTAATCCAACTCGGCTTACCACGCAGACGACTACCCACATCCCACACACGGTCACCGGCACCACCAACCTTGCGCATCATGCGCCCACCCGGCCCGCTGAGTGGGAGGCGCAACCGCAGCCCCGGTGACCAACCCAGTTCCTTGATAAGCGCCTTGCCCACGTCCCCGTGCTTAGCCAACTCCCGTGAAGCAGCACTCAAAGACTTCTTCGACCCGGCAACCGCAGTCGCCGCGTCGATGGCGGCTTTCTTGGCTGTAGTCATCTTCCCGGCAGCCTTCGCAACCCGGGCAACATCACCCAGTTGCCCGATAGCGCCCATGTACCCGGCGCCACGGGCAAACGCACCGAAACCACCCATATACATCAAAGGATCTACAGCCACATCACCAATAAACCCGATCACACGGTCAGCCCAAATGTTGTCCGCCAACACCCCGGCACCCAAAGCCAACCCCAACCCGCCCGTATACGGACTGGTAGCAATCATCATTCCACCAACCCAGTTACGTTCGTCGTGAATCAACTCACCAAACCCGTACTGGGTTGTTGCCTGATTCCACCACTCACCCGGATTGATCCCCTCACCCTGCAAGAAATCAATGCTTTCCTTGATGGTGCTGGTCATAATGCCACGGCCCAAATCCAAACCCGTCAACGCTGCACCAAACAAGCCACCGGGACCCTCACGGCGCTCATGCTGGGATGTCTGCGGCGGCGTATAGCCAGCCAGCAGTCCCTTATCGGCCAACTTGCCCCACGACGGCCCCATAGACGCCGGAGCGACCCTCGGGGCGGCACGCACCGTCGGTGCGATAGCCGTCTTCGCTATCTGCGCACCGGGACCACCGCCCTTGGCGATGGCTTTCAGAATGTCATCAAGAGGCAAAGCCATGATGTGCTACTACTCCGAAGCAGAGTTTACTAGGCCGTAGTCCTCGGCGTATATTGTCTGAAGCAACTGGTCGTACACGGCGCGGAAAGCCGCTGCTTCCTCGTCGTTTTCTGCCTGCTCGCCCAACGTAGCCAAAGCCCACAACATGTTGTTCTCAGTCAACCCTCCGCCTATCACGTTCTCGTTGGCACCAATCCTGTCCTTGACAGACATGGCCAACTTCCCAGCCAGTTCAGCGTCACCGGCCACGTTGTACAACATCTCACGGAACAACCAGTCTTCACCACGCTCCACCGGATCCGGCGGCGACCCCTGCGCCGCCTGCTGCGCCGCAATCAGATCCATTGCGTAGTCCGCCTGCTCCGTCGCAGACATCCCGTACTCCGGGTTCTGCATCATCGCTGAACCCGCTCCGGCCTTACCGGCACCCGGAATAAACTCCCTAGTGTCTACACCCATCATGGCAGCCTCGTAGGCACGGTCAAGGTTATCCTGCGTCTGCGTTGCCGACGTTTCATCAACCCCCAACAACGCATCACGGTACGCAACATCCTCAGCACGTTCCCGCACATCCCGAATGTTGCCCGCAGCATCGCTGCGGACACCCTGATTGAACTGGCGCTGCGACTCCGCAACCGCATCCGCTTGAATGTCACGGGTCAAATCGTTCTGACCACCGGTAAACGACTCACCAGCCAGACGCTCATCCGTTGCAAACAAACGCCCCAGATTGGCTTCGGTAGATGCCCAATCCTGACCAGCCTCACGCTCACTCGTACCATAAGACATCCCCGGAATATCCACACCACCAACCATGCCACCCATCAACGTGCTGGCCGGAACACCCAAAAACTCGGACAACGCATTAGACGACAAAGCCTGATCCAACCGCTCACCCTCGGCTGTAGCGGAGTCGATTTCCAAACCCAATCCCAGATTACGCATCTGGCTTCTAAGATCCTGCTCGTACCCGCCGAAGATCCCCTCACCCAACCACTGACGATCCTTGTCCGCCATAGCAGCAATATCGCCCTGTTCGCTCATGTAATCCACGTTCGCATTAGTCTGCGAACCAACCAGCGCATCCAAGATGGAGAGTTCCTCTCCAACCATGGAGGCGTCTACACCCCGCATATCCAAGTCAGCCAGAATCTTTGAGCGTTCCGCCGACCGCTGACCAGCAATACGCTCGTCCTCTGAGGCGTACTGGTCGCCTGCCCCACCATACTGATCCACAAAGTCCTTGTAAATCTGCTTCCGTTGTGTGTCCCACATTTCGGCAGCGGTTGAAATATCAATCAGCCCGGACTGCAACGCATTCTGGATCGCCTTGTTCTGCTTACCCAACGTGACTTGCACGTTGTCTATGGCCTCTGCTGCTGTGTCATCAATAGAGGAACCACCGCCACCACCGCCACCGCCGCCACCGCCGCCGCCGTCATCGCCACCGCCACCGCCGCCCATGTCACAGGACACGCCATTCCACGTACCGCCAGCAGCGGCACATTGCTGGGCGGGATCAGCCGTTACCGGCCCGCCGTTACCCATGTCACAGGACACGCCATTCCACGTACCGCCATTGAGAACACACAACTCTGCCGGGGTCTTTGCCGTTTCCCCGCCAAGATCCCCGCCAAGATCCCCGCCAAGATCCCCGCCAAGATCCCCGCCAAGATCCCCGCCAAGACCTGCCGGGTCGCCACCCAGCGATGCCAAAAAGGCTGATAAATCTGGAGACAGACCCATACCGCCCGTACCGCTCGGCACGAACGCGTCCATGGCTTCCAGTTCAGCAAACGGATCCATAAACCCGGAACCACCCGTGCCACTCGGCACAAAATCTGATCCGGCAGGCGCAGGAGGCGTGTACCCGGGGGTTGGACTCCAAAGCGTATTCTGGGTTACATCACCTATCAGATCCTGCAATGTCTGAATCTGCTCGTTGCGGCCCGCCGTCGCCTCTTCCGACTGACGTGCAAGTTCCCAAGCCGAAGGTGGTGGCGGCGTTTTCTGGGAGCCGCTTCCCAACGGATGACCCATCCCCCCCAACGGACCAACCGAACCCGGCATGTTAGGTGCTGGCCCCATAGGTGCCGGTGGAGCCACCCTGTTCGCCCCACCCCGTGAGGCCGGATCAACCGCAATCGCATCCCTGATCGCCCGCTGAAACGACTCAGCATCCGACTCCCGTTGAGTCATCCCAGAGGCCTGTTCAGCCGCAATCGCTGCCGCAACCGAAGACGAACCCTGCATACCGGGGTTGAATCCCCCCCCAAACGGTATCTGCCCGTAGTCAATCGAAGCAGGCTTGACCAGTTTTGAAGTCCCCTCGGGGTTCGTATAAACGGTCCCAGCCGGGTTCACCGGATCTCCGAACTTTCGGGCACGCTCCCCGTACGGGCGCCCAGTCCAAATATCAGTACCCATCAGCCTATAGCCTCCCGAATCTTAGCGGCCATCTCAGCCTGCGACGTTGACGCCCCCAACGAGGCCCCATACCGCTCACCCGCATACGTCCCGTATGCGTTCATATCCTGCAACGTTGAGTTAAACAACGCATCCTGCAACGCCCGCCTCTGCTGATCCTGCTGCCTCACATAAGACGCAGCGGCCTCCGCCAACGCAAGATTCCGCATACCAGAATCCTGCAAACCACGACGAGCATAGTTCGCCTCAATCTGAGGAACCTGCTTCTTGTATGCTTTCGACGTATCAAACGTCCCCAACGCAAACTTCTGCTGCGCACCCGTGTTCCCGTACTTCGTCCCAGACAACGTACTCTGCAACCTCTGCGCGGGCGTCACCGCAAACGCATTAGTCATATCTTGAGAAGCGTACGGGTCAAACGCCATTCTAGTTGAACACGCTCACAGCGAGTTGCAAAGTAGCCGTCTCAGGGACAACATTTAATACAACCGCGCCAGTAGACCCGCCACCCGACAACGCGACACCAGCAGTCACATCAGTGATGTCACCAGTTGAAACCTGATCTACAACCCTTTGTGCAATCCGATTCAAACCCATTGTTACGCTCCAAAGTAGGTTACGAAAATGGTGGAACTAGAACCGCCGACACGAATAAACTTGACAACACTCAAATCGTCATTCACCAGTTCCAACGTACTGTAAGGATTCAGATAGTGCCCGACAGAAGCGGTGGGTGTACCCCACCTCACCCTGATCGGTTCCGCACCATTCGTTATCATTGCCGCTACAGCATCCGTGGCGATAGACGCCAACCCGATTGCTACCGCAGCAACAACCAACGACTCGTCACCCAGTTTGCGCCCCATCTCCGAGGCTGCCCGTCTAATAGCCATGTCTCTCCTACGGCTCTAAAGCCGTTACTCGTGTTTCGAGATCGTCCAGTTTTTCTTGTATCTTCCGCAACTCGTACTCAATGGGACGAGCATTAGCGCCCTGCATTCGACGGGTAGGTTTGTACACGACTGGCATCAATCCTCCCAATACGACTGCTCGTCCTGCATTAGCAGAACACCAACCGAATCCATGACATCGTTGAGAGCCGTGTTGATGCCATCCACCTCAGCCCACACCTCATCCAAATCCTCAGTCACATCCACCACGCGGGCAAAGGACTGCATATCCATAGTGGATTCAATGGAAGACACTGTTGCCTCCAACTGGTCGATGCGCGCCACCAACCGTGCAGAAGACCATGTAACCGTACCGACTATTGCTGCTACAGACAGAATCAGACCTAGTGCGACGGTGGGGATTTTGACTTGGCGAATATCGGTCGGCTCGTCCACTATTCAACTTCAACCCATGAGGTCGTGTCCTCATCCCAGCGGTAATGCACCGGCATCTCGTAGTCGGTGCCTTCGTGGTTCACCGTTCGGGTCGTGGTCGGTTCCGGGGTAGGGGGCTGCCAGACGTAGGAGGCGTCAAGGTTCCACGACGGGTACGGACGCGGGGCGGCAAACCCCGTGCCGTCCCATGTGAAACCGACACCCGCGTAGTTGAAGCCGGTAGCGGTGCCGCCGTCGGCTTCGCCATCTGCCCCGTAGTGGACGTTGCCGCGCGTGTTGTAGGAGGTCTGGATCCATGTCCCGCCGAGGCCGAGATCGTCAGCCATGAACTCCTGCCCCCGGTGTTCCTGATCGTCGGGAACGACCAGCACCCGGAGAACAACCCCGGCGGCGTCTATTTCTGCGAAGTGCGCCATGTCAGACCGCCACCCGGATGATCACGATGCCGGAGCCGCCTGCGCCCGTGGAATACTGGCCGCCACCACCGCCCGTGTTGGCCGTACCGGCCGTTCCCGCCGTTTGGGTCGAAGCATCCGACCAGTAGTACCCGTTACCACCGCCGCCCTGACCGCCTGCACCCTGCGTCGTGGCGATGTGGCCTACGTAAATGGCATCCGACGCCCCGCCGCCGCCCCCGGCGTAGTATTGGTTTGACCCCGTTTCGTAGTCGTTCTGTGAACCATCGCCGCCATCGCCGCCCACACACGTCGCCGTCCCCGAGGTGGCACCGTCTGCGCCGACTGCTCCGGCCCCACCGCCGCCACCACTAGCACGCAGTTGTAACAAGAACGCGGAGGTCAGCGAGCCGTCGCCGCCGTCGTTGCCCTGACCAGCCGTACCAGAACCCGGATTCGCCTGATACCCACACCCACCGCCTGAACCACCAGTGACCCCATTGGCGGTCCGGCCGCCGCCACCACCGCCGCCCGCGGAGGCGATCGTCAACGCCGATGCAGCACCCCCAGCGTTGCCAGCCACAGCGTCAGCGGATGTAATGGCCGCTCCACCGGCACCAATGGTGATGGTGTAGTCACCTGTGGAGACCGTCTGGGTGCTGGTGCGTAGACCTCCGGCACCACCGCCACCGCCCTCTTCCCTGTGACCAGAGCCGCCAGCGCCACCAGCCACGACGAGCACCTCAACATTTGCTGAACCGCTCGTCACCGTGAAAGTGCCCGACGAGGTGAACTTCCACGACTTGTACCCGGCGTACTCCGTTTCGGTGCCGCCGGTCGCTGCGAACGGCGCGCCGAACAGGCCACCATTCAACCAAGTGGAGACAGCCGTCGAAGGCCACCCCTTAGAAGACTCATGCCGACCCCGCCAATTAGAAACAGCGGAAGACGGGTTAGTGCGATCCTGACGAAACATTTGCTAGGCAGTAATCCGGTTTACGTAACCGTTCATCATGATCACATTCGTTGTACCAGCAAACGCCCTGACAATCAGACCACCATTCAGCAGCGTCCCCGGACACACCAGCACCCAGCCTGCCTCAGTAGTAATCGTGACCTCAGTCAGATCATCAGGTGAAGCAACACCACCGTATTCGATGGTGAGTTTCACATCGGCCGCACCCGTGTTGCACGCATACAACCAGATTTCGTCCATGTCGGAAGCGCCCGCTACCGCCGTATGAATCAGCGTTCCCGCCGTTGCTGTAGCAGCAACCTTGACGTTCCTGCCACTGGCGGCGGTTCCGCTGAGGAGTTGCTTTGAGTATGTTGCCATGTCCTGTTGTCCTTAGTTGAAGATTGTGTTGTTTAGAACGAGTTGAGCATCATTAGTAGTGATCGAAATAACGGGGGTGTAACCACCCGACGACACGATTGGTGCCGTGGCCGTCACCGCAGTCACCGCAGTCGTAATATCGGAAGTCAACGCTACTGTCCCGCTAGCATCCGGCAACGAGATTGTTCGTGCCGCCGTCGGATTTATTACACCCAGATACGTTTCGTTGGCGTCCGCGCTGGACCCCTCCCACACGACCCGCTGCTGGGCACCATTCAAGAAGATGTCGTCCGAAGACCAAATCTCCTCCGTAACAACCAGTTTGCCACTGACCGTTGTCGTCTGCCCCGAAGTAGACAGGGTAGGTGACACAGTAGCCCAACCGACCACATCCGTGAAGTTGGCGTTCATCTGCGACGCAACAATGTTTGTCCCCGCCACAAACGCATTCGTAACCGCCAAAGCAGCCATTTAACGCAACCTCCGAGTCCTGTACATGCCGATAACCGACGTTATGCCCCATTTTCCTCGCGTAGCGGGAACCGGGGTAACACTAAACCTCAAACTAATAGCCTGCGCTGTCCCAATCGTCGGCCAACGGCCAAACGCGTACCGGTCAGATGTGCCTTCCGGCTGCCATTCCGTCGGATCACCCACAGCGGACGAATCGTACCATTCGCTGGACACCGCATCCCACAGGGCGGGAGTGCCCAAACCAGTGAGAGTCTTGGAATACCCAACCAGCGCCGTACTGGGGTCATAATCCTTGTAAATCCACATGACAATCACACAATCGTTGTCCGACAGGACAACGGTGCGGGTCTTCCCCCACCGTTTCGGGAACGTAGGCCTGTTACCAACAAACCATCCGGTGTGATAAAACGAATGGATCTCATCCACGGGCGACACCACATAGTCATCGTAATCGTAGTTCTGATCCAACTTGGAGATGCGATCAAACGCGGCAACCGTAGTAATGTTGGAAGTGACCGCAATCCCGAGATGGGTGTCGCCAGACGGGCGATACCCCAACAATGACCGTGCATTGATGTCGTGCCGCACCCACGCCCCCGTCGGACCCAAAGAAGGGTCCCACACGAACACATTGCGGCGGTTATTCTGGCTAGACCCCGAAATGTTGTCATCCGACTGGTAGTCCACAGACACCCACAGGCGCTCATCGAACCACATCAGCGACGGTGGAGTACCCAACGATAACGCTGGCTGCCCCACATCGTAGGTCATTGCCGGTCTGATCCGCTCAAACACCCACGCCACGTCATCGTAGTTCACGATGTAGACGCCATCTTCCGCATACCAGAAGAACACCCCCGTTGTTGCTGCTACAGGCTGCGTTCCCTCCCGGCATCCAGCGGTGCGGGTGATGTTGCGAACCTCCCACGACTCCCGCCCGAACCCGTAGATCGCGTAGATACTGTTCTGCTTGAATACGAGTAGCCGGTCAGCGTCGGGGATAATGGCCGTTATGTGGTCGCCGTCTTCACCAATGTCGATGTCGATGTAGTCGGTGGCCGTCCAAGTCTCAGCGTTGTTTACCGCCGAGTACCTGACACGGTTCTTGTGTGTGTCAACGCCCTCCAACGTGTAGGCGACCCACACATGCTCTGCCCACGCTGTCGTGTAGCGGGCGCACGGAAAGTGTCCAGCCGACCCATCCAAATCCGGTGTCGATAGTTGCGTATCGGCGTTCGTGCCGTTCCAACGCACCGACCCATTCGCCGTATGCCCGCTGCTAACCAGCAACTTGCCGTTCACAATGTACGTGTAACCGTTGAACGTGACGCTGCGAGGGGGTTGTGTCGTGCCAAACTCAACCTCCACACCCCCAAAGGCAACGATCCCCTCGAAGTCGCCAACGGCGTCGTCGTTCCAATGCAACTTGGAGTTATTCGTGGCCGGATCATTGGTAGCGACCAGAACTTGGTTCTGACCCGCCTCATAGTGGGTCATCAGACTGGTGATCTCATTGGTCAACGCCGTAGGGTTCACGCTCTTTACAGCGTCACGGCGCCGCACCCCGCCACGCGGATCCACCTCAACATTCAACAATGCTGGAGACTCATTGTGCGCTATATTGAACTGATCGGCACGTAGATTCAGCCCGCCTCTAAAGTCGGACTTCTCATCGTACCGGTATGCGTCCCCGCCCCCGGCTATCTTCGTGTCCGCCCGTAGCGCCATCTACCCCTCCCACGAATAACGCAACCTACCGGGCAGATAAGACTGCGACATCCACCGTGACGCCCTGATGCTGTTCAACATCAGCGGCTGCGGGGCGGGAGAATCCTCAAACCGTGCCCGCAGATTATCCAACTCTTGAATGAACTGCGAATAGTACTGTTGCCCCATCGCAGCGTCTTCCTGCTGCTGATACGACCTGTACAGTACGTACAGTGTCAACACGTTGTCGAACGGCACCGGCAAATCCGGGGTGTTCGCATCAGCAATCGCGGTACGGTATACGGCGGTGTTGCCACCGAAATCCACTGGGTTGCGGTAGCCACGAATAGAAATCGTGTACACCTCAGAAGGAGTCGGGTATAGGCGGATCGTCTGGTTGGTTACAGCCGCCGACGCACTCGTACCAGCGTTCCACGTTGACCAGTACCACGGTCTACCCGTAGTGTTGGAGTTCAACGGGTACAGGATGTCACCGACATCGTACCCGATGTATTCCAGTACGTGATTGTCAGTTTTCATTGACGCAACTTCACGCATCCCGACGTTCATCGGAGCAACAGCACCGGAAAAGGTTACACCGTCGTGGGCGAAACTGATATTTGTTCCCACCTCCGCCACTGTGTAATCCTTCTGCGATGCCACTGTGTCGAATGTCACGGCAACCTCGTAGAACGGCCACCGCTTCTCCGAATACACGATGATGTCGTACCCCTCACGGATAAACGTATTCATTGTGGCATCAGTAATGTCGTTTACTGTTATATCCACCACATTGCGAACGTGGTCGCGCATGGCACTAAGTTGCATGAAGTACTCCTGAGGGGAAGGCCGCTACGGGGGCATCATGGGTGGGGGAGGGGTTTACGCTGTGGATACGATGGTCACACCCAACGGTGTGCCTGACAGGTGCAAGAGTGTTGCCCTGTTCGTATGCGTATGCGAAACCCCGCACCATCATGCCTCCCGCAGCGGCGACCATGCCGCTAAGCGGTGTGGAATACACACAGATCGCTGCCCGTGACGGGACGCCCCTTGCAGGGTGCCCCGGCACGAGTCAACGAACTGCATTTGACCGATTCTGAAACGACGGGTTCGACGCCTACTGGGTTGACTTGCTGGATGTTGCGGGAGTACCCCACGGTTTGGGGCCGTGGTGTCGAATCCCGAAAGTTGTCGCCAGCGGGCTGCCCGTATGGGCGTGAGCCAGCCTTGTAAGCGTAAGCGAATCCTCGTCCCATCAGAATCAGGTAGCCCCAAACATGTAACCCTGTCGCGCACGGTTACTGCATGTCAACTGTCCATAACAAAGCAACTGTGAGAACACAGCGTCCTGATTGGTTGGGCGCACGAACGGTGTCGGCTTAAACCAGACATCGCTATGAGCCACCAACTGGAGGTACTTGGTGTTAAGGAACATCATCTGACCGGCGGTGGTGGCGTCATCAAACGTGATGGGTGCACCCTTGAACAGCAGGTTCTGGAACCCGCCATCAGCCATGTCG
>Ga0302119_10001068_pt1 | contig 12347 bp, 7 predicted proteins | sample AG5_Tmax_MG_FD_203114 | JGI IMG/M metagenome (GOLD analysis project Ga0302119, IMG submission 203114) | Marine microbial communities from Western Arctic Ocean, Canada - AG5_Tmax | ecosystem: Environmental > Aquatic > Marine > Oceanic | place: Canada: Western Arctic Ocean | collected 2017-10-01 | reverse complement strand
TCCCATTTGGCCAATCAGTACGAAGGGCGCAACGATCCCAAAGATGTGTATGCCCGGATAGAAAGGTGCGCGAAATCCGGGGTCGTAGGAGGCTAGGCCGCTCTCGCGCATGACGATCACAGCGAGGCACAGCAGGGCGAACATCATTAGCTGGAACGCACTTGCCAGCTTGGCGATTTTGATGGGCTCGAGGAACAGTAAGATGGCCACGATCACAGTAACCGTTAGGGCGATTGACCTCACAGGCGTGCCCCGCTTGGACAATTTTGCCAATCCTTCGGGCACCAACCGGTCGCGGCCCATGGCTAATGGGTAGCGCGATGAACTAAGAATCCCCGCATTGGAAACTGAGAAGAATGCGAGGAAGGCTCCAAGGGTCATGACGTACAGGCCGACCTTCCCAAACACCGCTTCGGCGGCAGAAGCCATGGGGGTCATGTCGCCAGCTAGGCGCTCGGCGGGCAGGACGCCCACCATGATTGTGGTGCACACTGCGTACACCAGCAGTGATGTGCCCAAGGACAAGAACACACCCTTGGGGAGGTTGCGTTCGGGATCACGAACCTCCTCGGAGACGCTCGCTACGTTTGTGATCCCAACGTAGGAGATGTAAACCAACCCAGCCGTGGCCAGAATGCCCTCGGTGCCCGCTCCAAAGAAGCCTTGGAATGCCGCGTAGTCTATTTCTGGAATGCCACGACCCATGAACAGGCTGAGCACAATCAAAAGGCCCATGACGAGGACGAACTGGAACTTGCCCGTCTTCTTGGATCCTGCAGCGTTCAGCAATCCGAACAGCACTGCGAAGCCCGCTGCGATAGCGCGCATGGTCATGGGGTCGGATTCGCCAAAGATCAGGGCGCTGTAAGCCCCTATACCTACCAATGCGAAAGCGGTCTTGAGGACGAGGGCCAGCCAAGTGCCCAGACCCCCAATCGTTCCCGCCAGAGGCCCCAAGCTGCGGTCCAGAAAATAATAGGCCCCACCGGCACGGGGCATGGCCGTTGCTAATTCCACTACAGCCAGCATGGCCGGCACGAGGGGTACGGCGGCCAACATGTAACACAGCACGATGGCTGGCCCTGCTTGTGCGGCGGCTAGGCCCGGCAGAAGGAACAAGCCGGCACTGAGGGTTGCCCCCGTGGCGATGGTGTACACATCGCGCAGTGTGAGTTCTTTGGGCAGGCGGGCAGCGGCCATGTGTAGATATAGGGGCGGTGATGGCCGCCGCAAACAACCGGTAGAAGGGGGTCTAAATATCTAACGCTGAACGGAGTTGTAGGTGCCCGCGGTGGGGCCCTCTTGCTCGGTTTCCTCGGTGCTACCTGGCCAGCGAACAAAGAGACCGGTCACTTCGTGTCCGGGGGCAATTCCAAAGTGAACCCGCGGATCGTTGGAAGCCAAGTAGCTGTAGGCCGGGTCGGCCAAGCGGTACTGGGATGCCATTACGACCTCGCCGTCGATTAGCGAGCTCGTTTCGAGGCGCACGACAGCACCCACTGCAGTTTTGAAACGCGAACCTTGGAGATCGACCCCTAGCCATGTGCCTACACGTGGAGCGACGTTGCGTAGTAGTTTCACTCGCGCGTCACGGTCCACCACCACCACGTCAACATCTCCGTCGTTGTCAATGTCGCCAAAGGCGGCACCGCGGCTTGACCCCAGCACCGGAGATGCGGTGCCTTCACCCAGGCTCTCAAAACGCGTACCACCCAAACCTCGATAGAGCAGGTTGGGCTCTGCATAGGGATCATCCCCATAGGCTTCCTCCGGGCCCCAGGCCTGCACAGCTCCGTTGGCTACGTAGAGATCCAATCGTCCGTCGAGATTGAAGTCGTGGAAACCCATTCCAAAACCGGTCATGCGCACGCTGGCAGGGCCCAGCCCGGTCATGTTCGTCATGTCCCGAAAGCGCCCTTTCCTGTTCATGTAGAAAGTGTTGGTCTCGCGACGGATGTGGGTCATAAATAGGTCGAACCACCCATCTTGGTTCACGTCCACCCACTGGACCCCCATGCCCGCCTCGGGGGTTCCCGTACTGTTGACCGCGCAACCGCCCGCTAGGGCCACGTCTGTGAAGTTGTCCGTCCCGCTGTTGTTCCACAATGCGTTGGGCGTGGCGTCATTGGCCACATAGATGTCCGTGTCTCCGTCAGAATCGTAGTCGGCGCAGGCGATGCCTAGGCCATTGCCCGCTGTGAGGTGCAGGCCCTGCTTGCGCGAGTAATCTGAGAATCCGAGACGGCCCTGAATGAACAGGACATCAGTTGATTGTGCGTTGTAGTTGTTTGGACTACAGAAGTCGGGCTTGTTGCGGTAGTTGTTGCAAGGTGTCTCAATCCCCGGAGACCAATTGAGGTTGTTGACCACGAATAGGTCGAGCTTGCCGTCGGAGTTTGCATCCATGAAGGCCGTACTTGTGCCCCAGCGACCATCGCCAACCTGGAGTCGCGAAGTGAGGTCCTTGAACGTGCCGTTGCCCTGGTTTTGGTAAAAACGGTTGGGTCCGACATTGGTGACGTAGAGATCAACGTCACCGTCACCGTCATAGTCTCCGCATGCAACGCCCATACCGTAGCTGTCATCGCCTACACCGGCGGCTTCGGTTACATCTACAAATCCAAGCCCTTCAAGATCGCCACTAGCACCCTGCTCAACGGACATGTTTTTGAACAGTCGGTTGGTGGGCAAGGTCTGGCCGTCCTCCGGGATCATGTGGCCTGACTGCACAAGATACACGTCGAGATCGCCGTCGCCGTCGTAGTCAAAGAGGGCCACACCGCCACCCATGATCTCCGGGAACCAGCGGCGGTCGACCGGTGCACCACTGACGTGATTCCAGTCAAGGCCGGCGGCGGCAGCCTCCTCCTGAAACCAGGGTGCCGTCGAATCTTGCGCCTGTGCGTTTAGGGCCAAGGCCGCAGAGCCCATGGACAAGATTAGTGCGCCTCGTAGGCGGGTGAGGATAAGCATGGTGCGTGGGTTTCTAGGGGCGGTAGTGATCATTGTGAAGAGCGCGGGGCGTCGGGTGCGGAGTCCTTCGGTGATTCTTGATTCCCGCCGTCTTGGTTGGGGGGCGCCTGTCCGGACAAAGTCCCCGTCCGGGCGACCTCACGAACGTTTTGGCAAAACGCAAGCACTTCGGGATTGGTAGCCATCACAGCGCTCATCCAATTGGCGAGCTCTAGGGCCGTGTCCAAGTTCCTAGTGGTGACCAAGCACTGGACGTAGAACATGGCCACTTGGGGGTCGCGCGGCGCCAAATCAAAAGCCCGCTTGGCGGCGCTTACGGCTTGCGGGGGATCGCCCACGGTGAATTGTGCCCGTGCCAAAAAGATAAAAGCGCCGGGGTTACCCATGTTGCGCTCCGCATTTGCCAGGGCAAAGCGCAGCATTTCAGCTTTGCGTCCGGTCTGTGCATAGAGGCCCGCGAGGCGTTCTAGCAGCTGGGGCTCCGAACATCCCAGTTGAAGGGCGGCGCTCATGGACTGCAGCGCGGAGTTGGCCGTCTGGGGATCAGGTGCCGCAGGGTCGAGGGTGAAGGAAAGCACAAGACCCATGAAGTAGTGAGCGCGGCCCAGGTTGGGCGCGGCTGAGACGGCGCCTTCCGCCTTGCTCATGACCTCCTTCAGGATGGCTTGGCGCATCTCCACGTCCATGTTTGCAATTCCCATGGCCACTTTGTTCATCAAGGCCGTACCCAACTCGATCTTGATGTCCACCGACTGGGGCTGAGCGCTTTCGGCCTTGCGCAGGGTCTCGATACCCAGGTCCAGGTTGCCAGTCATCAGGTGAGCCCGGCCCAAGAGGTGCAGGACGGCATGGTCGCTGGAGTTGGCGGTCAGCATTTTAGTCAACGACTGAATGGCCGGCTCAATTTGCCCGCCCATGAGCATGTTCTCTATTCCCATCATGCGCCGGTGGTAGCCCGCTGAGTACAAGTCGAGCCGCGGTTGATGGGGGTCGGGCGGGTATTCAGGCCAGGCATTGACGCCGGCTTGCAGGTAGGCCCGAGCGTCGGCGTCGCGACCCAATTCCAGATAGCACAGACCGAGCAGATAGTGCGCGTGACGGTAGCCCGGATTCTCTGCGACGATTCTCTCCAGCATTTCGCTGGGCTCGATCCAACTCTCCTGGGCTATGCGAACCTGGCAGAGTCCTACGCGGCTTTGGGGCCAGGCGATGGGTTGAGGTTGCTTAGCTTCGGCGGTGATCGCTTGCATGAAGGCTTTCTCGGCACCCGGTATGTCACCCTGGGCGAGCAGCATTGTCCCCAGCCGCGCTTGAATGACGGGTGTGTTCTTCAACGCGTTCGCTGCCTTGCGCATGTCGGCTAGGGCGGCAATGGGGTCTCCGCTCGCTTCCAACACCACGGCTCGGCGATAGGTCCACTCGGGTGAGTCGCCCAGCAACGTAAGGGCGTTCGTGTAGGACCGTACGGCGGCCTGATAGAGGGTATTAGCCTCATACACCAAGCCCAGCTCCGCATGAGCTGCTCCGGAGGTTGGGTCCTCTTGGGCCAGAGCGAGGACGCTGGCAATCAAGGATGCGACCTCCGGATCCATACTGTTCATGTCTTCGACTGAGACAGGCGTGGGCGGATCCTGGGGTAGGGGCAGGGAGCCCAGGAGGGTCACAGAGGCAATGGCGAGGTGGAAGATCATCGGGATCTGGGGTGGATTGAAGAGAGGTCGAGCCGGACTGTCGGATGGCTAGGCAGTATACCCGCGCGTGCATGCGGGCTTGAATTGTCCTTGAGTGTCTAAAACCGAGGCTTGCTGAGCCAGCGGGCCCTAGGACTCGGTACTGCGGCCTAGGAGGTCGCGTACGCAGGCCACGACAGCTTGTGGGTGGCGAAGCGGAAGAAGGTGGTCGGCTTCCTCCAGGACTCTTGCCGATCCAGGGTCCTGTGAGAAAGCTACTGCCAGCCGGGCAGAGGCCTGGGCCCAGAGGGCGTTGAACCTCTTCTGCGGGAACCCCTCAGGTAGGCCCGCAGATGGCAGGGATGCTCCCGCAACCAGGGTACGGCAGGGCGTCTTTCGTTCTGTGGGGTCGGCGGCGAGCTTCTTGTCGCTTTCCCATGAGGCCTGCTGCTCGGCTCGCATTCCGGCGAGAACCCGTGGGTCGCGTGAGAGGGCGGCAATAGCTTCGAGGTTGGCGCGCCCGAGGGGTGTTTCCTCTAGTCCAGGGGCCAGGGGGGGGTATCGGAGAAGGCGCAGGAGTCCGAACCGTCCTGCCCACATGAGGCCCGCCAGCATGGCCGTGCTGACTCGGGGCGAGGGGACCCCCGCCTGTTCCAGGGAGGGTTCGAGGGATTCGTGATAACCATCCACAAAGACCAACCCTTCCATCTTGTGTGGGTAACGGCTGGCAAACGCGCGGGCGATCCGGGCCCCCTCTGCGTGAGCCACCAGGATGACCTTTGCGGACTTCGGGGCGACCTGCCGCAGCAACTCAGAAAGTTCGAGGGCTGCACAATCGGCGCTCCGCGGTCCTTCGCCAGCAGCGCTCCACCCGAGCCCAGCCCGGTCGTAGGTCACCACGGTAGATAGCTCTGAGAGTGGGCCTATGAGGGGATCCCAATGGGTGGACCAGGCCCCAGCCCCAGCTTCCAGCACGATCACCGGATAACCCTTACCCCGGGTGCGAACGTGAAGGTGGGTATTGGCCACGCGCACCCGCTTGCCCGGGACAGGGAAGCGCGTGGTGTCGCGCCGCTGTCCAATTACCTCGAAGGCGAGTCCCAGTGCGGCCAGGATGAGGGGGGCGAGCAGGAGCTGTGGATCGACCATGGGTGAGGGGGAGATTCTAGCCCGAAGCAGGGGTTCTGAGCCCCGTGGTTTCGGTACTCTGAGACCTGCCCTCACCGCGCGAAACCTCCCCGGTCCCTTACAACCACACTCCCGTGCAACTCGGATTCGTCATTGACCACACGCGGTGTATCGGCTGCCATGCCTGCACCGTCGCCTGTAAGTCCGAGAACCAAGTTCCCGTGGGCGATTTTCGCACCTGGGTCAAGTACACCGAGGGTGGCACGTTCCCTTCCGTGCGCCGGGGCTTTTCGGTCCTACGCTGCAACCAGTGCACGGAAGCCCCTTGCGTGGAAATCTGCCCGGTCACGGCTCTCAGCAAGCACAAGAACGGAATCGTGGACGTGGATCCCAGTGTCTGCATCGGCTGCAAGGGTTGCACCCATGCTTGTCCCTACGACGCGATCTACATCAACGCGGAATCGGGCATCGCGGAGAAGTGTCACTTCTGTGAGCATCGCACTGAGCGCGGGCTCGCCCCTGCCTGTGCCGTGGTCTGTCCGACCGAGGCCATCATCCCCGGCGATTTTCATGATCCTGAGAGCCGAGTCTCCCAACTGAAGAGGGACGGCGACCTCACCGTCCGCAAGCCGGAAGCGGGAACGGTACCGAACGTGCTCTACATCGGAGTAGATTCAGCGGGCATCGACCCTGGCGAAACCAACCTCTCCAAGGGTTTCATCTGGTCCGAACCGCCCTCGGGCGAGCGCGAGGCCGCTCAGAGATTCGAGGCTGAACACAGCACGGATACGGCGCGTACTACCTATGACGTGCCACGCTCCCAGATCTGGGGTTGGCGGGTAAGCGGCTACCTTTGGACTAAGTCCATCGCTGCCGGAGTACTCCCCGTGGCGTTCTTAGCCCAAGCGATGGGCGCTCAGAGCGCACCTATCGAAGCCGATTTCTCGCGCTTCATCGCGGCGGTGGTCTCCCTTGTTTTCCTTGGGATCACAGGACTGCTCCTTGTCGCCGACCTCAAGCGGCCGGAACGATTCCTCTACATTTTCTTGCGCCCCAACTGGGACTCCTGGCTCGTTCGCGGGAGCTTCATCATCCTTGCCTACAACGCAGTCCTGGTTGCCTGCTTGTTCGTTGGGTCCTGGCTTTTGGAATGGGCGGCGTACTTTCTCGGAGGGTGGACGGCGGCCTACACCGCCTACCTCTTCGGGCAGGCCAAGGGGCGCGTGCTCTGGATGCGCGAAGGTCTGGGGGTTCACTTGGTCATTCAGGCTGGCATTGCCGGTGCGTCCATCCTCGTGCTGATGGATGCCCTCGGAGTGGCCCTCGATCCAAGCCTTGTGGCTTCCCTTCCAAAGATCCTGACCGTATGCCTCGGAGGCCACCTAACTGCCGTGCTTCTCGAAAGCCGTATGGCGCCCAAGGGTCGGGAAAAGGAATACGCTCGGGCGGCCCGACTCATTTCCCACGGACCCTACGCTCGCATGCATTGGGGTGCGGGCGTGGCGCTCGGCATCCTCCTGCCCTTGACCATCCTGGCGGGCGCAATCGACCTCCTTCCGGCCGCGGCGATCTTGGCATTGGCCGGCCTCCTTATAGAAGAAGACCTGTTCGTTCGCGCAGGTCAGGCACTGCCCATCAGCTGATCGAACCATGAGCCAATCACACGACGAATCCCATGCCGGACGCACCTCCCCTTGGGAGTTGGCCATTGGCCCAGAGCCTGAGCAGTGGGACGATTGGGTTGAATACGACGCTGAGGCCTGGCCGGAGCGCAAGGAAAACCACTATCGCTGCATTCCCACGATCTGCTTCAACTGTGAATCGGGTTGCGGCCTCCTCGCATTTGTAGACAAGTCGTCAGGTGAGATTGCCAAGTTCGAAGGCAATCCACTCCACCCGGGATCTCGTGGTCGCCTTTGCGCCAAAGGTCCGGCGACGATCAATCAAGTCAATGATAGTGAGCGCATCCTCAAGCCCATGAAGCGCAAAGGTCCGCGCGGTGGGGGTGAGTGGGAGGAGGTTTCCTGGGAAGAGGCCGTGGCCGACATCGGCGCGCGCATTGGGAAGGCCCTTCGTGAGGAACGCCATGACGAGATCATGTATCACGTCGGGCGACCGGGTGAGGACCACTTCGTGATGCGGATGTTGCAAGCCTGGGGTGTCGACGCCCACAACTCCCACACCAACGTCTGCAGTGCCTCCGCGCGATTGGGGTACTCCTTGTCTTTCGGGGCAGACCGCCCATCCCCCGACTACGCGAACGCGAAGTTCATTCTGCTCATCTCCGCTCACCTGGAGACGGGCCACTATTTCAACCCCCATGCCCAGCGCATTATCGAAGCCAAGAATGGGGGCGCTCGCATAGCCGTAGTCGACACCCGGCTGTCGAACACCAGCACCCATGCTGATCGGTGGATCTCGCCCTGGCCTGGGAGTGAAGCCGCTATGTTGCTGGCGGTCGCGCGTCTATTGCTGACATCGGGTCGCGTGGACAAGGAGTTCATGGAGCGCTGGACCAACTGGCAGGACTATCTCACCGCCAAGGACCCCAGCGGCCCCAAGACGCTGGATCGCTATCTCGAGCTCCTGGCAGAGGAATACGTCAAGTTCACCCCCGCCTACGCGATAGCCGAGTGCCAGATCGAAGAGGGCACCGTCGAATACCTCGCGGACCGTATCTTTGAAGCGGGCAGCGCATTCACCAGCCATCTGTGGCGAAGCACGGCGGCGGGCAACCTCGGCGGTTGGCAGGTGGCACGGGCGTTGATGCTTCTGCATAGCCTGACGGGCTCGGTGGGCACGAAGGGCGGTTTGAATCCCAACTCCTGGGACAAGTTCGTGCCCAAGCCAAGTATGGCTCCGCCGCCTCACTCGCGTTGGAACGAGAAGCTGTGGCCCAAGGAGTGGCCCTTGGCTCACTACGAGATGAGCTTCCTTCTGCCGCACCTCTTGCGGGAACAGAACTCTAAAGTCGACGTCTATTTCACACGCGTCTACAACCCGGTCTGGACTAACCCCGACGGGTGTTCGTGGATCGAGATGTTCGAGCACGCCTCCCGTATCGGCTGTCACGTGGCGCTCACGCCCACGTGGAATGAGACGGCGCAATGGGCGGACTACGTGCTGCCCATGGGCCTCGCCCCTGAGCGCCACGACGTGATGAGTCAAGAGACTCACGCGGCAACGTGGATCGGCTTTCGCCAGCCGGTGAAGCGGGAGTACGCACGTCTTGAAGGGGACGACCCTCAGACAACCTTGGGTTTCAATCCGGGCGAAGTCTGGGAAGAGGCCGAATTTTGGATTGCCCTCACACACGCGATCGATCCCGACGGTTCCCTGGGCATCGCCAAGTACTTTGAATCTCCGGACCGCCCAGGCGAACCCGCGACGATGGACGAATACTGGTCGGATGTGTTCGGCAACGTCCCGGGCCTGCCAGAAGCAGCCGCGAAAGAGGATCAGTCACCTCTCGAGTACATGCGGCGGCACGGTGCATTTGAGGTGCCGTACGCTGGGCGTGAACGTTATGCAACCGAGGCCAAGGACGGTTCGGGAATCGAGGTCGCCCCTGGTGACTTCCGCGCCGGCTTTCCGACGCTCAGCAAGCGCATTGAGATCTACGCACCGGTGATGGGAGAGTGGGGTTTTGACGACGGAGTGCTGCCCACATACCAACGTAGCCAGGTGCATTGGAGCGCGATGGATCTCGCTGCTGGCGATCGTGCTCTCTTGCCCACCTTCCGTCTGCCAACCTTGATCCACACACGCTCGGCCAACGCCAAGTGGCTACAGGAAATTTCCCACACCAATCCTTTGTGGGTAAACCCGTTGGACGCGAACCAATTCGGCCTGAAGACAGGAGATCTCGTGCGAGTTCACACCCAGATTGGATATTTCATTCCGAGGGTGTGGGTCACGGAGGGGATGCATCCGGGCGTCGTGGCATGCTCTCATCACGTGGGTCGTTGGCGCATGTTTTCAGGATCGGGAGCGGTTGGCGCGAGCTCCCTGGTGGATATTGAGCGCACGGGTTCGAAGTTCCTCTTCCGCGCGAAGCAGGGTGCGCAACCGTTCAACTCTAGTGATCCCGACAGCAAGCGCGTTTTCTGGAAGGAGACGGGCGTCAATCAGAACATGACATTCCCCGTTCAGCCCGACCCGGCTAGCGGCATGCACTGTTGGCACCAGAAGGTAAACATCAAGCTCGCTCAAGACGGCGATCGCTACGGCGACATTAGTGTAGACACCTCCCTTTCGCGGGAGATCTACGAGCAGTGGAAGGAAGGCACCCGCCCCGCGCCAGGTCCCGGTGGATTACGGCGGCCTCTACATATGCATCGCCCCCTGCGGCCTACCGACGACGCCTATCGCTTTTGAGTTTCGCTTGCCTAGCGGAACAGTACTGATAGGGCGTCGGTGAAATTGGACGTCGTCTTGTCCCGGAACCAAGTCTGGAAGTACCAGGTGTCTCCGGTCACGACGGCATTGGGGGGTGGCCCAGGCAGCGAATTGAGTTTCAGCTTGCCGGTTATGGTGCCGCCCGTACCTGTGCCTCCAAGTAGTGAAGTGAGGCGCAGGGCGGTGCCACCCAGGCACAGGTTTCCTGCCGACCCTCCGGGGTTGGCGACGAATCCTGGATCCAAAGAGCACATGAAGTACCCGAACTGATTGATGGGCAGGTTAGAGGCCGTCAAGGAGAAGTTGTTGTGCTGAATAGCATCGCTTCCGCTCGCGTCCAACCAGCCCGACTGACCGCTTGAGTTGGTCGCCGCGGGGCTGCAGTAGCGTGTTGCCGTGACTCCAGCCTTAGGGTGGCGGTAGAGCCACTTGATCACTTTGGTTGGGAATTGGTTTGTGAGAGAGGGCACATGGCCTCCGCCCTGAATAGCCCACAACTCTGCCGCGCCCGTGGGCCAACAGGAACTCTCATAGCGCGAGACTACGGTCTCTTTGCCCGGGACCGATGCATCCAGGTTGATGTTGGGAGACGAGTTGTCTGGCACGGGGTCGCAACCGTCGTAGGCGGCCCACCTGAGCACGCTCTCCAGGGCGCCCGGATAGGGCACTCCGGAAATCCAGCCGCCGTTGTAGCCAATAGTCGAATCGTTGGTGCCGTGGATCTGGAGCACGTGAACGGGCTCACTGGGGGCGCACATAACGCGATTCTTGAAAGTTGCACCGGCTAGGCCGGCGACTGAAGCAACCCAATCCGCGTGCTCGCAAGCCATGCGATAGGCCATGAAGCCGCCGTTGGAGTGCCCCACAAAGTGAATACGGCGCGGGTCAATGTCGACCTGCTGCCGGATGGCATTCACAAGTTCTTCCAGGTAAGCCGCATCGTCCACTCCACTGTTGTCGAAATCGCAACAGGCATCCGTTCCGTTCCAGTAGCGATAGCCGGCACTGTTGGTTAGGCCATCCGGGTAGGTAAAGATGAACCCGTATTCCTCTTGGTACGGCCGGAAGCCCATGTAGAACTCCTGCCAAGCCCCACTTCCAGAGTAGCCATGCAGGAGAACGATCAAGGGGGCAGCCGTGCCGGCCTGATAGATGTCCGGAACGTGAACTGTGACCGGCCCTCGGCCAAGATCTACGGTAAAATCTCCCGAGCACGTCAAGGCGAGGGGGGCGGTCAGGAGCAGACCGGAGAGAGAAGCAATGAGACGTGAGAGCATGAGCATGTGCACAGATCCTACATTCCTAGGTTATCCTAAGTATTCCAACTCTCCCGTCCGCCCACGGCAGCCCCTAAATAGTGATCAAAATGAGAATTGACCCTTCTATGACAATGGAAGCAATCCTTGAGGCAGCGCCCGCAGCCCAGCGCGCTCTCTTTCAGCGCTACCACATTGGAGGCTGTTCAGCATGTGCGTTCCAGCCCCATGAGACCTTGGCCAAGGTGGCGGCGGACCACAACATTCTCGACGTGAATGAGGTCGTGCAGACAATTCTGCAGGCGGAAGAGTTGGACGGGAAAATTCAGTTGGAGCCGCAGGTGGTCAAACAGTGGCTTGAGAAAGGAGAGGAGTTCTCCTTCATCGACTGTCGGCCGCCCGAGGAACGAGAGCTGTCATGTATACCGGAGGCGGAGAATCTAGATTTTGATAACTCTGAGAAGTACATGAGTTTGCCCAAGGAGCGCCCTCTCGTATTTGTCTGTCGGGACGGCGAGCGGGCCTTACAGGTAGCTAGCTACTTTGTCGGACACCAGTTCACCAACGTCTTCGGGATGCGCGGCGGCTTGTTGGCATGGAGTGAGGAAATCGACTCATCCGTCCCAAGTTATGAATTGCCGGCCGACTGAATCTCTCGTCCCTTCCAATTTTGGTTCTGAACGGCGTGATTCTAATTCTGTGGGATAACGACTCGTTGGACCTATCTTTCAGCCAGTTCCAGTGAGCGCTGCTCACTTCCGAATGTGACGTGGATGGTCCCCTTTTGGGGGACCGAGCCCGAAGGCGTGTAGCGGATACGCCGTACGCCACCCAGGTCCAGTGCTTCAATCTTCACTCCTGCGAACACCGCATCCGCGTCGTAGCGCCGCAGGTAGGAAGGCGTGCCAATGGGCCCTGGAAT
>Ga0302119_10001066_pt1 | contig 12348 bp, 1 predicted proteins | sample AG5_Tmax_MG_FD_203114 | JGI IMG/M metagenome (GOLD analysis project Ga0302119, IMG submission 203114) | Marine microbial communities from Western Arctic Ocean, Canada - AG5_Tmax | ecosystem: Environmental > Aquatic > Marine > Oceanic | place: Canada: Western Arctic Ocean | collected 2017-10-01 | reverse complement strand
CTTCTGCCCAACAGGTGAGAGTTACACATTAGATTACCATGTTATACACTTGGTCATTGACACATCTTTAGCAATTGGCGTGGTGAAAGGGCTTAGAACTCGTGCTAAGTGACATCAAACCATATAACTAGTCCATTGCTATTTGACGTCAGTGCCCTTGTATACCTAATTATCTATTGTGGCTCTCCCTACATTGGTCAGTGCCCCTACTCGGCATAGAGTAGTGTACCTAGTAGCTTATACGTCTGGCTAGTTGGCTCCTTCTAAATGGAATCCTAGCTAGCATAATAAGTCCGTGTTAACAGTGCCAACAAGACATATTAGCTGGTGGCTTCTTCTCAAGAATTCTAAAGACGGACTACAGGGTTCTAGTGATTGGAAAAGAACCCTGTCAATGAGTGCTCATGAATAATGCTAGCTAGAAGCTTGAAAGAACTTGTGCTGTAGCTCACCAACATCTATCACCAGTGCCAATAGTAGCAGCACACAGTAGCAGGCATCACAATGGCTCAAAATGTAAACAACAGTGCACCAAAGCAGTGGAGCTTGACCGAGAATGAGACAATTACATCTTTTGAAGCATGGCGATCCAATTTCGTCTTTCGGCTGAATTCAGAGGCGCGTTTCGCAATATTCCTCGCTGACGGATCAGTGTGGACCAAGAAGTCACGCGCCGCAGGTGATCGCAGGGGACTACTACCCGATCAAGATCTCGATAATGGTTTCACTGCCGCTCAGAAGCTCCAGAACCTCGAATTGATGCTCGGTCAGATTGCAAACTTCTGCCCCGTAATTTCAAGACGCACAATTGTGAATGACTCTACTTCACTTTCATCTGTGTGGCAAGCCATAAAGCTACACTTCGGTTTCCAGACCACTGGCGGCAACTTTTTGGATTTCATCGACATCAAGTTCGCACCACCAGAGCGCCCAGAAACACTCTATCAGCGCATGCTCGCGTTCGTCGAAAATAACTTGCTGACCCCCGATATGATCATGACACATAAGGGCGAAGATATTGTAGAGTATGAAGACATGACACCCACGCTAGAGAATCTAGTCGTTCTTCTGTGGCTACAGCAGATACATCCGAATCTTCCGGGCGTTGTAAAGCAGAAATATGGAGCGGATTTACGTGCAAAAACACTCACTAGCTTGAAGCCGGAAATTTCACTTGCGCTCCCTAGTCTAATCGACGAGGCAAAGTCTTCTGATGCAAGAGTCATGAGATCCGGCGGACCATCAGGCGCTCCATTCCAGCGCCGTTCATTCCCAAATGCTAACCCTCGACAGAGTGGACGCCGATTCCCTCAATCTTCTCGCCAACATGGAGGCCGATCCGGTAGAAGAGACCGAGTTCCACTACAGAAGTCGTGTCCGATCTGCAAGGCCGCAGGTCGAGAAGCCGGCCACTTCCTTAGCTCATGCCAACACCTTCCAGAATCTGACAAGAAGTTCATGGCGCGCGCCCGCCAAGTCCTAGTCGAAGATGAGTATGCGACAGAGTACGAGGCTGATGATGCTGACGTCTACGATGATGACAGCTTCCCAACCGCTGACGAAGAGGTAGCACATATTTCTCGCGTAAATGTCAGGTCCTCCCCATTGTTCCACACATTCTATGAGCACAACCCACTTGCTGTTACAATAGATACCGGTGCCGAAACCAACTTGATCAAGGCTTCCACCGCCTCCGCCATCAACTGCCCGATTTACCCCAGCTCCCAAGTCGCCTTCCAAGCTGACGGCAAGACACCATTATCCGTGAAGGGCGAAACGCACGTCATTCTGACGCGCAATGATCTCGAGCTCAAGTTCAGTGGCCTGATTGTGGACGATTTAGATGTTGATATACTCGCTGGTGTACCATTTATGGAGGACAACGATGTCGCTGTGCGCCCCAAACGGAAAGAGATCAGCATTGGAAGTAGCTGCTGTTTCACGTACGATGGAAGCACCCCGCAGTGCTCCGTCAACAGCCGCTCGAGCATACTGAGAACCACCGCAAGGACGACCATCTGGCCCGGAGAGTTCTTGGACATCACCGTCCCGGAGAAGGAGATCAATCTTCATGACACGCTCGTCGCTATTGAGCCGCATTCATCTTCAGCTATTGACGCCTGGCCTACTCCAGGAATCTACCAGTCGGTTGGCAACCGCATACGATTCGTCAACTCTTCTAGCAGCCCACACGTTCTCAAGAAGAATGCCCACGTTGCGCTGGCCTCTCCCACCTATGACCCTTCTGATTGCCATATCGATCGTGTTGATGTGCCGCCAACACCCGCGAAGCCACCAATTGTCAGCCATGCCACTGTGGCCCATCCCAGTGCCACATACGCAGAGGCCGTTATTCTGAATCCGGACCGCATCATTGATGAGCAAGACGCCGCCAAGTTCGCTGCTCTACATCGCCGCTATGATGGTGTGTTTGATCCTCATCACGGCACCTACAACCACAAGTTCGGCCGCTTTGAAGCCGTCGTCAACATGGGTCCCGTCAAGCCACAACAGCGCAAGGGGCGCGTCCCTCAGTATTCACGGGACAAGCTCGTAGAGCTACAGGCAAAGTTCGATGAGATGGACACACTCGGCGTACTTGCAAAGCCCGAGTCAATCGGCATCGTCGTCGAATACCTCAATCCGTCCTTCCTTGTCAAGAAACCAAATCGTGAGAACGCATTCCGCTTCGTGACAGCCTTCACCGAAGTCGGAAAGTATTGTAAGCCGCAGCCCTCACTGATGCCAAACGTCGACTCCACCCTACGTTCCATCGGGCGATGGAAGTACATAATCAAAACTGACCTAACTTCCGCTTTCTACCAAATTCCGCTTGCCAAAGAGTCGATGAAGTATTGTGGCGTAGTCAGCCCGTTCAAGGGCGTCCGCTGCTATACCCGGTGTGCCATGGGCATGCCAGGTTCCGAAACCGCCCTGGAAGAACTGATGTGTAGAGTTTTGGGCGATTTCGTTGAAAGCGGAGGCGTCGCCAAAATCGCAGACGATCTGTATTGCGGCGCCGAGACTGTAGAGGAGCTCCTATCTATTTGGGAGTCCGTCCTCTGTCGCTTGAGTGATGCCAACCTGAAATTGAGTGCAGGCAAGACCGTCGTCGCCCCCGCAAAGACGGCAATACTCGGGTGGATCTGGGAGAACGGCTACATCAGGGCCGACCCCCACAAGATCGCAACCTTGTCTAGTTGCACCCGCCCAGTAACGACCAAGGGTTTACGCTCATTCCTTGGAGCATACAAGGTCCTCGCTCGCGTCCTTCCAAATTGTGCCATATTCTTGCGCCCACTTGACCGTGCCACACATGGCAAGAAGTCCGCGGACAAAATTGCCTGGGATGAGCCTACCACAGACGCATTCGTTAAAGCACAAGCTCATCTCTTGAAGAACAAAGCCATCGTTCTACCGAAAGAGGATGACCAGTTATGGCTCATAACGGATGGCGCTTCCTCTACCCGCGGATTGGGAGCTACACTGTACGCGCTTAGAGGCGGAAAGCTTCTACTCGCAGGCTTATTCAGTCAACAGTTATCTCCAACATATATGAAGTGGTTTCCCTGCGAGATTGAAGGGATCACTATCGCTTGTGCCGTGAAGTTCTTTGATGGCTTCATCGTCCAGTCAAAACACCGCACTCAAGTCTTGACCGACAGCAAGCCGTGTGTTGACGCTTACAACAAGCTTCTCCGCGGCCAGTTCTCATCCAACGCTCGCCTGTCAACCTTCTTATCTGCCGCTTGCAGACATCACATTGTGATCCGACACATCGCGGGAGCAGTTAACCTACCATCAGATTTCGCTTCTAGAAACCCGATCATCTGCAGCGAAGCCAACTGCCAGATGTGCGTATTCGCGAAGAGTCTAGATGAATCTGTTGTCAGAGGTGTATCCGTCCGCGATATTATCGAAGGCAAAGGGCAGCTACCATTCACCAGTAGAAAAGCGTGGCTATCTACACAGATCGAATGCCGTGCCTTGCGACGAACAAAAGCCCATCTCATTCAGGGCACCAGGCCAACCAAGAAGGAGACCACCATCAAACCCGTCAAGCGTTATCTCAATAAAGTCGGTCTATCTTCAGACGGCTTACTGATTGTTCCCCAGTGTGACGCTTTCTCTCCGTCACGAGAAGCTATCGTCGTTCCTGAAGACGTACTACCAGGCCTCTTGACCGCCCTCCACTTACGCCTGAACCATCCATCTCAGTGCGAACTCGCCAAGGTGGTCAAACGGTACTTCTGGGCGATCAATCTCGACTCTGCTCTAGAGACAGTGTCTAAGATGTGCCATCTTTGCGCGTCGTTGAGCAAGGTCCCCAGTTCACTCCTTCCTGAGTCCACTTCAGATCCACCAGAATCTGTTGGTTCTTGCTTCGCCGCAGATGTCATGCGGCGTGAACGGCAAAAGATTCTAGTTGTGAGAGAGTATGTTTCAGCCTTCACTCGTACAGCAATCCTACCCTCCGAAAAGAGCGACGATATTCGCTCTTCCCTCATCATGTTGATCGAAGATATCATGCCATTGGAGGGCCCGCCTGTTGTGATCAGAACAGACAACGCACCAGGTTTCATCTCACTCGTCGACGACTCCCATCTGAAGGACCACAAAATCCATCTCGACCCCGGCAGGGTGAAGAATCCCAACAAGAACCCCGTCGCTGAAAAGGCCATACAAGAGCTCGAACATGAGATATTGCGGGTAATCAAATCTCCCGGCCCACTATCAGCTTTGACACTCCACAACGCTACTACGTGCTTGAACAACCGTATTCGCACTGACGGCCTGTCAGCCCGCGAGATACTGTTCCAACGTGACCAGTTCACCAACAGCCAAATCCCTCTGAACGATCGTTCAATTATCGCCGCCAAGCATGACCGCGCACTGTACAACCACAGACACAGTGAGAAGGCCAAGGCTGGACATCGTGCTGCCCATCCAGAAGCAGATGTTTCTGTCGGTGATCTCGTATACGTTTACTCCGATCGCGACAAGAATATCCCGCGTAACCGCTATCTCGTCACTAATGTGGAAGGATCTTGGTGCTATATCAAGAAGTTCGTCGGCAACACACTCAGAGCCAACAGCTACAAGGTGAAGCTCCACGAGGTCTTCAAGGTTCCCTGCGAGATGTCTCCATCCACCCCAACACACGTGGATGATGACGAAGACGAGCCGCACGGGTTAGAATCGCCAGAAGAGCCCGCCGCGGCTGTCACCGATCCGGTTAATGTTACCCCAACAGGAAGTATGAATGCCACGCAACATGGCTCATGCGCTGCAAATCCCACCGAGGCAGCCAATGTTGTCCCCTCCGACAGTAGTGACGCCTCCGTCACGCCGCTCGCACAGTCAACACCACCGCGCAGTTCAAGAGATACCTCTGACTCCGCATCTGTGTCGACGCCGCCTCCACTACGTCGGTCATCCCGCGCGGCTAAACCCCCAAGTCACCTAGCCGCCTACGAATGCCCAACTTTAACCCGAGGCAGCATTCCACCCAGCGTCCCTGTCGAGATCAACGCACCGATAGCACCAGCTACCGCCTACGCAGATCATGATGCTCCGGGGAAACGCACATCGTCCAGAAATCGCCGCCAACCAACGCGCCTGGACGACTACGTGCAGTAGCACGTCAAACCTACTGCTTGAGTTCCTCACTATGCGCGAAGAAGAGAAGAAGAAGAAGAAAAGTGGTTGCGCCATAGTAATTATATTTATCTCCCCAACCAAACCCAAATTATCTGGTAGATAAAAGCTCTGCGAGGAGTATCAGTATAATACACGCGTACATTAAGACTGTCAGATATACCTATGGTATGCCCACCAGTATTGATCAGATAACGCAGCTGTATTTCTCCTTACAAGCCTGCTGCTTACCAGAGACATTGTTGTTCTACTAAAAGCCATGAAGCCATGATGCTACTGCTGACAGCTATCTGGCAACTGTTTGTTGCAAGACTTGGTCATCCTAAGAGGTGCCATAGACAGCCGAATTATTAATTAAATTATGTCCCAAACTGGAAAGGACATTCAAATCTCAACCAGCTAACAAACCAGACGTTTATTCTACAATCCTGCATTTTCATGTCACAGGAGCTTCTGCCCAACAGGTGAGAGTTACACATTAGATTACCATGTTATACACTTGGTCATTGACACATCTTTAGCAATTGGCGTGGTGAAAGGGCTTAGAACTCGTGCTAAGTGACATCAAACCATATAACTAGTCCATTGCTATTTGACGTCAGTGCCCTTGTATACCTAATTATCTATTGTGGCTCTCCCTACATTGGTCAGTGCCCCTACTCGGCATAGAGTAGTGTACCTAGTAGCTTATACGTCTGGCTAGTTGGCTCCTTCTAAATGGAATCCTAGCTAGCATAATAAGTCCGTGTTAACAGTGCCAACAAGACATATTAGCTGGTGGCTTCTTCTCAAGAATTCTAAAGACGGACTACAGGGTTCTAGTGATTGGAAAAGAACCCTGTCAATGAGTGCTCATGAATAATGCTAGCTAGAAGCTTGAAAGAACTTGTGCTGTAGCTCACCAACATCTATCACCAGTGCCAATAGTAGCAGCACACAGTAGCAGGCATCACAATGGCTCAAAATGTAAACAACAGTGCACCAAAGCAGTGGAGCTTGACCGAGAATGAGACAATTACATCTTTTGAAGCATGGCGATCCAATTTCGTCTTTCGGCTGAATTCAGAGGCGCGTTTCGCAATATTCCTCGCTGACGGATCAGTGTGGACCAAGAAGTCACGCGCCGCAGGTGATCGCAGGGGACTACTACCCGATCAAGATCTCGATAATGGTTTCACTGCCGCTCAGAAGCTCCAGAACCTCGAATTGATGCTCGGTCAGATTGCAAACTTCTGCCCCGTAATTTCAAGACGCACAATTGTGAATGACTCTACTTCACTTTCATCTGTGTGGCAAGCCATAAAGCTACACTTCGGTTTCCAGACCACTGGCGGCAACTTTTTGGATTTCATCGACATCAAGTTCGCACCACCAGAGCGCCCAGAAACACTCTATCAGCGCATGCTCGCGTTCGTCGAAAATAACTTGCTGACCCCCGATATGATCATGACACATAAGGGCGAAGATATTGTAGAGTATGAAGACATGACACCCACGCTAGAGAATCTAGTCGTTCTTCTGTGGCTACAGCAGATACATCCGAATCTTCCGGGCGTTGTAAAGCAGAAATATGGAGCGGATTTACGTGCAAAAACACTCACTAGCTTGAAGCCGGAAATTTCACTTGCGCTCCCTAGTCTAATCGACGAGGCAAAGTCTTCTGATGCAAGAGTCATGAGATCCGGCGGACCATCAGGCGCTCCATTCCAGCGCCGTTCATTCCCAAATGCTAACCCTCGACAGAGTGGACGCCGATTCCCTCAATCTTCTCGCCAACATGGAGGCCGATCCGGTAGAAGAGACCGAGTTCCACTACAGAAGTCGTGTCCGATCTGCAAGGCCGCAGGTCGAGAAGCCGGCCACTTCCTTAGCTCATGCCAACACCTTCCAGAATCTGACAAGAAGTTCATGGCGCGCGCCCGCCAAGTCCTAGTCGAAGATGAGTATGCGACAGAGTACGAGGCTGATGATGCTGACGTCTACGATGATGACAGCTTCCCAACCGCTGACGAAGAGGTAGCACATATTTCTCGCGTAAATGTCAGGTCCTCCCCATTGTTCCACACATTCTATGAGCACAACCCACTTGCTGTTACAATAGATACCGGTGCCGAAACCAACTTGATCAAGGCTTCCACCGCCTCCGCCATCAACTGCCCGATTTACCCCAGCTCCCAAGTCGCCTTCCAAGCTGACGGCAAGACACCATTATCCGTGAAGGGCGAAACGCACGTCATTCTGACGCGCAATGATCTCGAGCTCAAGTTCAGTGGCCTGATTGTGGACGATTTAGATGTTGATATACTCGCTGGTGTACCATTTATGGAGGACAACGATGTCGCTGTGCGCCCCAAACGGAAAGAGATCAGCATTGGAAGTAGCTGCTGTTTCACGTACGATGGAAGCACCCCGCAGTGCTCCGTCAACAGCCGCTCGAGCATACTGAGAACCACCGCAAGGACGACCATCTGGCCCGGAGAGTTCTTGGACATCACCGTCCCGGAGAAGGAGATCAATCTTCATGACACGCTCGTCGCTATTGAGCCGCATTCATCTTCAGCTATTGACGCCTGGCCTACTCCAGGAATCTACCAGTCGGTTGGCAACCGCATACGATTCGTCAACTCTTCTAGCAGCCCACACGTTCTCAAGAAGAATGCCCACGTTGCGCTGGCCTCTCCCACCTATGACCCTTCTGATTGCCATATCGATCGTGTTGATGTGCCGCCAACACCCGCGAAGCCACCAATTGTCAGCCATGCCACTGTGGCCCATCCCAGTGCCACATACGCAGAGGCCGTTATTCTGAATCCGGACCGCATCATTGATGAGCAAGACGCCGCCAAGTTCGCTGCTCTACATCGCCGCTATGATGGTGTGTTTGATCCTCATCACGGCACCTACAACCACAAGTTCGGCCGCTTTGAAGCCGTCGTCAACATGGGTCCCGTCAAGCCACAACAGCGCAAGGGGCGCGTCCCTCAGTATTCACGGGACAAGCTCGTAGAGCTACAGGCAAAGTTCGATGAGATGGACACACTCGGCGTACTTGCAAAGCCCGAGTCAATCGGCATCGTCGTCGAATACCTCAATCCGTCCTTCCTTGTCAAGAAACCAAATCGTGAGAACGCATTCCGCTTCGTGACAGCCTTCACCGAAGTCGGAAAGTATTGTAAGCCGCAGCCCTCACTGATGCCAAACGTCGACTCCACCCTACGTTCCATCGGGCGATGGAAGTACATAATCAAAACTGACCTAACTTCCGCTTTCTACCAAATTCCGCTTGCCAAAGAGTCGATGAAGTATTGTGGCGTAGTCAGCCCGTTCAAGGGCGTCCGCTGCTATACCCGGTGTGCCATGGGCATGCCAGGTTCCGAAACCGCCCTGGAAGAACTGATGTGTAGAGTTTTGGGCGATTTCGTTGAAAGCGGAGGCGTCGCCAAAATCGCAGACGATCTGTATTGCGGCGCCGAGACTGTAGAGGAGCTCCTATCTATTTGGGAGTCCGTCCTCTGTCGCTTGAGTGATGCCAACCTGAAATTGAGTGCAGGCAAGACCGTCGTCGCCCCCGCAAAGACGGCAATACTCGGGTGGATCTGGGAGAACGGCTACATCAGGGCCGACCCCCACAAGATCGCAACCTTGTCTAGTTGCACCCGCCCAGTAACGACCAAGGGTTTACGCTCATTCCTTGGAGCATACAAGGTCCTCGCTCGCGTCCTTCCAAATTGTGCCATATTCTTGCGCCCACTTGACCGTGCCACACATGGCAAGAAGTCCGCGGACAAAATTGCCTGGGATGAGCCTACCACAGACGCATTCGTTAAAGCACAAGCTCATCTCTTGAAGAACAAAGCCATCGTTCTACCGAAAGAGGATGACCAGTTATGGCTCATAACGGATGGCGCTTCCTCTACCCGCGGATTGGGAGCTACACTGTACGCGCTTAGAGGCGGAAAGCTTCTACTCGCAGGCTTATTCAGTCAACAGTTATCTCCAACATATATGAAGTGGTTTCCCTGCGAGATTGAAGGGATCACTATCGCTTGTGCCGTGAAGTTCTTTGATGGCTTCATCGTCCAGTCAAAACACCGCACTCAAGTCTTGACCGACAGCAAGCCGTGTGTTGACGCTTACAACAAGCTTCTCCGCGGCCAGTTCTCATCCAACGCTCGCCTGTCAACCTTCTTATCTGCCGCTTGCAGACATCACATTGTGATCCGACACATCGCGGGAGCAGTTAACCTACCATCAGATTTCGCTTCTAGAAACCCGATCATCTGCAGCGAAGCCAACTGCCAGATGTGCGTATTCGCGAAGAGTCTAGATGAATCTGTTGTCAGAGGTGTATCCGTCCGCGATATTATCGAAGGCAAAGGGCAGCTACCATTCACCAGTAGAAAAGCGTGGCTATCTACACAGATCGAATGCCGTGCCTTGCGACGAACAAAAGCCCATCTCATTCAGGGCACCAGGCCAACCAAGAAGGAGACCACCATCAAACCCGTCAAGCGTTATCTCAATAAAGTCGGTCTATCTTCAGACGGCTTACTGATTGTTCCCCAGTGTGACGCTTTCTCTCCGTCACGAGAAGCTATCGTCGTTCCTGAAGACGTACTACCAGGCCTCTTGACCGCCCTCCACTTACGCCTGAACCATCCATCTCAGTGCGAACTCGCCAAGGTGGTCAAACGGTACTTCTGGGCGATCAATCTCGACTCTGCTCTAGAGACAGTGTCTAAGATGTGCCATCTTTGCGCGTCGTTGAGCAAGGTCCCCAGTTCACTCCTTCCTGAGTCCACTTCAGATCCACCAGAATCTGTTGGTTCTTGCTTCGCCGCAGATGTCATGCGGCGTGAACGGCAAAAGATTCTAGTTGTGAGAGAGTATGTTTCAGCCTTCACTCGTACAGCAATCCTACCCTCCGAAAAGAGCGACGATATTCGCTCTTCCCTCATCATGTTGATCGAAGATATCATGCCATTGGAGGGCCCGCCTGTTGTGATCAGAACAGACAACGCACCAGGTTTCATCTCACTCGTCGACGACTCCCATCTGAAGGACCACAAAATCCATCTCGACCCCGGCAGGGTGAAGAATCCCAACAAGAACCCCGTCGCTGAAAAGGCCATACAAGAGCTCGAACATGAGATATTGCGGGTAATCAAATCTCCCGGCCCACTATCAGCTTTGACACTCCACAACGCTACTACGTGCTTGAACAACCGTATTCGCACTGACGGCCTGTCAGCCCGCGAGATACTGTTCCAACGTGACCAGTTCACCAACAGCCAAATCCCTCTGAACGATCGTTCAATTATCGCCGCCAAGCATGACCGCGCACTGTACAACCACAGACACAGTGAGAAGGCCAAGGCTGGACATCGTGCTGCCCATCCAGAAGCAGATGTTTCTGTCGGTGATCTCGTATACGTTTACTCCGATCGCGACAAGAATATCCCGCGTAACCGCTATCTCGTCACTAATGTGGAAGGATCTTGGTGCTATATCAAGAAGTTCGTCGGCAACACACTCAGAGCCAACAGCTACAAGGTGAAGCTCCACGAGGTCTTCAAGGTTCCCTGCGAGATGTCTCCATCCACCCCAACACACGTGGATGATGACGAAGACGAGCCGCACGGGTTAGAATCGCCAGAAGAGCCCGCCGCGGCTGTCACCGATCCGGTTAATGTTACCCCAACAGGAAGTATGAATGCCACGCAACATGGCTCATGCGCTGCAAATCCCACCGAGGCAGCCAATGTTGTCCCCTCCGACAGTAGTGACGCCTCCGTCACGCCGCTCGCACAGTCAACACCACCGCGCAGTTCAAGAGATACCTCTGACTCCGCATCTGTGTCGACGCCGCCTCCACTACGTCGGTCATCCCGCGCGGCTAAACCCCCAAGTCACCTAGCCGCCTACGAATGCCCAACTTTAACCCGAGGCAGCATTCCACCCAGCGTCCCTGTCGAGATCAACGCACCGATAGCACCAGCTACCGCCTACGCAGATCATGATGCTCCGGGGAAACGCACATCGTCCAGAAATCGCCGCCAACCAACGCGCCTGGACGACTACGTGCAGTAGCACGTCAAACCTACTGCTTGAGTTCCTCACTATGCGCGAAGAAGAGAAGAAGAAGAAGAAAAGTGGTTGCGCCATAGTAATTATATTTATCTCCCCAACCAAACCCAAATTATCTGGTAGATAAAAGCTCTGCGAGGAGTATCAGTATAATACACGCGTACATTAAGACTGTCAGATATACCTATGGTATGCCCACCAGTATTGATCAGATAACGCAGCTGTATTTCTCCTTACAAGCCTGCTGCTTACCAGAGACATTGTTGTTCTACTAAAAGCCATGAAGCCATGATGCTACTGCTGACAGCTATCTGGCAACTGTTTGTTGCAAGACTTGGTCATCCTAAGAGGTGCCATAGACAGCCGAATTATTAATTAAATTATGTCCCAAACTGGAAAGGACATTCAAATCTCAACCAGCTAACAAACCAGACGTTTATTCTACAATCCTGCATTTTCATGTCACAGGAGCTTCTGCCCAACAGGTGAGAGTTACACATTAGATTACCATGTTATACACTTGGTCATTGACACATCTTTAGCAATTGGCGTGGTGAAAGGGCTTAGAACTCGTGCTAAGTGACATCAAACCATATACTAGTC
>Ga0302119_10001064_pt1:0-10000 | contig 12371 bp, 10 predicted proteins | sample AG5_Tmax_MG_FD_203114 | JGI IMG/M metagenome (GOLD analysis project Ga0302119, IMG submission 203114) | Marine microbial communities from Western Arctic Ocean, Canada - AG5_Tmax | ecosystem: Environmental > Aquatic > Marine > Oceanic | place: Canada: Western Arctic Ocean | collected... | reverse complement strand
GTTCTGGGCGATTTCTTCAGGACTCAGGGCTGGGCGTGTAGCATTTTTACCGCTTGGATCTCCGATCATCCCGGTAAAGTCACCAATCAAAAAGATGATTTCGTGGCCCAGGTCCTGAAACTGGCGCATTTTGTTGATCAATACCGTATGACCCAGGTGTAGATCAGGTGCTGTTGGATCAAAGCCGACTTTTACGCGTAGTGGTTTGCCCGTCTCGAGTCGTTCTATCAACTCGGCTTCAACGAGAATTTCCTCTGCACCTCGTCGAATTTCTAAAAGCGCTTCAGTAACGGATTTACTCGACATGACATCAAACTGTGGATAAGCAGAAACGCAAATTTTACTCGAAGCAACAAACGCATGGGCGTATCACTGCGATAACGGACTCTACGTGCTGTGCGGAGTAAAAGCTCACCGACTCAGCGCTTATTCTATGGCCGTCGAATCGCAGTCCTGACTACCCTGCCACCGAGTAGCCGTTTGAAGCAAAACCACGATTGGATTCCATCATCGCCGGCGAACTGATTAAAACTGCTGGCTTTAGGTTGAATATTCGCCAATCACTTTAACAAGCCATCGGAAATGACTTTGACGCAACAATTAATCAAAGGTAAATTACGCACTTCCCGTACGCCCCGACGGGGCTCGGTAAACCTATCGCCATGCCGAAACAGCGTTCCCTTTTCGATTCTGATCTTCGTTATATGCTCACGAGCGGGCCGCCTGCCCGATCCATGAGCCGCCGTTATACCTTGTTTGGGGCAACAGTACTCGCCATGATTATGGTAGTCGCGACCTGGCTTGCCAATCGACCAGACGCGTCCATTGACCAGACTGATACCTCCCACGTGAAGCACGACCCCCTGCGATCCCAAATAGCGCAGGTCCTCGATACCCGCAAAAAAACTGCAGCAGCGAGTTCTGCAACGCCACTACTAACCAATTCAGTCGGCCCATTGAGTTCGTCCAGTGAGTCATCTGCGTATCGCGAGCCAGGCTCCGACGTTGGCCTGTGGCCATCCATAAAGGAATTGCCGAAAATCACAATCTCCGTGTCGCTTGACGCGAAAGCTATCCGGGCGGCTCAACTACCATCAATCGCAAAAATTGCTGAGGACATTCCAACACGGTCCGTAACCAGTTCGACGGAAACCAATTGGGTTGATATCGATATACGCCCCGGTGATTCCCTGACTCGGATATTCAGCCGCCTGAAACTTGATCCTGCCGTCGCGATTACGATTGCCGCGCATCGTAAAGGTCAAGTCCTTGCCAGCCTTAAAACTGGCCCTCGTCTAAAGATTCTACTCACTGACAGACAATTCGTTGGATTGAAATATGAGACGAGTCTTAATTCGCTGTTACACGTTAAAACTACCGATAACGGCTGGCAATTCAACACGGTTACTCGCTCGTTTGAGGTGATTGAACAGAAGGTCACCGGTGTGATCGCATCGTCACTTTTTGAAAGCGGACTAAAAGCAGGCCTCAGCGAGTCATTACTCCACAAGCTTCTATCCATTTTTCAGTGGCAGATTGACTTCAACACCGATATCCAGTCAGGCGATCGATTTGCGGTTATCTATGAAGAGAAGTTTCTTGAGGGGAAAAAGATCGGGACTGGCCCTGTTCTAGCAGCAACCTTTATTCTGTCCGGAAATCCTCACCATGCCATCCGACACACTGATTCAGCCGGTATTGTGCGTTACTTTTCTCCAGACGGGATCAGCATAGAGGGCAAGTTCTTGCGCTCACCTGTACGCAACAGCCGAATCACCTCAAGCTACTCTTTAAGGCGATACCATCCCATACTCAAAACTTGGCGCCCACATCGCGGACTAGATTTTTTGAGTCGCAAAGGGGATCCGGTGCTGTCCACCGCCGATGGCAAGGTGGTTTTTGTAGGTCGCAAAGGTGACTATGGCAAAACCGTCATCCTCAAACACGGTGGCAAATATCAAACTCTCTACGCACATCTTTCAAAATACGGGAAGGCAGTTCGAAAAGGTCGCTGGGTCCAACAGGGACAGATCATCGGCTATGTCGGTAGCACCGGACTATCAACCAGCCCCCACCTGCACTACGAACTGTGGCGGAATGGCAAACGGACAAATCCTCTGAAACTAAAGCTGCCCCGCGCTGCCTCGGTTCACCAGAATGAGAAAACTGAGTTTCTCCGCAAGGCCTCGGCGTTTTCAGCAGAATTGAAGCGGCTTGTCGGCGCCTGACATCGCATAAAGTTTCTGGCATAACTGGTTCACACTTACTACCCGAATGAACAGCGGCCAAGACCTCTATATTGGCCTCATGAGTGGTACCAGTTCCGATGCCATCGACGCAGCACTGGTTCAATTCTCAGATTCGGGATGCGAACTGCTCTCTACCCTGGCTGCAACGTTAGATGCCCCTATAGTAGACCGCATACAACGCGCAGTTGATGGTACAGCCGACCGCATAAACGACATTTCAGAGCTCGACGCACTTCTGGCTCAGGCCTTTGCCGATACCGCTCTGCGTCTTAAAGCACAGGCAAGGGTTGATCAGATAACGGCGATCGGTTCACACGGTCAGACCGTAAGACATCGACCGGGCGGTTGTTTGCCCTATACCGTACAGCTTGGCAGTGGTTCACGTATCGCAGCCTTAACCGGCATCACTACAGTATCCGATTTCAGAACAGCTGACCTGGCTCTTGGTGGTCAGGGTGCACCTCTGGTACCTGCCTTCCATCGTGCCGTTTTTTCAAATCCCGATGAGAACCGGGTGATCGTTAATATCGGCGGCATCGCGAATGCAACAGTCCTCCATCGAAAAGATCGACTATCTGGATTCGACACGGGGCCCGGGAACACATTGATGGACCATTGGTTCCGGCAGCATCAACCGGGCGCCTATGATGAAAATGGGACCTGGGCACGGTCCGGGAAATATCTACCAAAGCTTTTGAGCGCTCTTCTTGAGCACGATTACTTCTCCAGGCCTCTGCCGAAATCAACTGGACTGGAAGAATTTAACCTAGACTGGCTGAGTACCCGCCTTATCGGTAACGAGCGTCCGGAGGACGTTCAGGCGACACTGGTTGAACTGACCGTTGAATCGATTTGTCAATCGATCAAAACTAACGTACCGGCTACTGACGCAGTCTACCTGTGCGGTGGTGGTGCGAACAACGAGTACTTGATAAACCAGCTCGACAATCGACTCACACCTTTGCCACTCTATGCCAGCGATCGTCTTGGCTTGCCGGTAGACTGGGTCGAGGCGGTCGCTTTTGCGTGGCTTGCAAAAGAACGTCTCAAGAATCGAGCCACCAATTGTCCTGAAGTCACAGGCTCTTCTCGAGAACTGGCACTGGGTGCCGTCTACCTGGGGTAAGTCAGCACCTTAAGACAATTAGATGCTAGATACCAAACGATGAACCGCAACCGCAGGTTGTTGCCGCGTTTGGATTGTTGACCACGAAGCGACTCCCCTGAAGATCATCGATGAAGTCGACTTCGGCACCACCCAGATACTGAAGGCTCATTGGGTCGACAACGACTCGAACACCGCTGTGATCAAACTCAAGGTCATCCCCAGCTGCTTCTTCTTCAAATTGAAATCCGTATTGAAAGCCCGAACAACCCCCGCCCTGGATATAAACCCGAAACAGCAAATTTGGGTTATCTTTGGACGCAATCAGATTCGCGAGTTGGTTTACGGCGCTATCAGATATTTGAATATTTGTCGTCACAGTATTTAAGTGGGCTATGATCCAGGTGAGTGGCTATTTTACAACCGATTACACCCTATATTCAGACTTTTTATCAATCGCCCACATCTAGCCGCTGACTGTGTTCGGTATTGGCGTCAAAAGCAACATTCAGTGTTCGTTCGTACTTTTTTAACAGAATTCCTTCATCACCGCAGCAATCCTCGCTACATTTGTTAACAGCATGAAGTTGTTGCCAGCCGGGCAAAATCTGTTCGACTGGCGCATTCTCAGTCGCACAGTCACAGCCCTTATCACCGTAGGTATAAACGCTCGTTAGTCCCGCCATCAGCGCCTGCTGCCGGGCCTCATGAAGTGTCTTTAGGGGTGTTGGCTCTATATGACTTAACTGGTAGGCCGGGTAGAAACGGGTGATATGCCAAGGACTATCCGACCCTAGATGGTCCCTGATCCAGTGCGCAATCCGAAGCAGATTGGCAGCATCATCATTCAATCCTGGTATGACATTGGTTCGTGTTTCTACATGAATACCTAATTTCTGAGCCAGTTCGATCCCATGAAGAACAGATTGGACATCTGCTTTCCCGCAAATGTTCCGATAAAACTGATCTTCCATGCTCTTAATATCGGAACACAGGACATCTATCCGGCCGGCCAACTCTCCCAAGGCTTCATCAGTTACAAAGCTATTACTGACGTAAACCGTATAAAGCCCGTTGGTTCTTGCTAAATTACAGACATCAATCACGTATTCCAGCCACACCGCCGGTTCGGAATACGTAAATGCGATACCCTGAACGCCCGCCTCAATCGCAGCACGCACCAATTCCTCGGGAGTCACAAACGCTGCTTTAGATTCTCCTCGAGCTAATTCGTCAAGTGCGTCGACACCCCAAGATATCTCAAGGTTATGGCAACCGGTACAGCGAAAATTACACCCATAGCTACCGACAGAAAGCACCTTGGTACCCGGTCGAAAGTGACGTACTGGCTTGTCTTCTATCGGACCAACATCTGCCGAAGAGACAATACCGTAAGAAAGGTTATATAACGTCCCGTTTCGATTCACATGTGCCTGACAAAAGCCGCGTTGGCCGTGTCGCAACCGACAGCGCCACAGGCACAGATTGCACACAGTACGGCCATCATCGGACTTTTCCTGTAAACGGGTTTCGACTAGCTGGTAATTATTCTGCACGATGAGTATTTGCCGGTAGCTGTGTCCTAACTTAAGATAACTATCAGGATCGATCGTAGTGTATTGTGACAGAAATCAAAACTTGTTACTCAAGTCAAATTAATTGAAACCGGCAGAGAACAAGACTGCGCGCCGCGTTCAGACACTGTTGGGCTCTGAATACCAAGTCGTGGAGTTCGAACACTCTACGCGAAGGGCTGCTGAGGCCGCTAAAGCGATAGGTTGTGAGGTCCGTCAAATCGCAAAATCACTTGTATTTCGACAAGCAGATGAGCGCCCTGTCCTAATCATAGCCTGTGGTGACAATCGCGTGGATGAACAAAAAGCAGCTGCAGTAATTGGAAACGAGCTCTATCGCGCCGATGCTGAGTTCGTCAAGTTGAACTCAGGATTTTCGATTGGTGGTGTTGCTCCTGTTGGACATCGCGTGCCCCCTATCGTCATTCTTGATCATCACTTGAGGAATTTGGACACAATCTGGGCCGCTGCGGGGACGCCCAATTCGGTTTTCTGCTTAACCCCAGAACAACTGGTGGACCTAACCGGTGGTTCTTTTGAAGAAATCTCGGAATAATTAGGTAACGAAACATACTGCCGCCACCGACGGATTCTGTTGGAACCCTTAATGAAATATGATCATAGTGCCGGGCGCCAATTAATTGCCTGCTGCAGTATTTGCGATATACGCGAAACATGCCCGCCAACAAGGACGTTTATAATAGTTAATCACTGAATCACCACAACTAGAAAATCCAGCCACGAAAGGATGGATGGTTAAGATGGATTCGCAGACCACTGATAAACCAAACAACCAGAGCCAGGCTGATAAGCTTTGGAATTGGCATCCTGATTTACCGATTTCCATTTCATCAATTTTTGTTTTTCCACCAAATCTCTATTCAATCGCAAAATCACTAGCCTCTACTTGGCTTGTGTTAAGCGGACGTGTCGTTATTCTCATAGCCTCGATAGTTTCCTGGCTATTTTTTCACCCCACTCTAGAGCAATGCGTTGACTTTAAATCAGGATGGATATTTGAGATATATGCCCGGAACTTGATTATTATGATGTTATTCGCAGGTGGTCTGCACTTGTACTTCTACACATTCAAGATGCAGGGGAATATCCTACGATTTGACTCAAAAGATCAGGTTCGTGCCAATTCTGTCTTCACATTTCAAAACCAAGTGCGTGACAATATTTTCTGGTCTCTTGCCAGCGGCCTAACAATATGGACCGTTTATGAAGTACTGTTTATGTGGGCATTTGCGAATAACCTAATCCCAACTTTGAACTGGGATAGCAATCAGGTGTGGTACGTCGCATTGTTTGTGCTTATTCCTATTTGGTATTCACTCCACTTCTACTTCACTCATCGCGCGGAGCATTGGAAACCCATTTATAAGTTGGTTCATGCTCTTCATCATAGAAATATAAACATTGGCCCGTGGTCCGGCAGTTCAATGCATCCAATAGAACACATTTTCTACATTGCGTCACCAGCTATTCACTTGATAGTGCCCTCTAGCCCGCTACATGTGATCTACCATTTTCAGTTTACGATTCTTGCGGGGATTATTAGCCATACCGGATACGAAGCACTCCTTATCAAAGGGAAGCGCGTGATAGAACTTGGTTATTTCTTCCATCAACTACATCACCGGTTTTTCGACTGTAATTATGGTACTGGTGACATGCCATGGGACAAGTGGTTCTCTACATTTCACAACGGAACCACTGAGGCGACTCAAGCGCTAAGAAAAAAACAAGCCGCGCAGAGACTAAGAAAGAAAAAATACCTGGCCGCAGACTAACAACCACACTACATGCACATTTTCTAGTGTGAGCATTCAATCAGTCCCAAAAAGATGAAGAACACAAGCATCTCTATCTAAACTCGCAAGTGCTCTGCCAAAACACCTTATCCTATTCATCTCCAGAATTTGATAAACCAAAACTATTTTCCACTCCTGGAGCAGCGGATCTAGCATCTAGACCTGCTTAATACGATCTGCAGAATGAACAGTAAATGCAGCTGCGGCAGCCTCTCTGAGGTGTGTCCTTTCTGCCAACAGGCACCGCGCAACGGACCACTGTCCGTCGCGTATGGCAACTTCAAGCGTGATTTGCTGAATCAAATCACGTTGTGCATGACTGCCACCTATTCTATTGACCTCATAAAGAACGGGCAGTAGAGACTGAAGCGAATCGGCATTGTGTCCCTTACAGAATGCATCAACACCAATAAGCACTGACCGACCGGTCGTCATCATCGGGATTCCCTTGTCGTATTGGCCCTCAACAGCGCTCATTAATACTGCGGCGGACTGCTGCCGACCTGCGTAATGAAAACACAACAGAGCATGTAAATCATTAAATGGGTAGCGAGCATCCTCCGTCATAGCCTCCCATAAAGGAACAATAGTAGACCATCGCTCATCGACATCGATGCCGAGCAATGACAGACGAGCAAGGGCCGATACACGATCGATTAATGCTTCAACATCATTACGTTCCGGGTCGACAAGATGATCATCGTAGACTTGAATCGCTTTTTCGAAATCACCCAGGTCAATTAGAAACAGAAAATGATGCCACCAGTTATGAATTTTTATATTACTGCTTCCCCAGCCAGTGTGGGTACCTTTGAGCCAGTCAACGCCCTCTTCCAAACGACCTTCCATTTCCATCACATGAGCGACGGCATGCACACCCCATGCATCACCAGAATTCAGCTCGACAGCCTGACGACCATACGACTCAGCCTGACGATACTGGCCCATCTCCTCGAGTCCGAATGCATACATGCCGAGTAGCCAGTGATAGCCCGGAACAGATTCGTCCCAAGCCCCCAATACACGAGCTATCCGCCCCCGCAAACTCTGTGCATCACCACAATAGAAATCTAGCCAGTGGCCCGCGAACACAGCCATCAGATCATATGGATAATCAAATAGAATTCTCTGATACAGTTTGGACGCACGATCAAGCTTAAAATCAAACCAAGCCTCAACTGCAACCACGTGCAGCAGTTCACGTTCGGTTAGCACATCGATGGACTGCCTAGCCTTATCAAGACTAAGCTTGGCCTCATCTAGCCGGGAAGACGCATTGCCAATTATATTCATCATGGCACTGAGGCAGTGGGCGAGAACAAACTGATGATCAATTTCAAGTGCGCGACTCAGGGTTACAACCGGATCTCCCTGGAATCCCACAACCTCTTCGACAGCTCGGTCGAATATTTCAACGGCACGCGAGTCCGCAACAGTCAGTAATAGACCTCTTCGATCGGCAAATACCATAGCTTGTGTATACTGTTTTAGGAGTAATTGCTCGACCTATACCAAGCATTATTTGGCTGGGGGACAAGGATTCGAACCTTGGTTGGCGGAGTCAGAGTCCGCAGTCCTACCGCTAGACGATCCCCCAGTAAGCTGGAGTGGCAACATCAATCATTAAAAGTTATGCCGAACAGCGTTGATATTGTACCGCAGCGCTGAATTCGATTGTTTGGCCGCACATCATTTAGACCTCTAAACGTGAACTGGTTACATCATACTAGGCGAAGGAAACACGCGCCGGCACTGTCAATTGAAACAGAAGAAATAAATCGCAAAACTCGGGTAATTGTCAAAAATAACTCGTCTGAGCAAGGTAGGTAGCCAAAGGGCAAGCGTAGGAAAAAGCAACACGATAATGAGTATCACCGTATCCGAGCAGCAAAATGGAAAAGACCCTCGTATCACCTGAGTAACCGGCAGTCCCGTAACCCCACTGACTGTAAAAAGGTTAAGACCTGCCGGCGGAATGACACTGCCGATTTCTATCGCAAGCGCCGTGAGAATACCCAGATGAATGGGATCAATGCCCAGTGATAAAGCCGGCCGCAGCAGCACCTGCTTCAGTCGGAGTAAACACCCCCCATACAACCCCCCTAGAACAACCACTGGCATCAACAGAGCAGGCTGCCATCCACTTCGGGTAACCCCGCTTTATTAATTCTGGATAAGCAATAACGATCATTGCAGCAGCCATCGCCGTAGATGAACCCGATATAGCACCAAATATAACGGCTGCAATTAACGTAGCGGTCAATGTCTGATGAACGTTTGTGCGAAATTACTCGCCCAGATTGGCGTCACATAAGTTCCGAAGTACAAGCGCTGAAGGGCAAAAGGCTTGAACTGTCCTTCGGCAACTTCGCTAATTATGAACCGTAAACCAGATAAGGTAGCCTGAGTGAAAGTTCAGGAACGTGGGTGACACCCGGGCCAGACCGCGCGCGATCAAAAATACGAGGTGATCAACTTGCCGGGCAGCCATAGCGCCAGCATCGGGAACAACAGCACGATGATCAGCACCACGGTGTCAGATATACAAAACGGGAAGGAACCCTTTATAACCTGGGTTACGGGCAGTCCCGTCACACCGCTGACCGCAAACAGGTTGAGGCCGACGGGCGGGATGACGCTACCGATTTCGATGCAAAGCGCCGTCAAAATGCCCAGATGTACCGGATCGATGCCCAGCGACAGCGCGATCGGGAAGTAAATCGGCACAGTGAGCACCAGAATGGCAACGCCGGTTAGCCACATGGAAAGCGCCAGCAAGGTGCCAACGAGGGCGAAAAGAAAAGCGTATTTTGAAAGCCCGAGCGTACCCGCCCACGCGGTGATCTCTTGTGGCCAGCCCATGTTGGCGAGGTAGAACTGGAAAATACCGACGCAGCCGAGCAGGAAGAACACCAACGCAGTCAAATTCATGGTGCGGCGGGTCACGCCCATCAAATCTTTTAAGAACGGTTTGCCCTTGAATAACACGCCATAGCCCAGCGCATAGCAGGCCGCCGCGGCGCCGGCCTCGGTCGGGGTGAAGAAACCGCCGTAAAGGCCACCCAAGACGAGTACCGGCATCAACAACGCCGGCACGGCTTCCAGAAACGCCGGCCAACACTTGTGCAGATCGAAGGTGCCGGCCGGCAACTTGACAACGAAAATCGACACCGAAACGATGATCACCGCGTCACTGATAGCCAGCATGATGCCCGGAACCACGCCGGCGAAGAACAGATCGACGATGGATATCTC
>Ga0302119_10001059_pt1 | contig 12403 bp, 12 predicted proteins | sample AG5_Tmax_MG_FD_203114 | JGI IMG/M metagenome (GOLD analysis project Ga0302119, IMG submission 203114) | Marine microbial communities from Western Arctic Ocean, Canada - AG5_Tmax | ecosystem: Environmental > Aquatic > Marine > Oceanic | place: Canada: Western Arctic Ocean | collected 2017-10-01 | reverse complement strand
GGCCTGGCGCAGGAGATCTTCCAGGCTGCGCGTCGGGTCTGCGTCGTCTTGCACTCCCAGCACGCGCTCGGCTTGCGCATCGCCGTTCAGGCAAGGAGCGGTCAGACCAGCCAGGATAAGGGGGAGGTGTTGGAGGGGGAGCTTCATGAGGCTTCGAGGCAATCCTCGCTCCCCCAAGGTAGTCGCCTAAACCCTCCCGTGGAAGGTGTGAAGCCTTGTTGCGGGCCTAGCTGGCTCGTCGGGGCATGGGCGTGAGGATCACGTCCCGTGCGCGTTCCTGTACCGTTCCTGCTGCGCTGGGGGGGGGCAGGGGCCCCTCCACACGTGCTTCCACCCCCATGGGGAGGTGTTCGGGGCGCACCTCATCCGAGGGCAGGCTTACGGCAGGCGTTGGCGTGCCGTAGATGAGCCTCAGGCGGGCTCGGTTGCGGAAGATCCAGGAGTGCACATACATGGGTTCGACCAGCGGGACCGCCGGCGTTGAGTCTTGCTCGGGAATTCCGTCTCAGGGGCTGACGGCGGGGCAACTCTGGGCTGAAATACATTCGGAATCCGCCGTAACCCTGCCATGACTCGCTTCACCCATCCCCATGCCGCCCCAGCCTCCGACGGGCCGCTTGATCTTGACGTCCTGGTCGTAGGGGGCGGGCACGCCGGGATTGAGGCGGCCTTGGCGGCGGCGCGCCTGGGTGCGCGCGTGGGCCTGCTGACCCTCGATCTGGAGCGCGTGGGAGAGATGAGCTGTAATCCGGCCATCGGCGGCTTGGGCAAAGGGCAGATCGTGCGCGAGATCGATGCCCTGGGGGGCGCCATGGGGAAGGTGGCTGACGCCACCGGTATCCAGTTCCGCATCCTCAACACGGGCAAGGGCGCGGCCGTCCAGGCCCCCCGATGCCAGTCCGACCGCCACCGCTACCGGGAGGAAGCCACGGCTGTTGTAAGGGCTCAGTCCGGTCTGGAGTTGATCGCTGGCGGGGCTCAGAGCTTGCTACTCAATCGCGCGGCGGATGGCCGCGAGTGGGTCGTGGGTGTGCGTACCGAGGCGGGGGAGGACATTCGCGCCGGGGCGACGATCTTGACGACGGGGACGTTTATGGGCGCGGTGATGCACACGGGCGAACAGACCGAGGCTGGCGGCCGGGTGGGGGAGCGCAGCGTCGAGGGATTGACCCAGTCGCTTATTTCCCTAGGCCTGGCCCTTGGCCGCCTCAAGACCGGAACACCTCCGCGCTTGGACGGTGCCACCCTCAATCTGGAGCGGATGGAGGAGCAGTTGGGTGATGCGAACCCTCAGCCCTTCTCCTTCACGGCCTCCGATGGCGGCTTTCCGCTACTTCAGCAGGTGCCCTGTCACATCACCTACACCTCCGAGGCCACCCACCGGATTATCGCGGACAACATCCATCGGGCACCCATGTATGCCGGGCGGATCAAAGGCGTGGGACCCCGCTACTGTCCTTCAGTTGAGGACAAGATCATGCGCTTCCCCGACCGCGATCGGCATCAGATCTTCGTCGAGCCGGAGGGCCTCGAGACAAACGTGGCTTACATCAATGGCGTCTCCACTTCCCTGCCGTCCGACGTGCAAGAGGCCTTCGTGCGCACCATCCCGGGTCTTGAGGACGCACAATTCGAGCGCTTTGGCTACGCCGTCGAGTACGACTTCATCCAGCCCCGTCAGCTCAGCCACACACTCGCGGTGCAGGATGTTCCTGGCCTGTTCCTTGCCGGACAGGTGAATGGGACCTCGGGCTACGAGGAGGCCGCTGGTCAGGGACTGTGGGCTGGAACCAACGCCGCCTTGTGGTTACAGGGTCGCGAACCTTTCGTGTTGGGGCGCCACGAGGCTTACCTCGGGGTGATGGTGGACGATCTGATCCTCACCAATCCCAGCGAGCCTTACCGCATGTTCTCCAGTCGAGCCGAGTACCGGCTCCTGCTACGTAGCGACAATGCCGACCGACGTCTGACACCGAGGGCTGCAGAAATTGGACTGGTCGAGGCCGAGCGTGGTCAGCGAGTTGAAGCGAAAGCGGAGCGTGTACGCCAGACCCTGGCCCTCCTGGGCAGCGAGCGGCAGGCTGGCCACACTTTGGCTGAGATCCTGCGCCGTCCCGAGACGACCCTCGAATCTCTGCTGCCGGCTCATCCGGACCTTGCCGGCCTGGAACCCGATCTGGCTCGGACTATCGAGGTGGAGGTCAAGTACTCCGGGTATATCCAGCGCCAGGAGGACAACGTGCGGCGGGCGGCCCGACAGGAAAATCTGGCCATTCCCGCCGACCTTGACTACTCCCAGTTGAGTGGGTTCGGGGGGGAGGCTCGTGAGAGACTGTCTCAGATCAGGCCTGCAACCCTTGGAGCCGCAGGGAGGATCGAGGGGGTCCGGCCTCCGGATGTCGCGCTCCTGGGGGTGCATGTGGAGCGGCACCGGCGGCAGCGATCCCGGCTCAGGAATGACAAAAACGAGCCGGAAATTGACAGAAAGGCCGCTCCAGGGGTCATGCCCCGCGACGGGCACGGGTCTTGACGGGAAATTCTCCGACCCGATGGCGACGTAAGCGATCCATGCGGTTGTAATGGATGTATAGTATAGGAACACTTAATATAGCTGAACGGCGACAGCCCACATGTCATCTAGGGCGATCTAGGCGGCGTCAAGGCCCCAGCGGCGCACCAATCCTCCTACCTTAATGTAGACTCTCACCTGCACGGGAGGTTTGAAGCTTCGGTCACCGTCCCTTTCGGCCGATAGAGAAGATGCCCCCCGGCACCCCAAATAGACTGCGTCTGCATTCGATCCCCATCACTTGAGCACCCACCCGTGAAAGTTCTCTACATCCAACGGACCCTGCCCCAGGAACCGATCGGGCCCATGTACCTGAGTCGCGCTGTCAAGGACGCGGGACATGAGATGGAGGCTCTGTTCGTGCCGGACCCTCAGTGGCTCAAGAGAATCGCGGAGTACGAGCCAGACGTGATCGCCTGGTCGGTGATGACAGGCAGCCATGTGCCGATCTACGACCTGAACAAGCTACTCAAGACCAAGTTCGATTTCCTCTCGATCATGGGTGGGCCGCACGTGACCTTCGTTCCCGATTGTGTCACCGATCCTAACATCGACGCGCTTTGCATCGGCGAAGGCGAGGGCGCGCTCGTTGAATTGCTTGACGCCCTAAGAGACGGACGCGACTGGCGGGAAGTGCCGAACATCGCTTATTGCGACGACGGTGAGACCGTCGTCAAGAATCCCCTGCGCCCACTGGTCAAGGATTTGGATTCCCTGGGTATTCCCGACCGCTCGCTGATCTACGACGCTCAGTCGATCTATCGCGACAGTGGTCGGAAGGTGATCGTCACTCAGCGCGGTTGCCCGATGCTCTGCTCCTTCTGTTTCCACCACGCGTGGAAGAAGAAGGTGTATGGAGCGCGCAACAACGAATACGTCCGCAAGCGTTCGGTGGATCATGTTATCGCGGAGGCTAATTCCATCCGCGAGCAGTATCCGCTGGATTTCGTCCACTTCCTGGACGACATTTTTAACATCGACAGCAAGTGGCTGACGGAGTTCTGTGAGAGGTGGCCCAAAGAGGTGGGTTTGCCCTTCGATGTGATCCTAATGGCCAATATGACCAAGGAAGTCCACATTGAGCAACTCAAGGCGGCGGGCTGTATCTACGCCCGGATCGCCTTTGAGGCGGCCAACGACTACATCCGTAATACGATCTACCGGAAGAACACGGGCCGCCAGCAGTTGGTGGACTCGGCAGGCTGGATTAAGAAGCACGGCATTCGCTTGGGTTCACTCAACATGCTTGGAGCACCCGGCGGAACTCTCGAGGATGATTTCGAGACGATCCGCCTGAACATTGAGTGCGAAGTGGATCACCCTCTCTGTTCAATCGTTCAGCCCTACCCCGAGTTTGAATTGAACGAGATTACGGAGGGCCTCGGGATCGCGGTCGCGGACTACGAAGACTTCCCGGCGAACTTCAACCGCGAGGCCACGATCTTCGTGGACGATAAGCAGGCCATTGAGAATTTGCACAAGTGGTTCCCCATTCTGGTGCGCTTCCCCTGGCTGATGCCCGTAGCGAAGAAGACCTTGCGCTTCCGCGGTTTCCGCTACCCGTTGCTGTGGAGCTACATGCTCTTCTCGGAGTGGCTCGTCACTGAGCAGAACCGCCTTTACAACCGGGCGCGTGGTAAGCGTGGTATGGCCCAGTGGACCTGGGTCGATTTCTCTGTGCGCGTGGTCAAGAAGGGCGTCGTGCGCGTGGCGGGCATGGTGGGCGCCAAGGTGGTGCATCGCATGGCGACGCGTCTGCAGATGGGGGACGAGCGTGTCGTCGCCCACATGGACTGAGCGATCGCGAGTCTCCAACCAGGGGGATGAGCCCGGGCCGCCCTTGGGCGTCCCGTTGTGCTCTACGTGGGCTAGTTTCGGTTCTTGAGCGACCCCCCCGGGGGCGCTTGAATCTTGGCTCTAGGGCTAGGTGCCGATTTTCTTGAGGCGGGTGCAGGAAGTGGATGAAATGTTGGGCGGGGGGTCTTGCTTCCGGCACTTGGAGCGGGAAAACTCTTCGCTCTCAGCCAGTTCCACCCCCCCCAATAGTCCGACACGGATTCCCTCGCAATGCGTACGCCGTCCCTAGCCCAAACTCTCATTCTCACCAGTCTTGCCCTGACCGCCTGCGGCGGAGGGGGCGACACCCCTGCCCCGCCCCCCGGTCCCGGTGCTGGTCCCGGTGCTGGCCCTGGTAGCACGGCGCCCGCCAACGGTGGCTCCGGTGCCGCTACCTCGGCCGCAGGTCCCAAGGCCTGGAGCGACAGTGCGGGTACCGCGACCCTGAGCGGCAGCGCTAGCCTAGCGGGCGACGTCCCGGCACCCATTCAAATCGCCATGGACAGCGATCCGAAGTGCGTTGAGATGAACAGCGGCGGTGCAACCGATGGCAGCGTGCTTGTGGACGCCAGTGGCGGATTGCAGAACGTCTTCGTGTACGTATCCAAGGGCACGGACGCTTGGACCTTCACGGTGCCTGAGGAGCCCGTCATTCTCGACCAAATGGGTTGTAATTACACCCCGCGAGTCGTGGGCATGATGACCGGTCAAGCTCTGCGCGTGCAGAACAGCGACCCCACGGTTCATAACGTGCACACCTATCCGAAGAAGAACCGCGCTTCAAACGTCAGTCAACCGGCTGGCTCCAAGCCCCTGGAGATCGAGATGAAGCGTAGCGAGGTCCTCGTCGCCGTGAAGTGTGACATGCACTCTTGGATGCAGGCACGCGTAGGTATCGTGGATCACCCCTTCTTTGCGGTGACTGCTGCGGACGGTTCGTTCACCCTGCCCAAGCTCGCTGCGGGTGAGTACACAGTCTCCGCTGTGCATGAAGTTTTTGGAAAGGCAAGCAAGCAGACCATCACCATTGGTGATGGCGAGGCCCAGTCCATTTCCTTCGAATTCAGCAAGTAGCACGTTCCGCGTCCCGCCGGGCGCAGTCTGCACACATCTCCTCAACCCACGTCTCGACAGAAGTCTAAGACCGAGTCAAAAAGGTGATTATGAGAGGTATTTCTTGGCAAGGTCTGGCTGTGTCGTTGGGGGCCCTCGGGCTCTTGACCTCACTGCAAACGAGTGATGACGAAAACCCCCACGCGCGAGCTCCTCGTGGCGTTTCCCTGGTCGTCACCGCAGGATCCTGGCTGCGCGCGCCTAGCGCGGATTGGTTCGCTAAGCAGGCCAAATCCGAACCGAGCCGCTTCACCCACGACGCCACTGCCGCAGGTGGCGTTGGTGGTTGGGTGGATAGCCGTGGCGAGTACAGCCTGAGCGAAGTTGAGGGCGAGTGGGCCTATTGGCAGTGGGTCTCTCCGGAGAGGCTCACCGCTGGGCGCCGGGACTTTGTGCAGTTCTGTTCTAGTTGCCACGGATTGGACGGGGACGGCTATGGCCGCTCCGCGCAGCACCTGCGCCCCACTCCGCGCAGCTTCCAGCAGAACAAGTTCAAGTTCACCAAGGTGATCGCGGACCTGCCCAGCGACGAGGCCCTGATGAACTTGATCAAGAGGGGCCTGGCCGGAACGCCCATGCTGCCTTGGGACCTGTCCGATGTGCAATTGCTCGACATCATCCAGTACATCAAGTCCCTGTCTCCTGAAGAGTCAGGTTGGCGCGACGTGTACTCCCAGGTGGGGGATCCGGTTGAGGTCGGTGAGGATCCCTGGGCGGACATCAAGGAGCGTGCGATTGCACGTGGCCGAGAGGTCTACCACGGTGCGGCCAGCTGTCACCTGTGCCACCCGGGCTACGTGACCAACGAACAGTTGCGCGTCCTCCGCAAGGATCCTGAGGGCACGGTCTATCGCGAAGACCTGACCTACCCGGCCCTGAAGGATTCGGAGTACGAGGTCCTGGGGCGCGCCACCAAGGTCATGCCACCTGATTTCACCTGGCACCAGTTGCGGGCCGGAATCACTACCGCGGATCTGTTCCAGACCATCGCGTCTGGGATCAAGGGTACGGCTATGCCGCAGTGGAAGGGGGCTATCCCCGACGAGGACCTCTGGGCCCTGGCTCACTACGTTGAGGACCTGATCGTGTCGTACAAGGACCAACCCGCCGTACGCGGGGCCTTCATGAAGGGCCTCAGGGCCAGCGGAGACAACTGATGAGCATGCTGAAAGCCACTCTTCCCTCGCTCGCGTTCCTGCGCAGTCGTTGGCTCGGGTGCCCCCTGGCACTGATGCTGACGTCCACCTGGGCTCTGGCCCAGGATAAGCGTTGGGGGCCCGGTGAAGCCGCTTCAGACTACGGGTACCGCTTCCACGATCTGTTCTGGTTGATCACGATCCTTGTCTCGGTGGCCTTTGCGCTGGTCGTCATACTGCTGGCCATCCCGGTCTTGCGCGATAGGGAGCGACCGGGCCACCGCGCCTCCTTCGACCACGGCAAGAGCCTGCATGACAAGCGCTTGACCGCCGTCATCTCGATCGTGATCTTCATCATTCTCGATGCCTGGGTGCTCGTGATCGCCATGCAGGACCTGCGCGAGGCCCACTGGGCCCTCCCCGATGCCGAGGACCCGCAAACCTACCGGGTGGAGGTGCTTGCCCAGCAATGGGCCTGGAACTTCCGTGCCCCCGGGGTGGACGGAGAGTTCGGTACGGCGGATGACATCATCACGATCAACGAACTCGTTGTGCCGAAGGATCGCCCGGTCAGCTTCAACATGTCCTCCAAGGACGTGATCCACGCACTCTTCCTGCCCGAGATGCGCATGAAGATGGACGTCAACCCGGGCTCGATCAACAAGACTTGGTTCAGGCCCATCACCGCGGGTGATTTCACAATCTTGTGTGCTGAGCTTTGCGGCTTTGCGCACTACCAGATGTCCGGAAAGCTTCGAGTACTAGAGCAAGGACTGTTCAACGAGTGGGAAGCGGAGGCCAGCAAGTTGGCAAGTACGGCTTTCGACGCAGACGATACCGAGGCCCAATGGGCCTGGGACTGGGAAAAGTAATCCAACATGACTTCTGATCACATCCATCCGGAGCCCACAACGTTCCTCAAGAAGCACGTCTTCTCCGTCGACCACAAGGTCATAGCCAAGCAGTTCCTTTGGTTCGGACTGGTTTGGCTGGGCATTGGCGGGATCATGGCGATGATGCTTCGCTGGCAGCTGGCTAACCCTGGCGTGCCTGTGCCGCTCTTTGGGAAGCTGCTCTTCCCGCGCACCAGCGGCGTTATCGATCCGGCCTCGTACAACACCCTGTTTACGATGCACGGCACGATCATGATCTTCCTGGGGCTGACCCCGGCCATGATTGGTGCCCTCGGCAACTGGAGCATTCCGCTCATGATCGGTGCCCGGGATATGATTTTCCCGACCCTGAACATGCTGTCCTTTTGGACCATGGTCATGGGGGGGGCGGTAGGCTTCTATTCCCTCTTCGTGCCCTTGGGTGCCACGGAGGCTGGCTGGACCGGCTATCCGACCCTGTCGACAACTGTGGGTGGCGTGGGCCAGGGCGAAACCCTGTGGGCCATCGCCGTGTTCCTGATCGGTGCCAGTTCGATCATGGGGGGCATCAACTACATCACCACGGTCATCCGCCTGCGCTGTCCAGGCATGAACTGGATGCGCTTGCCGCTGACGGTATGGGGCTTGTTCCTGACCTCGATCCTGAACGTGCTCTTCATCCCCGTCATTGGCTCGGCCATGATCCTCCTGGTCCTCGACCGGGTATTCGGCACGACCTTCTACGTGCCTGCATCGATCATGAGTGGCGGCACTGGTGGGGACCCGATCCTTTACCAGCACCTGTTTTGGATCTTCGGTCACCCAGAGGTCTACATCCTGATCCTTCCCGCTTGGGGAGTGGTCTGCGACCTGCTCTCGTTCTTCGCCCGCAAGCCGGCCTTCGGGTACCGCACTTCCGTGGGAGCCATGGTGGCGGTCACGGTGCTTTCGGCTGTGGTCTATGGGCACCACATGTTCACCACGGGGTTGAGCGCCATGCTTGGTGAGAGCTTCATGTTGCTCACCATGATCATCTCGGTGCCTGCAGAGGTTCTGTTCTTCAACTGGCTACACACTCTGTGGAAGGGCAACCTGCGTCTTACGACGCCCATGTTGTTCGCTATGTCTGTGATCTTCGTCTTCGGCCTAGGTGGCCTGACGGGTATCTACCTCGCCACGATCGGCACGGACATCTTCCTGCACGACACCTACTTCGTCGTGGGCCACTTCCACTTGACCATGGCAGCCTCTGCGCTCTTCGGAACCTTTGCTGCGGTGTATTTCTGGTTCCCGAAGATGTTTGGCCGCATGATGAGCGAGCGCCTTGGGAAACTGCACTTTTGGCTGTCCTTCGTGCCTCTGGTCATCGTCTTCTGCATCATGTTCATTAGTGGCTACGCGGGCATGCCCCGGCGCTACTATGACCATACGAGTACGGAGTACCTGCGGCCGCTGCAGCACCTGAACGTGGCCACCTCGGTGGCGGCCTTCCTTCTCGGTGCCGCTCAGTTGATCTTTGTCTACAACTTCATCAAGAGTCGATGGTGGGGCGAACCCGCTCCGCAGAACCCTTGGGAGGTCGGGACTTTGGACTGGACCACCGAGACGCCGGTGCCGTACTACAACTTCAAGACCATCCCCGTTGTGCAGTGTGGGCCGCACGAATTCAGCAACCCCGTGCTGGGCCCCGATACGGATTGGATCTATCAGACGGAGAAACTGCCTGGCTAGGTGCCATTCGGCGCCTCACGGCCTAAGCAACTATGAATACGACAGGCATCATCGAACTTCACGGGGAGCAACCCGTGGACCAAGCCCCCTTGGAAACGGGGCGGGACAGGGTCAACGCGACCCTGGGGATGATCCTGTTTATCGGTTCTTGGACCATGGCCTTCGGCACCCTGTTTCTTTCCTTCCTGGTCCTGCGTGACAAGATCGCCGTCTGGCCTCCGGCCGGGATCGCGTTGCCGTCAGCCCCCATAGCCGGAATTGCCACGCTCGTGCTTGCAGCTAGCAGTGTGTTCGTGGAGCGTGCTTCTCGCAGCTTGGCTGTAGCCCCTGGTGCGGGTTCGGACCGAAGGTCCTCCTTCAACTCCTTGTGGATTACGGGCATGCTCCTTGGCTTGGGCTTTGCTCTGCTTCAGGCTTGGCTCTGGTACGACCTAATCCTCGCCGGTCGCACACAGACTTCGGGCCTCTATGAGTCCCTTTTCTTTGGCCTGACCTGGGTGCATGCGGCCCACGTTCTGGTCGGTCTGTTTATGCTGAGCTGGGGGCTGATTGGCTCTAAGCTCAGGCGTTACGGGCCAGAGCGCCGTTCATTTATTTCCAATGCAGCCCTGTTCTGGCACTTTGTCGGGATCGTCTGGCTGTTCTTGTTCCTGGGTTTCTTTGTCTTCTAGGGGATTACCTCGATGGATTCTGGACACGTTGCCGCGGCGGATCACGCCGCCCCGCAGACCTCGGTTCCCGAGGACCCCCACTTCGGCAAAGCCTCAGGTGGCAAGGTCGGGATGTGGATTTTTATCGCTCAGGACGGGATGTCCTTCGGCGGCTTGCTCTTTGCCTACGGCATCCTGCGAGCCACCGCGACCGAGTGGCCTGTGCCCTCGGACATTCTCGGCATCGCGCTGACCGCGATAGCGACCTTCATTCTGATCTGCTCATCGCTCTCCATGGTTTTCGCCGTGGAGGCCGCCGAGAAGCGCGATCAGGTGGGCCTTGTACGCTGGTTGATGGTGACCATCGCCGGTGGACTGCTCTTCCTGGGGGTCCAGGTCTGGGAGTACATGCACTTAGTGCATGCCGGCATCGGGTTTGCCGAATGCACCTGGGAAGGTGAGACGGTGAATTCCTTGTTCGGATCCACCTTCTATGCGGTCACGGGCTTTCACGGTATGCACGTGACGGCAGGTGTTATCTACCTCATGTGCATTCTGCGTGGTGCTATGAAGGGCAAGTACACCCAGGGCGGGACCAGCTCCAGTCCGGTGGAATTGGTGGGACTGTTCTGGCACTTCGTGGACCTGGTCTGGATCCTGGTCTTCACCTTCATCTACCTCCTCTAGGCCGTTCTTTCTCGAGTACCGAACGATGACTGACCAAACGACGACAACTGACGAGAGCGCTGCCGAGGCTGGGCACGGCGGGCATGCGGAGGGCGAGCAGACCATGCGCGGCCTCTACATCACCATCTTCTTGACCCTGGGACTCCTGACCGTTTTTGAGGTCTACATTCCCGAGGTGTACTCCGCTGCCTGGAGCGGGACAACCAAGATGCTTCTCTTGACCTTCCTGGCCTTCGCCAAGGCTGGCTTAGTAGCCACCTATTTCATGCACTTGAAGTGGGAGAAACCCTGGCTGCGATGGATCGGCCTGATGCCGATCTACATGGGCGTGGCCCTGATCCTGATCATGCTGGAGACCATGTACCGCTGATGGATCGTCTGATGATAGTTTTGCGGTCTTGCCTTTCTCCCCAGGGAGCATCGCCTGTCCGTGCCGGCGTACGTCTCGGCTTGGCGCTGACTCTTTTGGTTGGCCTGAGCTCACCAGCATCTGCCTGTCCCGCTTGTTCCCTGGGGCAAGCTCTCTCCACCCTGGTGTACGTGGCGGCTTTCATGACCATTCCGTATGTGATCGTCACGGGTGTCTGCATGTGGATGCGCCGGGTTGTGCGCACTGAAGAAGGCGGCGACTCTTCGCCGCCCCTCTAGGTAAGGAGCGCACCGTGAGGAATGGGGACGCCACAAAATCGGCCTCGCCTGAGCCGCCGCTGGCCCTGCTGATGCGGCCTTGGTTCTGGTGCCTGTTCATCGGGGCGCTCTGGGGCGTGCCGCTCTTGCGGGCCCTGTCGGCGGACTTGCCCGACCCTGTGCCTGGTTATGAGGGCCCTTCCGTGACGGGGGAGTTTGTGGACGAATTCGGGCAAAGCGTGTCCTTTACTGGCCTTCACGGCCACCTGGTCATTGTGGGGGAGTTGCCCATGGCCGAGGAGCAATCGCGCGACAGCGCCTTCCAGGAGCTCCGAGTATTGCGCAAGCGAGTGCGTGGTCTCTCGCCGGTAGTGACCTTCGCCGTGCTCGTACAGGCTTTGGAGAGCGAGGCGCTCAGCGTCTACCTGGACGAGAAGCGCGCCCGTAAACCTTCCAACGTGTTCCTGCTCGATGGGGACGGGACGGGCTTTGAAGCCATGGTCGATCGAGGTGGGGATCCCGAGGCCCGCTTCTTTCTGCTGGATCGCCACGGGCGCATGCGCGGGGCCTACAGGGTGGATACTCCGGGTATGGACCGGTTAGCTGTCGATGCGGGAATACTGGCCAACTGGTTGGGCTCAGATCCCCCTCCTGGTGAGCCCATCCGTCGCTGAAGCCGCAGGTGGCTTCGCTTCTACCAGGTGTCCGTCACATCGGTGGCGACCATCTGATACACGCTGGCAACCATGGCGTCCGCAGGTCGATCGAGGCCCACTCTCATCTTTCCGATGACGCGGACCGGCCGGTATGCGTAGAACCCCGCGGACTCACCCAGTGGCGTGATCACGTCGATCCACTCATCGGGCCGCGGCATGCCGCCAAAGCAGCACTGGGCGAAGTCCCGCACCAGCATGAAGCTCGTGATGCGGTCTTCTCCCGGGACCCAGTCGAGCGGAATCATGTAACCCACGATGGCGACTCGCTTGCCGTCCAGAGATTGCGCGCTCTCAGGAAATACGAAGTCGGTCTTCGCCTCCGCGCCTTCTTCCCCGATGGGATTGAAAATCAGGTCGAGCAGTCCATCCACATCAGCGTCGAGTAGGGACAGACTCTGGAAGGAGATGGCCTGCACGCCGTCGGGCAACCCTTTCTCCGTGGCAGCCGGCGCCTCTGGTTCGACGG
>Ga0302119_10001058_pt1 | contig 12409 bp, 8 predicted proteins | sample AG5_Tmax_MG_FD_203114 | JGI IMG/M metagenome (GOLD analysis project Ga0302119, IMG submission 203114) | Marine microbial communities from Western Arctic Ocean, Canada - AG5_Tmax | ecosystem: Environmental > Aquatic > Marine > Oceanic | place: Canada: Western Arctic Ocean | collected 2017-10-01 | reverse complement strand
TCAGTGAGACAGATCGGATTCGCCGTCGGCGGGCGGCCATGGATGAACGACACAAAGTGATCCTGGATCTGGATTCGGGTGACCTCAGCATGTTTGATTTGATCGAGGACCCCGATGAGGCGCATGACCTGGCGGACAACCCCGAGTTTCTTGGGCATCGGGCCTTGCTTGAAGCGGCCCTCGAGAGATTCATGGATTCCAATGACTAGCCGACTTCCGATCCTTTTGGTTGTTTGGATTCTGGGCGCTTGCGCTCCAGGGGGGCGCAGTGCGGTGCGTCCCAACGTGTTGCTGATTTTTACGGATGACCAGCGCTACGACAGCCTGTCCATAACGGGCAACCCCTACATTCAGACTCCAGCCCTCGATCGCATTGCGGCCGAGGGTGCCCTTTTTCGTCGCGCCTACGTCAGCACCTCGCGCTGTTGTCCCGGCCGCGCGGCCTTGCTGACGGGCAAGCACGCCACTCGCCACGGGGTGTGGAACAACCACCCCGAACCTGGAAGCCTCGACGGGCATGATTCTGTGGCCGATCATCTCGACCGGGCGGGGTACCGCACGGCATGGATCGGCAAGTGGCACCTGCCCAACTCCGGGGGGGGGCCCGTGCGAGGTTTCGATCGTTGGGTCAGCTATGAGGGGCCAGGTAGTCACTTCGATCAGGCCTTGAACGTGGATGGCGAGACCGTGAAGAGCGAAGGATTCCAGGCCGATCGCCTGACAGATCACGCTCTAGAGTTCCTGGGAGGCGCTCGAGATTCTGAGGAGCCGTTTTTTCTAACCCTGGCGTTCAAGAACCCGCACGTGCCCATGACGCCGGCCCCACGCCATGCGGGAACCCTGGACCACGTACCCGTGGGTCTCCCTGCCAGTGCACGTGATCCGGTGAGCAGCTTGCCGGCCTTCTATCGTGCGTTGCGTGGCGCCACGGGACGTCACGCCATCGAGGATGAAGAGGCCTATGCTCGCGACCTGCGCGCCTATTGGGAGCTGATGCTCTCGGTGGATGACAATGTCCAACGCGTGCTCGATGCCCTCACCGCGAGCGGGGAGTTGGATAACACCCTGATCCTCGTCACAACCGACAATGGCCAGCTGCTGGGGGAACATGGCTTGCAGCAAAAGGGCCTGTCCTACGAGCCATCTATCCAGGTGCCATTGCTCATGCGTTTTCCGGAGCGCATCCAGAAAGGCCGCACGCTGGATCAACTGGTGTTGACCGAAGACCTTCTACCCACGGTGCTCGAGCTCTGTGGCCTCGACATCCCGGGCGATGTTCAGGGCAAGAGCTTAGTCCCCATCCTGGAAGACCCCTCGAGCTCTTGGCGTGAGAGGTTTCTGTATCTCGCTCCTGGCTTTGGCGGGGAAGGGGGAATGATCGAGCGGGCCGTGGTGGAGGAGCGTTTCAAGTACGTCTCCTTCGAGGCTGCTGGAACCCGCGAAGAACTTCTGTTCGATCGGGAGAGCGACCCGGACGAGCGCACTAACTTGGCTGCTCAACCAGGCCAGGCCGACACCCTGGCACGCATGCGCCAGTGGATGGGGGAAGAGCGCCGGCGATTGGGCGATCTGTAACGCCACTTCCTACTTCACGTAGCCAATCGCCTTCAGTCGGTCGAGCAGATCTTGGTCGATATCCACCTGGGTGCGCTTGGACTGGGGATCGGAGCCCCGTCCGCGGTGCTCGTCGAGGATGGCGACAAGCTGTTGCACGAGGGGCTGATGGGTGTCCGCCAGGTTGTTGTGCTCACCTGGATCCGTCTCGAGGTCATAGAGCAGGACACCCAGATGCGATTGAATCAGCTTCCAGTTCTCCAGGATCACGCCCCATAGGTGATCTCCATCTTCGAAGCGGTGCAGGATCAGTGGCCGTTGGACCAGCGCCACGCTCTCTGACTGCAACCCCTGGCGTTTGTCTTCGCTACGGCAGAAGGAGGCTAGGGAGCGGCCATCCACGTCGATCGGTGCGTTCTGCCCGATCAGGTCGAAGATGGTGGGCACCACGTCGATCAGGGACACGTTCTCCCATACGCGGCCCGGCTTCACACGTAGGCCTGGAGCTCGGACCAGGAAGGGGATGTGATTCAGCTCCACGTGCAGGGTGAACTCGTGGTACAGCTGGCCGTGTTCGCGAAACTCTTCGCCATGGTCGGCCACCACGACAATGAGGGTGTCGTCATCGAAGCCCATGGCCTGGTGGATGCGCCCCAAGAAGCTGTCCAGGTAGCCCAATTCGCTCTTGTAGAGCTCCAGGTACTCTGCGGTCTCTTCGCGTTCCTCATTGGGGCGATAAAAGCGCGGGCGCTGCTGGTAGGGCTTGTGCACGTCGTTGAAGTGCAGATACAGAAAACTGGGGGCCTCGTTCGCTTCGATGCGGGTACGCATGGCCATGAGGCGCTCCGTTAGGAACTTGGCGGGCTGTAAGTCGTGGCGTTCGAATTCATCAAAGCCACGATCAAATGCCATCTCCGGACCGATGTTGACATTGGATGCAAGGGCGTACGTGCTGTACCCCGCTTGCTTGAAGCGCTCGGCGAGGGTGGGGACGTCCGAGGAGATGGCCAGGAGCTCCATCTGCTTAAGTGCATTCTCATCAACGGATTCGCCTTCGCGAAATTGTGCCAGGAAGCCGCGGGTCACTCCGTGTCGATCTGGGTACATGCCGGTCAGCATGGATGCGGTGGAGGGTGCGGTCCAAGTCGAGGTGGAGAAGGCGTTCTCGAATACCGTTCCCTCGGCTGCCAGCTTGGCGAGGTAGGGAGCTCGCTCGTCCTTTGCACCGTAGAAGCTGAGGACGTCCGGCCGCAGGGTATCCAGCAGGATGACCACCACATTGGGAGGGCGCATCGCGCTGGCTGGCTTCTCTTGCACATCCGATCCACCGCCACAGCTGGGTAGGAGGCCTAGGAGGACCAGGACCCAGTGCTTGGGGGGGGAGAGGTGGAGGGGGCGGTGCATGGGCAGTGAGGTGGGGCGCGGCTAAGTATTCCTACTTGATGGACTGAACCGGAACTCCTTTTCGGTCCCTCTGGGTTATCTCCTGCAGCTTTCCTTCCCGTACGCCCCGAATAGCGTTGTTCATGCACATTACGTTGGAAAATTAGCAGGGGTTCTTGCTGGCCGACCATGACCTCGCCCTGCATGAGCGTCTGGGCTCTCTGAGGCGGGGGGGGGATCCAACGCCAAGCAGGAGGCCCAGAGGCCTCGGGGTCTCGATCGCCTCCTCCAAACCCCTTACAGACACCCAAGAACGTGGTCTGGTGTGATTTTCGCCTCTCGTCAGCCCCGTATTTCACCTGTAGGCGGAGTGGTACTCAGTGGCCAAAGCAGACCCCCGGCCGACAGTCCCAACCTGTCCCTATAAGGAGGAAGAGTCATGAAGGATCTTTACAACCCCTACCGCACGCCCGAGGCCTATAACCCCTTGGCTGGAATTGGTCCCGCCGTAGAGCTCTTTGGGGCGACCCTTGTCCCAAGCCTCCGCCCCATGGGCCCCGCTCTACCAGCTGGCTTCCATGCTCAACTCCAATCCGAAACGCTCAGAAGCGCCAACCCGCACCCGTTCCAGCGCGTGATTGTGGGGATTCTGGTTGGGGGCATGGCTCTCGCTCTGTGGATCGGCAAGGGCGCAGAATCGGTCCAAGCTGAGACCTCTGGGTCCACTGCCCGTGCAACGGACTGAAGCCTTGAGTTCGGGACCGTAGGCAAGAGGCCAACGTAGATTTCCATGTGCGCTCACCTCATCCGCGGAGCGGCCCTGGCGTTCCCCACATCGGATCTAGGGGTGCTTCAGGTCGAGGCTGACGCGAAATGTGTTCTGCGCGTTGATGACCTCGACCGTCTTCGAGAGTGGCGGCCAGTCCTTGTGGCGTACGACGAGCTGCCACTTGTACATGCCCACCCCGCGCTTCGCATAGGACCCCGATTGTTTCATGGGGGGGACGTAGATTCGTGAGGGTACACGCACGTTTTCGGGCACGTACTCCTCTGGGATTCGTTCAAGGAAAACGGCTGCGCTGCGCAGGGGCGTGCCTGTGCCGTCGGTAACCAGAACACGGACCTCTACGGTGGGACGGGTCTCGACCAGACCCAGGTTTAGCGAATCGCCTGCGGCGACCTCGGGGACGGGGAAGTAGACGGTCTCCGCGTTGCTCGAGGAGACGGCCAACTCGGCACGCTCGACGGCGGGCCCCGAGAGCTCAAAGCGGGATCCCGTCACCTCAACCTTGCGGTACCTGAATCCTGAGAACTGCATATCCTCCGGGGGCAATCCGCTGTCCGTCACGATCACCGCGCCGAGCAGGGTGCAGGAGTCGTCGTTCACTTCAGGAACGAGTACCAGGGTGAGCTCGCCATCGAAGGGCACCTTGCAGGTCACGGGCTCGCCCTCACCGGGTGAGAACCCCGGGGCCTTAGCTTGGAAGGTCCACTCTTGGGCGGTCAGCTGCTTCAGCGTAAATCTGCCGTACTCATCTCCGGAAGCGGTCGTGGCGCCCATTCCGGAAATCCTGCGGGCAGTCACTATTGCGTTTGGGACGCCCCAGCCGGTTGGACCGACAATCACGCCAGAGAGATCGGACGTGGCCTCGAGGGCGATGTCCAGCCCTTCCAGATCGCCGTAGACCTTGGCATCCATTCGGCCTTCGCCATAGCCATCCCGTGTGACTCTCAGCCAGTAGCTGCCCTCGGGAACCTCGTGCAGGGCGAAGGTGCCGCCCTCTTTGCTCGTCGTCACACGTCTGCTCAGGTTGCCATCGGTGCCGCGTTTCGTAGCCGTTATGAGTGCTCCAGCCAGTGGGGCCCCATTCCCATCATGTACGGCGCCGCGCAGTTCGAAGGCATGTTTCAACCGGAGGATCAAGTCCGTGCGGATTCCCCCTGACTGCAGTCGCACGATCTCGGATTCGGCGGCGCCGGCCACACCTTCCTCCATGGGCTTGGGCGGCATCGTCATGAGTGCCAGATTGACCGAAGATGGAAGGGCCTCAAACTCAAATCGTCCTCGGTCGTCGGTCAAGGTCGTGTCAAGCAATGTGCCTGAACCGATCGAGAATCTGGGCGGGGCTTCGCTGCGGCCTCGGCGACCACCGACCTTGTTTGAATTGCCCTGCACGCATGCAACCACCCGACCAGCGGCGACCTCACCATTTTGATCGAGAACAAGGCCCGATAGTTTTGCTGGGGGAGAGAACGAAAATTCCCACTCAACGGGTGTCGTGTCCTTGGTGATCTCGCCGAAGACCTCCTTCGTTCCTCCCCATGGCACCCGGATGTAGGTGCGGTACGATCCCTCGCCCATGCCAAGGAAGAGGACTTCTCCGTCGGCCCCCGTCACGTGAATCGGCTGCGTCAGCCCCTGTAGGGGATGATCCTGATCACGCTGGATCAGCTGTAGGTCCAGTTCAGCACCCTGGATTGGCGCTCCGTCCGTGCTTTGCTTTACCCGCACGGTCAGGTTGATCCCCCGTTGGATCGTGACGGGCACGTTGGTGGGTCGGCCCCCGGAGAGGACAATGCCGGTTGCGAATGCTGGCGGTGCCCCTTGCTTGTAAACGGTTACCACGTAGGTCCCGGGGAGGAGGCTCTCGAACTGGAAGCGTCCATTCGCTGAAACAGGGACCTCTGCCATGGCCTCTTGTGGCAACTTGTTCCCAAGCCAGCACCGGACCTGGGCCACCGCGGGCATCGAAGTGTCCGCACCCGGCCCCACCAGACGACCGTGAATGGACTCGGCCGGGTCGAGCAGGATCGTCCACTGTGCGGAGCTCAAGCGGGTGGGATCCGGCAGGTTGGGTCGGCGCATCGCGAGGAAGTCGGGGTGATGCACCGCCAAAGTTCCAGAGGTTCGAGGGTCCCAGGACACCGCGAAGTCGCCTTGCCCATCGCTCACTGCAATATATGGAGTCTCCCCCTGCAGAATCTCAACGCGGGCGCCTTCGACAGGTGACCCATTGCCGCGTCGAACTACTCGGCCCAGAAAGGAGACTTCACTCACGTCGGGCGACATCGTCGCGGTGCGGTCCAATCCCGTGGGCCGCGAAAGCGCCGCCTCCAGTTCCTGGATCAGGGAGCTAGGCTCTGAGACGCGCCCATCTGCTGAAACCAGGCCGATGGACGGCAGCACCTCGTGCGTTTGAGGCCCCGGGTCGATTTGCGCACCCGGCCACGGGGACAGCGCGATGCCCGCGGCGAGGACTAAGCACACGCCGCACAGCAGGGGCAGGGATTTGAGGCGGGCCATGAAGTTGGGGATCAAGTATTCACGAGGGGCTGGGGCCAAGCGTATTCTCAATTGCTGATCGCGGGTACCAGATCTCCGCATGACATCTGACACTCTGGACCAGGCACGGCCTACAGACGGCGCTTCACGCCCTCCCGAGGGGTCGCGGAGAGATGAGGCGCCACTTGTACGTGCCGATTCTGCGCCTCGCCTGGGGAATTCTCGGCCAACCAGCGCCCCCCCCACAAAATAAAGGTCCGACGAAGGGTGGCGCATGGCGGGATTGGAGCCCCCGCTGTCGGTACTAGCTTGGCCTAGCGCGGAGGACCGGACGGGATGCTGTTTTCAGTGGGACAGGTGTCGTCGCTACAGACTGTCTGTGAACTTGTCACACGTCCGACTCGAAGCAGAGGCATTTATCAAGTCCTCCCGAAAGTGCAAAGCCGTGACTCAGAGTTGGTCATCCGGTCTCAAACCGGGTCGGGAAGAGGAAATACCGGGCCGGAAAAGCGCTTCGTGTTGTAGAATCCACCTTGGTCCGAAGACTGCGCGTCGGTCGGAGCTTCTGTGAAGGTCCAATGCGCCTTGAGTCTCTGGCCAGCCCCCGCCGTGCGTTCAAGGCGGCGAAGGACAATGCTCCCCTTGGACCGCCATGCAATCAATCTTCTTCTCTGGAACCGCCGGGTCTCTATACGGCTGCTATCACGCGCCGAATGGCCGGTTCGAGAACACTGGAGTCGTGCTCGCCAATGCGCAGGGCCACGAATACACCCAATTTCACCGAGTGTTCGGGCAACTCGCTCGCATGTTGTCTGAGGTTGGCATTCCCGTGCTACGGTTTGACTATTCCGGTTGCGGCGATTCAAGCGGAGATTCCGAGCTTTGGGGCTTGGAGCAGTGGCGCTCCGACCTCGGCTCTGCCGTCGAGGAGTTGCAGCGCTTGGCTGGTGTCTCACGCATCGGAGTGGTTGGGTTGCGACTGGGGGCGACTATTGCATGTCAGGGCTCCGAGTTCCGCACGCCTCCATCCTTCCTGGTGCTTTGGGACGCGGTCGTGAATGGCATGGCCTTCTTACGCGAGATGCGCGAGGCTCATCAACGCATGCTGCGCTACGCGCACGTCAGTCAGGTGCGGGACGCGATAGACGGCGAGGAGGTCTTGGGGTTTCCCATGCCGCAGGCATGGGCCCGCGAGTTGGAGGCGCTAACACTTGAACAGTGGAGGGGATCTCCGGCGCCGCGCATCTTGCTTGTCGAGAGCAACCCCAACGCATCCCAAGACAAACTTCTGGAGTCCTTGAGGAAGGTTGGACCCGTTCGTCATCTGCATCTCACGAATCCGCATCTTTGGGCGTGGACCGAGGACTTCACGCGCGTGCACATCCCCATTCAACTCCTGCAGGATATCGTGGAGGAGGTGCGTGAGGCAGCATCGTGATGGCCTTGCAACTTCAGAGCGACCGATTACAGACCGCTCCCCGTCACCTCGTCTCACCGACCCCCTCTAGACCAACGATCCAAACCACACAGTATGGCATGCCCTTTGGATTCACTCGTCAGTGAGCGCTAAGGGCCTCCTATCATGGACAAAATGACACCAGATCTGAGGCAATCAAGCCCCCGGACGTCATCGGACGGGCTCCTGCGCGAAGGAGAGTTCTGGCGCACGATACCGGAGTATGCGCATGTGGACACGCAGACCTTTCAGGACCATCAATGGCAGGCCCGGAACTCGGTGACTTCGGCGGATGAGTTGTTGCATGCCGTTAAGGACTTGATCGACGCGGGAGTGCGCGAGGAGTTGAAGGAAGGGCTTCGCCGTGCACCCATGTCGGTTCGTCTGACGCCCTATATTCTCTCCCTGATCGAGTGGGAGAACTTTGCGACGGATCCGCTGCGTCGGCAATACCTCCCCATTGGGAAGGACTTAATCCCGGATCATCCCAAGCTTCGCTTCGACCCTCTGTTTGAATTGGAGTACTCACCCGTTCCGGGCTTGACTCATAGGCATAGAGATTCGGTGCTCTTCTTGATGGTCGATACCTGCCCGGTGTATTGCCGCTTCTGCACGCGTAGCTATTTAGTTGGCCACGATACGGAGGTGGTCACGAAGGGCAAGCTCAAGAACGGTCACGCAGGTTGGCAAGCTGGTCTGGAGTACATTCGCAACACGAAGGAAGTGCAGGACGTGGTCTTGAGCGGTGGCGACGCTTACATGATGAAGCCGGAGCAGATTCTCTACATTGGCATGGAGCTTCTGGATATCCCGAACGTGCGTCGAATTCGCATTGCCAGCAAAGGGCCGGCGGTATCTCCGATGAAGCTCTTGACGCATCCGGAGTGGGTCGACGCTCTGATTCAAGTCGCCGACGAAGGCCGTCGTCGGCACAAGCAGGTTTGCTTCCACACCCATTTTAGTCACCCGCGTGAAATCACGGACCTGACGCGCCAGGGCCTAAATCTGCTGTTTGAGCGCGGACTCATCGTTCGCAATCAGGGGGTTCTGATGCGTGGCGTAAACGATGATGCCGAGACCATGCGTACGTTGGCAACGCGACTCGGGAGTATGAACGTTCAGAGCTACTACATGTATCAGTTGGATATGGTCCCTGGAGTGGAGGACCTTCGCACTCCGCTTGGATCGGCAATCGAAATCGAGAAGGAGGTGCGCGGTGTTACGGCGGGATTCCAAGTTCCTTTGTTCGTCGTGGACTTGCCCGGCGGCGGCGGAAAGCGCGATGTGCATTCGTTCGAGTGTTACAACCGAGAGACTGGCATCAGTGTCTTTCGCTCGCCCAACATGGATGTCAATGCGAGGTATCTCTACTTCGATCCGATCGCGGCGCTGCCGCCCGCTGGCCAGGCGCGCTGGTCGGACCCGGAACAGCATGGTTCCATGATCGAAGAGGCGCTAGCTAGCGAGGGGTAATGTCTGACGCCGAAGACCTCTTTGGGCTGTCTCCGATGCAGCACGGAATGCTGTTCGACAGCCTTGGTGCGAATGATGCGGGCATGCACATGGTCCAACTCTCCTACGTCCTGGGAGATGTTGATCGCGTCAACTTCGAAAGCGCTTGGCAGTTCGCCGTGGACCGCCACCCCATGTTGAGGGCGTCCTTTCACTGGGAGGACCTGGGTCAGCCGCTTCAGGTCATTCAACGGGACTTAGCCATTGCGATTCAAAGCGAAGACTGGAGTGGCCTGTCAGCACAGCAACAGGAATCCTCCGCCAAAAAGCTCTTGAGGGAAGACCGCAAGCTCGGATTCGACTTAGACGCAGCACCTCTGTTCCGGCTCTACCTGTGTCAGTTCGGTCCGTCGCGCTACCAATTTGTATGGAGCTTTCACCACATCCTGTTCGAGGGTTGGTCTGCCGCCCTGATAATCCAGGACGTACTGGATTACTACGACTCCGCGCTGAAGGGTGAGCGCCTCGATCTACCGGCTCCGCCGCAGTACCGGGACTACATCGCTTGGATGCAGAAACAGGACACGGTAGAAGCCGAACAGGTCTGGCGCCGCGAGTTGTGCGGGTTTAAATCCGCCACTCCGCTGCCGGGGCTCGGTGTCAACAACTCGTCCGTGTATCAGGTGAACGAATACGACGCCTGCGTTTTGGCCCTCTCGCAGTCAGAAACGGAGCGCCTCATAGCCTGCGCAAGTGGTTATCAGGTCACCGTCAACACCGTCATCCAAGGGGCTTGGGCAACCTTGTTGAGCCTCGCCAGTGGGGAAGCAGACGTGGTCTTCGGCACAATGGTCTCGGGCCGTTCGGCGCCCATTCCCGATGTCGATCGAATGATCGGCCTGTTCGTCAACCTCATGCCTTCGCGAGTTCTTGTCGATTGCGAGGCCCCGATCTCTTCCTGGCTGCAAGGGTTGCAAAGCCGACAGGTCGAGCTTCGTCGCTTTGAGCACCTGCCGCTGGTTGCGGTCAAGGGCTGGAGCGATGTTGCCGCGGGTCAGCCTCTCTTTGAAACGCTGGTGATATTCGAAAACTGGGCTGGCGACTTGAGCCTGAAGGGCCGCTCGGGTGGGATTAAAGTCAGCAGCGTCGAGGGCACTCACGGTGGGCCCGGCTTTCCGCTCTCTTTGGTTGCCTGGATTGGAGAGCAGATGTCGCTAGCGATTACTTACGACAGTGAGCTCTTCAGTCGCGATGCGGCGGAGAGCCTCAAGGGACAATTGGCAAACGTCCTCCGGGGCTTCCTGGATCCCGTCAACAAGCGACTGGGGGACGTCTCGCTTTTGACTCAGGAGCAGGGTTTGGCCCTTGTGAGGAAATGGAACGCAGCGCAAGCAGAGCTGCCTGGGACAATCTGCGTGCACCAGCTATTCGAGGCCGAAGTGGATCGCGTCCCCAATGCTGTTGCTGTGACTTTTCGGGAACAATCGCTCACCTACGGAGAGTTGAACCGAAGGGCCAATCAACTGGCTCACAAATTGCGGACCTTCGGCGTCGTTCCTGAGACGCGGGTTGGGATTTGCCTCGAACGCTCACTCGACTCGGTGGTCGCGATATGGGGAGTGCTCAAGTCCGGCGCCGCTTACGTTCCGCTGGATCCTAGCTTCCCAAAACAGCGCCTTGCTTTCATGTTCGAGGACGCAGGAATCTCCGCGCTACTCACACAGGAGGCGCTGGTTTCCCGGATGCCCCACCAGGTCGAGCACATGGTCTGTTTGGATGGGTTTGACTACGAACACGATGACGTAACGGATAGCAATCCAAGCCACGTTGTCGGGCAGAACAACCTGGCGTTTGTGACGTACACTTCAGGGTCCACCGGACAGCCGAAAGGCTCCATGGTTCTTCATCGGGGTTTGGTAAACGCGTACATCGGATGGGACGACCTCTACCGCCTGCGTGAAGTCCGTTCCATCTTGGTCTTGGCGAGTCTTGCCGTCGATGTCTTTTCGGCCGACGTCATTCGCTGCCTCTGCTCCGGCGGACGCCTCGTTATCGCGCCGCATGAGAATCTCTTTTCGCCATCGCGACTGTGCGATCTGTTGATCCACGAGCGTATCGAGTTCGCGGAATTTGTCCCTCACGTTCTCGGCCACGTGGTTTCCCATCTGGAATCGACCGAGCGAACGCTGCCGGACCTAAAGTTGCTCGTCATAGGTTCGGATGTTTGGTTGGGTAGTGAGTGGGCACGTGCGCGGAAGGTCTGCAACGAGAACACACGGATGATTAATGCCTATGGTCTCAATGAGACCAGCGTGGATTGCACGTACTTTGAAGATACGGCCGCCGACGAGCCTCCCAAAGCGTACGTTCCAATCGGAAAGCCCTTCCTGAATCACCGCGTCTATGTCCTGGACAAGCGCGGTCGGCCCGTGCCGGAAGGTGTACCCGGCGAGTTATTCATTGGCGGTTCAGGGATCGTGCGGGGCTATTTGAATCAACCGGAGATCACGGCCGAACGCTTCCTCCCGGATCGTTTTGCCGTGGAACCTGACGGGCGAATGCTCAAGACGGGTGATCGTGTGCGCATGTTGCCCGACGGCAACCTCGAGCTTTTGGGACGCATGGACAGTCAAGTCAAGATTCGCGCTTTCCGAGTCGAACTGGGGGAGATCGAATGTGGCCTGCAGGAGCATCCGATGGTCAGCCAAGCCGTCGCCATGGTATGCGACGATGAGGCGGGCGAGCGTCAGTTGGTGGGCTACTTGGTCGGTGACCCGTCTCTGAGCGCCGCGCATCTGCGTCGTCATCTCAACGATCGCTTTCCAAGCTACATGGTCCCGAACTTCTTCGTGTTCCTGGACGAAATGCCCCTGACCGCGAATGGTCTGAAAGTGGATCGCGCCAAGCTTCCTCCTCCCGAATGGGGTGCTCGGACCGCAGTCGACGCTTTCGTCGCGCCTGCTACGGAGATAGAGCGCAAGCTCGCGGAGATCTGGCTAGACGTACTTCCCGTGGACCGCATCGGCGCCCACGACAAGTTCATGGATCTGGGAGGCCACTCCTTGCTTCTAATTCCGGTCTTGGCGCGCATCGAAAAGGACCTGAACCTGCGCTTGTTACCGGGCGAAGTAATTCTCGCGACTCTTCGGCAGCTGGCGGCGACCGCTGAAGCGAGGATGTTGGAACCCGGGCCGGTGGGGCGTAATGGATTTCTGTCGCGTGTCTTGGGGCGAGGTTGATGAGCGCCGCTTCCATCATCCAGGCTGGCGGAATCTCGGAGG
>Ga0302119_10001057_pt1 | contig 12412 bp, 8 predicted proteins | sample AG5_Tmax_MG_FD_203114 | JGI IMG/M metagenome (GOLD analysis project Ga0302119, IMG submission 203114) | Marine microbial communities from Western Arctic Ocean, Canada - AG5_Tmax | ecosystem: Environmental > Aquatic > Marine > Oceanic | place: Canada: Western Arctic Ocean | collected 2017-10-01 | reverse complement strand
AAATGGGAAGGTAAAATGCCCGACCATCCATGGAATGCATTTCAACGCATGATGGCGACAAACCCCTCACCGTTTGCCTCTTGGTTATATGTTCATGATCATGGTTGGAGTATAGCTTCTGCAAGTCCAGAGAGGCTTGTAAAAACTGAACAAGGGGTAGTATCTACACGCCCAATTAAAGGCACTTGTCCACGAGGAAAATCAATTGAAGAAGATAAAATTCTTCAAATAAAGATGGCCTCATCTGAAAAAGAAATTGCCGAACATTTGATGTTAGTTGATCTTAAGAAACATGATTTGTCAAAAATTTGCAAGCCAGGTTCAGTCTATTGGTCTGATTTTCGTATTGAAGCCTTACCGACAGTTCAACATTTAGTAAGCGGTGTTACAGGACGATTAAACGAAGGTATTGATTTCGGGGCTATATTATCAGCATTGTTTCCGGGTGGTTCAATTACAGGTTGCCCTAAAATTGCATCAATCGCTGCAATTAATAAAATCGAAGGAGGTCCAAGAGGTGCATGGACAGGTTCTATAGGGCATTTCCATTTAGCATCTGGAATTTCAGAATTCAATATATTAATTCGAACTTTAGAGGCCCATTCTGGCCCCAATAATTGGCATGGTAAAGTTCAGGCTGGAGGGGGAATTGTAATTGGTTCTCAAGCATCTTCTGAAGTCGAAGAAGCACGATGGAAAGCCACAGCTATAACGGATGCCACATGGGGTTTCAGAACAGGTTTTTCAATTGATGAATTACCAAAACGCAGTACTGCAATGTTCCCTATTCCCTCCGTTAAAGGGCCTATCGGTGAACCCAAACCTGCAGATCATCATTCAAGTAAAAAAGCAAGTCAAATAATAAGAGGAAATCAAACCCCCTCCATTCAGACAGATGTTTTATTAATTGATAATCTTGATTCTTTTACAGAAAATATTGCTAGTTCTTTAGCGAAATTAGGGAGCTCAGTACGGATAGTTGAAGGTCGGCCTGAAGGTATTTTAGATTCGAAAGCAAGACTAGAATATTGGCTCCAAGCTTACAAACCTAAGAGGATTATAATTGGTCCCGGCCCTTCTCGCCCTGAACAATCAGAGATAACGATGGAAATAGCTAGATTAGCAGTTCAGGGGAAAGTAATAGTTGATAGTTATCAAATTCCTATACTTGGTTTGTGTTTAGGGCATCAAGCTTTAGGATTGGCAGTAGGGTGGAAATTACTAGAATCTCCATTAAATGCAGTCCATGGCGTCCCATCATTGATAACACATGATAACAAAGGATTATATGAAAATTTAAATTCTCCTTTAGTTCTAATGAGATACAACAGTTTAGTTCTTCAGCCTACAAATAAATTGATGATATGTACTGCTTGGGATGAAACTGGAACTCTTGTAATGGGTATACGGCACCCTACTCTTCCTATTTTTGGAATTCAGTATCACCCTGAGTCTGTAGGTAGTCCTTTAGGGTATAATTTAATTTCATCGTTTTTGGAACAAGAACCAATCTTAATCAATTCAATTTCGCATAAAAGTCAAGTTAGATGACCGTAGCCTTGAATTAGCAATTCATAGTGGACGAGTTGAACTAACATGGCATATTGTAGGTTGTGCAAACAAAACTACCCTCAGAGTCAGTTCGTAAGTGGTAACGGTCCGCGTTACTTAGTTTGTGTAAGGTGCGCCGTTGAGCACGATCTTGCGGAAGTTGATGAAGTCCCTCAACTTTATTCTGATGAACTAGTTAAAGCAAGGTTTGCACTTTTTAGCCGCCGTTATAGATTGTGGTTTTCTATAGCTACTGGCTGGACTCTTTACTTTACATTAGGCAACGATATAGAATTGTGGTCAAGCCTATTTTTTGGAGCTTTAGTTTTAGGAACTCTAGCTACTCCTGTATTATATTTCTTAGGGTCCGCCCGTTTTAATGCTGAATTATCCCAATTAACTCCTTGATTCGAATCCACGAATCCTTGAAATAGGGTATACTTACCTCCGTAAGCTAGAGGGAACAGAGGGTTCCCTATGAAAGCCCGCGAGATTGGATGATGAATAAGGAGGAGTTGAATAAATTAAAAGATGATTCTTAAAGTTCCCAAATAAGCGCAGTATAGCGTTTTCTTGTAAATTTAAGAGATTATTCAACTTACTTGTCTTAAACATCCATAACTCCCGATTAGATAGTTCACGAAATAATAGGCGTGAGCATTGTTCGGAAAGAGAGAACAGCGGGTACTCTACAACTAAATTTTTAAGGAAGTGAAAAGAAAATGAAGAAAACGAAAATGAAGAAAACGAAAAATATGAGTATGTTGATTGCACTACTCCTCGTGCTAATGGCTGGTTCAGTCAGTGTTCAAGCTGACGGTTCTGACCCACTCGACCCATCAGATGGTGGCGCCGATTGGGACGGAGATGGACTAACCAATGCCGAAGAGCAGGCTGCAGGAACAGACATGAACAATGCAGATACTGACAACGATGGATTACCTGATGGATGGGAAGTAGCTTATGGGCTAAATCCTAATTCAGCAAGTGATGCGAACGCAGATCCGGATGGCGATGGCTTATCCAACTCTCAGGAGTATGCCGCGGGTACAAACCCGAATAGTGCTGATACTGATGGTGACGGTGTAGATGACGGCTCCGATGCGTTCCCTAACGATCCTAACGATGGTTCTTCATCTGACGCTGATGGCGACGGAATACCTGATGCGTATGATCCTGATTTCCCAGGAAACGACCAAGGTGACGGCGAAGGCGGCACCAACGGTGGCGGCGAAGGAGAAGATGGTGAAGGCGAAGGTCAAGGTCAAGGTCAAGGACAAGGACAAGGACAAGGACAAGGACAAGGACAAGGACAAGGACAAGGACAAGGACAAGGACAAGGACAAGGACAAGGTCAAGGACAAGGACAAGGTCAAGGTCAAGGTCAAGGTCAAGGTCAAGGTCAAGGTCAAGGTCAAGGTCAAGGTCAAGGTCAAGGTCAAGGTCAAGGACAAGGACAAGGACAAGGACAAGGACAAGGTCAAGGACAAGGTCAAGGCCAAGATGGTCAACAAGGCCAAGGTCAAGACCAAGGTTCGCAATCCGGACAAGATGGTCAACAAGGCCAAGATGGTCAGGAAGGATCACAAGGTCAGCAGCAAGATAATGGACAAGGCCAGCAACAATCTGGTGGGGAACAATCAGGTCAGCAAGGTGACCAGACTGGCGATAGTCAGAATGGAAATAACCAGAACGGCCAGAACCAACAGCAGCAAGGTCAGACCCAAGACTCCAATCAAGGACAACAGGGTCAACAATCCGATCAGCAGCAAAACCAACAACTCGAGAACCAAGACCAGAACGGTGAAAACGACAACGACGGAGATGGCATCCCTGATGACCTAGACTTCGACGATGACAACGATGGTATTCCTGACAATCAGGATGCCAACCCCGAGGATCACGATAACGATGGTATCGACGATGCAGAGGACGATGATGACGATGGAGACGGAATTGACGACCAAGAGGAAGTCAATGATGGAAATCCAAATACAGACATCTACGACCACGACAACGACGGTGTTAGCGATAACATAGACTTTGATATTGACAATGACGGCATTGACAATTGGAACGACATTGGACCGAACGGTGAGGATTACTCACGCGATCACGACAATGATGGATCAAATGACGGTGTAGACACTGACGACGATAATGATAACATCCTCGATGTTGACGAAAACGATGGCGTTACCGGTGTTTGGAGATACGATCATGACAACGATGGATACCAAGATTACTTGGATCTAGATGATGATAATGATGGTCTTTCTGACTGGTTTGAGCAGAACGATGGCTGGAGTAATACTGGCCAATTCGACCACGACAATGATGGCGTGGACGATTATCTGGATGATGATGACGATGGAGACGGTATCTTAGATATCGACGAAAACGGCGGCATTCTCTGATTGAGAAATTGGAAAACTAGATTGTTTTGCTAGCCTGCAGCATCATAGATGTATTGCAGCGACAGACTCCCCTAGGGCGCTACAGTCCTAGGGTGGGTCGCAATATTTTCAAAAGTCAAATAAAGTAGGTTGACTATCTGATTTCAATCGATTGGCATTAGCTAGCCTAGTTATTGCTCTTGCTATTCTTTTTTCACTAAAACCTCTCGATTTAGCAAAAACTCGAACATTTTCTTCTATTGATTTGGACGATTCAGGTAGAGGTATAGGATGAACTGGATGATCTGTAAACAGTGTCCGTATTTCTTCTAAATTATTTGGTAAATCAAACCCCTTAGCAATCGATACTTCTTCCATAGTTATATGTTTTTTAATTAATTTCAGGCCTGTTTTTGGACCTATGCCTTTTATTCCAGGATGAAAATCTGTACCTATCATAATCCCTAGATCAACTAATTGCTCGTATGTTATCTCATGCATTTCCAGCATTTCACTTAGAATTATTTTTTCTGCCTGTAAAACTCTCCCAAATTTACGCGTACCATGAGATGTAAGATTACGAATCATTACCGGTGCTCCATAAAGTAGAGTATCCCAATCTTGACTTGCTACTGCAAAAACTTCCTTATTCCGACAACGAACTGCTGCTGCCCCCTCTGCTTCCATGGGTGCTTCTAACCAAGTGACCCCTAAGCAATCGAACAATTCTTTTGTCTCTGCCACCATTTCTCTAGTATATTCTGCAGTTTGGGGTCCTAATTTTTTGGCAGCAATCATATCTCCTGCTTCAATCGCTGACTTCCATTTTTCAACAGCATTAATTTTTCTTTCTTTTCTTACTCCCAATGTATCCATCTTTAGTTGATGTGGTCTCCCATCAAAAATGAAAACAGGGTCTATTCCTTCTTCAATCATTATTGTTGCTCTATCTAAGAATCCCATTAGATGTGCTACTGGTTTGTTATTATAGGAGAGTGGCTTTCCATCCTTACCAGTTAGGCTTGTGATAAACTGATAGGCATTAAGAAATACATCCACAGCAACCTTCTGACCCTTTAATTCACTAAAATCGATAGACTTAGAAGGTGCTAAGTCTCTCAAATTACAACCCATACTAACTCCGCCCTCTCGTCTTTATCCTATGGCCGGCGTCGAGGCATTTAGGGTTGAAGTCTTACGCGAGTGGATACAGGTGATGTAATGTCAGGGACTCTTCTTCTTGGTAGCGGGTGGCACCCATTTCTTTTTCGCTCAGAAATTACTGCATTGTTTGGTGATTTTAAAACACTACATCCTCGTCTAGTTTTACTTGACCAACCAATAGAAGAGAAATTCCTTTCACGCTTATCTTCAGCAGCTTTAGTTGAAGATTTACATCATTTTGGAGGTTATTCTAATAGTACGAGCTTTGAGTTTCTTTCTCAAACAATATCTGATTGGTCTAAAGAAAACTTACCTCCTGGAAGTTTTGCTGTAAGGAGTAAGAAATTAGGTTCTGGAGTCAAAGGGATATCTAGAAGAGATTTAGAGAAAGAAGTAGGGGCTCAATTGTATTGTGAAAAAAATCCAGTTGATTTACAGAATCCTCAATATGAAATAATGATTATTGTTGCTGGTAAAGTAGATGGAGAAGTTCATTGGGATTCTGTAGAAAGCAATCCATGTATTACTTGGGGGATTAGGGAAACTAAATGGGTCAAATCAAATTATATTGGTCGGCAGCCAATGGAAAGGCCATTCTTTAAACCCATATCTCTTGATCCTAGGCTAGCAAAATTATTGATATCTCTTGCTCATACAGAAGGTGTCAATCCCAAAATAATGATTGATCCTTTCTGCGGTACTGGAGGTATAGCGATAGAAGCCCTAATACAAGGAATGGATGTATATGCTAGTGATTTAGATCCTACTATGGTTTATGGTACTAAAAAGAATTTATCATGGGCAGATAAGCATAATTCAAGTATGACCAAAGTAGAAAAATGTAGTGTTAAAGATATAGCCGAGCTATGGGGTAAAAAAGAGAGTTGCATATTTGCTTTTGATCCCCCCTATGGAAGAAATGCTTGGAAATCTGATGATGGACTTGAGTTATTCTTAGCCGCTCTCGCCCAAGCGTTAGAAATTGATTCTCAATCAACAATATCTACTATGCTACCTGCAGGAGCGGAATCTCTTGAAAATAATCCAGAAGTTGATTATATTGTAATGGGTAGACCTTGGAGTGAAATTGAGAACGAAATAAATGCTAAAGGTTGGAACGTTGTTGTATGTTCTCCCGTCAAAGTTCACAAGAGTTTAGCTCGCATGGTTGTCGTGTGCCATCCGTTGCATTGAAATTAGATTGCCTTGGATGGAAGGTTGTAGGGCGATTAGTGTAGTCTGGATATCACTTCGGGTTTCGAACCCGACAACCCGTGTTCAAATCGCGGATTGCCCGCCATTTTCATTCCCAATGTGAAATTTTATCAATACCCAAATTGATTTTTTCTACAATCTTAAGACCAGCATTTTCAAGATCTACATTTGTAAAATAAGCTTCACTTTCTCCAGGTAGTATTTTTTCAGAAACACATAAATGAGCAGAGTTTACTAGATTAGAATCTAAGAAACGCTTCCAGGTATTCAAACCACCTTCGACTAATAGTGTTTGAATTCCCAAATCTCCTAGGTAATCTAATATTTTTTCAACATTTATTTCTCCACTTTCTGAGGGTAAAATAATCCTATTAACATGATTCATATCTTTTGATGTATCGTATTTTTTTGTATTAATAAGATAGGTTTCCGCATCTGATTCGGTCATTAAATGAGAATCTTTAGGAATCCTATTGTTCGGGTCAATAACAATTCTTTTTGGAATATTGTCAAATTGAGGTGGATTATCTCCTCGAACGGTCAATCTTGGATTATCTCTTATTACTGTATTTACGCCTACAAGTATTGCCATTGCATCTCTTCTTAAGTTTTGGACTAATTCAAGAGCCTCTTTAGATGAGAATCTAATAGCTGGTTTTTCAGGATCCCCATCAATTCTCCCATTCGAATCTGTAGCTGCTTTCAGAAGTACGTGTGGTCTTCTATTCTTACACCAATGCATAAATGCAGACATTTGGTGATTACATTCTTCTTCCAAAATTCCAATTTTAACATCTATCCCTTCTTTAGATAGGGCTTCCAATCCTCCTCCTCTAACAGTAGGGTTAGGGTCAGCAGTCCCGATAATTACTTTCTTTATGCCAGCCCACATCAACGCTTCACTACAAGGAGGAGTTCTTCCAAAATGATTGCACGGCTCTAGAGTCACATATGCAATAGAACCTTGAGTCTCAACCCCTCTACTTTCAGCATCTGCAATTGCCATTTGCTCTGCATGAAGGCCTCCTATGTGGTCATGCCAACCTTCAGCAATTATTTCCTCATTGCGAACTAATACACATCCAACTAGCGGATTCGGTTGAACTGCATATCTCCCTCGTTCTGCTAATTCAATAGCTCGAAGCATGAAATTCTCATCACTCATGTGGAGGTCCTCAGAACGTTCGAAACATCTCTTACTCATGATTCCTCGCTTTGCGAGCATTCAAGTCTTAAATCCCCACTCATGTACTCGTGACACGTATTGCATGCATCCTCAATCCCAAGGCCAGAGACGGATTATCCGCGAAACAATGGGATTCATTTGAGCCCGCTTTGAAGGCTGCAGGTTTTGAAATCGACTTATACCGTACAGAGTTTTCTGGACATGCTACAGAGATATCACATAGTCTCTCAAATGGAGATTATGAACTTGTAGTTGCAGTTGGAGGAGATGGGACAGTACATGAAGTAGCATCTGGCCTTAGAGATTCAAAAATGACATTAGGTATTCTTCCAATAGGTAGTGGCAATGATTATGCTCGAGCGCATGGAATTCCTATTCCTAGAGGCAATAAGTTCCCTGACATGCAGGGTGCAGTAGATATTCTAGTTAATGGAACTGATAGAAGAGTCGGTGCAGTTAGAGTTGAAGGGCCACCTGCTACTGGTCATGATGCTATTCCCGATCCTGAGCATCATTCTGTAAACGGTTCTCCTGAAGTTGAGGGCCATATGGTCCGTTGGAGTTTCTTAGAAATTGATAGTGGAGTTACATCAGCAGTTAATCGTATGAAAAATGAGGGTAAATTCAAATGGATTAGAGGGCAGATGAAATATACTTTCTTAGGTATAAGAGCCATACTCGGATGGAAGAAACAGAAAGGTTGGATCAAAGTAGATGAAGAACCCGGTCGAATAGTAGAATTTTCAGGATTATTTTGTCTTTCTCAATGTCAAACATTTGGTGGAGGATTCAAAGTTACACCCGGTGCCTCCCCGATTCAAAATCATGCCTCATTAATCTTAGCTTTTGGACTATCTAAAATTCAGATGCTTCTAATAATGGGACCATTAGAAAAAGGAACACATATAGGAAAATGGGGGAAAATTAGTATGCAATCCTCCAAATCTCTTGAAGTTAGAGCAGTAGATAAAGATGGCAATCCATCTAATGAAAGTCATAATCCTACAATGTTTGTTAATGTTGACGGCGAGGCGGTTCTGACAACTCCCGTTTCAATGAAATACCATGCAGACCAGATAACTGTTCGTGGCGCTTCTTCAATTCCAAATGAGTGATAGTGGCGCCGAGAGAGGGATTTGAACCCCCGAGTCCTATGGACAGTGGATTTCAAATCCACCGCAATACCGGGCTATGCGATCTCGGCCGCGCTCTATCGAATCACTCATTAGAAATGAACTTTACAATCTTCAACTGTAAAATCCAGGTCTACACCACTCTGGTAATCCAGTAGTAGCTTCAGGATGGGTTAATCCGATGAATAGTATCATGACTATGATGAAGAATGCAGGAAATAGTGCAGTAAGAGTCAGAATCTTTGAATCCTCATCTCCCCATAGGTGCATGAAAATTGCTGCAATCATTATGAATTTAGGTAGGCCAATAGCAACTAAAATCATTAAAGTTAGTTTTTTCTCTGTATAATCTAGCCCTGTGGCATCAGGGGACAAATCGAAACCTACTGCTGCAACCTCAATTAAAGTTAAAATCATTAATCCAAAGAAATTCATCCAGTAAGGATCTCGTCCCATTATTGTATAGTGTGCCATTTTTTTCACCTCAATATAGATAGAAGAATGGGAATACTAGTACCCAAACTAAGTCAACAAAATGCCAGTAAAGGCCGAAGTATTCGATTGATACAGCGTTCTTTGGCGTATATCCACCAGTCCATGCCTTGAATGTCATATAGGTCAACCCTATAATTCCTCCAAAGACGTGAACACCGTGAGTTCCAGTTGTTACATAGAAGGTCGATGCACCAACGCTAATATTAGCAAGCATCGTTGCTCCTGTTGCTTCATCTACCCAATCATGATGATGATAATGTTCGGCATTAATTAGATATCCTTCAGAATATAGTGAATGGATATGATGTTCATGAATTCCTAGAATTTCTATTTCCGGGATATAGAAACCAATGAACCACTCAATCATCTTTAGAGACAAGAAAAGTATAGCTAGAGCCCATGTACTTGCCAGATATCTAGTGACCTTTTTCCTTCTAACATTTTCATCTATTTCTCCAACTGGCTTGCTAGCATATCTTAATGCTTGAACAATTGTGAATGATGAAATAATAAGAGCGAATGTGTTGATTGCACCTGGTGCTATATGCCACCAAGATGATGCAATTAGGTGGCTTGCTGGTTCAAAACAAATTACAGCGTGACCCGCTTCTAGAGTATATCCTTGCGCCACCCAATCGCCTCTTTCAAAGATTGTTTGGCAGTTTTCTATTCCCGTACGATACCTAATATATGTACTAAATAGAGACGTAAATACCATCATCTCTGACATTAAGAATACCCAAATCGCTACTTTACGAATCTGAATATTTTTGAATGGCGCTCCAGTTGCTCTAGGTTCATATGTCCCATCGAAAGAATAATCCTGTTTCCACCAAATTATTAATCCGCATAATACAACTAAAAGACCAACAAAAACGAGTGGCACGTAACTTACATCGAATACCCCTCTAGTGAATGCGTTAGCAAGCATGAACAAAAATATCCCAAATCCTATGCTCATTATCAATGGAGCCCATGAATTATGTGGAGCACCATGGCTCCAATCGTGTGGCCCCCATGCACTTGGGTGATGGTGTTCATCATGTTCGCTCAATTTTCCACCTCCTCTTTATCTGCAACCATGAGTTTATTGAACCATGTTCCAAGTTTACTTGGTTCGTTGGCTATATGTTCATTAGAATCTATTAGAGTAGGTAAGTCATGCCATTCTCCATTCTCAAATCTGCCAAATGATGGCGTAGGAGGTGGCGATTCTGTCATCCATTCAAAGGACCAGCCTCCCCATGGATCTGCAGGTGCTTTCTGACCTCTTACTAATGAAATTATCATATTAGCAACCATAAGGAAATTTGAGAGGAAGAATAAAACTGCACAAACGGTGATGAACATATTCCACCCAGCAGCTTCTGGAGGCAGAGCCCCAATTACTGCTTCACTAATTATTTCGCCATTAACTCCTCTAACCTCGTCAACAGAGACGAAATAGGTATGATGTCTTCTAGCCATCCCCCATACTCCAAGCCTGTGCATAGGCCAAAATATACCATTGTATGTTATGAATGCCGTTAGGAAATGTAACACACCTAGTCTCTCATCTAACATTCTTCCAGACATCTTAGGGAACCAATAGTAAATTGCAGAGAAGAATCCGAAAACAGTCCCCCCCACTAAAACATAATGGAAATGAGCAACTACGAAGTACGATTCATGAAAATGCAAGTCCATAGCCATTGAAGGGAAGAACATACCAGATATTCCTCCTAATGTGAATGTTACTAAAAATCCTAGAGCCCAGAGTGTGTGTGTTCTATAGACCAAAGATCCTCCATTCATTGTCATTAACCAATTGAAGATTTTAATACCAGTAGGGACTGCTACAAGCATTGTAGTTAACATAGTCACAAATCTCAGCGTTGGATCCATTCCAGATGTAAACATGTGATGTCCATAAACAATGAAAGAGACGACTCCTATGCCCGCCATTGCATAAACCATGGAACGATACCCAAATACAGACCGTCTAGCACTTGTCGCAATTACTTCTGATATCACTCCAAATGCAGGAACGATCACGACGTAAACTTCAGGATGTCCGAAGTACCAGAACAAGTGACTCCAAAGAAGTGGATCACCACCCGAAGCAGCATCATAGAAAGCAGTCCCAATTACTCTGTCTAGGTACACTTGTATTAGTCCAATACCGAATGCAGGAATAGAAAGGAAAAGCATCAGATTAGCTACCAGAATTGACCATGTAAACAAAGGCATCTGCATCCAACCCATCCCAGGAGCTCTCATGACTGCGATAGTTGTTAGGAAATTTATTCCAGTTAATGTAGATGATGCGACAAGTAGGATTTGTCCAGCCACCCACATTGTAGTTCCAACATGTGCAGTTTCACTAACAATATAGGGAGCGTAACCTGTCCATCCAACATCTGCTCCAGTACCTGAAAATACTCCCGTAAATATTAGTATAGCAGCAACAGGTTGTAACCAGAATGATAGTGCATTAATTCTTGGTAAAGCTAAATCAGGAGCCCCAATCTGTAGCGGAACCATCCAATTTGCGAAACCATTAATCAAAGGCATAGCTGCTAAGAAAATCATTGTAGTTCCGTGGAGTGTGAAGAATTGGTTATATTGGTCCTGAGTGAGGAAATCATTTCCAGGAACCATTAGTTGGATTCTAATTAAGATAGCCATTATTCCTCCTATACCAAGGAAGAATAATCCTGCAATGAAATACAAGGTCCCAATTCTTTTGTGATCAGTTGTTGTTAACCAACCTGCAACCCATGATGAGAAATTTTCCCAATCGAAAGTTTCTGGATTATTCTGGTAGAATATAAAAGTTAATACTAGTAATAAAAGTACAAAGCTAACTATAATCAGAGTAGTCAATACTGTGTATGGATTTGCTTGCTCTAATACTACGATAGGTGATGATATCTGGATGCTAAGTTTATTCCACTCATCATCTGAGCTTCCACTTGTTCCTGATCCTGCATTTCCATTAACTGAGTTTGTGTGAAGAATAAATTCAACATTTCTATCATTAGATGGAGCAGTCCATTCGACTGTCCAAGTAGTTTGGTCGTTACCTGCATCAGTATGAGATACTTCGTTTGGATTCCACGATTGCACGGATGCATCGCTGGTACTAATTATTCCATCGCTTACCCATAGATTAAATCCTCCCTGATTAATATTTGAAGGATCAGATGGCCCTCCTGTGAAACCTATGTTCAAAGTATATACTTCCGAATAGTTGTATGTCTCAGGCAACCCTTCTAAGGTGGGGGATACAG
>Ga0302119_10001056_pt1 | contig 12419 bp, 10 predicted proteins | sample AG5_Tmax_MG_FD_203114 | JGI IMG/M metagenome (GOLD analysis project Ga0302119, IMG submission 203114) | Marine microbial communities from Western Arctic Ocean, Canada - AG5_Tmax | ecosystem: Environmental > Aquatic > Marine > Oceanic | place: Canada: Western Arctic Ocean | collected 2017-10-01 | reverse complement strand
ACGGTCACAGCCCGGCCGGTGAGGTGCACCCGATCGCCCAACAGCTCGACGTGGATCCGGCCTCCCCGGGCCGACACCTGTTCCGCAGGGAATGCCGGCCCCAGGCGCGGTGCCCACCAGACAGCGAGGGTCGTGTGGGCCGAACCGGTCACGGGGTCCTCAGGGATTCCGACGTTCGGAGCGAAGACCCGTGACACCACCTCGGCCGCAGCCCCGACCTCCGCCGCAGCGGTGATGATCACGCCCCGATCCGCCAGCCCGGCGAGGAGGCCCATGTCCGGAATGCAGGATCGGACATCCGAAGCCGACCGAAGCTCGACCACCAGATCGCTGAGTCCCCGTCCGGCAGCCACCACCTGTCGGCCCAGGGCGGTCGCCATCTCCGGGGTGGCCGGCACGTGGGTCACCTCGTCGGCTGGAAAGTCCAATCGGACGCCGCCTTCCACGACCTCGGCGGCGAGGCGGCCGGACCTCGTGTGAAACGCCATCTCGCCGGTCACGCCGTGTTCGCTGGCGAGGACATGTGCCGTAGCCAGGGTGGCGTGGCCGCACAGGTCCACCTCGGTCGTAGGTGTGAACCAGCGGAGGTCCCACTCCCCTTCCACGGCGGCCGACGGGTGACAGAACGCCGTCTCCGAAAGGTTCATCTCCAGGGCCACCGACTGCATCCATGCATCGTCGGCCGGGTCCTCCAGGACGATCACAGCCGCCGGGTTGCCTCGGAACGGCTCGTCGGTGAATGCATCGATCTGGATGAAGGGAAGCTCGGCCATCGACGAATCCTCGCGCCAGGTCAGCCGGTGGCGGCGATGACCGCATCATCCAGATCTGTGGCGCAGCCCCCGTTCACAAGCCGGTCGTCCGGTGTACGCATGGACTGCATGAGGCATGGCCTTCCGGTCGGCGTATTGACGATCAGGGAGAACTGGCGCTGGACCCTCCGAGTGTCCTGCCCCATCCGGTGCACTGCCAACATGGCTCACTGCGGACCCGTCGGTCCACAGGGACGTGCACCGTTCCGGCATCAGCCCGCCCGGGCACGGGTCGACTCAGGCCTGGACCGTTCCCAGGTGCGTGGTGGGGTCCGACGGGGCCTCGCCCGGCCAATTCGTCCGCCACACCTCTGCTGTCACACATCCCACGTCCACCTTCCGGGGCTCGAAACCGTCAACCGGCTCGAGAAGCGGCTCCACCACCACCCGATGGTTGGGTACCACGAAGAAGGGAGCGCTGTAACGGTCGGTTCCCGCCGGGCTGGCTACCCGGTGGGGGGTGGACACCACCCGACCACCCGACCAGACCTCCAGGAGGTCGCCCACGTTCACCAGCAACGTGCCCTCGGGGCACCCCGCCTCCGCCCAGGCACCGTTCCGTGACCGAACCTCGAGTCCCCCGACCGGATCGGGATCCAGGATGGTCACCACGGTGATGTCCTTGTGCGGGTGGAATCCCGGCGCCGGATCGTCGGGCCGACGCCTCGGATAGTGGAGCAGCGTCACGTTGGTGAGCGGCGCCGGCCTCGTCGAGGCGATTGTCTGCCCATCCAGTCCGAGGAAGCCGGCCAGGCCATCGACCAGCCGGCATGCCAGGGCGTCCATGGCCGCCCACCAGGAGCCCACCACTGATGCCATCGCCGGCAGGTGGTCGACCCAACGGTTGGATCCGTAGAGCGCACATTCGGCACGCACCGGATGGTCGGGTGGACACTCCCAGTGGAGCTTGTAGCCCTCGAAGGCATCCGATGGATCCGTCCCGGCCCGGTTGGGCGAAAAGAACCGCAGGGGGATGAAGCCCCGGTAGTCGTCCCGGCTGATGGCCTGCCGACGCTTTGCATCCTCGTCCACGGCGAACAGGTCGACCAGCAGGCGCCGCATGGCTGCAAGCTCCTGCAGCGGCACACCGTGTCCGCGGACAGCCACGAAGCCGACGTCCGAAAGTGCGTTGGCGATCCCGGCGTCGTCGTCGAGGTCGACGACCGGCACGCCCTCTGGTCGCGTGCTCACCCGAGGATGGGCAGTTCGGCTGGTGCCCGACGGGACAGCAACTCGGGGCCGTCGGAGCGGATTACCAGGTTCTCCTCGTGGACCATCATCCGGCCCGGCGCCCACGTGAGCGACGGTTCGAGGGTCATGACCATCCCCTCGACCAGCACGGTGCCGTCGTCGGCTGTGTTGGATGGCCATTCGGTGACCTGCATTCCCAGGCCGTGGCCGAGGCGACCCACCGAGTTGCCCAACGAACCACCGGCGTCCAGTACCTCGGCCATGGCACGCCACAGGTCGCTGGTCGTGGCCCCCGGAAGCGCCACTGCCAGCCCGGCCTCGGTGGCGGCCCAGACCGTCTCGTAGGCCCGCCGGGCGCCGTCGTCGGCCCGACCGAAGGCCACGTATCGGTCGAAGTCGCTGGAGTAGCCGTCAAACATCGAACCTGTGTCGAACATGAGCAGGTCGCCCGTCCGGATCTCGCGGTCGCTGGGCTGCTTGATGATGTCGTCGAACCCGGGCCCGGAGGCGCCCACGAGGTAGGGCACGTCATCGGCTCCGCGCCGTAGCAGGTCGATGCGAAAGGCGGCGAACGCCTCACGTTCCGTCATGCCCGTGGACAGCAGGTCACCCAGGCCCTCGAAGGCGCCTGACACCACGTCGCAGATGTGTGCCACCTTCTGGACCTCCCGTGGAGACTTGACCATTCGCAGGGAGCGGACGACGTCCGTGGCGTCCACGAAGGAGGTCGGCGCCAACGAGGACCGCAGGGCATCGAGGTCGGCCAGCGGCATACGGACATGTGTCTCATGGCCCATCGGCAGGCCGATCCGCCCCGATGGATCGACCCGTCGTCCGGCGACCTCCAGCAGGGTGTCCGCCAGCAGCCCCAGACCGTCGTCCAGCGGGCGGGGCGCCGGCCACGTCCGCACGTCGTCGATCCAGGTGGCTGCCATCGAAGAAGCGCCTATTGCAGGGATCACGGCTATGGGCCTGCCGTCGACTGGAAGCACCACGAACCACGGGCGCGTCGGGCTCTGCCAGAACGGCGTGTGGAAGCCGGTCAGGTAGCGAACCTCCGGTTCGGTGCAGACCAGCATGGCGTCGAGGTCATGTTCGGCAAGCATCTGCTGCGCGCGCTGCGTCCGGCCCTCGAACTCCTCCAGCGGAAAACCCCGGTCGGGTACGACGCTCACCTTGGATCCACCTCCAGCCCGAGGGTGAAGAGTCGCCCCAGTCCGGTGACCACATCGTCGATCCCGGCGAGCCGCAGGAGGTGCCAACCGAAGGCCAGGTTGCTGGACAGCACGGGCACCCCGAGGTCGGCCTCCAGCGACTCGACGACGCCGAACATCCGGAGGCTTGTGCACGACACGAACACGGCGTCCAGGCCAACGGCTTCATCCGCTCCCGCATCCACTGACCTGACAGCCCGGCGCACCCCGTCGGCCACCGAGTCCTCGGTGATGCGGGCCACCACCGAGTCGCTCTCCTCCAGGAACGACCCGACGGCCGCCACGTCCAGGCCCTTCCGGGAGAGGTGTCCGACGATTCCGGCCGTGACCTCGGCGTTGTACGGCGTCACCACCGCGATCCTGGTCGCCCCGAGGGCACCCATGGCCGCCACGGCGGCTGTAATCGGGTTGGTGTTCGGCACCTCGGGATGGGCACGCCGGATGGCCGCGTCGACGCCATCCTCCCCGATCAACGTGGCCGCCGATGTGCACCCGTAGCCGATCACGTCGAAGCCGAAGGCGGCCGGAAGCAGGCCCGCTGCCTCCGGTATCCGGTCCTCCATGGCCATGAGGGTCTCGGGCGTGACCTGGTCCTCCATGGGAATCCGGGTCACGTAGGCGGTGACGCCGTCGGGCCAGAGGGAGGCAAGCTCGGCCTCGACGGTCTGGTCGTTCTCGAGGACCACGAGGCCGACGCGGGCCCGGACTCCGAAGCCCTCGTCGGTGCTGAAGTCCAGTCGGACAAGGTCGGGTGTCACGGCGCCGTGCTCCCCTGGGCCTGTTGGTCGAAGAACGACGCTGTGGTCGGCTTCTCCCCGAGGGCCATCTCGTATGACGACGCCCGGACCCGGCCGCTGGCCACGCCCCTGACCACCTCACCCTCGTAGATGCTCGGCAGGTGGTTGGGATGCAGGATCCGGCTGTCCTCCGAGCGGTAGCTGAAGATTGCAAGCGTCCGGGGCTGGTCGGTCAGGTTGGGTGCAGAACCGTGCACCAGGCGGGTGTGCATGAGGCACGCCGATCCGGCTGGTCCGTGGCAGGCAACCGGTTCGGCCAGGTCGGCCAGGTCCCCGTCCACGATCGTCCCGGTGAACACCCCATCCTGCCAGTGGTCGAAGATCGGGCCCCGGTGGCTGCCCGGCACCACCTCCAACGGGCCGTTGTCGAGCGTCACGTCATCCACGAACAGAAGCGCGGCCAACATGTCGTCGTTGGAGTGGGCCTCGTAGGCGAAGTCCTGGTGGAAGCGCACGGCGGTTCCGGCTCCCGGCTGCTTGCAGTTGGTCTTGACGTTGTTCACCACCAGGTTGGGCCCCACCAGTTGAGCCGCCGCGTCGACCAGCGCACTGTCCCGCATGATCCGCAGGTGTACGTCGCACACCTCCTGGGGCGATGCGACCCGCCTCAGGGCCGGCCGCTCGGCGCTGTGGCCGGGTTGGACGTCGAACCGGCCCCGTCCATCCATGGTCGTTCCCCACGGGCCGTCGTGGTCCCGGCTCTCCTCGACCCAGCCCGCGACCGCACCCCGCAGGGCGGCAAGCTGCCCGGTCGACACGGCCCCATCCATGAGGACGTAGCCATCTCGCCAGAAGGCCGTCACCTGGGCCTCGGTCAGGGGCCCTGCCGGCAGGTGTTCCATGGCGCGGATCCTTTCACGCCGGCTGGCCTCAGACAGCCCCGTCGGTGGTTACGTCTCGTAGTGCTCTATCGGCGGCGGCTCGGTCCGCATGTCCCGAATGGCCCGCTCCACGTCGCAGACAGCCTCCTCGAGGCGATCGGCGACCTCGGCTGCGCCCAGCCCGAAGGGCAGGTCGTCCACGAGTCCCTGTAGGCGGCCGACACCACGCCAGGCGACGTGCCGGGCCCACTCGGTCGCCAGCACGGCAGGATCATCCACCCCTATGAGGTCCCGCGATCGGGACTGGTCGTCACGGCTCCGGTCAAGGGCCACATAACCGTTGACCATGGTGATCCTCTCGGCCGGAGCATCCAACGGAGCGCCACGGTGCACGACCATGTTCCCGTGCAGTGCGATCGCCCACCCGGGACCGCCGAATTCAGGGGCGAGCACCCGCTCCGGCGGAGGCCGCTCTCCGGTTGCGGCGAGGGCAGCGGCATCCGCCTTCGTGCCGAGGAACACCTCGAATCGGCCACCGGGCAGGCCCGCCGGGTCGCTGACCATCATGACGAAGTCCAGCGGCAGGGTGTCGTGGTGCCACTTGTCAACGGCCTCCCCCACCTCGGTGGGCTCGAAGTTCAGGTGCCCGAGGTGGAGGGGCATCGTGTGGGGTGCCACGTCGGTGCCGTAGATCCCGGCCATCACGTCGGTCACCTCCGGACTCAGGCACAGGTCCCGTAGCCATCGGGACCGGTAGCAACCTCCGCGGACGGTGTGCTGGATCCGATCCCCGGCCGGGGCGGCGAACGGTCGGAGCCGACGGGCCACGTCCAGGAGCACGCCGGCACCCACGTCGGACAGGATCCGGAACGGCTCGGAGAACGCCGCCGCCGTGGCCGTCGGGCAGATCTCGTCCTCTGAGTAGCCCAACTCGGCAAGCGTCGTCACCGCTGCCGGCGGCCGGATCTCCAGGTGTGCAGCCGGGTCGAAGATCGGCTCGTCGTCCAGCCATTCATAGCCAGGCGGCTGGACCGCAGGAAACGCAATGGCGCTGGCCACGGTGGGTGGCTCCGATCTGGTCACAGGTGCTGCAGAAGCCTGCGGGCATCGAGCAGGGCCGAGGCTATATCCCGGCCGGCCACGCAGTCACCCACCCGGTACAGCAGGTGGCCACCCTCCTCAATATCGGCGAACGCCGGTTGGGGGTGGCCCCCGACCAGTGCTTCGAGGTCGACCACACCGCCGTTCGCCGACCCGTCGCACATGGTCAGGAACAGGCCCTCATCGGGCACCACGCCGTGCTCGGTGACCACGGCGTCCACCTCCCGGACCACCTCGGTCCGGGAGTACTCGTTTCGCAGCGTGGCCAGGAGTGGAGCAGCGGCATCCCCGCCGGCGCGCTCCACCCGGACCAGTCGGTGATCGGGCGTCATGGCCACCGCCGCGCCGTAGAGCATCCGAAGGTACGCCGGTCCGAGCGGGGTGGCGAGGTCATACCCCACGTGGCGGTCCGGGGTGACCAGTTCCAGGGTGGACACCTGCCGGTCGGCCCGCTGCTCGGCCTGGTACCCGGCCCGTTCCTCGACAAGGTGTTCCACGGCGGCAAGGCCGCGTTCGGCGCCGTGGTCGTCGTAGACCAGCACACGCCCCGTGGGCCGTACCAGCCCTCCCAGCACATCCCACGAGGTGGCAACCAGGTCGGCGCCCGACTCCAGGAAGCAGGTGTCGGGCCACCCACCGGTGGCGACGACCACGACGTCCGGGGATTCGGCCAGCACGGCGTCGACGTCGACCGGTGTCGAGAGGCGCACGTCCACCCCGGCGTGGGCGACCTCGGCCACCAACCAGTCGACGAGGGCGGCCACCTCCCGTTGGCGTTCGGCGGCTCGGGACATGAGGACGACCTGGCCACCCAGTCGGTCCTGGGCCTCGAAGAGCAACACGTCGTGGCCCCGCTCGGCACAGGTACGGGCCGCCTCGAGGCCCGCCGGTCCTCCGCCGACCACCACCACCCGTCGGCGGGGCCCCGTGGAGGCCACGACCAGTTGCGGAATGGTCACCTCCCGGCCGGTCGCCGGGTTCTGGATGCACACCGAGTCCAGGCCAAGGTGCAACCGGTTGATGCACAACGACGCCCCCACACAGGTCCGGATCCGGCCCGACTCGCCCCTCTCCAGCTTGGCCACCAGGTGCGGGTCGGCCATGTGCGCACGCGTCATCCCGACCAGGTCCACTGCCCCGGACTCCAGTGCGTGCCGGGCCGAGGCCAGGTCCATGATCCGGGTGGCGTGCAGGACCGGCATGCCCACAGCGGCCCTCACCGCGGCGGCCACCGGCAGGTACGGAGCGAGTGGCGTCCCCGCCGGTGGGATGGCCTTCGAAAGGCCGTCGTCGGTGGAGAGCGCCGGCCCTGCCACATTCAGGAAGTCCAGCAGGCCGGTATCGGCCAAGCGCACTGCGATCTCGCAGCAGTCGTCGGCGTCCAGGCCACCCGGAAGGTCCTCGGTTCCCAGCATCCGCAGGCCCACGAGCAGGTGATCGCCTGCTTCGGCCCGAACCGCCTCGAGCACCTCGAGGGTGAAGCGCAGGCGATTCTCCAGCGATCCGCCGTACGCATCGGTCCGCCTGTTCACCAATGGCGACCAGAACTGGTCCAGGAGGTGGCTGGTGGCCAGCAGTTCGATCCCGTCCAGGCCCGCTGCCGCCGCCCGGCGTGTCGCATCGGCGAAGTCTCCGACGACCCGCCGGATGTCGGACCGCTCCATCTGCTTCGGCCAGAACCGGTGCATGGGTTCGCGAACCGGCGACGGCGCGATGGTCGGGAGCCAGTCGCCGTCGTTCGAGACGTTCCGCCTACCCATGTGGGTGAGCTGGCACATGATGGCCGCGCCGTGCCGGTGGATCCGTTCGACCATGGCGGCCAGGGGATCGACGATGACATCGGTCCCGAAGTTCAACTGCCCCCACAGCGACGCCGAATCCACCGACACGTTCGACGACCCGCCGATCATTGTGAGGCCGATTCCACCCTTCGCCTTCTCCTCGTGGTACCGCACGTACCTCTCGCTGGGCGTGCCGTCGGTGTTGTAACCCGGGGAGTGGCTGCTGGAGAAGATCCGGTTGCGAAGGCGGAGGCCTCCGAGGTCGAACGGTTCGAGCAGGGGGTCGGTCACCCGACGACCACCCTGTGGGCCAGCAGCGCTTCGTAGTAGGGGGTGCTGCGCTCCAGCATCTCGACGAGCCTCGGGTCATCGTCGATCGGCGGATACTCGGTGGTGGGTCGACTGATTCCCGTGCTGGCACGAAGGTCGTCGTGCCACGGCCCCGTGCCCTCGCCGTACCAGCCCACCTCGGGCCGCTCACCCTCCTCCCAGGAGAGCGCCTCGGCCAGGAAGGGGATGCCCACGGCTGCACAGTACGCACGGGTGGTGTCCTCCGGCCGGTCCAGCAGGTCATCTGACGCGATTACCACCGGCGGTGAGCCGTCACGTTCCGCGATCCGCTCGAGGAGGTGGCGGTTGTCCGCCCGCTGGGTCAGCTCGTGGGCGTAACCGGGAAGGTGCAGTAGTCGGCCGTGGACGCCGACAGGCCTGCTGACCGGCATGCTGACCGTCTGGTCGGCCGGTTCTCCGGGAACGGATGGGAGCGGGCTCCACACCCCGGCTGGGAGTGCCCCCGCAGCTCCGGATGGGGGTGCCATCAGACTCCCGGGCCGGCCACGTGTTCCAGGATCGCCGCCACGCACTCCTCCAGTGGGCGGGTGCTGTCCACCGTCATGTCCGGGGCCTCCGGGGCCTCGTACGGCGCCGAGATGCCGCTGAACTCCGTGATCTCGCCCGCCCGGGCCCTGGCGTACAGGCCCTTCACGTCACGTTCCTCGCAGAGTTCCAGAGGCGTGTCGACGAACACCTCGACGAACGCACCTTCGGGGTGGAGGGCCCGGACGGCGTCGCGGTCGGCCCGGTATGGCGAGATGAAGGCTGACAGGACAACCAGGCCGGCGTCCTGGAAAAGCCGGCAGACCTCGCCGATGCGTCGGATGTTCTCGGTGCGGTCCTCCGCCGAGAACCCGAGGTCCCGGTTCAGTCCGAATCTGACGTTGTCTCCGTCGAGCACATAGGCGGCCACGCCCCGGGCCACGAGGGCCTCCTCGACGGCGAACGCCAGGGTCGACTTGCCCGAACCCGACAGGCCGGTGAACCATACGGTCCGGCCACCGTGCCCGAGCAGGGCGGCCCGGTCTGCATTTCCAACCTGGCCCTCGGCCCTCAGGATGTTCGTCGAGACCGGAGCAGCGACCTGCTCCGAGGCTGGCCCGGGAGACAACCCGGGGGCTGGCTCAGAGGTTGGCCGAGATTCCGAGGCCGGCTGCTCAGCCATCGAGATAACCCCGGCTGGCCAGCAGGTCCATGATGGCGTCCACGCACTCGTCCACGTCGAGGACCGAGGTGTCCACGCGGAGGTCCATGTCGGTCGGACGGTCGTATGTGGCTGACACGCCGGGGAACTGCGGGATCTCACCGCGATCAGCGGCTTCGTACATCCCGTTGGCATCACGCTCCCGGCACACCTCCAGTGGCGTGTCGACGAACACCTCCACGTACCGGTCGCCGCCGACCAGCTCCCGGGCCCGGGCCCTGACCTCGTCCTTTGGCGCCACCAGGGCGGCAATGGCGATCAGGCCCTGATTGTTGACCAGGCGGGCCACCTCGGCGACACGGCGCAGGTTCTCGGAGCGTTCCTGGGAGCTGAAGCCGAGGTCACGGCTGATGCCGAGTCGCACGTTCTCACCATCCAGGCGGATCGTCGCCCTGCCCCTGTCGAACAGGCGTCGTTCCAGTGCCGTGGCGATGGTGGACTTGCCTGCTGCCGTCAGGCCCGTGAGCAGCACGGTGCAGGGTTGCTGACCGAACCGTGCCGACCGCTCAGCCACGGAGATCGACGACGCCTGACGGTTGAGTCCGGCGTCGGGTTGACGGTCCCATGTCGACGAGGCCCCGAGGATCATCCCGGCGGCGACAGTGGCGTTGGACATCCGGTCGACGAGCACGAACGAGCCGGTCTGACGGTTCGAGGCGTACGGGTCGAAGATCAGCTCGCGATCCGCGCTGATCGAGCAGCAGGCAATGTCGTTCAACCCGAGCGACGTCGCAGCCCGCTCCTCCAGGGTGTCCACGTCGACCCGGTGCCGGATCGAGGTGACAGCGACGTTGCTGATTCCGTTGGCCGACTGCAGGAGGTAGCGCCGACCGGGTTCCATCTCCTCGGTGGCCATCCAGACGAGCATCGCGTCCACCTCGTGGGCCCTGGTCGGGGCCTGGTCCACGCCGACCAGAAGGTCACCGCGGCTGACGTCTATCTCGTCGGCCAGGGTCACGGTCACCGCCCGTCCCGGCCCGGCCACCTCCAGGTCGCCGTCGAAGGTGACGATTCGCTCCACGGTGGACCGTAGGCCGGATGGCATGGCCACGACCTCGTCACCGGGCCGAATCACACCGGATGCCACCGTGCCGGCGAAGCCCCGGAAGTCGAGGTCCGGTCGGACCACCATCTGGATCGGCAGGCGCAGGCGCTCCAGGTCGACGCCCACCTCGACGTCCACGGTCTCGAGGTGCTCCATGAGCGGCGGTCCGTCGAACCAGGCCAGGTTTCCACCGGCATCCACCACGTTGTCGCCCAGCAGCGCCGACATGGGCAGGTAGTACGGATCGTGCAGGTTCAGGCCCTGGGCGAATTCCCGGTATTCGGCGCAGATCTCGTCGAACCGGCCCTCCGACCACCCCACCAGGTCCATCTTGTTTACGGCAACCACCACGTTGCGTATCCCCAGCAGGCTGGCGATGTAACTGTGCCGGCGGGTCTGGGCCAGGATGCCCAGCCGTGCGTCGATCAGGATGATGGCCAACTGGCAGGTCGAGGCGCCGGTGACCATGTTGCGCGTGTACTGCTCGTGGCCGGGGGTATCGGCGATGATGAACTTCCGCCGGGCCGTGGAGAAGTAGCGGTAGGCCACGTCGATCGTGATCCCCTGCTCCCGCTCGGCCTTCAGGCCGTCCATGAGCAGCGCCAGGTCGACCTGTCCACCGGCCGAGCCCATGATCGACGAATCGACCTCCAGGTCCGCCAGGTGGTCCTCGTAGATCATCTTGGAATCGTGGAGGAGTCGCCCTATCAGGGTCGACTTGCCGTCATCCACGCTGCCACAGGTCAGGAGGCGGAGCAGGTCCTTGCGCTCGTGCTCGGCCAGGTAGGCGTCGATGTCTGCGGCTATGAGGTCCGAGGCGTGGGACATCTAGAAGTATCCCTCCCGCTTCTTCTCCTCCATGGAGCCGGATTGGTCATGGTCGATGATCCGGCCCTCGCGCTCCGACCGGCTGGCCAGGAGCATCTCCTGGATGATCTCCGGAAGCGTCGTGGCCGTCGACTCCACGGCGCCGGAGAGCGGGTAGCAGCCCAGCGTCCTGAATCGCACCGAGCGCATCTCGGGCTCTTCGCCGTCGGCGAAGCGGAAGCGGTCATCGTCCACCATGATGAGCGTTCCGTCGCGTTCCACGACCGGCCTGGGCGCCGAGCGGTAGAGCGGCACGATCGGGATGCCCTCGAGGTGGATGTACTGCCAGACGTCCAGCTCGGTCCAGTTGCTGATCGGGAAGACCCGGATGCTCTCTCCACGGCCGACCCGTCCGTTGTAGATGTCCCAGAGCTCCGGTCGCTGGTTCTTGGGATCCCATCGGTGGAAGCGGTCCCGGAAGCTGAAGATCCGCTCCTTGGCCCGGGACTTCTCCTCGTCACGGCGGGCACCACCGAACGCCGCATCGAAGCGGCCGGCGTCGAGGGCCTGCTTGAGGGCCTGGGTCTTCATGATGTCGGTGTAGTTCCTGGACCCGTGGTCGAAGGGGTTGATTCCGTCCGCGACACCATCGGGGTTGGTGTGGACGATCAGGTCGAGGCCCAGCTCGGCGGCGGTCCGGTCGCGGAACTCGATCATCTCCCGGAACTTCCAGGTGGTGTCCACGTGCAGGAGCGGGAATGGGAGCCTTCCCGGGAAGAACGCCTTGCGGGCCAGGTGCAGGAGTACCGACGAATCCTTGCCTATGGAGTACATCATCACCGGTCGTTCGAACTGGGCGACGACCTCGCGCATGATGTGGATGGCCTCGGCCTCCAGTTGACGGAGGTGTGTGAGGCGCAGCTCGGGAGGCAGGGTGGCAGTCGGGACGCTCACGGGGTGAAGGCTACGGCGGACCATCCCACGCACCGTCGGTGGCCGACGACGGCGACCTTCGTCGCGGGATTGGCCTTCGACCAGTCCCCTTCCTAGTGTCCGGCCCATGCCAGGCCCCACCCCGGAACACGTAGACGTCCTCATAGTCGGCGCCGGGATTTCCGGCATCGGCGGTGCCGTCCACCTGCAGGAACGCCGCCCGGGTACGACCTTCGCCCTACTCGAGGGCCGACCGGACATCGGCGGCACCTGGGACCTGTTCCGGTACCCGGGCGTCCGATCCGACAGCGACATGCACACCCTCGGCTTCCGCTTCAAGCCGTGGAAACACGAGAAGTCGATCGCAGACGGCCCGGTCA
>Ga0302119_10001055_pt1 | contig 12420 bp, 9 predicted proteins | sample AG5_Tmax_MG_FD_203114 | JGI IMG/M metagenome (GOLD analysis project Ga0302119, IMG submission 203114) | Marine microbial communities from Western Arctic Ocean, Canada - AG5_Tmax | ecosystem: Environmental > Aquatic > Marine > Oceanic | place: Canada: Western Arctic Ocean | collected 2017-10-01 | reverse complement strand
AAGGAGTTTCCTTGCATCACTCGTGGACAATTGAAATTGCGCCGAAGAAAGTACGGCGTTGTTTGGGAAAGAGGGAGAAATTTGTATCGATGCTTCGAGTGGATTTCCCTGCAACGTAGCAGTCATCGTTTCACAATAGGCCAGCGTCTTTCCGTCGGCGTTTTGCACCATGAGGTTCCCCCGGATTTCTTCGAGAGGGAAATTTGGGGTTCGTGTGTCTTGACAACCATCTTCTTGGAAGGGAAGGCGGGCTGTGAGTGAAAGTGCATCTGGTTCCGATCGGAGTGAAATATTCCAAGGTTTTTGATGGCTCCACTCGATATTTTCCAAGGCTGCCGGGAGACCAATATGTTGCTGGAGTACTCGTCGTTCTTGAAGAGAAGGTTGAATATTTTCCAAGTCCAGGGAAAGAGCCAATCCACCGTCCCATTGCCCGTTGAATGCGACTTCGCCCTGTAGCGCGCGTCCAATCCCTTGAAAGTCTATGCGTGTGGGTGAGTAGGAAAGGAGAAGAGTATTTGCCGTGATGGAAACGGGAAGAAAAGATGGTTGGACTTGAACATCACTAGCATCTACCTCAATGCGAAGGGTTCCATCGTTGGCGAAATCTTGGCCTCGGAGTGTAATATCTGCGTTAAAATGTCCATTTTTAGGACGACCCAAGCTTCGCCAAGCCGTATGAATCTCCGGAGTGCCCGCAACGGCAGAAGTGACGGCAGCATCCACGGGGATGCCGTCGGCGTGGACATCCAACTGCAATGCCGTACGGCTTTCCCACAAGCCCAAAACAAGCTGTGCATCAACAATTCCATCACCGGCTTGGCCGTGGACGTCGGCCAATAGGTGATGATGAGACGCAATAAAATCACCCTGTAGTCCCGTAACAGGATAAGGGAAAGACGCACGATGCCCTTCTTCGTTCAAGAACCCTTTGTATTTAAGAGAGAAATCTTTTGGTTGAGCATGAATGGCCCAGCGGGTCTTTGACTTTGGAGTCCAATCTATGGCAAAGCGCGTGGTCGGTGATCCGCGTAATTCTAAAGACTCAAAATAAAGGGCAACCTCGGGGAGGACTTGGCGAAGCCAGTCGACGCGGTCGGCATCAATCACAATGTTTCCCGTTTCCCCTCGAAGATGCACGGAGAGTCCATTCGGAGTTTGCTGGTGTATGGTTCCATGCGCGTCCCACGGGGTATCCTCAACAGATCCATCAACCTGAAATCCGATGCCGGTTTGCAAACTTCCTTGGGCGAGAAATCCAACATTTTGAATGAGGAGGGACGGCTCATGAAAGAACAGCGCACCATTTTGAAGCTGAAGTCGGATACTGGACTTCATAGCTTCTCCCAGAGGTTGTTTGGCGTGAATATGAAACTGTATTTTCCCCGTTTGTAATTCTAAATCACCCCAGTCTTGGAAAGAGAGGGGCGGGTCTTCAGGAAGCTGATGATGGAATCCCTTTGCCGAGATTTCCCATTTATTCAAGTTGCTGGATGCGTCGGCATGGATTTCTACTTCTCCATAAAAAGGAGCATCCATCTGACCAAGAAGGTGAAGCCGGCCGACGTTTTTTTTCCATTGCAGTTCCATATTCTGGAGCTGAAAGTGCAGCGGGGGGAGTGTGGAAGAGGTCCATGCAAGAGACCCTCCCTCGATGGAGATGAAAAAGGGGGCCAGTGAGCCGCCTTCTTCCGTGTGAATCGACTGCAGGTGTTTTTGGATAGCGGCTTCCGAAGTTTGGAACACCGGCTGAATGACCTTGAGATGTTTTGGTTGGAGAAAAGAGGAGCCTGGGAGTGTGTGGATCTGGAGCGTGGCCGCTTCACTAGAAAGTTCTGGAAAATGAGGCTCTTTGAGTTTGAGCTTTTGGATTGAGATTTCTCCCAATCCCCAGCGCAGATGGAGTGCATTTGCCTGCGCACCTTCGGGGAGCAATGTACGCGGAAGTGGAATCGGTAAAAAAGCGCTGATTAAGAGGAGGACGCCAAGCCAACCTGGTGGAGAAAGGCGATTCATCGAATGGAAGAGACCATGGGTGCTTGAACGTGGGTGAGAACGCGGTGCACGCGACCACTCAGCGAGCAAGTGATTTCATAGGGAATCGTGCCGGCGGCTTCCGCAAGGTCCTGAACCCTGAGGCATTCCTGGCCTTGTTTTCCAATGAACGTTACCGTGTCTCCGAGTTGCACATCCGGAACGTGGCCGACATCAACGGTGCAGTAATCCATAGAAACGGCCCCAACCACCGGGCATCGTTGTCCACGAACAAGAACCGTTCCGCGGCCTTGGGCACCTAAACGGTACGGGATACCGTCGGCATAGCCAATGGGGAGTGTGGCTAACCGCGTGGGCCGGTGGGAAGTCCATCGGCTTCCGTAACCGACGGGTGCTCCGGTAGGAATGTCTTTCAGAAAAACAATTTGTGCGTGTAGAGAAAGGATGGGTTTTAGTCGTTTTCCCATTTCCATGGAGTCGGGTAAAATTCCAAAAAGAGCAATTCCTGGACGAACGGCATCCCCTAAAGGTTGGAGGCCGGTGGCAAGGGCGGCGGAATTTGCACAATGCACGTGCGGAATGGCAACGCCCGCTGCGCGGATTTCCGAAACGGTAGCCAAAAATAATGCATGTTGCCCAGCAGTTTGTGGGTCATGGCAACCCTCCGGCGCAGAAAAATGTGTCATGACCCCGCGGAGTCGAAGAAAGGGGTGGCGTTCAATTGCGCGTGCAACGCGGAGTGCCGCTTCTGGTCTCACGCCAAGACGCCCCATCCCGACATCCACTTTGAGATGAACGCCTAAGATTTCCCCGAGCGTTTGCGCCTGCTCTCCGAGTTCTTGTGCACGACCTTCGGAGTGAACGCCGACTTCAACGTGATGCTCTAGAAGAAGAGGGAGTTCTGCGTCAATTACCGTGCCCAAAACAAGAAGAGGGAGGTTGATGTCATGGGTGCGGAGTGCCAAGGCCTCGGCGCTGTCTCCAACGCCGACGCACTCTATCTCCATTTCCTCGCAAACTCGTGCAAGCGCAAGAGCTCCATGCCCATAGGCATTGGCCTTGAGAACCGGCCACACATTGGCCGACCCCGCTATATTTTGTGCGAGGGTGAGGTTGTGGCGAAAAGCGGCGAGGTCGATTTCGGCCCAGGCTCGATGGCGCCGTTGCATGACCTTACTTTACCGCAAACGCATGCCCAATAGGCCAAGCTCCCGCAGGCTTTCCCGTGTTGTCTGTTGCACAAGAATGTGGAAAGACTTTCGTTGCTCCTCTTTTAGCTGCAGTTCTTCCTGCTGTTCCGGCGTAGTCGGCTTGCGTGCCTCCATCTCTGTAAGAAAGGCCTGGCGATTCCCGTGTTTTTTCAGGAGTATCCGCATGGCATCCGGTTGATGATCGACGGAAATCCAAGCGCGGTGAAAGTGGTTCGCAACGTTGGCGAAAATGAGGGGGATTTCGGCGTGTGGGTCAAGGAAACAAAGGGATAAAGTGGCGCGGATTTGATAATAATCACGCCATTCGGCATAGGTTTCTCGGATGATAGAGTAGATTCCGGGGTGCAAACGCTTTGGAATGGGGGACTGAATAGCGTCATCTCGGAGAATTCTTCGCATGAAAGCCACGGATTCTGCGTCGGAAACTTCGAGTTCCTCGCCTGATCCCCAGAGATCGCCAAGTGTGATTCCGGGGTAAACTTTTCCGTTGCGGTCACGGTAACAATGGTTGAAATAGTCCGCCACGAGATCCATGGTTTTCTGGTCATCCAAGATAGATTCCAACGTGGCGCGCAGGACATCGGCGTGAGGGATGAGCCCGTTCCATAGTTGTCTCATGGAGTCTACGGTTGAGGGCTCTTCCCATGCTGACGGCCGTTCGATCGCGTTTCTTCCGTAATCCCAGTGAAGAGGTTGAAGCTGGGAAGGGAGGTCATTTTTGCCGTAAAAGGCCTTTTTAAGGCGTTTCCAGCCTCCTGAGTTGGGCAGATAGATTTTCGTTTTAAGTTTGAGCGCTGGTGCATATTCTTTTGGGTCAAACCAAGCTGGGTCCCGTGGGGAGACTCTGGAAAGGGCTTTCGCCTGTTCCGAAAGATCTTTTGCAGCCCTAGCTAAGGGATGATCTAAGTCGTGAATTTTTTCTAAAGTAAGAGTCAAGAATCCCTGCTGTTCTTCTTTCGAAAATTGAATAAGACGGCCATGCACTTTTTTCCACTCTTCTGCTGAAGGGTTTTGAGGGAAAAAAAGGAAGGATGCCAAGATGAGTGGCGCAAACATGGGAGCATCATAAAAAGGACTTTTTGAAATACTTAGAAATTTTTTGCCTTTCCATTGGTAACTTTGGTCTGGAAACGGCAGAATTACGCTCCAATCATGTGATTAGGTCCCCTTCTTACATGTTCACTCATTCTCAGTCGGGTTTTTCCCGGCGACCAACCCAAATAAAAACATGGCTGCTAAGAAAAAAGCAACGAAGAAAAAGGTGACTCGCAAGACCGCCAAGAAGGCTACCAAGCGTACCACCAAGAAGACTGCCAAGAAGGCTACCAAGCGCACGGCCAAGAAGGCCACCAAGCGTGGTAAGAAAGGTGCAGTCGCAAGCCTCATCATCTCCAAGTCTCGCACCAAAGGTGCTGTAGAAGCTTGTAACGTTTCCGGTGATTTCTACACCGCATTGGACGGTTACGTCCGTGATGCCATCATAAAGGCAGAAGCTCGGGCAACTCAGAACGGTCGTAAGACTCTTCGCCCACAAGATCTGTAATCCATTCGGATTCGGTCACGGCGTGCTCTTCGGAGTGCGCCGTTTTTTTATGTGTACGCAGGAGGCCGAAGATAGAGAGGTGCTGGCGGGAATTTTTTTGCGGTGTCCCATAGGTCTTGGCCGAAAAAGTGTGCAAGGTGATAGGAGAATTGATGTTTTGCTTCTGGCTGAAATACGGTGGGATCCTCGAGATAGAGGGCGCTCGTGGACAAAGAACAGATAGATTCTTCTTGAGGAAGTACTTCGGGGGCGGTCACACGTTGTAGTTTTCCTTGTTGAAGACGAAACGAAGCGTGATAAGTTTCTTTGCGAAATGCGTCGAGGAAAAGATGGAGTTCTTTTGAAATCTTATTTTCTTTCAAATAAGAAAAAGCAAAGGTTTCAAAACTTCCATGCCCAAGAACAGGGATTTCTAAGGCGTAACCCAGGGTGATTCCTGCTGCACAAGCAATGCGTAGTCCGGTGTAAGAGCCTGGGCCCGTTCCGACGAGAATGCCCTGCAAATCTTCTTTTGTTGCATTGTCGTGAAGGAGGTCTTGGATTGCGGGCATGAGGGCTTTACCGCGCGCCGCAGTGAAATCTTGCTGGTGTACGGTTCCATCGTGAAGCAAAGCTACCGTGGAGGCCGATCCGGAGAGTTCGATGGCCAACAGTGTGGGGGAATCAGGCAAGGATGCCATCTTGTTGTGCACCGATCTCTAAAATATCAAGGGCCTTAGTGACCAGATCTTGATCCATCGCTTCCACCATCAGGCGTAGTTTGAGCTCAGTGCCTGAGAAGCGCACTACGGTTCGGCCTCGGCCCGCAAGGAGGGCGTCGGCAGATTGAAGGGCTTCTTGAAGGCACGGTAATTCTTCAAGGGGGACGCGCTTGGTGGCAGGCAAGTTACGAAGTTCCTGAGGAAGGTCTTCATAATCCGCAGCGAATTTTTTTGCCGCCGATGCGAATGCGGGACCTCGGGCACCGGAGCGCCAAAGGATATCGGCAATCCGTAAGAGGGTGTAAATGCCGTCACCGCGAAAGCCATGCTCCTTGCCGAAAAGAATATGGCCCGATTTTTCTCCGCCTAAGGAGTAATCATGCTTCTTCATGGCGGCGGCCACGTGGCGGTCGCCGACGGGTGTGCGCAGAAGATGAATGCCAACAGCTTGGAGTGTTTGCTCTAAAGCAAGATTGCTCATCACTGTGGCTACGACCGTTTTCAACCCTTTTTGTTCGGCCAAAGCTAAGGCCATACCCGCAAGGATGGCGTCGCCGTCCAACACGCGACCATCTCCATCCACAAGGATGCCACGGTCTGCGTCACCGTCTAAAGAAATGCCCAGGGCGCATTGATGCTCTTGCGCAAAGCCCGCTAGCTTTTCTGGGTAAAGTGCACCTGCTTGGTCATTGATGTTGCGGCCGTCAGGCTTGTCGTGAAGGATGACCGCCTCCGCGCCGAAGGCTTTTAATATGCGGGAACCAATTTGACTTGCGGCTCCATGGGCGCAGTCTAAGGCCACTTTGGCGCCACCAAAATCTAGTTCAGGGAATGCATCGTTACGCAACCACGCAATGTAATCTCCAACGAGGCCCTTGACACGTCGTTGTTCCCCAGGTGTTTCTGCTGGGGGGAAGTTCATGTCGTTTTGGAGATGCCCTTCTAGAGTTTGTTCCGTGGCGCCATCAAGTTTCGCACCCGTGGCTCCTAAAAGTTTGACGCCATTGTCGGGTGCTGGGTTGTGCGATGCAGAAACCACAATTCCAGCGGCATATTCGCCAGCCATGGTGAGGTAAGCAATGCATGGGGTTGTGGCAAGGCCAAGAATGTCGACATGGATTCCCCCATGGGAAAGGCCGGCCGCCAAAGCGGCAACCAAAGTTTCTCCGCTTTCACGGCCATCATGGCCAATGAGGACGGAGCCGGTGCACAGTTGCGCGGCAAGAACTTGTCCGAGGCGCTCCAAAGTGGTTGCCGTAAGAGGTTCCTCTCCTGCGCGGCCTCGCATTCCGTCGGTGCCGAAAAGTGCGTGGGTCAAGGTTGCTCTCCGAGAAGTTTCATGGAGACCATGCCATCTTCTTCATTTTGTGGGCGAACGCGCAAAGATTGAAGAAGTTGCTGGCGGAGGCTGTCATTGTCAATACCGACGAGATGCCACCCGATGGCAAGCTCAAATCCATCCACCGCACCGGCAGGGATTTGAGAGAGCGGTACGAGCAATAAAATGTGTTCCCGTACCCAGCTTTCATCGAATTGCACGCCAAGGAGAGTGGAGTCCGTGAGTTCCGCAAGCCATGGCGTGGCGGACCAAGTGCCAAGTGCCCATTCTCCTTCGGATGCTTTCCCGACGCCGTGGAGTTGCCCTGCCGAAAGCACCCACGTGATTGGCTCACCTTTTTGGTGGCGGATGGGGACTCGAACGGAGATTTGTGGGGGGAACATACGAACACCGCGGCGTGTCAGGGAGTCGGTGAGGCCAACAATAGCTTTGAGAGTGTCTCGTCGGTTGTCGGGGATTTCCACCGGTGTAAAAATCCCAGCTCCGGGAAAGCCTAGGCGTAACGATTCCAAGCGGCCAAGCGCCTCTTCGACGGCAGCGTGTGGACCAGAAATGCGAACTTGCGTTGGGTCAAAAAAAATGTTTTCTTGATGGACCTCGTAAGCGTCCGCTGGATTTCCTTGGACGGTGATAAGTGTGGGATTCAGCGCAAGGGTGGCTTCCCGTCGGCGTTCAAAGCGAAAGTTGCGAAAGGACTGCGAGCCAAGATCTTTGAGTAGCCGGCTGGCCTCCGATGGCTTGAGCCAGTCCAATTCATCCAAAGAGAGAAGATCTACCGTTTTTGTAGTTTCTCCAGAAGTTGCATCAAGGATAGGTTCAAAAGTTGCTGCGCATTGACTCGCAAAGAAGGCAGCAAGGTTGGCTGCAGCGCCATGGAAGGCGATGGTTACGGAAGTTCCCGGTTCCGGTGAAACGAGTTCCCATCCGTCCGGAATTTTGATTTGCAAACTGTGAGCAGCCGGGGTTTGAGAATGGTTTACTGTGACGACGGTGAAATTATGAGTACGGTCTTCGGCGACCGATTGCCCGACTTGCCACCAAGCGAAGGCGGCGAGCGCTAAAGCCAAAATCTTTCGGCCCATATCGTGAAACAAAAGGCGGCGGAGCCAATTCATACGTCGGTCTCCTGGGTTATCAACGCTTCTTCGGTGCGTGGTTTTTCGGATTGAAGTAGTTCACGAAGCTTGTGCTCTACTTGGTCGTGAGGCACGGCTTGGGTGAGTTGGCGTCCGGCGGCCAGGGAGATATGGCCCGTTTCTTCACTCACAACCAGCGTGATGGCATCGGTCTCTTCCGAAAGACCTCGTGCTGCGCGGTGGCGTGTGCCGAGTCTTCGTTGGACGGTGGGGTCGGTGGTGAGTGGAAAAATACATGCGGCTGCCAAGATGGTGTCGCCGCGGATAATTACTGCGCCATCATGGAGAGGACCACCGGGGAAGAAGATGTTTTCTAAAAGAGTGGTAGAAACGGGAGCTTCCAAAATTGCGGCGTTTTCTCGGAAGGGGGCAAGAGACACAGAGCGTTCAAAAGCAATGAGAGCGCCGATGCGCTCTTTGCTCATGCGGATGGCTGCGGTGGCAATTTTGGAGAGCGTTTCTTCATCCGTTGTGGTTGCGCTGAAGAGACCGAAAATTCCAGACCGGCCAATTTTTGAAATCCCTTGACGAAGTTCGGGTTGGAAAAGAATTACCACAATCATGACCAAGAAGGGCAAGATTTCAGAAAGGATCTTTTGGAGGACAGGGACTTCCGGGTAGCGAGAAAGCACACCGAAGAAAAATGCGCCAACTACGATGAAGGTGACGAGTCCACGAACAAGGCCGAAGCCTCGCGTGTTTCGGAGAAAGCGGAGGATTCCATAAATCCCTGCTGTGAGGATAAAAATCTCAATCAGTGCTTGAAGGACGAGGCGGTCAATCATGTGCGTGGAATGAGTGAGGAGGCGTTTGCAATGCTCCATGCCATCTGCCAAGCATCTTGGAATCGGCCCGTGTGCATGCGTAGAGCATAGACACCTTGGGCGGCGCAAATTGCGGCAGCGCCGGCGGAGCCTAAATCTCTTTGGGCCGGTGCAGATTGCGGGAGAAGCGTGGACATGAAGGACTTGCGGGATGGACCGAGCAAGAGTGGAAATCCTAACGCGCGCAGCGCGCCACAGTGGCCAAGAAGTTTCAAATTGGATGGAGTGTCTTTGGCAAATCCAATGCCTGGGTCCAAGAGGATTTGGGACGGATGGATGCCCTGAGAGAGAGCATACGCGGCGCGTGCGGCGAGAGCGTCGGCAACTTCACCAAGGAGGTGCGCGTATATGGTCCGGTTTTGCATCGTTTCCGGTGTGCCACGGTGGTGCATGAGGACGATACGGCAAGAATGTTGCGCGCAAACGCGGGCAAGGAGGGGGTCGGCGAGGGCGCTGACATCATTCACCATGGTGGCACCAGCTTGGAGGCAGGCTTCCGCAACTTCGGCGGAGCGGGTATCTACAGAGAGCGGAGTTTTCTTGTTGTGGAGCAGGGAAATGGCAGGAAGGAGTTGCTCCAGCTGTTGTTGCGCGGGAATGGCCTTTGCGCCGGGCCGTGTGCTCTCTGCGCCAAGATCCAGCCACGCAGCCTGGTGTTGTTCATGTTCTGCTACCCGCTCGAGGAGGCGGTCAGGAGAAAGATGACCGGTAGTGGGGTGGGTGAGCGTTCCCCCATCACTGAAGGAATCTGGCGTGAGATTCAAAATGGCCATGAAGGCCGGTGGATGTTGTGGAAACGCTTTCCAACTTTGTAAGCCGACGGCAATGCGTTGGGCAATCCAAGTAGCCCTCGCTTCTGGGTCGGTGAGGTCGATGACTTCCACAGACCCCGAAAAAGTAATATTTTCCTTCGGCGCCTCGATGAAATGGGGAGCAAGGTGATAACGGGTAGCGCAATCTTTAGACTCGCCGACGGCGACCAGCCCTTTTTTTTGGAGGGCTTGCTCACATGCTTTGGATTGGGGGCGCGGTCCTCGCCACAGTCCATTTCCTAGAGGAATCGCGTGATGCTTCTCCTCATGGTGAGGGAGCTCCCAAGGTTGCAACATTATTCGGCGATTTCTTCGTGAGGAGCTTGCGGCGTGGGCAAGGGTGGGTCCTCTGCTGTGCCGGCGGATGCACCCGGAAGAGGCGGTGGTGCAAGTGTGCTTTGAGGGCGCAGGTCAGCAGGTTCTGTCCCCGCAGCGAGTGCCCGCATTTCGTCCCCGGTAATGGACTCGTGGATGAGGAGTCCTTCGGCGACCCGAATCAGGGCGTCAGAGTGTTGGCTAATGAGGTCTCTTGCACGCTGATGGGCTTTTGCCAAAATGTCTCGAACTTCATTATCAATGGCCCGGGCTGTTTCTTCGGAATGATCTTTCCCCATGGAGAATTCAGAACCGAGAAACTCATTGCCACCCGAATTGGCGAGATGGATGGGGCCAAGCACTTTACTCATACCCCACTCAGTAATCATGAGGCGCGCCATTTGAGTGGCTCGCATGATGTCATTGGATGCGCCTGTGGTGATATCGTCACAAAAGACTTCTTCGGCAACCCGGCCCCCGAACAAGACGGCAAGCTCGTCCAAGATGGCCTTGTAGGAGAGATGCATCCGATCTTTTTCGGGCAACATCATGGTAGCACCTAAGGCCATGCCACGAGGGATGATGGTGACCTTATGCACAGGTTCGGTGTGCTCCAGCTCACAGTTCACAACGGCATGTCCTGCTTCGTGGTAAGCCGTGATGCGTTTGTCGCTGGCGTCCATAGCCCGCGACTTTTTCTCACGGCCAAAGCGAACTTTGTCTCGCGATTCTTCCAAATCTTCTTGACGAACAAAAGCATGTTCTTTCATGGCGGCCAAAATGGCTGCTTCGTTCACCAAGGCAGCAAGTTCTGCGCCACTGAACCCCGGCGTGCCCTTTGCGATATCTTCAAGATTGATGTCTGGCGCTAACTTGACATGTTTCGAGTGCACGCTAAGAATTTTCTCTCTTCCTTTAACATCCGGAAGGTCGATGACGATTTCTCTGTCAAAGCGCCCAGGTCGAAGCAGTGCAGCATCCAAAACGTCTGGGCGATTCGTGGCGGCAACCACAATAATGTTGGCGTCCGTGCCGAAGCCATCCATTTCAACCAAAATGGCGTTGAGTGTTTGTTCCCGCTCTTCATTACCCCCTCCCATGCCGGATCCACGTTTCCGGCCGACGGCATCAATCTCATCTAGAAAGATGATACACGGTGCGGACTTACGTGCTTGTTCGAACAAATCTCGCACACGACTTGCACCAACGCCCACAAACATTTCTACAAAGTCTGATCCTGAGATACTGACAAAGGGGACATCAGCTTCTCCTGCAATGGCCTTGGCCAGGAGAGTTTTTCCGGTTCCAGGGGAACCGACCAACAGGACTCCCCGAGGGATACGCCCCCCTAATCGCTTGAATTTCTCCGGACTCTTGAGGAATTGAATAATTTCGGTGACTTCATCTTTGGCTTCGTCAATGCCTGCAACATCATCAAAGGTAACCCCTGTTTTGTTTTCTTGATTGTAGGTTACGGCCCGAGAGCGACCGAAGGAAAGCAGTCCTTGGCCTTGCCCTTTCATTTGCCGCCCCATCATGAACCAAATGAGTCCGAGGAAAAGAAGGAACGGTGCAAAGGAGTAGAAGAATATTTTCAATCCTGAAGTTTTCTTCGTAACAATGCCATTTACCCCGTCAAAAGAAAGAATACGTGTACTGGCACCTGAGGTTTTCAATAAAGACTCAAGAGCAATCAGGTTCGGACCGTTTTCAGAACCGGAAAGAATTTCCGCATAGTGGGCGCCGCCGGAGTCTTGATAATCCAAAAAGAAGCGCTGCTGAAAAGTCTCTCCTTGAGCATGTTCTTTTGGGTTGACCCATTCCCTCAGCGTGATGGCGTAACCTTGTGTAGGGTTGAGCGTTTTGTTTTGAATCTTGCTTGTTAGAGTGCCGACGGACATCGGCTCTCTTAATAAGAGTTGCTTTCCTTTAAGATCTCTTACTTCTGCATGAATCGCCGACGTGTCCGGAACATTTACGATAAACGCTTCTGGGGCGCCTCCGGTTGTTGATTTCAAGAGACCTTCAAAGGTGTTCGGCGCGTCCTCTTGGACTTGTTCTACTTGGCCGGTGTGGAGTTGAAACCAAAAGGCGTCTTCGGACAAACTTAACGCCGGGGGGGCACTGCCAAAGTAAACTAAAAGCAGTAAAAGCCCCATAAGCATGAATAAAAAAGGACCGAAGGGTTTGCGCGGCGCACCTTCGGTGTTCTTTTGCTTTGGGTTGGATTCTGGGTTGGATTCAGTCATAAGAAGGATTAAAACTTGGATGGACGTAGTGAAAGACCCGTTTCCATCGCAATTTGTTCGGTGAGCTCCGCAATGATTTTATCTGCAGCGCTGTAAGTGTCTTCCCCCTTTTGAGGGAGGAATTCTAAGGTTCGAGAGAGCGAGCCCTCGGCGAGTTGCGCGCCATTGGCACGAGTGAGGATCCAATCTGCTTGAAGATACGCACGACCGGCCAAAATAGTGCCTCCTTTTCCGCTGACGGCAGCCCCGCGACGGATATGACGGAGATGGGAGGTCAAGATGAGGTCGGCGTCCT
>Ga0302119_10001052_pt1 | contig 12441 bp, 9 predicted proteins | sample AG5_Tmax_MG_FD_203114 | JGI IMG/M metagenome (GOLD analysis project Ga0302119, IMG submission 203114) | Marine microbial communities from Western Arctic Ocean, Canada - AG5_Tmax | ecosystem: Environmental > Aquatic > Marine > Oceanic | place: Canada: Western Arctic Ocean | collected 2017-10-01 | reverse complement strand
ATCGTAGGCACCCCACACCACCAGGGCGATGAGCATGGCGTTGCGGACCTGGGTAAAGCTCTTCGCGGCAAAAATGCGTTGATAGAAGGCGGGGTCGACCAGAATGCTGATTCCGGTGGCCGCATAGGCAACCATCAGCCAGAAGGGGATGCCACCCAGGATGTCAAAATGGGTTGCCGGAACATTGGCCGCGACGGCCTCGAAGCCCCCGACCTGGGACATGAGAAGGGGAACGGCGACGGCTAGGGTGATGCACATGAATACGAACTGAATCGTATCCGTGATCGCCACGGCCCAAAGCCCGCCCCAGAGGGTGTAGAGGAGCGCGACACTCCCAAGAAGCAACGCTCCGACCTGGGCATCGATGCCGAGCATCACGTGGGAGAGGCGGCCCAGGGCGAATAGGCTCAGGGCAGGAATGGAGAAAAGAATCGAGGAGACGGCTCCCAGATAGCCCGCAGAGGCTCCATAGGAGCGCGAGAGAATGTCTGGAAGGGATTTAAAACGGGCCTGCTTCAGCTTTCGGCTGAGCCCATATGCAGCGAAAACGTAGAAGCCCAGGGACATCTCTGAATAGCCGAAGAATGCCACGACCCCATCGTTGAAACCCACCTCGGAGGTTCCGAAGAGGACATCCAGGCCGTAGTAGGTCGAGGCCAGGGTGCACACGAGGATCGGGGTGGTCATCGACCGCCCGGCAAGCAGGTATTCCTCGAGATTCGGCGATTTCTTGAAGACGTAGTACCCGATTCCCAACATCACGCAGACGTACACGGCGACAATCGTTAGGTCGATGGGAGAAATCGTCATCTGTGTCGGGGCACTCCGATGCAAGAGATTCTCTTCGGCCAACCCTGCACCCGCCTGGTCGGATTCGCCGTGCGAGTACGGTAGCCTGTGGTCGTTCAATGGTCAGGGGTAAACTCCGGACCTCAGGAGCCTCGAATGGACCCGCAAAGAAGAGCACTTCGCGATACCCAGCCCTCGTGCTATTGGCTCGACCAGGATGAAAGGCCTCCGGCTTGTGCTGGGTTGGATGATGAGGATGAAGCCGACTTAGTCATCGTCGGGGGAGGCTTTACGGGTCTCTGGGCTGCGCTCCAGGCCAAGGAAGCCGATCCGGATCGGGAAGTTGTTCTGATCGAGGCCAGCCGGGTAGCGGAAGGTGCCTCCGGCCGAAATGGTGGCTTTGCCGATCCTTCGCTCACCCATGGCGTCGTCAACGGATTGGCCCATTTCCCGAATGAGATTGAGACCCTGGTGACCCTCGGCCGGGAGAACTATCGCGGCTTCCTGGGCTCCATAGAGCGGTACTCCATTGACGCGAGAATCGAACAAACCGGATTCCTCGATGTGGCGACCGCCGAATACCAGGTTGAGTCCCTGAGCGAAGACGTGTCGGTGCTCAATCGCTTCGGCGGGGAAGCCCGCCTTCTCGATGGCAATGAGGTGAGGGCCGAGGTGGATTCACCGACCTACCTGGGGGGCGTGTATTCCCCGCACGGGTCTATCGTGGATCCGGCCCGGTTGGCATGGGGCCTTCTGAGGACGGTTCGCGAGTTGGGGGTGCGCGTCTACGAGCAGACACCCATGCAGGGGCTTTCCCGCCATGGCGCGGGGATGGAGGTTCGCACCGAAGCGGGGCGGGTACGCGCACGCAAGTGTTTGCTGGCGACCAACGCGTTCAAGACTCCGGTCCGAAGTATGCAAAGAGCAACGGTTCCGATCTGGGACTACGTGCTCATGACCGAACCCCTCAGCGGCGATCAACTCGCCTCCCTTGGCTGGCAGAATCGTCAGGGGCTCGGCGATCAATCCAACCAGTTTCACTACTACAGGCTGACCGCCGACAATCGAATTCTCTGGGGCGGATACGATGCCATTTATCATTTCGGCGGACGCATCGAGGCCAGTCATGAGCAGCGCCCGGAGAGCTTTGAAGGCCTCGCCCAACGATTTTTCAAGACCTTCCCCCAACTCGAGGGTTTGGGGTTCAGTCATAGTTGGGGCGGGCCCATTGCGAGTACCACCCGCTTTTGCATGGATGCAGGGACTTCCCACGGTGGCCGAGTTTCCTGGGCGGCGGGCTATACGGGGCTGGGCGTTGTGGCGAGCCGGTTCGGCGGCCGGGTGGCTCTGGGTCTGTTGGATTGCCCCGAACTTCCCGAGCTGCAGCTTGACCTCGTGCAAAGACGGCCCTTTCCCTGGCCGCCGGAGCCAATGCGTTCTTTGGTGATTCAGTTCACCCAGAGAGAGCTCGCCCGTGCGGATCGGAACGAAGGGCGAAGAGGGCTCTGGCTTCGGGTTCTGGATCGGCTTGGACTGGGATTTGACTCATGAGAAGGTCTCGGAGAGGTGAACGACGGGATTTTGAGGATTTTGGAAACTGGCTACACTTTTTCAAAGCACTGGTTTACTCCCGCTGAAATCGAGAAGAGAACGGAGCACTGCTTTGCCCATTCTGGAAGTTCCTTCTCGATATCGCGTGCCCACCCGGGGCGAGGCGCGAATCGATGTGGAGGGAAGGACGGTGCGGGAGTGTATTTTGGAGGTCGAAGGTCGGTTTCCGGGATTCCAGGAATTGATCCTGGACACTGAGGGAAAGCAGAAACGTTTTGTGCGTTTCTTTCTGAACGGGGACGCGCTCGAGCGGGATTCACTGGATAGGCCCCTCTCCCAAGAGGACACCATCACGATTATGGCCAGTGCCGCAGGGGGTTAGTGGTTTCGAGTGGCCGACCGGCCCCCCCTTCCCCCCCCTTCCCCTCCCCCCGTTATCAGCCTGGGGCGATCAGGGAAAACTTTGTGATATTGAACGTAAGAAGGAGTGCGGAAAATGAGCGTTGGATCCGAGGACAAGATGATTCGCGTCGATATGACAAACCAGAGCACCCGTATCGAGGCGTTTCCCGAGAAATGGAAATTCTTCGGGGGTCGGGCGCTCTCGGCGAAAATTCTTCTTGAAGAATGCGACCCCGAATGTGATCCACTCGGAGCGGATAATTTCCTGGTGCTGGCTCCGGGTCTTCTGGCGGGAAGCAGTGCGCCTACTTCGGGTCGGCTTTCGGTGGGAGGCAAGAGTCCCCTGACGGGCGGAATCAAGGAGGCCAATGTCGGCGGCGATCCAGGCCAAGACCTGATGAAGCTCGGCTATCGCGTGGTGATCGTCACGGGAAAGCCCGAGGATCCCGAACTTCGCTACGCCTTGGAGGTTGACGGGGATTCGGCGAGGGTCATTCCAGCTGACGCTCACAAGGGCAAATGGAATTACGCGCTCATCGAGGATCTCACACAAACCTATTCGAAGAAGGCTTCGTTTATATCGATTGGCCCCGCCGGGGAAATGCAACTTTCCGGTGCCTCGGTGGCCTGCACGGATCACTCCCAGGAGCGCCATCCCGCTCGGCATGCCGGACGAGGGGGTCTGGGCGCGGTGATGGGGAGCAAGGGGCTCAAATTCGTCGCGATCGAAGCGGGGCGCGCAGCATCGCGCAAGCCCGCGGACAAGCAGTTCTTTCAGCTATCGAAAAAATACACGCGAGATTTCGTCGCGGGCCCGGGTCAGGAACCCTTTCCAAAGTGGGGCACCAGCGTCGGCTGCGAAGAGGCCAACGCTCTTTATACGTTTCCCTACAAGAACCGCACTGAAGGGCGCTCTCCCGATATAAAAACCCTGGACGGGATGCGGATCGTCGAAAGCTTTGAAACGCGTGGGGGCGGAATGCATAACTGCCTAACCGGCTGCATCGTCAAGTGCAGCAATGTCGTTCATGATGCCAATGGCGAGTACAAGACGTCGGGTCTCGAGTTTGAAACCCTGACCATGTTGGGGGCGAACTGCGCGATTGCCAGTTGGGAAGACGTGGCCGACCTGGACCGCCTCTGTGACGACATTGGGATCGATACCATCGAGACAGGCGCGGCGGTTGCGGTTTATATGGACGCAGGAGGAATGGAGTTCGGCGATGCCGAAGGGACCAAGCGATTGCTTCGAGAGGTGGCCGAGGGAACCGAAATTGGCCGAGCCATTGGAAATGGTGCCGCGACCGTAGGTCGCCTCAAGAACCACCACCGGGTGGCGAGCGTCAAGGGTCAGGCTATTCCGGCCTGGGATCCCCGTCCCCTCAAGGCGGCGGGCGTAACCTACTGCACAAGCGCCATGGGGGCAGACCACACGGCTGGGCTTATCGTCGATCCCGGCCAGGCCCCCGAAGAGTTCGCACGTGCCTCCCAGGAAAGTCAGATCCTCAATGCGGCGGTGGATTCCTCGGGCTTTTGTCAGTTTCTGATGCCCAACATTGAAGAGATCGCCGAGTTCTACGGCCACTTCTACGGTGAATCGATTGATCGTGAAACTGTGGCGGATATGGGCTGGCAGTGCCTTGAGGACGAATGGGAATTCAATCGTCGGGCGGGCTTTGGCCCAGAGGACGACAAGATGGCGGCCTGCATGGCGGAAGACGCCATCGGGGGTGAAGTGAAATTCGTATGGGATGTGCCGGACGAAGTGGTCGCCGCCACCTACACGCGATTTGACCCCCGGGATGAACTTTTTACTGCGCGACCGAGCTGAAGTCGCACGTGGGCCCGGGCACCCCAATGCAGGGTGTGGATCCGGAGCAGGAGATTCCAATGAGTGAGACAGCGATTCGACTTGTCACCGAGATCCCCGGACCGAAAAGCCGGGAAATCGTGGCGCGCCGGGAAGCGGCAACTCCCCAAGGTGCGGCCAAATTGACGGGCCTCGCCATCGAGCGGGGCCAGGGTTCCCGAGTTGAAGATGTGGATGGAAATCGTTTCATCGATCTCGCAGGCGGAATCGGTGTGTTGGCGGTGGGCCATTGCCCCGAGGGCGTAACCAAAGCCATGGCGGAGCAGGCCGAAAAGCTGATTCACATGTGCGCCATTGTGGGCAGCTACGAGCTCTACGTGGAGGTGGCCGAGCGCCTCAACGCTTTGGTGCCCGGTGACTTCGCCAAGAAGACGCTTTTGACGAATACCGGAGCCGAGGCGGTGGAAGCCGCAGTGGGGCTGGCTCGAGCCCATAGTGGACGCCAGGGCGTGGTGGTTTTCGAGGGGGCCTATCACGGGCGCTCGAATCTCACCATGGCGATGACGTCCAAGTTTTCACTCTTCAAAAAGGGCTTCGGTCCCTTTGCACCGGAGGTCTATCGTTTTCCGTTTCCGTATAGCTACCGCCGGGCACAGGGAGTCAGTGAAGAGCAATTTATTGCCGAGCAGGAGCAGAGGCTCGCCGAATGTTTCATCTCGGTGGTCGACCCCGCCCACGTGGCGGCGATCGTAGTCGAGCCTGTGCAAGGCGAGGGCGGTTTTATTCCCGCCCCGGCGTCGTGGTTGGCGCGCCTGCGCGCGATCTGTGATGAACACGGGATTATCCTGATCGCAGATGAAGTGCAAAGCGGGATGGGCCGCACGGGTCGCCTTTTTGCCATGGAGCATTCGAATGTGATTCCCGACATGGTGACCACGGCCAAATCTTTGGCCGCGGGCATGCCCCTGGGTGCCGTGACCGGGCGCGCGGAAATTATGGACGCAGCGCACCCGGGTGGCCTGGGAGGGACCTACAGCGGAAATCCCCTGGCTTGCGCTGCGGCCCTGGAAGCCATGGACACCATTGCGAAGCCCGAGTTTTTGGCTCGCGCTCGGGAAGTAGGCGTCCAGATCCGCGAACGCCTTGAAAAATTGGCGAATCAATTTCCCGGAATCATTGGAGATGTCCGAGGTCTTGGTCCCATGCTGGCCATGGAAATCGTTCAGGGCGGTGACAACCGAAAGCCCTGCATGGAGACCACGGCGGCGATCACCACCGAGACCCTCAGTCGAGGGGTGATTACGATCCGTGCAGGTCTATACTCAAACTGCGTACGCTTCCTGCCTCCACTCAATATTCCAGATTCTGATTTGCGGGAAGCGATGGATGTGGTGGCCGAATCGGTTGCGGCAGTCGCAGCCCAGCGCGCGGGGGATTGAAAAATGGGCGCAGATCTAAAAGCTCAGGCCGGAGAGGGTTCCCAGGGGATGCGTCGCATTGTTTTGGAGGGTTCCGCCCAGGATATGGGCCGTTGTCATGGCGAAACCTACCGCGATGAGATTCGTGACTACGCCGAAGATCGCGTGGCGCTGTCTTCGAGTGGAAGTTGGTCGGGACGCGCAGCCGATCGTGAGGAAGTAATCGAACTCGCGGCATCCATGCTGCCTGCCCATCGAGCCTACTCCGAGGATCTTTGTTCCGAGATGGAGGCGATGGCCGAAGCCTGCGATCTGACGCCCGCTGAGGCCATCATCGTTGGCGGCTTCACGGATTTTGTCGATGCGGTGAGGGCGACGGGAGCGGGGGTTCCCGATGAGGACGATTGCACCGCGGTGGTCGTTCCGGATTCTATGGCGGGGGGGCAGGGCTATCTCGCCCAGACTTGGGATATGCACGCATCGGCGACGGAGCACGTCATCCTGCTTGACATAAGGCCCCAAGATGGACCGCGAAGCTTCGTGTTTTCAACCGTGGGGTGCCTGGGTCAGATCGGCATCAACGAAGCGGGTATTGCGATCGGAATCAACAACTTAGCGGCCCAGGTGGGTGCACGCGGCGTGACCTGGCCCCTTGTGATTCGCAAGGCGCTGCTCCAAACCGATATCGAAGCGGCGCTTCGCTGCATCACCGAAGCGCCCTTGGCCGGGGCGCACCATTATCTGCTCTTGGACGGCGAGGGGCGGGGTTTCGATGTGGAGGCCATGCCCCAGGGCTGCGCCGTGCGCGTGCTGGGCGAGGAACCCCTGATTCACACGAATCATTGTCTGGATCCGGGTTCGCAGATCCATGAAGCGGCCAAGCCGCCCGCACTGATGGCTTCATCCCAGGCTCGGCTTGATCGTGCAAAGGAATTGCTCGATCGTTCCCAAATAGAACTCGCCGACCTGATGGCCCTGACCCGCGACCCCCAGGCGATTTGCCAGGTGTCGAAGCCGCCCTACCACATTGAGTCTTCAGGAGCGGCCATCATGCGGCCGGGAACCCGGGAGATGTGGGCCGTCTGGGGATTGCCGAGTGAAAACGAGTACGATCATTTTAAGTTTAGCCAATGACTGACCTCCGATTTCAAACGCTGACTGCCGATTGGGCCCCGGCTTGCCGTCGCCTGGAACTCAGCATATTTGAGCACGCGAACCCCGACGAGTTGCTCGCCGAGGACGATTTCAGGGCGTATTCACGGGTTTTCCCCGAAGGTTTTTTTCTCTGCCTTGATGGCGACCAATTGGTGGGCCAAGCCGGGGGGATCTTTCTGGATTTCGATTTTGACCACCCGCAGCACACGATCGTTGAAATCACCGGCGAGAATCAATGCGGCAATCATGACCCCGATGGAGATTGGTATTACGGGACTGATATTGCGGTTTCCCCCGACTACCGGCGCAAAGGAATCGGCCGCAAGTTCTACGAACTGCGCAAAGACCTGGCTATTCGGCACAACAGGCGCGGGATCATCGCGGGTGGTCATATGCCCGATTTTGTCAATCACAAGGCGGACATGTCCGCGGCGGAATACGTTGATCGCGTGGCCAGCGGGGAGCTCTACGACGCGACCCTCACCTTTCAACTTGAGAATGGATTTGCGATCCGCGGTGTTCTGGAGAACTACATCGAGGACGAGGCGACGGATGGCTGGTCGGCTCTGATCGTCTGGGACAATCCGGAGCACTCGACTTAGCGGCGCAAATTTTCTTTTTTTTGGGAGGAGGCGCAAAACGGACCAAGCTTGCCCCTCTCTCCCGGGTGAACTTTCTTTGCGGCGCAAGACGAGAAGCAATTCTGGAGAAACTTTCGATGAGTTCCGAATACTCGATCAAGAAGTCCAACGCTCACTACAAGAAGGCCGTCAAACGATTGCCCCTGGGTGTGAGTTCCAATTACCGTTCCTGGGGTCCCGATGAGACCCTCTATATTTCCCACGGCAAGGGCGCTCGTTTGTGGGATATCGATGGCAACGAGTATGTGGATTACCGCATGGGCTACGGGCCGGCGATTCTCGGCTACGCGGACGACCGGGTGGATCAGGCGGCTCGGGATGGAATGATCGTGGGAGGGCCAACGGCGCTCTCCACCGAGAGAGAGCATGTGGTCGCCGAGAGAATTGCCGGTATGGTGGATTCGGTGGATATGGTGCGCTTTGCCAATTCGGGCACGGAGGCAGTCATGGCCGGCCTGCGGTTGGCGCGGTCGTATACCGGAAGAAGCCGACACATCATGATCGAGGGCGGCTACCACGGTCTTTCCGATGGTGTCCTTTGGGAAATGCATCATGAAAAGGACGAGAGGGGAGAGGTGACCCTCGAGGTTCAGTCCGAGGGAAGGGGCGTTCCCTCAGTACTCCGAACCCTGTTCGAAACGGTGCCACTGAACGATGCCGACAAACTCGAGCAGGTGTTGCGTGAGCAGGGCGATGACGTCGCCGTGGTTTTGATTGAGGTGATTCTCGGTAACGCCGGGGGAATCGTTTCCGAACCGGCTTATCTCAAGCGTCTTCGCTCACTTTGTGACGAGTTTGGTGTTGTCCTGATGGTGGACGAGGTCAAAACCGGCTTCCGGGTGGCGCGTGGGGGCGTCCAGGAACTAATGGGCATCGATGCGGATATCTGTACTTTTGCCAAGGCTATGGGAAACGGGTACCCGATTTCGGCCGTGGCGGGTCGTGAGGAAATCATGTCGACCATCGGCCCGGGGGGGTCAGCCCAGGGAGGAACCTATGCGGCCCATCCGGTTTCCCTGGCCGCAGCGGAGAAGACCCTCGAGATTCTCGATGAAACCGATGCCCTGGAACAAATCAATCAGTACGGCCTGGATATGCAGCAGGGAATGAGCCGGCTTCTCTCGGCCCGGGGTGTAGTCCACACCTGGAGCGGTCACCCCTCTATGCCGGGGCTTTTCTTCATGGAGTCAGCCCCGCGCAATTATCGGGATTGGGCGACCAGTAACTACGAGTTCTACGATGCATTGTCCGTTCGGTTGATCCAGTCCGGAATTCTTGTTGAGCCGGACTCCCGTGAACCGTTCTTTATTTCGTCGGCCCACGATGATTCGTGTCTGAACGAGACCATGGAAAAATTTGAATCCTGCCTGTCCTTGGTCTTGGACGATCAAGCGCGAAAGTCGTAACAGTATTTTTCCCGTTCCGAAAATTGCGGACCTTGCTCAAGGAGAATTTGAGTGACAGAGCGTGACGTTGTCATCATCGGTGGTGGGCATAACGGATTGGCTTGTGCGGCCTATCTGGCCGGTTCAGGTATGGATGCGCTTGTTCTTGAGAGGCACTCCGAGGAAGGTGGCGCCGCCGTTACCCAGGAGCCCTGGCCGGGTTATCAGGTTTCATCCGCCGCCTATGTGGTGAGCCTTATGCCTCAAGAAGTCGTGGATGAGCTCGAGCTCAAAAAATACGGATACAACGTGACGGTGCTCGATCCCGACTATTTCGTTCCCTACACCGATGGCCAGTCCCTGGTTCTTTGGAGCGATACGGAAAAGGCTGCCGAGTCAATTCGCCAATTCTCGAAGAAGGATGCCGAGGCGTACATCGAGTTCGATCGCTACTTCCACCGGATGGCTGGCCTCATGCGAGATCTGCTTTTCATCATTCCGCCGAATCTGAGGGTGAGTGAGATTCCCAAATTTCTGCGGATGGCGATTAAGCTGCGTCATTGGAGCCGTAAAGATATCGCCGAGGTGGTGCGCCTTTTTACGGTCTCGGGGGCGGACTTTCTCGATGAGTGGTTCGAGGACGACCGAGTGAAGGGCGCACTCGGAACGCAAACTATTTTGGGTGCCTGGTGTGGCCCTATGAGCCCCGGCTCGGCCTACGTGCTTCTGCACCACTGGATCGGGCAAGCCGAAGGGGTGTCGGGTGCTTGGGGATGGGCCCACGGAGGTATGGGAGCGGTGAGCCGGGCCATTTCGGACTCGGCTCGGGCCCGGGGCGCAGAAATTCGCAGCGGAGCCCCGGTTCGGCGCGCGGTCGTTGAGGGAGGCCGCGCGGTGGGTGTCGAACTCGAGGATGGCGAAATCATCCGGGCTCGAAGGGTGATTTCAAGTGCCCACCCACTGACCACTTATCTGGATTTGATTGGTGAAGAGAATCTGGATGACGAGGTTGTTCGGAATGTGAAGCGCTACCAGACCCGATCGGGGACGGTGAAGGTCAACCTTGCCCTGAATGAGTTGCCCACCCCCATGGGATGGCAAGGCCCCAATCCCGGTGCCCCCCACTCGGGTATTTTTGCGATCTCACCCTCCCTCGAATATCTAGAGCGGGCCTGGGACGACGCGAAATATGGGCGCTCCTCGGCCAATCCCTATGTTGAAGGTGTGTTCCCGACCTACTTCGAGCCGAATCTGGCACCCGATGGAAAGCACATGGCCCTCTTCTATACCCAGTTCGGTCCCTTTGACCTGGCCGAGGGGTCTTGGGAAACCGAGCGTGAAAAGTACGGCAAGAATGTCATCCGGCTAGTGGATGAGCATTGCCCGGGTTTCGCTGCTTCGGTGGAACATATGGAAGTGCTTGCCCCTCCGGATCTCGAGGAGCGCTTCGGGTTGATCGGCGGAAATATCATGCAGGGCGAGATGTCGGTGAACCAGATGTTCTCGTTTCGGCCGATTCCCGACTACGGCGATTACCGGTCCCCGGTTTCGGGCTTCTATCTCTGCGGTTCGGGCACGCACCCCGGTGGCGGCGTTTCGGCTATTCCGGCGCGTAACTGTGCTCAGGTTGTTGTCAGCGATCGCCGTCGGGACAAGTTCCGTTTCTGGGAACGCTGAAATCGGATTCTCAGGACCTTTGGCCTCTTAAACGAGAGCCTCTGCCCTGGATCGTTTTCGCGAGGACTTCTCGGGCTACCGGCGAGTTCCCTGAAGTGCGGCGATGGAGGGCGAGAGCGAAACTCCCGCAAGCAGTCGCGGGTCGTCCTCGGCCTCTCCGAGCTGGTTGACGATGGGGACTACGCCGGCCCAAACTGGGGTCGCATAGTCGAAATCCTCGTCGTCGGGAGGCCCTTCTGAAATTTTGGCCGACGCCGATTCGATTTCGAGCGCCGCGATTCCCGTCTGTCTGATTTCTGAGTCGAGGGGTTCCCGAAGTTCTTCCCAGCGTCCGGCAAAGGCATGATCCGAGATGATTTTCAGGGTCCGTAGTTGCTCACTTTCTTCTTCGATGGCCTTGGCACGGCCGAAGAGAGTGACCGACCGGTAGTTCATCGATGAGCTGAAGGCCGATCGCGCGGCGACCAAGCCGTCCAGGAGCGTTACGTTGACGCAGACGGGTGCCCCGGAACCAAAGAGCTGCATGACTCGGGTCTTCTTCGCGCCATGGAGGTAGAGAACGCCTTCCTCGCGCCCGTAGATCATGGGGATGACGAAGGGCTGCCCATCTTGCACGAGGCCGACGTGGGCGACGAGTCCCGCATCGAGGACGGCGTGCACGGTGGCCTTGTCGTAGCGCGCTTTTTCCCGCAGTCGACGTACCCGGTTGCGATCCTCAATCTCGTAGTCAGACATCTTTTCCCCTATGCGCGGTTGAGCGTTTGTTTACGGATTTGCGGAATTCTCGAGCCGATCCGGGCGTGACGTGTACCTCGCCGACGCAGAACAGGTCTGGCCAGGGTCCGCACGCCGAGAATAACACCGCTCGGCAGTCGCCTGCCCGGGATCTGCCGTTCCTGTGGCTCGGTGGCCCTGTGGCTTGGGTCCGTCGGGGACCATGGGGTTGCAGCCCGGTCCAGTGGCCCTCGGCGAGACCCGAGGCACGGCGGTCAGGAGGCGTGAAGCCTTGGCTTGCCCCCTTTCGGTGGGCTGCCTAAATTGATGGTTCTCGGCGCTCGATTTCCGCCGAGTGGACCGATTGTCTGGGGGCTTCCGAGTGGGTGTGAACGATCTGATCATTTCTGCCGATGGTCACGTGGACGAAACCGAGGCCTTCTGGGAGCGCGTGCCCCCGGCGCTCAGGGAGAGGGCCGGGCCCCATTATGAGGAACGCTCCGAGGGCGCTTTCTACACGGTGCTCGGACAGACGACGGTTCAGTCCCCCGACGTATTTACCGGGCGGACCGACGAGGACCGTGAGCGCGAATTTCGCGACGAGCCGAGCGGGGGGACCGATCTAGCCCTTCGCCGGGCCAACCAATTGGCCGACGGTGTCCACGCCGAAGTGATTTTCCCCAACGACCTGCTGGGCTTGGGTGGTCTGCACGACCCCGAGATGAATTTTGGCCTGGCCCGGGTCTACAACGACTGGGTCCGCGAACTTTTCGCGCCGGATTCGGTGCGCTGTCTGCCGGTGGGGCTCGTCCCCACCGACCATGTCGAGGGCGCAGTGGCCGAAGCCGAGCGCTGCTTGGCCGCGGGCTTTCGCTCGCTCATGGTGCCCTGCGCGAATG
>Ga0302119_10001051_pt1 | contig 12446 bp, 6 predicted proteins | sample AG5_Tmax_MG_FD_203114 | JGI IMG/M metagenome (GOLD analysis project Ga0302119, IMG submission 203114) | Marine microbial communities from Western Arctic Ocean, Canada - AG5_Tmax | ecosystem: Environmental > Aquatic > Marine > Oceanic | place: Canada: Western Arctic Ocean | collected 2017-10-01 | reverse complement strand
CGCATTCAGAGGTCCGGTGGGTTCTGCCAAATCAATGGTCAAATCAACAACCATTGGTATTGTAATATTCCCCTCTCCATCTTTTGAGTCTCCAGTATTTGTCGGTATGATGCCATATCCTGTTATTGTCCCTGTCACAGTGAATTGGTCACGTTGGTTTGCAGAGAATTCTGCAACATCAATTTGATGAATAATTAAATCAAATGATTTATTGGTTTGAGCGCTGACTTCTACTGTTTCTGGACCATTGGCTGAGCCATCAAAAGGCAAATCATATTCGATGTCTAGATCAATGGGTACTAAGTTTTGGTTATCGATCCAAAATTTTACGCTCACTTCACCATCCAAACCAATCTCAAATGTTGGTTCAGTGTCTTGGGGTGAATCAATACCTATTTCCCACCCAGCAGGAATATCTGGGCCATCATCCTGTGCAGTGGCCGAGAAAGGCATCATCGCAAGCACCAGTAAGAGGGTCAGTAGTTTAGCCCGCACGTTCACTTCGACACACTTCCCCTTGTTGAAACCGCCGCTTACTTATGCAATATCTGATTCAAACATCGGCGCGCTAGAACTTTAACCATTTTACGGCGATAATTTGGCTTTAAACCGGTGTTGTTGACCGGTTTTATTGCTTTTCTAAGTGCCTCAGATAGGGTCTCGATACTTTCTTTTCCATTCCAATCCGGCAGCACCGCCGCGACTTCGTCATCATGAACACGTGGAATAGATTCCAGCCCAGTTGAAGCAATTTTTAGAGTTGAGATTTTCTTCCCATTAAGTTTCCATGCTGCAGCGATTCCGGCTTCTGGGAAATCCCAAGAATCTCGTAAAGTCAATTTCTGATAACAACCAGTCAATTCAGAACTTTCACTTGGTAATGTGATGTGGGTTACTAATTCACCTGGTTGCAAAACATTTCTCGTCATCCCATCAAGTTCAAAGAAATCTGAAAGAAGCATATCTCTTTTTCCTTTTGATGAAGCGAGATGGATTGTTGCATTTAGACAGAGAAAAGCAGGCGCTAAATCAGCCTGATAGGTGGCTACACACAACGTGTTTTGGTTAGGGATAACACGGCAATCAGCATCTGTTCCGCATTCGCATTTGTGGCACCACTCAATAGATTCACGCCAATCCTCAGATTGGTTGAACCAGTAACAACGAGTGTCCAAACAGATATTCCCTCCTACTGTTCCAGACCTGCGAATCATTACTGAAGCAATACTTCCAGCAGCATCCTTGAGTAATGGATGTGTGATTTTACTCTCGGCTAGGTCGTGTAATCGAACCATGCCGCCAATATGGGTTGGAGATAATTCACTCATTTCAGCAACTTTTGCAAGTGAGATGACATGTGCTTTTGAATTAAGGTGCCACTTGTAATTTGGGATTAAATCGGTGCCTCCAGCGATCCAATCAAATTCTTCCCCCGCTTCAATAAAATCACCTGCTAACGTCAAAGCCTGCTCAAGGCTAGTTGGCATCAGTAATTCAAATGGAGGCATTCTCAAGTGTCATCACCTCGGTGTCTACGCTCAGTGTGTTTCCATGCTGAGCCAGCCAATCTAGGATTATCGATATATTCTTGAGATGGCATTACAGAAACTTTCCAATCATCGGATTGTTCATCTGGAGGTAGTGTGGCTGTAAAGCCAAACAAGGCGCCATTATGGTATGGTTCAACATCATCGTTATTGCGCCGGGCAATGTCACGCTCTTCATGTTCATCTGCCCGATTTGCGAGTGACTGTTGTAGGGAGGAGAGTTTGAGTGTAGGTGTTTTCAAATCTAAAGGATCAGTGATTCCTTGTGAGCGACATAATTTCTCAATACTTCGATGCATTCTGTCAGGTGTGATGGGAAGTTCATCAACTCTAACACCAATCGCGTCGTATACTGCATTACAGACTGCAGGCAAAATTGGTAGTAGCGGCCCTTCACCGGCTTCTTTTGCTCCAAATGGCCCTTCTGGGTCATTACTCTCGACAATGATTGGGAAGACCTTTGGCATTTCATGAACAGTTGGTATCTTGTAATCTAGAAGATTTCCGTTCAGTAGATGTCCGGTTCTGCCATAGACCATTTCTTCAGATAGCACTTGGCCCAATCCCATATGGCAACTGCCAATTATTTGTCCTTCAACTGCTAATGGATTCAGGGCCTTACCGCAGTCGTGTGCAGCCCAGACATTGATGACGCTGGTTTGGCCGGTTTCAACATCGACTTTCACTTCGGCAACATATGCTGAAAATGAGTACGCGGGGGCTAATCCAGCAGCGGCCCCTTTGTGTGCTCTACCCATTGGTGGAGTTCGGTATGCACCTGATGCCACTAGCGCTCCGCGATCTTCCTGTGCTTTGTGAAGTGCTTCAAGATATGAGACACCGACAGCAGGATCCCGTTTATCGTAGATACGTCTGTCACCTAATACTATTTTTTTGGGGTCAGCACCAGTGATGTCAGCGGTAGCATCAATCAATTCTTGACGAATTTTCATAGCTGCTGAGATAGCCGCATTGGCATTCATAAATGTCACTCTGCTTGAATATGAGCCAAGGTCAACAGGAGCGGTATCTGTTTCTTGAGAACGGACTCGAATCATGTCCAATGGAAGCCCCAAAACTTCTGCAACAGATTGAGAAACAACCGTGTCAGAACCTTGGCCGATTTCAGCTGCTCCAGTATGAATTGTAACTCCACCATCCATATCGACTTTTAGATGAACTGTAGCGTGTGGGAATTTGTTTGGGTCCCAATGGATTGGCAACCCACTTCCTGAAATGAAGAAACCACAACCGACTCCGATACCATGTCCTAGCGGTAGTTTCCTAAATCTCTCATCCCAACTAGATGCTTTACGAACTTTTTCAAGGCATTCTCTCATCCCAGTACTAGTTATCCTAAAACCTGTAATCGTTGCACTAAGGGGTGGTAGCAGATTGGCTAGGCGAAATGTCATTGGGTCAACCTGAAGTTTGTCTGAGAGGTCATCCAGTCCAACTTCAAAGGCACACCGTGAGTTAACAGCACCATGTCCGCGCATGGCGCCACTTGCTGGTTTGTTTGTCCAAACTCTAGCACCGGTGTAATGGAATGCCCCAATTTCGTAGGGGGCGGTGTGAAGAACGCCGTTGTAATAGGTTGTAACATGGCCGAATGAAGCGAAAGCACCGCCATCAATTAGGGCATCAGTTTCAACCCCGCAAAGCCTTCCCTCAGAATCAGCATGGAGGTTCATCTCAATGTGTGATGGGTGCCTGCCACGGTTAGTCAGGAAAACCTCTTCTCTATCAAATGTAATTCTTACTGGGCGGCCAGATTTACGTGCTAATATTGCTGCGCACATCTCATGAGGAAAAGGGTCTGACTTACCACCAAACCCACCACCTACAAACGTTCTATAGACATTTATTTGATGCATTGGAATTTCAAGGACATCTGCAAGTGATCGATGCAAATAGTGTGGCACTTGTTGTGGTGTGTAGATTGTGAGGCGCCCTCTTGGGTCCCAGTTTGCTACCGTGGCATGGGGTTCGGTAAAGCCGTGATTGACTCCCCTAAAAGTCCAATTTGAGTGGTGAGATGCGTTTGCATTTTCAATCATTTTGCCAACTTCGCCGAACTCTTGGAACACCCGCTTTTGGATATTCGCTTCCCCAATGTGATATTTACCACGGTCATGGATAGGATTTTCACTATCTTCCAATCCATCTTTCATGTCGTGAATGCTGTCTAATATCTCATATTCCACCTCAATGAGTTGCACTGCTTGTAATGCAGTTGCTTCATCTTCGGCTGCCACTGCTGCTACTAAATCCCCAACATGACGGACTAGATTGATGGCTAAGGCATGTTCATCTTTGGTGACTGGTAGAACACCAAATGAATTGCTTGCATCACTTCCTGTTGCGATTGCAATAACGCCTTCTAGTGCTTCAGCAGCCGAGGTGTCAATTGATTTTATACGAGCAAAATGATGTGGAGAGCGGAGAATTTTCCCAATCAATTCATTGTTTAAGCGAATATCGTCACCATATTTTGCTTGCCCTGTCACTTTGTAGCGTGCATCTATCAGTGGGGTTCTATGACCGATAGAGGAGCTAGTGATGAGTTCATCGTGGCGATGAGTACCCCAAGGTTGTGAACGCTTTCCTCCCTGGCTTTCAGGTATCATCTTGTCATCTTGGAGGTTACTGAATTGATCTTTACCACCGCTGCCGGGGCGTGAAAATGGTAGTTTACCAGGTTGCTGTTTGTAGCCAACCATTTCATCTTCGTCACCCATGCAAGTATCTCCTGACTATTCTCCATCTCCCATGAAACCCGGGTGTGGGTCTGAGTGGGGTGAGGTTGGATTTGAGGTTGTTTTTCCAGTGCGGAGTATTTCAGCAGCAGCTTGAATAGACTCAATAATCGGTTGATAGCCAGTACAGCGGCAAAGATTGCCATCAATCGCATTCTTGATTTCAGTCTCAGACGGATTGTCATTTTCTTCGAGAAGGGCAGTAATCACAATTAAGAAACCTGGGCTACAGAATCCACATTGACTACCACCATATGTTGTAAATGTCTCTTGGATTGGTGACAGATGATGTCCGTCAGCGATCCCTTCAACAGTCGTTATTTCACACCCTTCGACCTCACTTGTAAGTGTTAGACAAGAGAGACGTGGTTGGCCGTTTACAAGAACTGCACAACATCCACAAGTACCCATATCACAACCTCTCTTCACTCCTAGAGTACCAATTTGGTCACGCAACACATCGAGGAGAATCGAATCACTTGAAATTGATTCAGTGACTTTCTTTTCGTTGACAGAGGCAGACCATTCTAACTTACCTGCTTGAGGCAACATTGGAACACGATTTTTCTTTGACATGCCAAAAGCCCAGTGCCTACTCCGTAGGCATACAGACGAGTCCGGCTCCGTCTTTGATAGTTCGCTTTAGTGTGAGAATGCATTAGTCATGATTTATGGTTGAATTATTTGCGTACAAATACCGATTCACAATCATCTTTCCCAGTAGGTGGCTCAATCCAATCTTCGTCTGCAGGAAGAACAAGTACCTGTCCGATTTCATTGAGAGTTTCAGCCAAACCCTTCTGTTCATCAGCCAACTCATCCCAAGGGACTTCGCCCCGACGCAATCTTTTCCACTGTTTGAGTGTGCCAATTGAACGCACTGAGCGACTCCATAAGAGCAAATGTAGTCTTGCTGCTACAGCCCACAAAGGCATCAAGATGAAGGCAAGTAGTATCCAATTTATTTTTGTTACATAGGGCTGAATTAGTGGCAATAAACCATACAAATTTAGATTCCAAAGTGGGCTAGAGTGTGCCGCTAGTAAGAAGGCTACAGGGAATGAAACTAATATCCACCAAATAGGAAGTAACGCAAAACCTACGACAATTTTGTGGGTCCCAAGTGTATGGTATTCTTTGATTGACATTTTTTTGGCAATTGGTCCAGAGATGCGGTAAGGTGGCCACGAACCGATTAATGCGCCCCATGTGATAAGCCCAGCCATAAAAATCCAAGAACCAATTATCTGGAATACAGCAGAAATTAGGTCAACAACTCCTGGCCTTTTATCCCGGTCGTACAATTCATGCTCTTTAAGCCCATATTTATCCATATTTTGAGCGTGGTTGCCGACTCTTGACTTTAGGTTGAGTGCTTGTTCTGGATTGTTTTCTGATAGCCATAACCAAGCGGCACGGGCGCGCCGAGCGCCCATGACTGCTTCTGCATAAGTTGCTCCGGTTTTTCGCCCAAGCATTCTATTTCTATGGACTGAAAGTAACCCTCTTGCACGCCAAAGAAGTTTACGATCCTCCCATGAATCAAGTCCTTGGCTACTACGTTGGAGTTCAGTACCTAGAGATTCAGTTACCGCATTTACCCATGCACGCTCGGCAGCGATATCAGCACCAAACTCTGCAATCTGATCTCCATTTGGAGTAGGTGCTCCTTCCTCGCCAGGCAGAGGTGGCATGCTCATCGGCTGATGTACGGATACTAATGCCCGTTCTCGGAATCTGCTCGCATCAGAATAGTGTAGTCCAACAGGCACTAAAGAGGGTGGTTCTTCTCCAGTTTCACGAGCTTTTAATAAAGCCTTCAACATAATCCTAGCAGGTCCAGTTTTGGTCTTTTGTGGGCTACTCATAAGATGTGAAATTCCTTCAGGATATATCGCGCACCAACCGCCGTCACAAAGCACATCAGATAGAGTATCAATAAGACTTGTATTGCCTCCGGTTGCACCTGTTTTTGAATCTGTAGAGGGCTTTGCATCTTGCTTTCTATAGACGGGCTTAGCGCCAACAGCCCTCATGAAATGACCAAGGAGTGGTATCTTGAATAGTGTGTGCTTTGCGACAAAAGTCATTTGCCCAGGGAGCAATGAAAGCATCAATAATGGGTCTATCAAAGAGGCTGGATGCCAAGCAGCAAAAAGGACTCCTCCTTGTTTAGGGATACACTCTTCGTGAACAATGCCATGTTCACGAAACCATGATGCGCTAATTTGACGGCAAAGCCAACGAATAACGCGGTAGAAAAATGGCGGTTGCTTCACATCATTACCTCCTGTTAGGTGGCCAACGTAGGGCTTTAGGCAATATGTGATTCCCCTGCACTTGCTATTTTTTGTGAAGGTAAGGTTCATCCCGAATAGCAGGTCTCGACCGGCTTAGGGATAGACATGGCAAACAAGAATATGGTATTTATTGTGGTTGGGGTGCTGCTTGCTGCTTTCAACATAGCAGTAGTTGGAACAGTAGCAACAGGTGCAGTTGAAGGTGCGGTGCAATCGACCTTCCAGACCCACACAAAAGATACTATTTGTGCGAATGATGATTGCTCAGAAGTAAATGAAGATTGGGCAACATCCACCAGTGAGCGTTCTTACTATGCGTGGAACCTCTCAAATTACGACGATGTTCTAGCAAATCCCATGACTGAGCAACAGTTTGAACAGGTTGGACCGGTGGTTTACGAAATAACTGCAGAGAGAACCTTAGTTGAACACGATGCTGAGGAGGGGACCATATCTTACACTGAAGTCAATAGTTTCACATGGGTAGGAGGTTCTCCCTCAACTTCAGAAGTAACAAACCTCAACATTTTATTTGAGCCTCAAAGAATCGGTGCGACTTCAACTTTCGTTGGTATTGTTGCTAGTATGACTCAAGCAGGGTTTGCTGCTGGAATGATTGAAAACGATATGGAGGTAGGGGTTCCAAGTCAAAGAACTGCAGATGATCTTGCTACTTTGTTTCCTTCCAATCAATCAAGTTGGTCCAATAATGCATACTACAATTCTGTGGACCCTGGTGATTCAAGCGTATCAATTCATCTTACTAGTAAATGGGGCCCTGCTCTTTTCGTTGGTATGGGTAATCCCGATTCTACAATCTCTATTCAACGTGCAGGATTATTTGGTTATCTTGCTATGGATGACCCTACTACTGTAAATGAGACTGAAACACTACAACGTGATTTAGATATTTACACAGTTGTAGCAAGCACATTTGCTAGTAATGGTGGAGGCGATGCAAACTGGGCCGATGATATGCAGGAGGTTGAAAACCGATTCTACGAAGTATCAGGTTCAAGGATATCAAACCACGATTCACTCAATGACCTCCTTTGGGGTATGGATGGAGGTACCCCTCGCGGTATTCTAGTTTCAGATTCAGGTGGTCTAATGTGGGGGCTTGGCTTCATTTTATCCACAGCCATTGAAAATCCATTTGCAGTTATGTTAGACTACAATATTGGTATTTCCGATGTGGCTAAGCTTGGTGAATATGGTGGGAACTGGTTGCTTGGAAATACCGATTTCCCAATGATTTTGAATGGTGGTTCAGGAACTCTGAACTCCACTGAATATCTCTATGCTCAGTTTGCAGGACCAGACCCACTGACTGGAGGATTTTCATCTGCAAGTCTCAACGTGGGAGGTATTTGGGGTGCGTTCCTGGGCAACACATACAGCGTTTCAGGCGAAGATGTAGTTCTAAGTTATTCAGAAGTTGAGAACATTCTATATGGAGAATTTGGAATCACAACAGATGCGGCTGTAGGATTCCTATATGGTGAGGTTACTGGTCATACTTTGCCAAGTGACCCTATCACTATGACCCCACAAACTGGCGGGGGTGAACTTGAATGGAATACTGCGTTAGTTTCACAATTATACGGAATAGATGAGAATAGCGCTGCAGCACTACGTTATTTCATGTATGAATTAATGTTCAATACTCAAATCCCAAATCTGCTTGGTAGCCTGTTTGGTGAAGAAGCAACTGGATACCCTGGTGCAACCAAGTGGGTTTCCCACACTGTTGACCAGTGGTTATTTGGATGGCGAGATCCTCTGATGGCTTCAATTGAGGGTAGTCAGACCAATTTGACTTATGGTTGGCAATCTCTTGAGACAAACAAGACTTTCTTTGGGTCCGTATCCGAACATGCTCCAAATGGTGTATCAACTGGTGACGGGACTCTGTACAAGGTGTGCACTGGGGAAAACCCTGATTGTGATACTGGAGAAACTCTTGAACAGGACGGCTCACCATACCTAGGTTGGCGTACACCTGAGATGGAAGAGGACACTTATGGTATGATTACCAATGAGTCACTTGCTGGAACTTCTGGTGGGTTCATCACCGGTGAAGGCGATTTGCTGAACCTAGGTGATTATGCGATATGCTCTCCATTACAGCAAGCAGATAGCGACCACCTTGGCCTTTTGACAGAAACATGGACTTGCCACATTGATGGTAATGAGAGATTGATTCAGGGTAAGTTGATTAATTCACATTCTGCACTGGATATCTTCCCTGGTGCCGTCCCGATTTATTTTGCTGCTGATGTTGAGTTGAAGGTTCAGCCGACTGCAAGGCTTATTGTTGCGGGTGCTTCTGAAAGTTACTTCTACATCGATATGAGGCCGATGAATGAGCAAGCAGAAAGTACTCCCGAAATGAGTGATATGCAAGCCGTGTTCAAGATTGAGTCAGGTGGAGGCGCTACAGCTGAAGACGTAGAGTTGATGCAGTCAGGGATTGTTGATAACCAGAAGCAACTAACCTATTGGACCAACTTTGATACCGATGGTGGTTCTTTCTTCATTGACCAAGTAACTGCTGCAATTTACCTCGGTGCATTGGGTTGGATACTTCTAGGGGTTATTGGAATAGCGCGTACAGGTGCAACTGAAAGCCGTGCTCTAGGGACTACAGAAGAGGAATAGGAAGAGGAAAAAGCCCTTGAGGTTGATGGCGATTTACTCAATCAAACTGGCGGGGATTTCTAGTCATCCTCCTGAGAAAAGTTTCCACATCTAGAAAACTTGAGATTAGTATTCAATTGTCTTCTGAAATCCATTTGATGAGGGTTGATTCAGCTCCGTGAAGGTGTTCACCTAGAGTACTTCTCGCGATTCCAATATTAGCAGCGAGTTCTCGCATGGAAAGTTTCTTTGGTTCATCGTAATAACCGAGCAAAACCGCTTGACGAATCACCTCTAATTGTCGCTTTCCTAACAATTCTAAAGCATCGTGTTTGGGATCATCGTGGGTTGTGACTGACACCTTGTCAGGAGGTAAGAAAATTTCTACTTGGGCTAAGAATTGACTAATTCCTGATGGTACGCCGCGCAGAGTGATTTCAACTCCTTCATCAGATATTGAGTAAGGTGGATACACCGCAATGTCATCAAAACTGATTGCTGAGACCACTAGCGGATGACGATTCATTACGACTATTGCTTCTGGGCCTTCACCGCGCTTAGGTAGAATTCCTTCAAAGGTGAGAAAAGATACATCATTAATTGATTCAAAGTCAGCACCATTTCGCATTTCACAGCGAGTTAGTTGGCGTACGCCTTCAGGTTGGACATCCAAATGTGCTACTACCTCAAAAGTTGAGCAGATTTTCAGCAATTCAGCGAACTCTGATTTCGCTATAGTCGCGGCTGACCAGCGAATCCTTACTTCCTGCACACCTACAGCGTGGGTGGTCTTGGATATGACTCTTCGTTTATATCGGAAAACTAGTGGTGGTCGGGTGAGAGTTAATGTGGGAGTATGCATAATGGTCTCTCATGGCAAAGGGTGCTGAAGAGGGTCGGACTAGATTTCGTGATTTTTCCAAAGTTAGGCAACAAGCAAAAATTGAAGCAACGGTAAGTGAACAGTCAACATATTACCCAGGAGTTTCTGTAGAATCTCCAATTTCAACAATTGCAGATGTTGACAGCGCAAAAATGGGGATGTTATTCTCAATAATTGGTGGGATGATTGCGCTTGCTTTCGCTATCGGTCGCTTCATGACTAGTGAACTTGATAGCGATATGGAATTCCTCTATCTCGCTATTGGAGCGGGTTTGATGGTATTATTTTCATATGGTTTTGTTGAGGTTCAATATCGCCGACATCAAAGCATCTCAATTGTTCATGATTACGTGCTCTCATTTGGTCATTTATTCGCTGTGCTTGGTGGCTTTTGGCTATCCCGTTGGGGGTTGTTTTTCTATTGTGGTTATTTCCCTGATACCGGTGTGTTATGCAATGGAGAATCAGGCACTGATGGGTGGATGCCAGGGGAGTGGGGTGCGCTCGTCCAAGCCTCCGTGTTCATCATGATTGGTTACGCTCAGTGGCGACAGAATGAACGGGTCAGGGCAACCATATTGCCGCGTTTGGTTACAACCCTTGCGCCACTAGTGGTTTTGTTCATAGGTGCTGAAATATGGGTTAATTGGGCTGGTGGAGTGATTTCACTGCCCTTGATTCTGAGCATGTTGGCGTTGACTGGCATGGGGATGTGGCTTGGCTCGGTCTCAAATAGAGCCCCTCTTTTCCTTTCTTCTGCTTTCCTTTCTTCCGTGATCCCCCTAATTTACGAGCTGAAAGTTGGTGGCGGGGCTGGCCTCACATTACTAGCAATAGTCGTGCTAATGCAAGGAATGTTTGCCTCAGCAAAGGGCTTGTCCCAAGCAATGATTCAGCGCGGTTCAATTGGCTTGGTTCTGATTGTCTTGATTGCAGAGTTTTGGGCAGTTGTTGGCGACTTGGATTTGGTATTGATTGAGCCCATTGACAATGTGCTAGCAAGTTTGCCGCTATTCCTTTGGTTATCCCTGCTAATCGGTTACTTTGCTGCAGTTCACATGCGACGAGTTCCATGGATGCCAATTGGATTAGCAGTCGGTCTGGCATTTTTGCCTTCTCCTGGTTCTGCGTTTGCATGGACTATTGCGATTATCATGTTTGTTTACATGGTAATCAAGCCACAAACAAGGCGCTGGGTTTCTGATTGGACTTTCTCAATGCTAGCAACATCATGGTTCTTGGTTGATTGGCTATCATCAAGCGGTGCTACATTTTCAAACTTAGAACTTGACCCAGCGTTCCTAATAGTGCCACCAGCGGCTTTACTTTTCATTGGAGAAATAGCAAGTAGAGAAGGGAAATTATCCAAGGCCCCACATCATTTGATGGTCGTTTTAACCTTATTATCTCACGAAATGCTGTTCGGGGTGGGGCCATATTTACCCCTAATATTTGTTGCATATCTTCTGCTACTCATCTTACGCGAGGCGAGTAATGTCGAGTCGGTAAATTTAGATGATAGTGAAGCGAGAAAAGAGGTTTCAGTATTGGTGTTAGTGACTGGTGTTTCAATCTTCATTCTAGAATGGCTGGGCCGTTTAGAAAGCGGGCTTGGAGCCCAAATCGGGATTTCAGAATTGGGTGTTGAAGCGCTGATATTCGCAGTCGTTCTGTATGCAATGGGGCGCTCGTTGCGTAAGATTGAGTTTGATGTCGGTAAACTCGGTGGCATACTTATCGATGCAGGTAGTAGTGTCTCAGTTTGGGATCCTCAAACAGGGCAATGGTCCTCTCAACCTAAGTCATCAATTAACCAGCGGCATGTGGGATGGGGTCCAGCAATGCGCGCAAGTATGATTCTTCCATTGTTAATATTCTCATTAGCGGCCGCTGAGTCAACTGCTACTTGGACAGTCATGCTTTTGTTGTTACCAATTATGGTGCTAATGCGTGAAGTATTGTTTGAGTTACCTCAGGACAATCGTACTAGGGCAGGTGGAGTGTGGTTACTTTTCTTCGTTGGACTTCCCTGGTCATTCCGTATCCACGAGTCTTTGATAGATGCTGGTGGAAGTGAAGTTGTTACTGCACAAATCATGTTTGATGTGATAATGTTAGCCGGTCCATTACTAGGCCAGTTTATGTTGACAAAACAAGGTGTAGTTAAGGAAGAAGGAAGAGCCGCAGATTTGCTTCTCATTGGCGTAATAATGGTTGCTTTACTAGATGTTTCAGGCGGTATCTTGCTGCTTAGCATGATGATGTTAGTAGTTACTCGTGCAATGCAACATCGTCGAACAATTGCCATTAATTTGTT
>Ga0302119_10001050_pt1 | contig 12451 bp, 9 predicted proteins | sample AG5_Tmax_MG_FD_203114 | JGI IMG/M metagenome (GOLD analysis project Ga0302119, IMG submission 203114) | Marine microbial communities from Western Arctic Ocean, Canada - AG5_Tmax | ecosystem: Environmental > Aquatic > Marine > Oceanic | place: Canada: Western Arctic Ocean | collected 2017-10-01 | reverse complement strand
CTACCGACATCGGCAATGCCCGCGATATTCATCCCCGCAACAAACAGGACGTTGGCAAGCGGCTCGCTTTCTGGGCCCTCGCGAAGAACTACGGCAAGAAGATCACCTATTCAGGTCCGCTCTACAGGGGTATGAAAAAGGAAGGGAGCAAGATTCGGATCTCCTTCGATCACGTCGGATCCGGATTGATGACCGGCAAGAAAGAAGGTCTCGCCCCCACCGAGGAAGTGAAAGGTGCCGAGCTTGCCCGTTTCGCGATTCAGGACGGCTCAGACAAATGGCATTGGGCCAAGGCCAAGATTGATGGAGAGACTGTTGTGGTTTGGCACGACGAGGTGAAGGATCCCAAGCACGTGCGCTTCGGCTACGAGTCCAATCCGGTCGGGGCCAACCTGTACAACAAGGAGGGCATGCCCGCTTCTCCCTTTACGACCGACTAGGCGAACTGATTCGCTAGCGCTCTGCCAGGCCGCGGGGAACCGCGGCCTTTTTGTAAAAAACTTCGTCATCGCGGGCTGGGCGGGCAACCATCAAGCGGCCTCAGATTCTCTGCAACCATGTTGGATTTTGCCGACCTTCCCTACGAATTCGTTCCGCCGAAGCCAAACGGGCTGATCATTGCGCTTGCGCAGGTGATTAATCGGCGAATCGCGCTCCCCGGGAGGAATCACCTTGTGACCGACCTTGAATTGCGTGGGGTGGAAGCGTTCGCGGAGGCCAAAGGCGAGCAGGGTGCGAGGATTGTGTTGCTGCCGAATCATTCGACTCACAGCGATCCAGAGATCATGACCGAGGTTTGTCGTCGCTTGGAAGTTGTTCCGTCTTTCATGGCGGCCTATGATGTCTTTGCCCGGAGCAGACTCAGAGCTTGGGTCATGCAGCGCTTCGGGGCCTTTAGTGTCGACCGGGAGGGGAGCGATCGGAAGTCCATGAAGTGCGCGTCCGACATCATCGCCGCAGGCAGGTATCCGCTTGTGCTCTTCCCCGAGGGCAATGTCTATCTTTGCAATGACCGGGTGACCCCCTTCGCCGAAGGCGCGGCTTACATTGCGCTGCGAGCCCAGAAGGAGATCGGGGCGGCGGCTCCAGTCTATGCAGTGCCGGTCTCGATCAAGTTCACTTTCGTGGAGGATGTGCGGGAGAGGGTCCTCTCCGAATTGAACGAGGTGGCAGAGCTCTTTGCCACGGCGCTCGATCGCCAGGCTTCGGTGACTGACGAAATCAAGCGCATCAGTCTCACGGCGTTGGCACGCTTTCTCAGGCAACGAGGCTACCTTCCGTCTGAGAACGATCAGCTGGCAGATCGTCAGATTGAAGATGCGGTGAGTCAGATTCTGGGGTCCTTGGAATCAAAGATGGAGCTCAAAATGCGGGAGTCCGACGACCTCCCCACCCGGGTGCGCAAGATTCGCGCGGCCATTCATGGAGTGCGAACCGACCCGGGACGGGAGGTGGACCATCGAGCGGCGAGTCGCTGGGCGGATGAAGCGATGCTGGCCTTGAGAATCCTCGGGTATCACGGGGGCTACACCATCGATGATCCCACCCTTGATCGGGTGGCGGAAACGGTCGCTCGCTTGCGGGAGGATGTGACTTCCAAGTTGTTGCCTCCGGACGGCAAGCGGCGTTGCGTGGTGCAACTCGGAACCCCGATTGATCTTCGGGATCGCCTCGAGGCCTTTCAAGGGAAAGCGCGCCAGGCAATCGGGGGCCTGACCGAGAAATGCGAGAATGCAGTGCAGTCCGGAATCGATGCAATCAACGCCTCGAATGAGGAAGTGGGGGGAACTCCCTTTCAAGGCACCCATGCATGATCTTGGAGCGTAGTTTGAGGAGGTCATCCCTGATGCGAGGCAGGGCATCCTCGCTTCAAGTTGAGGACGTCATTCAAGAGTTGTGGAGCGGCTCCGGGAAGATTCTGCGAGTTTGAGTTGAGGGGGCAGAGCGGAGTGGCGACAGGTGGAGATCTGCCTGGCGTGGTTACCGGATTTAGCGGCCGCTGCGTGTCTCTTCGCAGAGCTGGGCGCGGTGGTGAGTGATGTTCCGGGGTGGCCGTTGACACTCAACCGTGAAGGAAGCACATTCATGAACCAAGACGAGATCGTCTTTGCTTCGAGCTTCGCGCTGGCGGCGGAGATTTATGGGCTGATCGGGCAGGCAGGCTGAAGCGCGAGGGTCTGGGGCGAGGAAGAAGTCATGGCTCTCGCGGATATTATTCAGACCATGCACGGCCAAGACGTTATTTCCTTCCGCCAGCAGTCCAAGATGGGTGCTGAGATCGAACTCATGAAGCTTTAGGGCGACATAGTCCGCCGCAAGCACACCCACGATGAGGTCTTCCTTTGGCTGGCCGGATTCACTTTGCTCCGAAGCTCCAGAGGGCCTTGTGGGTGCGAAGAAAAACTTGGCCGTTGGAGATCGCAAGGGAGGAATTTGTTTCTTCGTCCACGTCGCTTTGAGCGATGACCTTGAGTCCTTCGGGGGAGGCCTTGAAGACCACGGTGTCGCCAGCCTGGCTCAAGCTGTAAATGTTGTCTCCGACCAGGACCAGGGAGCCCCACGATTTCCCGGCTCCCGGGAGGCGCCCTTTCCACAGTGTTTTCCCGGTCTTGATGCTGTCGCAAAATGCGACCCCGCCGGAATTGTGGTAGTAGTGGTGATCCTCGAGGACCACGCCGCTACCGATCCCGCCATTGTGGCGAATTTCCTGCCAGATTCGGCGGGACTGGGTGACGTCTCCCGTGCCTCCTACCCTGATGCCGATCGAATTTCCCTGGTAGCCGCCCATCGCGACTACAATTCCGTCGGAGAAAACCGGAGAGGTGTAAACGAGTGGATTGAGACCGTGGCAGGTCCAGATTACCTTGCCGGTGATCGGATCGAAGCTCTTCAGTTCCATCGGGAAACTCATGACCAGTTCTTCGCGTTCACCAACCGGAACGATGATGGGCGTGCTGAACGAGCCAATGATTCCTTCGCCATCCTGATTGCGAAATCCATCGGTTCGTTTGCCAGGTTTCCAGCTAGTCTCCTTCCACTCCCAGCGGGTCTTGCCCGTCTTGCGATCCAGGGCGTAGAGCACCGCATTCTTTGCAGGCCCGTGATAGTGAATGATGAGATCGCGGTAGAGGAGGGGGGAGGTCGAGTTTCCCCACACATGATCAATGGCACCAAGATCCCGATGCCAGAGCTGCTTGCCGTCGATTGAATAAGCAACAATTCCGGCGGACCCGTAGGAAGCCACCACGATCTTGCCGTCGGTGGCCGGCGAAGCAGAACAAAATGGATTGGAGCGATGGGTGCGCTCCTTTTTTTCGTATGTGAGTCCCTCCTTCCACATGAGCGAACCGTCTTCCCGGCTGAAACACATCAGTCCCCGCCAGTTCGATGCGCTTACCGCCTGGGTGACGAAAACTCGATTTCCATGGACGACGGGAGTGGAGTTTCCTCTCTCGGGAAGATCGACGCGCCAGCGCAGATTCTTCTTTGGTCCCCATTCGAGAGGTGATTTTGTCTCAGTGGATTTGCCGGAGCCGAGAAGGTCGCCGCGCCAAGCGGGCCAATCTCCGGCGTGGGCGAGAGATCCGGTGATGCAGCAGAGGCAGACGGCGGTGAGAAATGGAGATGATCGCATGAGGCTGATGGGTTGGCGCCCACAATGGTAGAGGTTGCGCTTCGAGGCGAGGGAAACCGTCTCATGAGGGAGGGGTGAATCGCTTACTCTTGGCGAGTCGCTTCGGTTGCAAGTTCTTTGAGCAGTGGGGACAGTTCGGACATGTGCCTGATCGTGAACATGGAGGGGTCCTCGTGGGCGGGGTCTTTGTGAGGCTGGTAGTAGATTGTGTGCATGCCTGCCGCGAGGGCAGCCTCAAGGCCCACCTTGCTGTCTTCAACCACCGCGCACCGGTGGGCAGGGTATCCCATCTCCCCCGCGGCGTGGAGGAAGAGCCCGGGGTCAGGTTTCCAGGAATTCACCTCGTAAGCGCTGAAGAGATTATTGCGAAAGTAGGGCGAGAGGCCGCTGGCATGCAGGCCGTGACGCATCTTCTGAAGGGGGCCGTTCGAGGCCAGGCCATAGCTCGAAGTGAGGCCTGCGAGCATCTCCTCCACGCCAGGCATGGGCCTGAGATGGGCGTCGAAGAGTTCGTTGACGCGAGCGCGATAGATGGGTTCAAAATTCGCAGGCAACTTGATCCCGGTCCGCTCTTCGATGTCAGCCAAGATGGGCGCGAGCTGAGCTCCACGATACCGCTGAAGCATTTCATCGAGAGTGTCGGTCAGTTCGGGGATCAGATCGAGATAGCCCTGCTGACAGAGGCCCTCGCTGTCGACCAGGGTGCCGTCCAAATCAAAGATCACACACAAGTCCGTTGCCATCTGCTGGATTCTATCTTCCCGGCGCACTCTTCACCAGCCTGACCACCTGAGGGCAGGCCGGAATTTCGGTTGCAAGGTCTCTGCAGTCAGTGATTGCGACTTGCGCGAATGTGGACGACTGGCAGACGAGGGGCTCGCTCAGGCTTGGAGGTCCTGAGGCTTAGCGGAAGGGGATGTTTTCTGGAAGGGACGGCGGTACCAGGCTCCGAAATTTTTGAGAGCCCGGTTCACGTCATCCCCGACCATCAGGACGCAGGGGATGAGGAAGAGGGTGATGCCGGTGGCGAAGATGACTCCGAAGGCGAGGGAGACCGCCATTGGGATGAGAAACTGCGCTTGCAGGGAGTTATCGAACATAAGGGGGACCAGTCCGACGAAGGTCGTGGCAGAGGTAAGGAAGATGGGACGGAAGCGGCGACATCCTGACTGATGGACCGCGACTCGAAGATCAATGCCGCGTCGTACCCGTTGATTGATGTCGTCAACCATCACGAGGGAATCGTTCACGACCACCCCTGCCATTGCGAGGATGCCGAAGAGAGAGAGGTCGGAAGGCGTGACGTCCATGATGATATGTCCAAGCATGGCGCCGATCACTCCGAAGGGGACGACCACGAGGATGTAGATTGGTTGCATCACTGACTGGAAGGGAATGGCCAGCAATGCGAAGAGGGCAAACATCACGGCGATCCCGCCAATGATGAGGCGCTTCTTGGTTTCGGCCGCTTCCGCCACTGCGCCCGTGAAGACGAACGAGAGGTCGTCGTGATCACGAACCAATTCGAGAATGGCTGGTTTCACTTCCTTTGCGATGCGGAGCAGGTCGACATTCTTGTCCTTGGGTGCTGCTCCGATGCGGGTTACTTCCGCCTTGTCATTGCGCTCAATAAAGGTGGGCGATTTTACAAATGCGAGGTTCGCTACAGTGAAGAGAGGAACTTCCGCCCCCGCCGGAGTGCGAATCTTCATTTGTTGCAGAGTGTGGAAGGATTCCCGTTGCTTCTTGGGCAGGCGGACCATGACACGATATTCGTCGTGTCCTCGGAGGATGCGTTGGGCTTCCTCGCCGTAGAAGGCCCGGCGCACCTGGTAGGCGAGAGTTTGCTGCGTAACTCCCAGTTCGGCCGCGCGAGGCTTGAGGCTCAGTTCGACTTCATTCTGCGGTCGGCGTTGGTGAGCCCAGGCCTCGGCGATGCCGTCGTAGGAACGGAGGAGGTCAGAAATCTGTTTTGCGACGGCCTCCTTGGTCTCCGAGGCAGAGCCGCGTAACTCGAGTTCGAGGGGGTCGGTCTCCTTATCTCCGTCGTCGCCGCGGGTCTTCTGAGTTCGGATTTTGAGCGTGGCGTTGTCCGGGATTTCTCCAATCAACTCGCGCCAGCGTTTCATGATGGTGTCGTTGTCCGGTCCCGGGGCGCCACGCAATCCGGGGGGCATGAGACCGAGGAAGAGGACGGCGTCCGATTTTTGGTAGGGCCGCCCGGGATAGGTTGTGCCGATCAGTCGCCAGTTGTTGCCCACGATGGGGTCGCCTGACTTCTCGTCGATGAACTCCTTTTGCATCGCTTCGGCCGCATCCGTGATGCGATCCATGTATTGGCGAGTGGTCTCGATGGAGACGTGATCGGGAAGATCGAGGCTGGCAACGAGTTCAGGACGCTCCACGGAAGGGATGGAGACGTAGCCAAGGCGCCCGCCCGCGAAGTAGCCGAGCATGAGGAGACCCATCGCAACGAAGAACGTGATGGCGGTGACACGGTGGGAAACGACGATCCTGAGGCTCGGGGCATAGATCTTGTCGACGAAGGACTGGAGACCGGCGGCCGCAAATCGCTGGACACGACGAATTGGGCTCCTGGTTGGTTCGCCGGTCTTGAGATGCTTCAGGTGGGCGGGGAGGATAAGCTTGGACTCGACCAGCGAGAAGATCAGGACTGGGGCGACCACGAAAGGGATTTGGCGCGCGAAGTCGCCCGTCATGCCATCAAAGAAGAGAAGTGGCAGGAAGGTCACGATGGTGGTGAGGATGCCGAAGGTGACCGGAACAGTGACCGCCTTGGTTCCTTCAATGGCAGCCTCGAGAGGGTTCACGCCCTTCTGCAGCCGAGAGTAGACGCTCTCACCGGTCACAATTGCATCATCGACCACCACGCCAACGACAATAATGAAGCCGAAGAGGCTCATCATATTGGCAGAGATACCGAACATGTGCATCACCACAATGCCGCCGGCAAAGCTGACTGGAATTCCGAGGACAACCCAGAAGGCCAACTGAGGCCGCAGGAAGAGGCCCAGGACAAGCATGACGAGGACGGCGCCGAGGAGAAGCGAGCTGCCCATCGTTTCCAATCGCGATTGCAGTCCGACCGCGCGGTCAGCATGGGTGCCAAGCACGATTCCCTCGGGAAAGCGGTCCTTGGAATTTGCGACATACTCGCGAACCTTGCGAGCGACATCGAGAGCGTTTTCGTTGCCCGTGCGTGAGACATCGATCCGGACTGCAGTGCGACGATTGAATTCGGACGCCACCTTGTCCTCTTCGAAGGTGTCACTGATGGTTGCAACTTCGCTGAGAGTCAGCTCCGCGCCATTCGATGAGCGAAGGGGGATCTTGGAATAGTCATCGACGGTGTAGGCTTGTCCCCGGGTCCGGACAACCAGGTGGCCGCTTGAGCTTCGAATGGAGCCCGCGGGCAGGTCGATGGAGAATTGACGGATGGCGTTGGCGACGTCGTTGAAGCTCAGGTTGTAGGCTTCGAGCTTGTTGGAGTTGAGCTCGATTGAGATCTGCTTGTCGCCGTCAAGGAAGGCGTTGACGCGGCTGATGCCATTGATGTTGAGCAAGTCGTCACGAACGCGCTTGGCTGCCATCTGCAACTCCTCCTCCGGAAGTTCGCCGGTGACCACAACCCAGATCACCGACTTGCGATCGGAGCGACTTGGGACGGTGACTCTGAAGGGTTCGTTCTGTGCTGGGATGCTTCGGATGGTGCGCAGGAGGGACTCGATGTCCTCCTTGAGTTCGCGCAGGTCCTTGCCTTTCCGGGCTTCGACATAAATTCGCGCTGAGCCGGGGTGGGCATCGGTGTTGAGTTGTTTGACGCCATCGAGGGACTCGAGGGCGTTTTCAACCGGAATCAGAATCTCCTTCTGGACGTCACGAGGAGTGGCGCCAGGATAAGACTTCGAGATGAAGACCATCCCGTAGGATTTGTCGGGTTCCATCTCGAGGGTGATCTGGAAGAATGCGACGTAGACTCCAGAGAGGAGAATGCCAACCATCAGGAGATTGGCGGCAATACTGTTCCTGGCAAACCAGCCGATCATTTTTTCACAGCTTCTTTCCCTTTTTCGGGGGGAAGCTCTGCGCTTTCGGATTCGTCCAGAAGGGTGTCCTCAATGATCAAGACCATCCCGCCATCGGGTGCATAGACCAGGCGTGTCATTACGAGCAGAGCGCCATCTTCGATCCCCGGGTCCTGGAAGATGATGTTTTCGTTGTCGGAATGGAGCAGCTTGATGCGGGCGGTCTTCAATCGAAGTGATTCGGGATCGACGAGTCGAATGCGACTAAGGCTCGATACGGCATCACGGGGAATGACGAAGACGTCCTTCAGGATGCGCCCGGGGATGTCCGCGGAGACGGGTTGTCCCACGCGGAGAGGAGACTTCTCCGATTCCAATCCGTAAGGGTCTTGAATGCGGGCGATGGCAAAGAGTTCAAGGGTGCTGGCATCGAGTGCTCCTTCCGTGCGCAGAATCCGGGCTTCCCATTCAAGTTCGGGATTCTCTGCCAGCCCGTCCTGGAGGGTGATGGGGAGTGCGGGATCGGTGGTGTCCTCCGGGAGAGTCAGGTCTGAGAGCTGGCGGGTGGAGACCGGAAGACGCACCTCACTGTAGTCGGTAGCGAATATCGTTCCAAGCGGCGTTGATCCGCCGATGGTTTGTCCCACTCCGATGATTCGGGTCAGGACGCGTCCGTCAAAGGGAGCTGCGATTCTGGAGCGTTCTTGATCGCGCAGCGCACTCGCTTGTCGCGCCTGGGCAAGGGCAAGATTCTGCCGGGCAGCATTCAGTTGCGGTTCCCGTCGCACAAGCTCGCTCGGCTCATCGGTGTAGCCGAGGTCCTTCCAATCGAGACGTGCTTGTTCAGCGCGGGCTTCTTCCTGGTCGAGGGCCAGCTTGGCCTGGGCTGCCTGGGCGTCAGCGGAGACCACGTTGACTTGAAAGTCGATAGGGTCGAGCTCCAGCAAAATGTCGCCCTCTTTGAAGAATGCGCCTTCTTCGAACTGGGGATGAATGGTTTGGATGCGGCCTGAGACTTGAGAGGTCAGATTGACCTGGCTATGAGCGCGGACGAGGCCTTGGGAAGAGACCAGGATTTGATAATCCTCGCGGTTGAGTTCCTTGACCCGCGCTTCGATCGCCTTGGGTGCAGGTCGGGGGGGGGAGGGTTCAGGCTTTTTTACAGAGAGTTTTCCGTAGCCCACGATCCCGATCGCGATGAGAATGACCGGCAGGAGAACGCGGGCAAGAACGCCCACGAGCTTCGGGCGGCCATCCGCCCTGGGAGTCGGGGAGGGATTGTCGTGGTCGGCTGGTCTCATCGAATTCTTGTGGTCGATACAATATCGATTGAGTGGGGCCAATCAAAAGGCCTCTCCGCTCTGCAGGCAACGGCCTTGCACTCTTTCGTGCGACCCGTGGGGTAGGCAAGTAGAGAAATGCGGATTTGGAGGGGTGGAGTGGTGTGGAGCAGCAGGCCAGAGGAGGGAGAATGGGGTATTCTTCTTAGAATGCGTGAAGATGCCCTTGAGCCCGCACGATTGGAATCAGCGAGCATCGGCGCATGCGAGATGGAGACGGGGAGCTTATCGCGAGGCTACGAATCTGTCTGGATTCAGTCGGCGGGGGGCCGAGTTGCCTGGTGAGCCAAGCGATGACAGGACTCATGAAAAGATCCTTACTCACCCAGCTTGGGTGGGCCTTGGTCCTCCTGGGAAGTGCCTCCGCGGACGGGGCCAAGGGCGCCGCGGAGGTTACCCGGGCAGCCGGCTTGAATGTTGAGGTCCTGCAAGCGCTGGACCTTGCGCTGCAAAAGAAAGTGGATAAAAAGAACGTCCCAAGAGTGATCGCGATGATCGGGCGGGAGGGCAAGATTGGTTATTACGATCCCTCTCGACCAGGAGGCGACCAGGATCGCTTTCTTCAGTAATCATTGGAACACGATCGAGTATCGCGGGAGGAAGATTCCGACTTACCCCTCAAGTCCCTACACGCGGGTGGTTCTGAAGAAATAGGAGGACCGCAGGATTACTCTGATGCTGCGTGGGCGTTCAAGGCCCTCGCCATCGCCCTGGTCATGACGGTCTGGGTATTCCGAGATACCCAGCAGTAGTTGTCCGCATATCCATCGGTCCAACATTGATCGGTTGGGATGTATCCGGGCGCACCGTCACCGAATCCCGAGACCATGACGAAGCTTTTGGGCCGTAGCTTCTGGGCGATCAATTGGTAGCCGACGAAGGTCTCGGCGGGCATGATCATGAACTGGATTTGTCCGCTGGCAAAATCGAGGCAGGGGACGTCGATCGGATGCCCTGCCGCGACCCGTTGGCGCCAACTCAGTCCGAGGGCTGCGCGGATGCGGTTCCACTTCGCTTCCTTCTCGTCGGTGAGAATGGAATTCATTTTCTCCATCTTGAAGTTGCCCTCATCACGGGCGGGCAGGTGCAGGGAGGCGCTGCGGAAATCTACGGAGCCGATTGGCTGCCGCTTGGTGCTTTGCCACGCTGCCACCATGCCTTGATGGAGGCGGTCGGCGAGGGTTGTGCGATTCTTCGGATTGCCGTCGTTGTACTTTCCCGCGGTTGTATCCCCGGAGCAACCGGTGAAGTAGAGCTGAAAGACATCCGGTTGCTCCCTCTGACGACGGGCGCGGGCGAGGCCGGGAAAGTCTGCGGAAACCGCACCGCGGCCGTAGTGGCTCATGGGATGCACTGCATACGAACTCCACGCGACCACGGGTGTGGCGCCATCCCAGAGACTCAGCGTTTTGATCCAAGGGTCGATCTCGCCCTCTGGGGCATCGTGAAGATTTCCGGATGCGCTGCCGCGGTGCCAGCTGATGGTGCCGTCGGGCGTCACCACTCGGCGATTTGATGCGATCTTCTCGACCTTGGCCTGCCCGCTTCCGATGTGAGTGACCCGCCGTGCGGCATCCAACGATTCTGTGAGAGCGAGGGCAGTGCGTTGGACGGCTCTCTCATGAAAGAGCGGATCGCAATTGGCACCCTTCATCCCATGGGCATCGAGGAGCTTTTGAGCGGTCAAGTCGCAGATGGGCGCGTCGTGCTGGTGAACGGTGGCGAGCATCACCCTGCTACGCGTTGTGCTGGCGGCGGTAGCGAGGACATCGCGCCAACGGTCATAGGAGTCGTTGTTGCACTGACACCAATCCAGGGCCGCGACGACGATCGGTTTTGATTTGGGGTTGCCTGCATCGCGCAGGACGAATCCTCGCGCGAACAACGGATCGACGATTTCTTTCGCATCAGCAATTCCACCACCCATGCAGGCATGCCCGACAGGGATGGTAATGTCGGCTTCGAAGGTTGCCACCCGCCAGTCCTGAGCGGCCCCGGAAAGAACCGCGAGGGAGGCGCAGAAGAGAGTGAGGAGCGAGGGTGGGAGACGGGTCATGGTGGTGTGGGATCCTGGTCCCGGTTGGCCGGGAATGGCAGATTGTAGGACAGTTGACTGATTTTGCCCAGAATGGAGCTCTCCTGCTGGGGAAAGCCATCCATTGGGGCGATTGACGAGGCCCAAGGGGAAGCTCTAGTTTTGTGAGGTCTTGAGGAAGGATCATCACTACCTGGGAGCGATTTGTGGGTTGGTGGCTTGCAGTTTGGCTTCGGCGGAGCCCGAGTTCTGGAGTTTGGGACCCCTGGCTTCTGGCAAGGTGCCAGTGGTGAAGATGGAGGATTGGGTGAAGACCTCAGGGGATTGTTTCATTCTCGCCAAGCTTGATGCTCACAATCTCAGTCCGCAAGCGGAGGCTGATCGCTACACGCTGATTCGGCGGGCGACGGTTGGATTGACCGGGTTGCCTCCAACGGTTGAAGAGATCGAGCAATTTGTCTCCAACAAAAGTCCCACCGCCTACGAGGAACTTGTCACGCGCTTGCTTGCCAGTCCGCGTTATGGCGAACGCTGGGGACGGCACTGGTTGGATGTGGTTCGATTTGGGGAGAGTGATGGGGTGCTCACGGTGAACGAAGACAGGGTACGCAAGGATGCGTGGCGCTTCAGGGATGCCGTGATCCATGCTCTCAACAACGATTTGCCCTTTGATCGTTTCGTCCGCTACCAAATCAGCGGACCGGATGGAGCTGAGGCAAAGGGTGGTGACTATGATGCGTTGCGGCAGTTCATCCATCTCGGAACGCGGCTGCAGAATAATTCAGATCCGAACGACAAGCAGTTTCATCGTCTCGATGACATGGTCTCCACGACGGGGACCGCTTTCCTCGGGCTCACCTTTGGATGTGCGCGTTGCCATGATCATCCGGTTGATCCAATGTCGACGGAGGAATACTATCAGTTCACCGCCTTCTTTTTTGATCAGTTCAAGGAAGCGCCGAAGGCTTCGGCCAAGAAGATTGCCCTCGCGATCACGGAGCCCCGGGTCTTGATCAAGGGAAGCTGGTCAACTCCTGGCAAGGCGGTGGATCCGGGGTTTCTCAAGGTCTTGATGAAGAAGGGGGACAAGCACTGGCGAGTGGAGTCGCGCAGTGAATTGGAGGCGCTCGGTTACTGGCTGACCGATGAGAACGATGGCGCGGGGAAGTTGCTTGCTCGCGTGATCGTCAATCGTCTCTGGCATCATCATTTCGGCCGGGGCCTCGTGAAGACGTCGAACGACTTCGGCAAGCTGGGATCGCCTCCCAGCCATCCCAGGTTGTTGGACCATCTGGCGAGGCAGTTCATTGCTGGAGGATGGAAGCTGAAGCCGATTCATCGGCTGATCATGTCGAGTGCGGTCTATCGCCAATGCGGGACGACGGATACGGCGCCT
>Ga0302119_10001049_pt1 | contig 12456 bp, 9 predicted proteins | sample AG5_Tmax_MG_FD_203114 | JGI IMG/M metagenome (GOLD analysis project Ga0302119, IMG submission 203114) | Marine microbial communities from Western Arctic Ocean, Canada - AG5_Tmax | ecosystem: Environmental > Aquatic > Marine > Oceanic | place: Canada: Western Arctic Ocean | collected 2017-10-01 | reverse complement strand
TTCTCAAACAGGTACTCAAAATCCCAGTGATGCAACAATAGATTTGGCGCCTGATGATGACAGCCTTGAACTTCCGGCACAGTTGAAGTTAAAATCCACAGTAGAGAACCCAGATAGTTTGGCTTGGGTCGAAAATACTGTACAAGTAACTTGGACTTTGAAAAATGGTAGTGGAGTTGAGATGGCAACTGAATCCGAACAGGTCGGCGACGAGCAATCTGCAACTTGGGAGAATCAGCAAAATACACCGGAGACGGCGGTATGGACTTTGGAAATAAACATCGACGCTGGCGGAGATAGTGAAGAGGTCAATGTCACAAGTGAATTGTGGACTGTCTATGAAGAAGATGAGTCAGAACCAAATCCTGAACCACCTATTCCTGAATAAGTGAAAGTGAAGTGAAAGTAAAAAAAAGCAGCACTGCTTTACATTCAGTTCTAATTTACACTTCCAATTTTATTTTCTACCCTCCTAACCTCATTCATATAGGGCCGATGAAAAAGCCATTACAACAACAGGTGAAGAATACATGGCGACAAAGACGAAGACGAAGAGTTCAAGCAACGCCGCTGACAAGGCGGTAGAAGAAGAGATTGAGATTACCCCCGAGGTGAAGCGGTTGACAGAAGAAGAAGTGGGTGAATTAACCATAGAAGATTTGCCTGGCGTAGGTCCGGCTACTGCAGAAAAACTGCGTGATGCTGGCTATGAAGAACTTCTAGCCATCGCCGTAATGACTCCGGCAGACTTAGCAGAATCAGCCGAATTAGGCGAAGCAGTAGCCTCAAAAATAATCATGGCCTCTAAGAAGATGGCTAATATTGGAGGATTCGTTAGTGGGGAGGCCCTCTTAGAAAGGCGCCGTGAAGTACTGAAACTTTCAAGCAAAGTCCAATCCATAGACGACCTACTCGGTGGTGGCTTTGAAACTCAGGCACTAGTGGAAGTCTACGGTGAGTTCGGTTCAGGTAAAACCCAAATCGGGCACCAACTAGCGGTAAACTGCACTCTGCCACTCGCCGAAGGTGGCTTAGATGGCGAGGTATTCTACATAGATACTGAAGACACATTCCGCCCAGAGCGCATAACCCAAATGGCTAGAGGACATGGCTTAGATCCTGAAGCCGTATTGAAGAAAATTCATGTAGCCCGTGCATACAACTCTGCACACCAAATGCTACTAGTTGACGAAGTCAAGAGGGCATCCAAAGGCCTCAACGTAAAAATGGTAATTGTCGATTCCCTTACTAGCCACTTTAGAGCTGAATACATCGGTCGTGGAATGTTGGCAAACAGGCAACAAAAGTTGAATAAACACCTTAAGGAACTAAAGCAACTTGCCGATATTAACAATGCCCTCATACTGGTAACCAACCAGGTACACAGCAGACCTGATGCAATGTGGGGAGACCCCACAAAACCCATCGGTGGCCACGTCCTTGCGCACGCAAGCACATTCCGCCTATACTTACGAAAAGCCAAAGGTGGCCGTAGGATTGCACGCTTAGTGGACTCTCCAAACTTACCTGATGGAGAATGTATCTACCAGGTCTGCGAAGATGGACTAAGAGACTAATCACAAACCTTTGTCTACTCAAGTATTGTACTGTTGACAGGCTCCACACCAATGGAAATCATGTCCTTGATGCGCTATGACTTGAGTAGTCCCACCACAGCGGGTGCAGACGGGTTGGGCAATGGGACTCAACTCTGAATATGTGGAGTCATTGAGGAGATTAATTTCCTCAGAACCACGACGCCTCAATAGCAGGATGGAGGCTCCGATGAGGAGTACCAGCCCGGCTGCCCCGCCCCACACCAACAATGAATTATCGGATATCCCAGACTTGACTTCGATTTGGCTACTTGAATTGCTTTCATTTTTAGAATTATTATTCTCGGGAATAGGCGTATCGTCGGTTTCATTATTAATTTCCACCGGTAATTCTTCACCACTATAATTACTCCATTGTTCAATGGTAGTTGAGTACTGTAAGTTGGTTGATCTAACTACAATAATCAGCCTAGTTGGACCGCTTCGCTCGATGTATCTTAATTCTTCAACATATCCAGCCGGCGCGGGATTGAAAGAGAGGCTCGCATTTCCAATGCATAATTCATCACAATCGATAGATTCATTCAATTCAATGATGAAAACTTCAATCATCTCGGTATGTTCTCCTCTTGAATGCCAAGATATTTTCACTCTCCACTGAGTCGAGTTCGAAGTAACGAAGATGTCTAGGTTTTCAGGCAACGAAGGCCCTGGGTCTCCTTGGCAATTACTTGCATCTTCTGGATAATTATCGATTTCGCTGGCAACTGTGCTATTAGGTGGACAGCCATCTCCATCTAAATCCGACCAAGCGAGTGGGTTTTGTGGAAACGCATCTCCCATTTCAAACCTCAACCCATCATCTCCTATTGTAAATGAATAATTATCACCATAACTATCTCCATCTTGGTCACTACATTGATGAGAATTATTTGGAAATGCATCACCAATATCTACTCGCCACAATCCATTCAAAGACCATGAATGATTATCCCCGCAACCATCTCCATCAATATCGCTCCATTGACTAGAATCATCAACAAATGCATCGCCACTTTGGTTAACCCGTAATTCATCAATAATATCGAAAAAGTAATTATCACCATAACTATCTGAATCGCTATCATTCCACTGACTGGGGTCTTCATCAAATGCATCAGCAATTCCGACAGGATGCGGAGGCCAATCTTGGTCTGCATCGGACCAGCCGTCTGAATCAGAATCCAAGCAACCCAATCTATCATGAAAACTTCTGCCTGAAACAAGAGGGCATAAATCTCCATCACTTCCATTTTCATTATCGCCATAGCCGTCGCCATCACTATCAGCCCATTGAGATGGATCTTCAGGCCATAAGTCTACTAAATCGGGATGTCCATCCTCGTCAGTATCTTGCATCCAGACGGTCCATTCACCTGTACTATTTGCTGCAATATATCGTTTATTTGGGGCAGTTCCTGTTATTGCTACACCGCGTGGAATTCCTTCTGTTGACCACGAGTCAATCAGGCTGCCATTGTTCGCATCATAAATCAAAATTTCTCCTTCACTTGAATCGGAAGCCATTCCTGAACCAATAATTACCTCTGGTTCCTCTAGAGAAAAGCCAGCAGAAAATCCTTCAAAGGAAATCGACCTACTCCAAACTTCAGAACTTCCATCGATGTCGAATAGTACTACCCTCTTATCCCAACCTACGCTCAGGAGTAAGTTACTCCTTGGAGACCATTCTACTACGCCCGTATAATTTCCATGACTATGCGGACTTTCTAATTCTAGCCAATCAGAGGGGGCTGCCTCAGAAGTTTGCCAAATTCTTATTTTCCCCGTTTGCTCAGCAGTAGCGAGTAATGTTCCATCTCTGTTAAATTCCATCACCCAACAAGTATCATGACAATCCCATGTATTTGCAACCTCCCATACTTGAGGAGCAATTCTAGTCAAAACTCGTACCTTTCCGCCAGTCAAAGAATCGCTGCCATCTACTACGCTGGTGATGACAAGTGTGTCTTTGTCTTTGACTGCCAATCTGCCAAATATTTCGAATGCACCCAAAGTTTGGGTATCGAAAGTTTCCTCTGAATCTACAATTGAACACCATTGAATTAAGCCATCTGTATAGCCGATAACTGCTTTTTCCAAGCCATCATCCACCAACCATTTGACACTTTTCACATATGGAACATCTTGGATAGAATCTCCCCAGTTGGGATGTACACAGGACTGTATTTCTTTTCCAGATTTAATGTCATTAATGCTCAGAGAACCTGAACCTTTGGCGATGGCTACTAATATCTCTGAAGGAGATATTTCGAACTCCCTCATTATGCTAGAATCATGGGCAGGGTAGCCTCGGAATTCTGCCATGGACCAAAATACGACGGTGCCATCTTGGCCGACGCTTGCCATTTGATTTTCACTAGCATCGATATCCAGTGCCCTGATGTCAGAGCGTGAATTTCGATATGCATGCCAGCCCTTTTTCTCAACTATTTCTCCTGCTGCATCCAATTTCAGGACCTGCCCTTCATTCAGTAAACCAACATATAGGCTATCGGTCAAAGTTGACCATGCTATTCTGGTAACGTTTTCTTCTAACAGACTGTACCATTCAAGTTGACCATCTTCAATGAAATGAGAGACTACGCTTTCTCCACTGCTCTTTGTCCATGCCACGCTGTATTGAGAACTGCCTTTCCAATCTAAATGCCATCCTGAAGAACCGGTGGCGATATTATGTAGGGTAGTTTGTTCAAGGCTAACTGAGTCATAGACGCGGATACTATCTCCTCCACTTGACCTTTCAATTGTAGCAATCGATGCGCCATCTTCTGACCATCTGCAAACTTTGACTATGTCTGGGGTTTGTAATGAGATGCTGTTTTTCTCGGTTGAAAGACCCAGTAAATATGCTGTATCAACTACTACAATTTCCCCTCCTGAGTCCGGCCTTCCACCGCAAAAAACCACTCTAGTTCCGTTGGCTGAAACCTCCATATCATGCCCCCAATTCTGCTCAATGCCGGTCATATTGCTCGACCAATGACCTGAACGATGTTCAATTTGGTCAGAAGGCCTTGCTAATCCATCATCGAATAAGGTGTAGACATCCCAATTATGGCGTTGATCAAGTGTGATAACATGACCACCATCCAACCAATCTACCCCTAACAATTGCATATGGTGATCAACCCTCATAACGACTCTGCCATCGCTGTTATTCCACACACTAAGAGTACCATCCAAACCGACGACTGCAAGATCTCGCGAGATATCAATGCCACTGGCATCACGAGTATAACTAGGGGACCAGGCTACATCCCACATAATAGATGCAAGACTTGGTTGCCAAACTGAAAGAGCCATTTTTTCAGGTGAGGCTGGTGATTCTTCTCGAATCCAATCATCATTTCTCCCTTCATCGGCGATAACTGGAATGGTAGAAAATGGCACCAATAGCATTAGCAATGACAGAATCAAAGCCCCGCGCCCACTGCCCATGAAATCAACCGGCTCTCACGTTGGCTTGATACTAACGCCACCTTGTTCGTCTCTCTTTAAGGGTTAAGAAATCCCCTTCAAAGGCCTTTCACTTAGGGTCATCTTGAAAGAGGCTAGAGGTCGCATCAGTAATATGAAGCACTTGATAGAGCGTGTTTTGAGTCTTGAATCAGAGGGTGTTGTAGAAATAATAACTCCTGAAAATGAAAATTCAAAAGCGAACGATGGCGAATTACGCAAGTTGCTCGAAACACTCCAACCTAGAATTAGAGTTTATGGGGTTGGAGGCGCGGGATGCAATGCAATTAGTCGCCTATGGGGTGAAGGGTTGTTTTCATCAAAATACGTTACTGGATATGCCATTAACACCGATGCCCAAGCCCTTCTCTTAACTGAAGTCGAAGAAAAAATCCTAATCGGAAGAAGTGCGAGAGGACGTGGAGCGGGTGGAGATCCAACAAAGGGAGAAGCAGCAGCATTAGAGAGTGAGTTTACCTTAAGTAAAATTACAGAAGATACCCAATTGGCAATTATCACCGCCGGAATGGGGGGCGGTTCAGGGACCGGCGCTGCAGGCCACATCGCTCGTTTGGCCAAGAAACAAGGTGCATTGACAATCGCAGTGGTAACTTATCCATTCGATTCAGAAGGGGCTCTACGCCGACAAAACGCAGAATGGGGATTGGAACGCCTACGGGAACACTGCGATACAATCATAGTTATTCCAAATGAAAGGTTACTTGAGATTCAAGGCGTGAAGGATTTACCAATTGCTGCTGCTTTCAGAGTTGGAGATGAACTACTTGTTCGTTCAATCAAGGGAGTTACTGACCTGCTAACATGTGATGGAATGGTTAACCTTGACTTTGAGGACCTACGTTCTGTGATTAGCACTGGAAGTGGAGTCGCAATGATTGGAATTGGCGGAGCAAGTGGAGAGAATAGAGCAGAGAGAGCCACCTTAGAGGCTCTACACAGCCCATTACTTGAATTGGACCTCAGTGATGCGAGAGGCGCACTAATCAATGTCGTTGGCGGTCCTGATTTAACTTTAGGTGAAGCCGAAACTGCAGCCCAAATCATCAAATCAAAAATTAATGATCACGCAAGAATAATTTGGGGCGCTGCGGTCGAGGAAGAAGCAGGAGACGAAGTGAGAGTCATGGTTGTATTAACTGGAGTAAAGAGTCAACAAATTTATGGCTCAAGCGAAAATACTCAACTGAAAGCACTTCGTTCAAGGCATATTGAGTTTGTCAACTAAAGATGCTGACTTGACATTAGTACTGCTCTACCAGCTTCAAGTAGTTTCCATTTCCTTGCCTTGCCGCGGCCTTCTGCCTGTACCAATCCTCTTTCATCAAGTTGCTTCATGTGGTATGACATCAACTGTCTTGAAGTTTCCATTTTGAGGCGCAATTCTCCACTTTTCATTCCTAGTTTTCCTGCTGAATCAAGAACTTCAAGAATCGCTTGTTGCATTCCAACAACTGGTTGCTCAATTCTAGATAGCAGCTTTGGGTCGATTCCACTTGAAGCGAATCTTCGCTTTGTGCTATCTAACCAGGACATTATCCTACCTTCTTTTTCCAAAGCATGAAGGTGATGAGCAGTAACTCCATTTGCCAATGAGAGTGCATCCCTCAAAGCCGAAAAGTGAATACCTGGGTGGGCTTCAATATACCCTTGAATCCGGCCTTTAGTGAAAGTTCCAGACTCACCACGTTGAGATATTGCTAGAATCGGCCCAATAACAGCCAACATCAAACTCATTCTACCTGCTTCAGATGCCACCAATGCAGTCAACATTGTACCCATTATCCCGACTGCCATGACGGCTGCTAAACTCAAGACTACAACTCTAGTTGCTGGCATTATCCATTTCCCTACATCTCCACCTACAATTTGTTCGCCAGATTCAGGGGGGTCCTCTTGCATTTTTGCAGGAGATGACTCTGTCTCTTCACCACCTCCTTGGTTTGGCTCATCTGAGGAATCTTGTGCAGTTTGATGGTCTGCACCTGCATCATCTTTGGGTTGGTCCTCTTCTTGCTCTTCATTGGACTGCTCTTCTGCAGGTTCTTCTGAACTGCTATCTTCAAGCGGACCTGCTTGCAATCCATCGGTTGATTGATCTGCTGAGTCACCAGTTGATTGCCAAGCATCTAGGTTTTCGGGTAGACTAGGGATTCCTGCTATTCCACAGAATATCATGGTCAGAAGCAACCCCCTCCAGAGCCACACTCTATCTCCTGCCATGATGATAGGTAGCCGGAAATACCTATCAAAGGGGTGGTCCAAATGTTTGACAAATGCCCAAACTTCGCGAGGGTGGTTTGATGAGGGATGATACCGAGGCGCCTTCAGAGTGAATGACCATGTTCATCGATGAGCCTACTGAAGACGAAGATGATATCGACCCATTTGAGGCACTAAATGTTTCAACTACAGCTCCCGCTGCAAGGGGTGCCAGTCTATTAGATGCATTTGCTGAAGATGATAGTGTCGAGGATGAATCATCAGAAGAAGAAGAAGGTGAAGTTATCGCCACCTTGGAAATGGGTGGAATGATGGAAATGAATGAAGAAATTGTTGAGTCAGTCATCCCTTTGAGTGAAGCAGGAGTCAATGAGGAAGAAGAGGATATTGACCCCTTCGAAGAACTAGGCGCGATGCGACCGAATGTGAATGCGGTTGAATCAACTAATACTAATGTTAACGATGCTCTTGCTGCTTTCATGGACGAGGATGAATATCAAGGACCAGAAAACACCATCGTTTTTGAAGGAGAAAGTGCCGGCGGAGATGAGCCTATTGAACAAGAAGAGGTTGAAGAGGAAATTCAAGTGGAGACTGAAAAAGCCCGTGCCCAGCCTGAGGAATTATACCAATTTCTATTAGAAGGAGTTTGGGTAGATGATGTACTGGACCCAGCCGAAGTGGCCTTGATGGCCCGAAAGAGAAGAGAATTGGGGATAAGTTTTGAGACTCATTTGAAAATATTAAAACAGATTCTTCATGACTGAGGTGATACATTGAGTATTTTATTTCAGCATGCCCTTGACTTGGCTTGGAGTGATGGAAGATTATCGAAAAGAGGCGCTATCCTCCTTGAGAACTTCCAAGAAATCCTTGAACTTTCAGATTCGCAAAGGTCTGTTGTTGAAGAAAAACACCACTTGCAGGTCATTCCTCATTTAATCCCACGTGGATTTGGTTCTGGGGCTTCCACTCTCGACCAGTGGATGACATCGTTGATGGATTTGGACGATGAATTACCTCGCTACTTGGTTAGCATGGGAAGGCAATCTCTTGAAACTGGAATTAGCAAGCAGGCTTGGATTGAAGGCTTTGCTGCTGCGGAAAGAATGAAGTGTGAATTTGAATTTGCCAGAGGTGTTTGGGAACCGGAATTTGAAGTTGAAATATTGAATTGGCCAAAGGTTCTCGACCCAGTTGCAAAATCCTTAGGTTTGCTTTTGGAAGAGGATTAAATTACCTCAACCTCTAAGCATACGCCTTGCTACTTCTGAAACTGTAATTGTTTTACTCTCATCATTTACTTCGAATGACCCCCATTCGTCTAAATCATCTTTCATCTCAGCAAGCGTGTCTTGGAAGGTAAGGTTTGCACTTTTGAGTTCAGTAATATCTTGGGCGATTCCAATTACTTTGATAGCTGCTCCAAGTTCATCTGTCAAAATCCCCCCGATGCAACGGAATATTCTGACTTCTCCATCACTAGGGCGGATAATCCTGTGAACATAATCCAATGCTGAACCTGTTTGAAGTGCATCACCTAAGGTATTCATAACGGATTCAATATCTTCAGGATGGACCAGGTCTGTGAAAGATTCCAATGAAGGTGTGAATTTTTCAGCATCACAACCATACAATGGGAATAGAGCAGGCGTCCATGTCACCTCACCTGAGATAACATCCCATTCCCAACTTCCTGATTGGGATATATTCTCTAGACCTTCTGAATATTTAGAATTTGCAATGTTAATCGATAATTGCAATATATGTCCCATAGCTTTATTCTCAGATAAATCCTCAAATTGACCTACAACTCCAAGATATTTTCCTTTTTCATCATATTGAGGTTGAGAATGTGAGCGAATTAATTTGTAACTTCCATCCAGTAATTTCAATCTATATGTGATAATGTAGGGTTTACCATCTTCTTTCCCTTGGTCAACTGCTTTTCTAACAGTTTTAAAATCAGAAGGGTGAATGTTTGACCAAAACTCAACCAAATCAAAAACTATCTGGGTAGATTCTACTAATTTATCACCCACTGCTCCAAGTAATAGGCGGACCATTTCGGTCTCAACTCTTGCTAAATGTTCTGAAACAGTGGACCTTGAGAGATTTAATTCTCTTGATAATTCTGACATTTTGAGGGCTCTGGGGTTCTCATACCAACCTGCATCCCAAGCACCTTTTACCACTTTGAGTTGTTGGGGTGATACAAGTTTATTTTCAACTACAGAAGCAGGTTGAATAGAAGATGCTGACATTTTATCTGGAGTTAGTATTAGTCTAAATGCTGTAATAACTGATTTAATTGAGTTCGCAGGACCACGAATGACATAAGTGAAACCCTGCTGATTCAAGGTTGTTTCAGGTTGAATACTCGCTGATGCCGCTTGTAATTGAATTGCAATTAGATCATTGCTAACTGCTGCGAAACGCAATTTCAGTACCCATTCATTAGTCCATTCTGAATTTGGTTCCGATAGAGTTTCAATTACTGAAACTCCTGCAATCAAATTATTGAGGTCATCTGGCCCACTGTCTTCTGTGAATACACATTGGACTATGATATCGATGTGGTTACGGTTTCTTTCAACATAACCGAGAAACACCATTTCCTTTACAAAATCAAAGAGGCTGTCGAGTTTTGCACGAGTAAGTCTTGCTCTCCCCCAGTGTACTGAAACTTCCCGCATAATTGCCCACATGGGTATTGCCCTTTTGAATTGTATACCGTTTAATGAATAATATACGATACTATTGTTAAGGGACATTACATATTTGTATCTAATCGTAATTCCCAAGTGATTTTTACATCAGCGGAAAGAGTATTCGATACTGAACAATATTTCTCATGGCTAGCCTCGATTACTCGGTTCACCATCTTCTCTGGTATCTCATCTCCATGGACATGGTATATCATATGGATAGAGGTGAATTTTCGTGGCGACTCCTCTGCTCGTTCTGCCTTCATACTGATACTTGCTGATTTCAAATTCCTCCTATTTTCTAAAGAATTAACTACATCTACAAGACTACATGCACCTACCATTTGTAGCAATATTTGCATCGGACTCGGTCCATCTTCCCAATCCATCTTTATTTCCTGACCAGATTGATTAATTCCAGTCATTTTGCTTGAACCATCCCAGACAACTTCTGCTTGCATATTCTTTGATGAAAGGGGTTTATTCAAGAGCATATCTCAATCCCTTTTTGCTTATTCTAACCGAGCCGTTCATCAAGGAGTGGTCGGTCGCTGCGCCCATGACACAGAAGGGCATAGCAATCAGCATGCAAGATGGTGAATTGCTTGTACCGGATTATCCAATCGTTCATTATATTGAAGGAGATGGAATTGGCATCGATATAACTCCCGTGATGCAATCTGTTGTGAACTCTGCAGTTGCCAAAGCATATCATGGCACGAAGCAAATATTTTGGAATGAATTATTAGCCGGAGAAAAGGCCTTCAATGCAACTAAAGAATGGTTGCCAGAAGAAACAATTGAAGCCATGAAAACTGGATTGGTTTCGATTAAAGGTCCTTTAACAACCCCTGTTGGAGGGGGGATCCGTTCCCTAAATGTGGCTCTTCGCCAGCGCCTCGATCTATTTGCCTGCGTACGACCTGTTCGCTGGTATTCAGGAACCCCAAGTCCGGTAAAATCTCCAAATGAAGTTGATATGATTATTTTTAGAGAAAATAGTGAGGACGTATATGCTGGAATTGAATGGGAAGCAGGTAGTGAAGAGGTTAAAAAAGTCATTAAATTCTTGCAAGAAGAGATGGGAGTTGACAAAATCCGCTTCCCAAATAGCAGCGGAATTGGAATTAAACCAATTAGTCAAGAAGGTACTGCAAGAATCGTTCGTGCAGCCATTAAATACGCAATCGAAAATGATAAACCCAGCGTTTGTATCGTTCACAAAGGCAATATTATGAAATTTACCGAAGGTGGATTTAGAGATTGGGGGTATGCTCTCGCCATTGAAGAATTCGGAGCAACAGAGGTAGATGGTGGACCATGGTGTACAATGACCAACCCCCTTACCGGCAATGAAATATTAATCAAAGATGTAATTGCAGATGCAATGTTGCAGCAAATAATCCTACGCCCTGCAGAATACAGTGTTTTAACCACCATGAATCTGAATGGTGATTATATCTCAGATGCTTTGGCTGCTCAAGTTGGAGGAATCGGTATAGCGCCTGGCGCCAACATCAATTACGACACTGGAATCTCAATCTTCGAAGCAACTCATGGAACTGCTCCAAAGTATGCAGGGCAGAATAAAGTAAACCCCGGTTCATTAATTCTTTCTGCTGAAATGATGCTTCGCCACATGGGTTGGAATGAAGCAGCGGACCTTATCATCAAAGGCATGGAAGGGGCAATCTTAAACAAAACAGTTACCTATGATTTTGAACGATTAATGGATGATGCAGTTCTACTTTCATGTAGCGACTTCGGTGATGCTATCATCGAACATATGTGAAAGCAAATCTATTTCTTTGAATATCGATAAATCGCATCAACGTAGCCAGGATCTCAATTGTTGAGCATTCTTGACAACACCAAATCCAAAACGCTCTTCAAAGGCTCTAGCAAATAATGTGAAATCGCCATCTCTACTTGCAATTAAGATTGAGCCGATTCCATCCAAGTGGGATTCTGCAAGGGAACGTGCCTGCAACATTATCTTCAAATCACTTTCTTCAGGATAAATTTCATCATCTTCAAAGAGTGCAGTTCGAGTTAATTTCCCATGTATGCTCTTTTGTTTAGTTAGCTGGTCGTATACATCTTCATGGTCGGATAAGAATTTATGTAACTCTTCTCGGTAATCTTCACTTCCTTCCTCAAACCTAACATTAAGATGCTGCCAATCTTTGAATGAATCAACTAATTCGTCAACCATCTTTTGTAATTTCTCTTTTGTCACGACTTCATTCCAATGTTCATCACTAACCAGTACATCACTGAACATGCGGCGAACTCGAGAAATGTCTGAGACGATATTTCTTATCTCACTGCTCACAATAGTAGGCATGAATATCCTTATCATCCCTTTTTCCTTACAATTCCAAACTGCTTTGTGGAAATGGCGATGTCCGAGTAGGTCCAATTTAACATCG
>Ga0302119_10001048_pt1 | contig 12466 bp, 6 predicted proteins | sample AG5_Tmax_MG_FD_203114 | JGI IMG/M metagenome (GOLD analysis project Ga0302119, IMG submission 203114) | Marine microbial communities from Western Arctic Ocean, Canada - AG5_Tmax | ecosystem: Environmental > Aquatic > Marine > Oceanic | place: Canada: Western Arctic Ocean | collected 2017-10-01 | reverse complement strand
GCGTTTACATCAGCAGTATTGCTGATTTCATAGCTCCAGTGAAGCCCGGCTCCGATATCGATATAGCTTACATTGTCCTGGAAACTCTCTCTTGGGTCCAGAGAAGCAACATATTGGCTGCCGTTATATTGATTGTCCCACGTTAGGGCACCCTGATCAATAGATCGCTGCGCGTACCCACCCTGTATCCCCAAGCCAATATTGTGCTCATCATTGACCTGGACATGATAAGCCGCATTCAAGCTGAATGCCAGTCTTTTCATTGCACCTATTCCTGCCTTGTCAGAGATTACATTTGCGCCAATACCCAGAAAGTTGCCTCCCGATTTTTTCTTCATCAAGGCTGTCTCAAATGCGGCTGCAGTAGTTTGATAATTCGAATTAATGGTTGTCCACTGGTTGCGGTAATTAAGGGCAAACCTTGATGTTCCATCAAAAATGCCTGTCGCACCCGGATTCATAAGCGACGGAGAAGCGTAATACTGAGAGAAGTGTACGTCCTGAGCAGTTCCGGTCAGTACCACGGGCACCAATGTCACCATCATTGCATATTTTAAATAGTTCAAGCTCACCTCACCAATAATATGTCTCCCTTGTATACTTGCGTTGAACCATCTGTCATTACCAACTCAATGTAATAACCGTAGGAGTCCGACGGTGCATTCGTTCCGTTTTGAGTGCCATCCCAACCATGGTCCTTCACCTTTGTCTCGAAGATCTTTTCACCCCATCGGTTGTACACTACCATGGTTATGGCTGCATAGGAACCACGTACCAATAGTTTGTCATTTTCATTGTCTCCATTAGGCGAAAAGGCAGTGGGGATGAAGATATCGTTATCTGGAGATAGAAGCGTGATGGTCAGTGTGCTTGTACAGCCGTTGGCATCGGTAACCAGCACTATATAATCCCCGCCACACAGATTCGTTGCTGAAGAGTTGGTTTGATTTGCCGTATCGTCCCACAGATAGGTGTAATTGGGTGTTCCCCCTGATGCCATCACCGTAATAGATCCATCACAATTACCCTTGGCAGGATCACTGGAAGATTGTTCTACAACTAAAAGCAACGGTAGTTCGGAGACAGTCACTATTGCTCCCAGGAGTATACAGCCATTGTCATCCTGTGCAGCGAGATCATAAGATCCACCCGCTAAATTTGCGAATATTCCGCCTCCATTGTCAAACGTTGTACCTCCATCAATTGAATAGGCCAGGGATCCTGAGCCACCAGTTCCGGTGAGGAAGATTGCTCCGTTGGAATTGCCGCTGCAGCCCGTCACACCTACCACCGAATCCGTCAAGGTAATTGCCGTGGCCGGTGCTGTTATAACCAGAGTTGAGCCCATTTGAATACATCCATTTGAATCCTGTACCATGATGTAGTAGGTGCCTGTATCGAGGTTGGTGAAGTTTCCTGTGGTGTTTGTGAAATCAACGGTATCGATAGAATAGGTCAAGGGTGCGGTTCCTCCGGTTGCAACAATGTCAATTGTACCGTCGGCATCTCCCGGGCAATCGATATCAGTCTTGGTTTCTGAGGTAATTGAGATGCCCGGAGGATCGGTCAATGTAAAAGTTGAGCCCTGGGCCACACACGTGTCGGTGTCAATTAGGAATACATCGTAAGATCCAGCGGGCAATCCAGTAAATACACCTGTTGTGTTGACAAGTGTGGTGCCCCCATCAATGGAATAAAAGTAGGAGCCCGTCCCCCCTGATGCCACGATGGTTATTGTTCCATCAGCTGCACCTGTGCAGGAAATATCGACCATGAGTTCAGAGTCAATGACAACCATTGTTGGCTCGTTGATCGTCAGTGTGCTGCCCAGCAATTGACATCCTGCAGAGTCCTGTATGCCCACTGTATACGTGCCGGCTGCCAGTCCTGTAAAACTCCCTCCAACCTGGTAATTTGTTGTATCTATAGAGTAGGTGAGCGGTCCGTTTCCTCCATTGCCTGTTAGGGTAATTGTCCCGTTCATATTGCCCGAACATCCCAATACATCAGTGGCCAGTTCAGAGTCTATGGATAAGGCTGGTGGCTCAGAAATTGCGAGTACACTCCCTGTTGTTTGACAGAAATTTGAATCCTGCACAACCACCGTATATGTATTTGATGCCAACCCGGTGAAGATACCCGTGCTGTTTGTGAAGGTGGCTCCTCCATCAATTGAGTATGCAAGGGGATTGGTTCCTCCGGAGGCGGTAATGGTAATCGTTCCGTCATTGGCACCGAAGCATGTGATACCTACGGACACCTCATTTGAAATGGTGACTCCTGCCGGATCAGCAATATTCACCGAATCGTTTAGTGCAGCACCACAATTGTCGGTTACTGTCACTGTGGAAAAGCCGGCAGCCAATCCCGTTACTGAGGAAGAGGTTCCACTGGTTGACCATAGGTAGGTGTAGGGCCCTGTTCCAATACTCGCAGTTACCACAGCGCTGCCATCACTTGCACCACTGCAGGAAATATCTGTTCCGGCAATAGAGATGCCCAACACACCCGGCTCTGTGATGGTGATAATGTTGGTGGCTGTGCAGCCCGTATTGTCCATAACGGTAACGGTGTTTGTTCCAGCACTAAGCCCTGTAATATCATCAGTGTTTTGCATACCCGGTGACCATGAGTAGGTGTAGGGGCCTGTACCGCCGGAAATCGTAATATAGATGGAGCCATCCGCACCTCCGTTACACCTCACGTTGTTGGTGGAATCTGTAGTAATTACCGGAGGGTTACCAGTTTGAACTATGGTAGCTATTGCCGTATTGGTGCAGCCATTGTTATCGGTGACAGTTATGGTGTAAACACCGGCGATGAGATTGAAAGCAGTATCAGTAGCTTGTGTGCCAACATCGTCCCATAAATAGGTAAAGGATCCAACACCTCCCGAGGCAGTAACCCAGGCCTGTCCATCACCTCCGAGGCAGCTCTCTCCACTAGTATCTGTTGAAAGTGCAATTGCGGAAGGTTCTGCGATACTGACGGTATTGAACGCAGTACATCCATTGGCATCCAGCACAGTTGCAGTATAAGTACTGGCGGCAAGACCATTAGCCACCGTCCCGGTTCCACCTGTCGGAGTCCAGCCATAGATAAATGGAGCCGTACCGCCTGAAGCACTCAGTGTTGCGGAACCATCTGCTGCACCGAAGCAGGTAATATCAGAACTATCTGTAATGGTAACGGTGAGGGCTGATGATGGCTCCGATACAGCGGCTACCGCAGAGGTTACGCATCCAGTACTGGTCTCAGTTACCTCAACTGTATAAGTGCCCCCGTTTAATCCTGTGATGTCATCAGTGGTGGCAGTATTTGACCACAAAATTGAATAAGGCGGCAAGCCAAAAGGGCCATCTGTTATAGTCATGTATATTTCTCCATTACCGGCTCCATAGCAATCAATATCTACCACGGAGTCAACGGTCACTATCGGCCCTCCAAACAAACTGTTGACCGTAATAGAAGCTGAATCAGAACAGCCATTTGAGTCGGTCACCCAAACAGTGTAAACCCCTGGTGAAAGGCCCGATGCTGTATCTGTAGTTTGCGATCCAGGGTTATTCCAGAGAAAGGTATAAGGCGTGTTACCTCCACTTACACCAATCCAGGCACTGCCATTGGCAGTAGAGCAGTTGGCATCTGTTCCACCAGAGGTAAATGTCATGCCTGATTTGATAGTGTCAATCGCCATACATCCGTTGGCATCGGTTACGTTAAGGCTGTATGAGCCGGCTGCAAGTCCATTGATGGTATGCGATGTATAGGTAGTGTTAGAAAGGTTATCACCATTTGACCAATTGTAATTGTACGGTGGTGTGCCTCCTGTGATGCTCCCGGTGATTACGCCATTGGACCCACCGCCGCATCCTGCAATAGTGTCTACAGTAAAAGAGATCAAAAGCTCGCCGGGCTCGGTAATGGTGAAACTGTCAGTCTGTACACAGCTGAAATTATCTATGACGGATAATGCCCATGTACCTGGTGGAAGACCAGTGTTTGCAGATGTTGTGCTAGAGCCGATAGACCAACTATAAGTATATGGTGGGCTGCCCGCACTGACCGTTGCCACCGCTTGTCCATCAGTATCGCCGAAACAAGATACGCTAGTGGTTGTAATCAATACTCCCAAGGGCAGCTTAGTTGTAGCAGTGTTGATACTTAATGATACTGCTGATACATTCGCAACGTTTGCTCCTGAGCCTTCAACCGTTGTAGCACTTGCCTCAGCATTTGACGGGTTACCCACTTGTGGGCTTACGGCTCCCGTACCACAGGTAGAACTGCTGTCTCCAATTGAATTTGACCTGACCAGGTAAATATCCGATCCTCCAGCTCCATAGCTGGTGGATGTCGCTACAAAAATATAACCTCCATCGGCGGTTTGCCTCACGGAATTACCTATGTCTGACCCCGAATTTCCTCCAAAAATTTTCTTTTCAGGATTTGCCCACTCCGGATTTCCTGCCCCATTCAACTTTAATAAATATGCCACGACAGTCGACGAACCGTAGCTGGTGGTGCTTCCTGTCAGGACATATCCTCCATCTGTCGTCTGTACAATGCAGTTGCTGTTGTCGTCACCGTCAAACTCTCCAAATGTTTTTGACCACTGAACTACCCCGGAACCGTCAGTCTTAAATGTGAAAATATCTTCCCCACCAGCGCCGAAGCTAGCGGTGGTGCCCGTTACAATATACCCTCCGTCAGAAGTCTGGGCAACAGACCGACCCTCGTCATCAGCCGATCCACCATAAGCCTTTGACCATTGTACCATACCGGTTGAATTGACCTTAACAAGGTAAGCGTCGGAGCCGCCTGCTCCAAAACTGTTGGTTTGGCCACAGACGATATATCCGCCATCAGAGGTTTGATCAACTGAGTAGCCCCTGTCATTGGCAGAGCCACCATAGGTTTTTGTCCATGCTGTATCTCCGTTGGTGTTGGTTTTTATCAGGAACACGTCTATTGCCCCAGCCCCTGAGCTCGAGGTTAACCCAGCCACTATGTACCCATTGTCAGGGGTTTGCTGCACTGATGTTCCCTCGTCATTAGAGGACCCACCATAGGATTTTGCCCAAACCGAAATCCCTGAGGCATCTACTTTATTCAGGTAAAGACTCCCATTGGTGCCAGTGATGATGTAACCGTTATCGGCTGTTTGTTCCAGCCATGCTCCGGTCTCACTTCCACCGGTCCCTACAGCTTTGGTCCACAAGGTATCTCCTGAAGCATCGAGCTTCACAAGGAAAATATCATTCGACCCTGATCCAAAGCTATTGGTAGTACCTGCGATCATATACCCTCCATCTGAGGTTAAGTCCACTACCGTTCCGGTCTCAGTAGCACTGCCTCCATATGTCTTCTGGTAGTAGGATTGTGAAAGCAGGGAGTTCGATAAAAATAAAATAAATATAAGGATAGGGAAAAGTCTCATAATTTCTTATTTAGCAGCGTAGCATCAATTCCATTACACATGCCCAACATAAGCCGACTAAATTAGGAAAATCTATCAATTTTTCGAAAATTTGCCTGATTGACATCAGAGATGGATAAACTTTTCATGAAACGTTGCCTCGAACTTGCCATAATGGGGAAAGGGTATGTTGCTCCAAACCCTATGGTGGGAAGTGTTATCGTTTGCAATGGTGAGATCATTGGAGAAGGTTACCACGCGCATTTTGGAGAAGCACATGCTGAGGCCAGTGCCATCGCTGCTGTTTCAGATGCAGGACTGCTGTCCAAGTCAACCTTGTATGTCAATTTGGAGCCCTGTACACACTTGGGTAAAACCGGGGCGTGTGCTGATGTTATTTTGAAGTCCAACATACGCAAAGTGGTTGTTGGGTGTCGTGACTCAAATACTCAGGTTAAAGGGCTTGGTGTCGAATATCTGAAAGAACATGGTTGTGAAGTCGAGCTTGGAGTGAGAGAAGTAGAATGTCTGGAATTGAACAGGCGGGTTGTTACTTTTCATGAAAAAAAAAGACCATATATTATTCTAAAGTGGGCAGAGTCCAGCGATGGATTCATTGCACCTGCTGATCAGGCTCAACAGTGGATTACCGGAGATGAGAGCAAGAGACTGGTACACAAGTGGAGGGCAGAGGAGCAGGCTATTATGGTAGGAACCAATACGGTGGTGATAGATAATCCTGCCCTAACTACGCGCCTATGGCCTGGGGACAATCCAATCCGCATAAGTATAGACAACAAGGGTAGAATACCTTCCACCTCACAAATGTTGAATGGTGCGGCAGACACTATAGTTTATACTGATCGCATTATAGAAGGTCCTCAATATTCAGATTATGTGGAGGTAGCACAAGGTGTAAAACAACTGTCCGGCATTATCACGGATCTGCACACTAGGGATGTCACATCCCTATTGGTAGAGGGTGGGCAGCAATTGCTGAATTCGTTTATAGGCTGTGGCCTATGGGATGAAGCAAGAGTGTTTACAGGCACAAAGAAATTTGGGGAGGGGCGGAAAGCGCCGAATCTGCCATTAGCTCACACCGATGAAGTGGTAGTAGGTGAAGATATGCTACGGCTATACTACAATAAAACCTAGAATGTTATACCTAAGCCTTAGTATTCTCTCTTCAACTTGTATTTTTCTGATCTTTAGTCAGTTCACTAAGTATAAGATTGACAATTTACAGGCTATAGTTTTTAACTATCTCACGGCATCGCTGATTAGTTATTTTCTTAGTGATGCAGAGTATGGTTTCACTGAAGGTGGTAGCAACACCTGGATTTGGGTATCGATCGTTATGGGAATATTGTTCATTGTCATATTTAACTTGATGGCTGTTACAACGCAGAAAATAGGTGTAGCCGTTGCTTCCGTAGCATCCAAAGTCTCATTGATCATTCCTGTACTGATAGCTGTCCCGCTGTACAATGATGAAATGCCATGGATTAAAGTTGTTGGGATCATACTTGCTATATTGTCTGTTTTTCTAACGTTCTATTCCGGGGACGAACGCCTTCAATTGGGGAAGCTCTGGGTTTTGCCGGTTATATTATTTGTGGGTACTGGCCTTTTGGATACCCTGTTAAAGTTCACCCAATCGGTATTGTTAAGCAAGGAACAGTTCAACATGTTTTCGTCTATGCTCTTTGCTGTTGCAGGGTTGATAGGCTTGATCGTTGCTGCAATACTCATTATTGGAACTGGAAGGAAATTTCACCTGAAGAATGCCCTTGCTGGTATTGTCCTGGGCATACCGAACTATGGATCAATTTACTTTCTCCTTCAGACTTTTGAACACAGTAATATGGAAAGTTCAGTCATCTTTCCCATAAATAATATGGGGATCGTGATACTCTCAGCTGTAGCGGCTTACATTTTTTTTGGAGAGAAGCTATCTGGCCTAAACTGGACAGGCATAGGAATGGCCGTTCTTGCAATTGGCCTAATTTCCCTATCCTGATTAGAGGTAGACAACCAATGATGCTCGAAAAACGTCTTTTAGACAGCTAATTAATATCTGGTGATCAGACTTATACACATATTCATATTCGCCCCGATTTTGGTCTTCGGTCAGTATCCTCCTGATTCAGAATTCTCTTTTTCTAGAGAGTACTCGGCCCCGGCATATACCTATTGGCATGCAGGATCAGTGAGTACAGTCAATAGTAGTGCAATCCTCACCTATTTGCGGGATAATGTACAAGTCAACTTGAATGGCAGTTCATTGCTGCTGCTGGATTCTGTCAGAAGCCCAGCTGGCTGGCATTTCAATTATCAGCAGCAATATGAGGGGATATCTATTTTTGGCGGAGGAGTCAAAATGAACTTGGGCAATGATGGTGCTATTCGGTCAATCGTTGACCATACTGTAAACCTTCCAATTGGTGTTAGTAATCTGTTCCCTCCCAATAAATTGCAAAGCATTGAACAGCGCGAAGGTGTGGTCAATGCTTCAACATCGAAAATTTATTTCCAGTCCAATGGCGAATTGCTCCCGTGTATCAGAACGGTAGTGGAAGAGGTGCAACACGTCAACTACGAGGTCATCTACAATGCCGCAGAAGCCCTTTACATGCAGGACTTAAATCGGTATCTGGGTATCGACTCGGTGGTTTCAGCTAAGGTATTCCTGCCGGACCCACTGTCCACAGCTGGCAAAGTTTATGGAGGCGTTTATGGAGACATTGGTGACGGGGATAATTCTGCGTTGAACAATGAGCGCTTTGACGTGACTATGATAGTAGATTTTGCCAGTGATAGTTTCCGCCTTAGTAGCCTTCTAGTTGAAATTCAGGACTTTTCAGGCCCAACGACTGCTATAGCCGTCAGCGGCACACCAGGCTTTAACTTCCCGCGATCTGACGATAGGTTTGAAGATGTGAATTGTTTTTACCATCTCACTGCGTTTCAGAAATACATGCAATCACTTGGCTATAACCTGGTGAACTATCAGATTGGAGTTGACGCACATGCCCTGGGTGGGGCAGACAATTCCATGTTTAGTTATCCCAGGCTGTATTTCGGTGATGGTTGTGTGGATGATGCAGAGGACGCTGATGTGATCATTCACGAATATGGGCATGCCATAACAGCCAGTGCTGCACCTAACACCTGGGTTGGCAGTGAGCGAAAGGCCCTTGACGAGGCTGCGGGCGACTATCTTGCAACTTCGTACACGAGAGATCTCAATCCATTCAACTGGCAGCTCATGTTTGGCTGGGACGGTAACAACGTCTGCTGGCCAGGTAGGACAGCAGCAACCAGTAAGCACTACCCAGAAGATCTTTCTGGGGATATACACAAAGACGGAGAGATGTGGAACGCAGCCCTCATGCAAATCTGGGAAGTGCTGGGAAGAGAAACCACGGATCAGATCTACCTGCAGTCGATTTATAGCTATGCTCAGAATATGAGTATGACCGATGCCGCATTTATGTTCCTGGATGCGGATAGCTTATTGAATGGAGGAGCCAATTATATTACCTGTTATTATTGGTTGGAGAAGCGTGGCTTTATTCCTCCACTGCCCTTCTTTTCCGGCACTGACGGCAATGGAGACCTTGCAAGTTGTAATGGTGTATGTGATGCGACAGCGGTTGTAATACCCATCAGCGGAATTGCTCCTTATACATACATTTGGAAAGACAGTCTTGGCAATACTCTGCCGCAAACCAATGACACGCTAACCGGGTTATGTGCAGCGAATTATACCGTTTTGGTCACTGATTCTGCCGGAGACACCGTAACCGTGCAGGTAGCTGCCCGACAGCCCGATCAGATCAGTGCCACAATAAAAGTAGTGGATGAGGCCTGCTCTTTCTGTGATGATGGTGAGGCCCTGGTTCAGATATCAGGAGGCACTCCACCATATTCCTATATGTGGAACGATCAATCAGCGCAGACCACAAAACATGTTAGTGGTTTGGATTCTGGATATTATCAAGTGAGTATAGTAGACGGGAATGGATGCGTGTATATTGATTCGGCTCTGGTGGGAACGGGCACCTCAAATATATTGGGGGTAGCCTTCACAAATAGTGTAGAATTGAAGTGCAATGGTATTTGTGATGGGGTCATTCAGGCGGGATCGTATGGTGGCATACCGCCGTATACCTATGTGTGGAGTGACGGGCTTGTCCAGACGACCAGCCAGGCCAGTGACCTTTGCTCAGGGACTTTTACAGTGACTGTTACAGATAGCAACGGGGACAGTATTGTTGATTCTATGACCTTGACTGAAGCACTGGCCATGACCAGCACGACTTCCACCATTGCCGATTCAGGGAATTCTGAAGGAACCGCTACAGTCAGCGTAACCAATGGAGTAGCACCGTTAACCTATAACTGGAGTGATGGTCAGGCTCAAACCACCAGCACTGCAACAGGACTGTCAGCAGGTGCCTATACCGTTTCCTGGGTGGACTCGAATGGTTGCACGGGTAATGATGCTGACACAGTGGACTTGTATATTTCAGTTCCTGACCTGGGATCTTTGATATTTGCGATGTACCCTAATCCCACTGAGGGCATACTGTATATAAAGTCAGGAATGGTGGTTGGTTTGTTGGATTTCCGAATAGCCAATGGCCTTGGGCAGATTGTCTACGCAGCGCGTTTGCCACGTACCGGTCAAATTGACCTTTCCGGCTATCCTAGAGGTCTTTACTGCGTTCAGGTGGTGTATGACGGAATTGTATTGCGTCGCGAGAAGTTGATTTTGCGCTGATTCTATTCCAGAGCAGTCTTATGCAAGACAAAAATCAAAATTGCTCCAGAACAGCGATGCGCTCTTCTATCGGAGGATGCGTTGCAAAGAGGCCAGATATGCCCATACTCTTCTTTTTCTTTTTGGTGGGATGATCGATAAACATCTGGGCAACATCTTGCCGTTTCACCGCCTCAATCCATGGATCTGCCGAAATTTTTCGCAACGCACTGGCCAGTGCATCTGGTTGCTTTGTCATTTCTACGGCACCTGCATCCGCAAGGAACTCTCGCTTTCTGGATAGAGCAAATCGGAAAAGCATTGAAAGTAGGTATCCTGCAAATGCCAAAATCCCAATTAGGAGCATGAGTTGATTTCCCTTCTTGCCGCGACTTCTACCAGAATATCGTAGAGATCGAAAAGCCATCTCAGAAACAAATGCAAAGATGCCTACAAAGATTATTGAGATAATCAACAAACGCACGTCGCGGTTTTGGATATGGGTGAGTTCGTGAGCTATTACGGCCTCTAACTCGGCATCGTTTAACTTGTTAATGATCCCTCTTGATAGTGTAACCGTGTAGGTCTTATCATTGATGCCGCTTGCAAATGCATTTAGTGAGTCGTCGTTGATAATATTGATCTTGGGGTTTTTCATTCCTCGGGACATGCACAAGTTCTCAACCAGATTATAGACTCTCTTGTTCTCTTTTCTTTCCAGGGGTTTGGAACCTGTTGCTTTACTAATCATTGAGGTGTGAGAAAACCAGGCAATGCAAAACCAGATTCCCACGACCCCCAAGACAAAGGGGATCATTTCCAGAAAAGAATCGTTGGCCCAGATGAGGCTTCCAGTGTCTTCAGCGTCGCTAATAATGAAAAAGAACAGCCACACAAGACCGAGCAGCAATGCGGGAAATGCAATGAGTAACAGGGATGATCTAAAGTTGTTCCTGTTGATTTGAGCTTGGAGCCCTATGTAATGCATCAGTTAAATTTGACTTTGGGGGGCTCATCTAGTTTTGCTCTGTCTTGCACACCTAGGTCAAACATGTTCTCTTTCTTAAATCCAAACATGCCCGCAATAATATTGCTGGGGAACACTTCCACGGCATTGTTTAGTTCTTTAGTTGCTGAATTGAAGTAGCGACGTACGGCTGATAGTTTATTCTCGATATCAGAGATCTCCTCCTGTAGCTGCATAAAATTTCCACTGGCTTTAAGGTCAGGATATGCTTCAACTGCAACCTTCAATCCGCCCAACGCAGCGGACAGCATATTCTCCGCTTCAATTTTGTCGTTAATGGATCCAGCACCCATTGCAGCAGCTCTGGCTGCCGTTACATCTTTCAGAACGGTACTCTCATGATCCATATATCCCTTAACGGTATCCACCAGCTGCGGAATAAGATCATGTCGCTGTTTTAATTGCACGTCGATATCTGCAAATGCGTTTTCTCGGTTATTGCGCAATTTAACCAAGCCATTGTAAAGCGAGACCACGTACAATGCCAGGACAACTATTACGCCAATACTAATTGCTATTGGTGCCATTATTCTTCTTGTATCAGTTTTTGATCCTCAAACACCAAGTTTGAGCATTTCTAACATTAAAGGTATTCATTCTCATGATATTAATCGACTAATTGTTGCCTGCTATCTTTGTTCAGGGGAAGGATGATAATCTTTGTATTGTGTTTCTGAAGCAAGATGGTGTCACAGCTATGCGTACTCTAGTTGTGGTGCGCTTTGGAAATATAGAATCTCATGTAAATCTTCATTCATCATGTTAATGGCGGTGGAAGGTTCTCGGTTGTTTCTCGTGCGGTGCTTTGCTCTATGCCTTGATTCCTCTTTTTATATCTCTTAGATAGCAAGTATCCTATCAGGGCGACTTGTATCACTACCGGGACTATTCCCATGAGGCTGCCGTGTGTGACATCAGCTATAGGCAATGGTAGGAAGACTAGCATGACAACATTTGCATCCATCAACGACAAAATGGAAGGTATCAAAGCATAGAGCAGTAACAAATAAACAAAAGTGGCTAAATCCGCTCTTTTTGATTTTTCTGCAAGGTTTATATAAATGAGAAAACAAATGTCGCGAACTACGAAACAAAGTACAGTCAATGGGTACGTGATGGCCATCTTACCTTCAATACTGAAATAAGGATCTGAAACATAGAGAATTACACCGGTGAAGGATAAGGGAATCAGAAAAAACATGGTTAACAGCCAGATAGGAGCGGAATGAAGAAGTAATTTGTAATGAGAAGT
>Ga0302119_10001047_pt1 | contig 12471 bp, 10 predicted proteins | sample AG5_Tmax_MG_FD_203114 | JGI IMG/M metagenome (GOLD analysis project Ga0302119, IMG submission 203114) | Marine microbial communities from Western Arctic Ocean, Canada - AG5_Tmax | ecosystem: Environmental > Aquatic > Marine > Oceanic | place: Canada: Western Arctic Ocean | collected 2017-10-01 | reverse complement strand
CAACCCGGCGAAGGACAGCAACCCGGCGAAGGAGAGCAACCCGGCGAAGGAGAGCAACCCGGCGAAGGAGAACAACCCGGCGAAGGGCAGCAACCCGGCGAAGGGCAGCAACCCGGCGAAGGAGAGCAACCCGGTCAAGGGCAGCGACCCGGTCAAGGAGAGCAACCCGGTCAAGGGCAGCGACCCGGTCAAGGGCAGCAACCCGGTCAAGGGCAGCAACCCGGTCAAGGAGAGCAACCCGGTCAAGGGCAGCAACCCGGTGAGGGACAGCAGCCGGGCCAAGGAGGCGGACAAGGCGGAGGAAACTTCTTCGATGGTTGGGGCGGCGAAGAATCTGCCGCTCAAGGCGGCCCTGAATCACCAATTTATGGTGAGGGATATCGCCAGTGGTCGGATCGCTTGCGCGACGTGGAAGAGATGCTGGACGATCAGAAGCTTCAGGAGGACGTCGCCCGCTTACGCGATCGCTCTCGCGAAATGCGCCGCGACTTCAATCGCAACGGCAAGGGTCCCGAGTGGGGATTGATGGAAGAAGAAATCATGACTCCGCTCGCGGAATTGAAGGAGCGCCTCGACGAGGAAATTTCCAAGCTCGAAAAACCCGACTCCCGGCTTCCCCTCGATCGCGATCCAGTTCCCGGGGCCTTCGAGGAACTGGTGCGCGAATACTACGAACGTCTCGGCAGCGGCGAATGATGACAGAACTTCCAGCCGCAACCATTGTCTTCACCGGCGGCGCTTGGGCTTGGACCGGGGCGGGCTTGGCGTTGCTTGGCGGACTCCTGACGATCGTCGGGTATCGCCGACGCGGGCTCAGGCACAAGGCGATGTTCCCCCTCGTTCTCCGGCTGGCGGCTCTAGGATTGCTCGCGGTGTCGCTGGCAGAACCTGCGTGGGTTGGAGAAGAGGTCGAGCCCGGAGCAAACATCGTGGCCGTAGTGGCGGACAACAGCGTGGGCCTTCAGATCAAGGAGGGAGGCGCCAGACAAACGAGAGCAGAGGAACTCTCGGCCCTGCTCGCCACCTCCCCTGGAGAGCAAGCCGACTGGTTGGCCACCATCGAAGAGACATTTCAATTGCGACGCTTCGCCCTTGATGCCCGCTTGCGCCGAGTGGGGGGATTTGATGCGCTCGACTATGGAGGAACATCGACCGCGATTGGCACGTCCCTGAAAAGTATCGCGCGACGCTTCGCGGGCCGCCCCGTAGCCGCCGTTATCTTGCTCACTGACGGCAATACCACCGACCTAGTCGATCAAGAAACCCTCAAGGAATTGCCTCCGATCTTTCCGGTGGTGATTGGAAAGGAAGCCCCCGAACGCGACCTCGGCCTCACCAATGCGATCGTGTCCCAATCCTCATTCGAGGATGCCCCTCTGACGATTAGGGCCGACTTTGTGGCACAAGGCTATGGCGGGAAGCCCGTGAAGGTCCGCCTCCTGGATGGGGCGGGCAAGGAGATTGCCGCGCAGGAATTTTCCCCTGAGACAGATTCCGAAGTGCAATCGGTACGCTTTCTTCATCGCCCCACCAAGAGCGGGGTGCAGTTCTATCGTATCGAAGTCTCCAGTGAGGAGGGCGAGGAGGCGACCGACGCCAACAATTCTCGCCTGGTGACGGTAAACCGGGGTGGCGGCCCCTTTCGCGTTCTCTACGTTTCCGGTCGACCGAATTGGGAATACAAGTTTCTGAATCGATCCCTGGAAGAAGACACCGAAGTGGAGCTGGTCGGACTGATCCGAGTCGCGAGGCGGGAACCCAAGTTTCAATGGCGGGGCCGGGCCGGAGAAAACGCCAATCCTCTCTTCCGGGGCTTCAATCCCGATGACGATTCAGCCGACTTTGATCAACCCGTCCTGGTGCGCCTCAATACCCGCGATGATCGCGAACTCTCAGCCGGCTTCCCCCGGGAGGCGAAGGATCTCTTCGAGTACCACGCCATCATCTTCGATGACTTGGAGCGGTCCTTCTTCACAATTGATCAGATGGATTTGATTGATCAGTTCGTCAGGCGACGCGGTGGGAGTCTTCTCATGCTGGGCGGAGCGGAGAGCTTCGGACACGGCAGCTACCAGAAGACCCCGATCGGAAAAATGCTGCCGGTCTACCTCGGAGGACCAAGTGACAAAGCGCCCGGCAAATCCCTCAAGCTCAATCTGACCCGCGATGGATGGTTGGAACCTTGGATCCGGCTCCGAGAAACCGAAAAGGAGGAAGAGGATCGCGTGGCGGCCATGTCGCCCTTCATGACCTTGAACCGAGTCACTGCCATCAAGCCAGGCGCGACGGTCTTGGCGCAGGTCGAGGACGGCGGCATCAAGCGTCCCGCTCTGGCAGTGCAACGATTTGGCGAAGGCCGCGTGGGAGCCATGATGCTGGGAGATTTCTGGCGATGGGGATTTCGCGTTCCGGAGAACAGGCCTGACATGGAGAAAGCCTGGCGACAGATTGTGCGGTGGTTGATCGCGGATGTCCCCAAACGGGTTGCCCTGGAGTTGGTGGCTTCCGGAGACGGCGCCGTCCGGGCCAAGGTGAACGTGGGGAACGAATCCTACGAACCGATGGCTGATGCGCGCGTCGTGATTTCGGTGAAGAGCGGCGAGGCCGAGCCCATCGAGTTGGCAGCGACGCCATCGGACACCGAAGCGGGCGCGTTTGAAGTCACCTTCATCCCAGAGGGCCCCGGTCCTACCGTGGTCAGCGCGAAGGCCGTCGACGCCAGCGACCGGAAAATCGGAGAAGCGGAGGATGGTTGGGCGCCCAACGGGGCGGCGGACGAGTTCAAGCGGCTCGCACCAAATCGAGCGTTGCTCGAGTCCATCGCGGCGGCGACTGGTGGAGAATTGCTGGAGGCCCGGGACCTGGAAAGTTTCGCGGAGCGACTCCCCTCGATGGAAGCACCCGAAACACGAACCTGGTCGCGCTCCCTGTGGCATACCCCACCAGTCTTTCTCCTGGTCCTGGGCTGTTTTGCGGGCGAATGGATCTTGCGAAGGCGATCGGGAATGGCGTGATGAGAATGAGGCACAACATCGTGGGAATGATCGCGGCCGCGCTGGGAACGGCCGCAGGGTGGACCGGACCGTCCGCCGATCTCATCATCGTTCTCGGAGCACCCGGAACCGAAGAATACGGCAAGGCCTTTGCATCGGCGGCCCAGGCGTGGGAGAGGGCGGGAAGGAAGGGGGAGGCCAAGCTCACCGTGATCGGTCGGGAGGACGGCAGCGGTAGCGATTTCAAGACCCTGGAAACGAGCATCGCGGAGGCCGGAATGGAGGGCTCGGGTCCGCTTTGGATCGTCCTCCTGGGCCATGGCACCTTCGACGGACGCACTGCAAAATTCAATCTCCGAGGCAAGGACCTCAGTGCCGTGCAACTCAGTGACTGGCTCAAGGAGAGCGCGCGCCCGGTAGCGATCATCAATTGCTCATCCTCGAGTGCCCCATTCATCAAGAAATTGACCAAACCTGGGCGCGTCGTGATGACTGGCACCAAGAGCGGTTCGGAAGATTCCTACGCACGATTCGGGGAATTTCTCGCGAAGTCCATCAATGCTCCCGAGTCTGATCTTGATCGAGACGGAGCGACCTCGCTCTTGGAGGCCTTTCTTGCCGCCACCAAGGGCGTGGAGGAGTTTTACGAGAAGGAGGGACGCATCGCGACGGAGCAATCGTTGGTGGACGACAACGGCGACGGATTTGGGACTCCAGCCAAATGGTTTCGAGGTGTCCGTGCCGTGAAGAAGGCGAAGGACGATGCGGAGGCCGACGGATTGCGCGCTCACCAATTCCACTTGGTGCCCAGCGAAGCCGACAAGGCGCTCCCCCCCGAGATCCGCAAGGAGCGAGACGCGCTCGAAGCAAAGCTATTCGCGCTCAGAGCGAACAAGGAGGACATGGAGATGGACCGCTACTACCTCGCCTTGGAGCACCTCGCGCGCCAACTGGCCAGCCTTTACCATCCGGAAAGCGAGGAAGAATCCTCTCCCGTCGAGAACGATCAAGGCCAGTCGCCGTGATTGACGCGCCATACGCCGCGGTCGTCCTGAAAGACGACGGAGAGCACGCGTGCCGGCTGCACATCATCGAAGACCCACTCCCAGACGAGTGCTCGCCAAGCCGTTTCGGTGGACCGTCCGTAAGCCTTGTAGCCAGCCTTGTCGGGCAGGCCGAACATGGCCTCGATCTCATTCTGCGACATGCCGACTTTGACATTTTCAGAAAGTTGGAAGACTTTGGCAAAGCCCGGTTTCTCCCGCAGCACCCCCCCGGCGGACCCCGGAATTTCTGGCAACTCAGGCTCGGGCACGACCTCGCTGGGAGGCCCCGCGCAGCCGATCGTCAGGAGGACACAGCCGCCCAGCATTACAATGAGATTGGGATTCATGGTCCCGCAGGGCTAACAGGCCACATGGCGTTGATACACCAAAAAGTGTCCGCCAGCTCGGAGTTACAACCTCTGGCCATTGCGTCCAGCGTGGAGGGAAACCCATGATTCTCTATCGGCTCAATCTCGATGATCCCCGCCTCCAACCCGGCCGGGTCGAGTGAAGGCTTGGCCTCGAGCCTCCATCCGGACGGACTGGTGAGCAAAGCGATGCCAACTAAACCCGCGATCCCGAATTTTGATCGCTCATGATTCCAATCTCGCTCTCGTCCGGGGTGGGCGGGTCGAGACGCGCAGAATGCATCCCCGCTCCCAACGCGACGATGAGTCCAAAGTAGATGAGGGCCGCGACCCCACGTTGTCCGGGAGTGACTTCGAAAAACCGCTGCTCCTCGTCCGTCCGATGACGGAAGAGCGTGAACAACCTCGGCAAGGCCGTAATGAGGATGAGAAAGATAATGAAAGAAGGCCGGTGGACCGCCCATGTCCCGGCGATGACAAACCCAACAATCCAGAGCCATGGAGAAAGCGCGGTGACCATGCGCCCCCCATCCAGGAATCCGACTGGCATGAGATTGAATAGATTCAAAAAGTAGCCCACGTAGGCGAGGGCTGCGAAAAACGGATTCCCGGTCGCAAGGTAAATTCCGTGGCAGGCCAAGGCCCCCAGGCTTCCAAGAATTGGCCCGCCGGCGGCAACCCAGAACTCAATCCACGCGTTGCGGGGGGCCTCCTTCAGCGCAATGAGCGCCCCCATGAAGGGAATGAACACGGGGGCTCCTACCTTGAGCTTCCAACTCTTGGCCGCCAGCAAGTGCCCGCACTCGTGAATCAGGATGAGCAACACGAAACCCACTGCGAATTGCCACCCCCAGAACATGGAGTAGGCCCAAATCGTCAAGAGCATGGTTCCTCCCGTCTTGAGGAGAATCGGGAGAAACTTCACGATCGGCAGAACGAGAAACTTGAACTTCGCTCCAAATTTCAAAATCAAGACCGCGACCACAACGAGCGGGCCGAGCGCCTTCTTCAAATTCTTCCCCGTGGACGGCTGAGGCGGCTCCTGGCGCAGGATCAAGGGCGGAATGGCACCCGTTTCCGGGTCGATTTGAGACGGCATGGCGCAGCCTACGGTCGGTTGACACAAAAGCAATGCCGCTCCCCCCTCTCCCCAGATTACCGATTTGTCGATTCCCAGTTTCTTGATCCGCGACGCCAGAGTGGTGGGCTTCATGGCAAACAACTCGCCCGCGCCCTCGGCCCCAAAGATCTTACCGCCTGATTGCTCCAAGGTGGCGACTATGCTCTGGAGCCCCATGCTCTTGTATCAGTTCAGCCATGATCTACCGAACTTTACGAGCATTGATGCGCCGCTCTACATTGATGCACAGGCATTCGCGGGTATCCTCGTCCATCACATTGAGCATCCGCATGCTTTCCTCCGCGAAGAGTCGTGTCATACACAAAGTCCCAGGTTCACACATGATGTCGGCACGTAGCCTTGGCAGGCAGTCCTGTTGAGGTGCCCTGCCGATGACGTTTGGGATTTTTCGCAGGGACAGCAAGGAGTTGGGCTCCTTCTCCTCATAGAAAAATGGGCTCCGTTACAGGCCAAAATGGCGACACGCTGCGCGTCCACTGCATGGCCTCGAAGGAGGGTAGGGTGGAGCTAATATCCCCTTCCCAGAGGCCAGTCAGTTTGCGCCTCGCTCTCCTTGCCTTGGACGCCAAGCATCATAGTCTCGCTAAATACACCATGATCCGATCTCATCCCTTCTTCCTCTCCTTCTCGTTCTGGGCGGCTCTTTCCCTCTCCTCTCTCTCATCAATCGACGCCCAGACCGCGGGCAAGGGACAGGATGCGGTGCAAGTCGCTGAGGCGGTCGCAAAGAACATTTTCGACCGAGTCACCCACGGGTTTGCTGAGAATGACGGGGTCAAAATTCACTATGTGACGATCGGGAAGGGAACCCCCATCGTGATGATCCATGGCTTCCCCGATTTCTGGTACACTTGGCGCGAACAAATGGAACCGCTGAGCCAGGCCGGCTACCAAGTGGTGGCCATTGATCAACGCGGCTACAACAAGAGCGACCAACCCAAGGGCGTCGATCAGTACGCGATGAAGATCCTGGTGGAAGATGTGGCCGCGGTGGTCGAGGCGGTGGGAGCCAAACAAGCGATCATCTGCGGGCACGACTGGGGTGGAGCAGTGGCTTGGAGCTTCGCCATGATGAACCCGGACCTCACCGAGAAGCTCATGATTCTGAATCTACCGCACCCGCGAGGGCTGGCGCGTGAATTGGCCACCAATCCGGAGCAGAAGAAGAACAGTGCCTACGCTCGAGGATTTCAGAAGAGTGGAGCGCACCTCTTTCTCACCGCCAAGGGCCTCGCGGGCTGGGTCAAGGATCCCAAGGCCCGCGCACGCTATGTCGAAGCCTTCAAGCGCTCCAATTTCGAGGCCATGCTCAGCTACTACAAGAAGAACTATCCTCGGGCACCTTATGAAGAACCGGCAGGCCCGGTGGTCAAAGTGAAATGCCCCGTACTCATGATTCACGGACTGGATGACAAGGCCCTCCTGGCACCAGCCTTGAATGACTCCTGGACTTGGTTGGAAAGCGACCTCACCCTGGTGACGATTCCCAATGCAGGGCATTTCGTCCAACAAGACGCCGCCGATCTCGTGACCAGGACGATGCTGATGTGGCTTGGCCGGTAAGACGCGCCACCATTCCCTAACAGGCTCAGCGCCGATGCTTCAGCAAAACGCCGGGGACAAGGGCCTGCCCGGGCTCGGGGTCGAGTGCGACACGAAGAAATCGCTGGGTTCGCCCACCAGGAAGATCTCATCGTTCGGGCCCATCGCCACCTCGTAGCTACCTAAACCACTCGAGAACGAGGACAGGGTGGCAATGGTAACAAAACCGCCAGCAGGACCGATCGAATTTCCAAGGATTGCCAGCACATGCGGATCGATAGTCTAGGCAGCGAACAATTAACCGCAACATCTGAAAACAGCAATCCGTCAGAGAACATCATCGGATTAGAGATGGCCTGTGAGCTACCATGACAGCCCGGCGGGATGAAAATCACGTTCCTTCTTGAGGGCCCCCGAAGGAAGAAAAGGATCGGCAAACTTCACGGACAGAGTAGGGTCCGCCCGTGACGAAAATCGTCCGCCTCATCACCCTCCGAACCATGCTGTATTTCAGTGTGGTCCCGGTCGCACTCGCACAGCCAATCATTCCCGGTCTGGTCTCCAGCGAACTCGATCCGAAGCTCAAGGGCCTGGTCCTGATCGAGGAACTGAATTGCGTAGCCTGTCACCAGAGCGCTGAGCCCTTTGCCGCCCGCTCAAAGAAGGCGCCACGCCTCTCCGCAGTGGGCTCCCGGGTAAACCCGACATACCTCGAAGCCTTCATCAGTGACCCGCATGAGACCAAGCCCGGGACCACCATGCCGGACGTCCTGATCCAACTGGACAAGGAGGAGAGAAAACAGGTTGCCAAATCCCTCACTCACTTTTTGTTGTCACTGAAGAAGAACGACTTTTCCTTGCAACCGCCTGATGCGGTGGCTGCGGAGCACGGGGAACACCTCTTCCGCTCGCGGGGATGTGTAGCCTGCCATTCCCCTCGCAATGAAGCGGGCACCGAGTTGCTCCAAGAGTCCTCCGTCCCCCTCGGAGCCTTGGAAAAGAAGTACAGCGTGAAGAGCCTGGTCGACTTCCTGCGGCATCCGCACTCCAGTCGTCCCTCCGGACGGATGCCCGACTTGCGACTGCAGGGGAACGACGCGGAACGCATCGCCCACTACCTGCTGCGCGATACCCGCGTCCCCGGCCCTCTCGCCTACAAGATGTATCGGGGCCAGGTCTGGGAAGGCCTGGAGAGTGCCAAGGTAGAGGCCGAACGAGCGGGGCAAGTGAGAGACTTCGCCCTCGCAAGCCTAGGAAGAGTTCACCACCAGACCGCAGTCGAGTACCAAGGGTGGCTCAAGATTCCTCAGCAGGGGAGCTACACATTCTATCTTCAGATGAACGGGGGCTCTTTGCACGTGAACGGAAAGCAACTCGTGCTCGAGAATCCCAGCAACCGACGTGGACCGAAAAGGATGCAGGCCTCAACGGAATTGCCAGCGGGTTGGCGGAAGATCGAGCTGACTTACTTTCACACCGGGCGAGATCCAAAGTTTTCATTCGAATTGGAAGGTCCGCAGTTCAAGCGCCAAGCGATTCCCTCCTCGATGCTCTCGGTATCGGAGCACCCCATTCCGGCTTTCGAACCGCTGGTGGTGGATCCCGCCCTTGCAGCCCGCGGCCGAAAACACTTCGGAGTCCTCGGCTGCGCGAAGTGCCATGATGATCTCAGGATTCCTTCCAAATCGGGACCTGCTTTTGCCACCCTGGATCCCGGCAAGGGGTGCTTGAGCGAAGCGCCCGGGAAGTGGCCCCGCTTCAACCTGAACGGGAAACAACGCCAGTTGATCGCAAAGGCCCTGCCCGGAGTGGAACAGGAGCGCCTCAACGAGAGACAACAACTCGAGAAGGCCCTGGTCACCTTCAATTGCATCGCTTGTCACGATCGCTCCGGCCTGGGAGGGATTGCTCCGGAACGCAACGCAAACTTCTCCGGCACCCGCGAAGCGTTGGGAAACCAGGGCCGCCTTCCCCCACCCCTCTCCCACGTGGGGGCAAAACTGAAACCGGAGTGGATCGCCGAAGTCCTGCTGCGTGGGAAACGACAACGCGAATACCTTGATGCGAGCATGCCTCAGTTCGGCGAAGCAAACGTCGGGCACCTGGTCAACCTCTTCGCCAAAGTCGACAAACTGGAAGCGGTCACCATCCCCAAAATCGCGAACATCAAGGAATCCAAGAGTGCCGGATACGAAATGATGGGCACCACTGGATTCAGCTGCATCGCCTGCCACGACTTCAATGGACAAAAAGCAGGCGGAGCGGGTGCGCTCGACATCGTGCACGTGACCGACCGCCTTCAGAAGAATTGGTTCCATCTCTACATGCGGAATCCGGCTCGTTTCCACTCGACCGTGATCATGCCCTCCTACTGGCCAGGCGGTCAGTCCATCCGTCCCAACCTTCTCAAGGGGGACACTGACCAACAGATCGAAGCGCTCTGGACCTACCTCCTGGACGGCCCGCGAGCCAAGAAACCGAAAGGCTTGTCCCGTCAGTCGGCTGAAATTCGAGTCACCGACGTGGCGGAGATTGCCCGCGGGCGCGGCACCGCCGGCTACCGCGGAATCGGAGTGGGTTACCCGGAAGGGATCAACCTGGCGTTTGATTCCGAAGAAATGGCCCTCCGCCAGCTCTGGAAAGGAGATTTCGCGAGCGTCAATCACGGATCCTTTCGGGCGCGCGGCGGGGAGCGGATCTCTTTCCCCCCCGGCATCCCATTTCACCGCCTGAAGTCGATGGACGACAACTGGCCCTATAAAGGAAAATCCAACTACACCTTCCCCCACGATCACGGCTACCAGTTTCGCGGCTATCATCTGGATGCCCTGCGCCGGCCGACCTTCCTCTACCACTACGGTGAGGTGACGGTGGAGGATTTATTCGAGGATGTGCCCGGCAAGGATGGCAAGGCGTGGTTCAAGCGGACCTTCCGTTTCGAAACACCCGGGGCCCAGAAGCCCTTCTATTTCCGCGCCGCTTCCGGAAAGAAGATCACCGCCCAGGTGGACCGCGGATTCGTCATCGATCAACTCCAACTGCGCATCACGAGCGACCACAAGGGTGTGGTGCGCGAAGGCGATCCCGGGGAAGTGCTGATTCCCCTCACGCTGCCCAAAGGGCGCTCCACTCTCACCTTGGAATACCGATGGTAGGAAACCGTTACCTGAACGCCCTCTGGGCCCTTACACTCTCTACTCTTCTTCCCGCCGAAGATCTCGGAGAGATGTGGGGCAGCGCCAAGGAGGAGGCAAAGTACTATCCCATCGTCAACATTCCGATTCCGCCCGAGGTCCCCATGCGAACGGGCAGTTTCGAAATCCTTCCAGACGGACGACTGGCAGTGGGCACCCGGCGGGGCGACATCTATTTCGTCAAGGGCGCCTTCGATTCTCCGCCCACTCCCGATTACCACCTCTTCGCGAGCGGACAGGATGAAATCTTCGGTCTGGCATGGAAAAACGGTGCTATGACCGCCACCCAGTTCGGAGAAGTGACCCGGATCTCAGACACCGACGGCGACGGCGTCGCCGACCGCTACGACACCCTGAGCAACAACTGGGGCTACGCGGAAGGTCACGAATTTGCCTTTGGCTCCAAGCACGACCCGGAGGGCAACATCTGGGTCGCGCTCGGATTGAGTGGTTCCTACAAATCCCACAACCTCTTTCGGGGTTGGGCGGTGAAGGTCACTCCAGATGGAAAAATGATTCCGGTGTGCAGCGGGCTGCGAAGTCCGGGCGGAGTGGGGCCCAATGCCGAGGGGGTGATGTTCTCCATCGAGAGCCAGGGTCCCTGGAACGGATGCTGTTCGCTCAAGCATCTCAAGCAGGGCGGTTTTCTGGGACATCCCGCCAGCTACAACTGGTATCCCTTCGTCCCTGGCATGGACACTCCTGCAGTGGAACCCAACACCCCTTCCCGCCTCCAGGTGGAAAAGAAACGAGTGAAGGAATTGGTGCCTCCGGCGGTGCGCTTCCCCTATATCAAAATGGGCCGCTCGATCTCCGGCTTCCGACTCAACCAGACCGGCGGCAAGTTTGGTCCCTTCGAGAACCAGATCTTTCTGGGCGACTACACCTTGAGCATCATCCTGCGGGCCACCACCGAAGAGATCAACGGAGTTTGGCAGGGCGCCTGTTATCCCTTCCGGGAGGGACTGGCGTCCGGGATCATGCACGTAGAGTTTTCACCCCAGGGACAACTCATCGCCGGCGGGTTCACGACCAACAGACAGTGGCCGGTGCGGGGAACGGAACCCTTTGCCCTCCAACGCATCGACTGGACCGGCCTCATGCCTTTCGAGATCAAGGAGATCAATATCGCCAAGGACGGATTCCTGATCAATTTCACCAAGCCCGTCGACCCGTCGATCGCGGCGAGGACCGAGGTCTACAACATCACCACCTACACTCATAAATTCAGCGCGGGCTACGGCAGTCCCGAGGTGGACCAAACCACCGCCAAGGTGACCAAGGCTATCCCTTCGGCTGACGGACTCTCGGTAAATGTGCACTTGGAAAAGATCATCGAAGGCCACATCCACGATTTCGATCTAACTACCATGAAATCCATGGAAGGAGGGACTCTCCTTCACACCAAGGCCTACTATACGGTGAACGAAATCCCCAAGAACTAGTTCACCGGCCGGAGTGAATGGATCGTTGCCTTCGCAAGGACCCGGCGAGACCACCCCCTGCAGCTCTCACTCCCACCCAACAATTTCTCCATCATCACACCTACCATGCCTACGGCACTCCTTCGCTTCTTCTGTTCGATCGCCCTTCTTCTGACCTGCGGCCAGGCCCTCGCCCACCCCGTTCCAGATAGTCCCTCCTGGCTGACTTATTCCGGAGGTGACGGCCCAGGCAAGGGCAAGCACATCGTGCTGATCTCCGCCGATCAGGAATACCGCAGTGAACAATCGATGCCCATGATGGCAAAGATCCTGAGTAGACATCACGGCTTTGACTGCACCGTTCTCTTCGGAGTGAACGAGAAGGGCGAAGTCGACCCCACCATGCCGGTCTATCCCAAGAAAGGCAAAGAGGCCGAATTCAAGCAGCACAATATTCCCGGGCTCGAGCATCTTGCCTCAGCCGATCTGGTGGTCTTCTTTGCGCGCCTCCTGACCCTCCCCAAGGGGCAGCAGGAGCACATTGTGAGCTACATCGATTCCGGCAAACCGATGATCGCACTGCGGACGGCGAACCATGGATTCCGCGGAGCGCTCCCCTACAGGATCGATGGCAAGAATGTGAATTTCGGCAACGATGTGCTGGGTGGATCGTTCCGGGGCCACCACGGCCGCTGGCACGCCGACTCGACCCGGGGCACGATCGTCAAGGAGCTCAAGGATCATCCCATCGTCGCGGGCGTCA
>Ga0302119_10001044_pt1 | contig 12490 bp, 3 predicted proteins | sample AG5_Tmax_MG_FD_203114 | JGI IMG/M metagenome (GOLD analysis project Ga0302119, IMG submission 203114) | Marine microbial communities from Western Arctic Ocean, Canada - AG5_Tmax | ecosystem: Environmental > Aquatic > Marine > Oceanic | place: Canada: Western Arctic Ocean | collected 2017-10-01 | reverse complement strand
AAAAAAAGATGTGAAATCTTTGCCTGTTACATTGTTGATATACTCCACAAGATCCTCTGTGCAAACAATTTGGGAAGCAAACTCATCTTGAAAACCAGATAATATTCCAAAAAACATAGCGTCATCATCTATTACTCCGCGAAGTGTATGCAAAATCCAGGCCCCTTTATTATATGCATCTTCAAACCCCCAGTAGTATTGATCTCTAGGGCCTACAATTGCACGCCTATTTGCTATTCCTTTTCTTCTTTCCAAAAGATAATGGATACTCATGGGATAGCCTAATTGATCTTCTACATACAGCACCTCTGAATACATACCAAATCCTTCATGCAACCAGACATCTGCTCCATCGCAAGCCGTAATATTATTCCCCCACCATTCATGGGCTGTTTCATGCAGCGTTATATAATCAATAAAACCATAGATTGACCGTGTTCCGCTATCATAGGTTTTAAAATCGTTCCCATAGGCTACGGCTGTTTGATGTTCCATACCTAAATAAGGAGTCTCTACAAGCTTATATCCATCTTCCCACCAAGGAAAAGGACCAAAAAACTTTTCCAATGAACGCATCATATCCCGAGCTTCTTTAAAATGCTCTCTTGCTACATCTTCATTATAATCCAATACATAATATTGAGCAGGTTGTATACCAGTTATGGAATGTATTGTATCATTAATAACTGCATAATTAGCAATATTTACTGATACGTTGTAATTATTAATGGGATTAGACACAAACCATTTATAGGTTGTTTTTACATCTGTTTTGATGGTCTCTCGCAACTTTCCATTTGCCACACACATTATATTGCTAGGTACGGTAATATTAATAGCCATACTATCTGGTTCTTCTGTGGGATGATCTTTATTCGGCCACCATAGACTGGCACCATCACCCTCACAAGCAACACCCACAAAATGTCTGCCATCCTTATCCTTTTTCCACACAAAACCGCCATCCCATGGTGGACGTTTTGCTTCCAAAGGTTCACCATAATATGTTACTCGGAAATTAAACCTATCATCTTTTTTCACTTCAGGAAATGTTACAAAGATGGCATCTTCTTCCCGAACATATGGCAAACTCTTTCCTTTGTAGTTGACTTCATTAATAACCATATTTTTGGCCAAATCAAACTGCAGTTTTACAAAATTATCCATCGCCAGAGCATGAAAATCCACATATCCCGCAATCTTTTTATTTTCAATGTCAATTTCAATATTCATATCATAAAATGTCACATCATAACAAGTCCGCGGCGGTGTAAGCTTTCCAATTAATAACGATCGAGGAGTAGGCTCAGGATAGGGCTCTGCTTTCTCAGGAATTCCCATTCCCTGTTTATGACGGGACATCATTTGACGAGTTGAGGAACAACTAGAGAAAATCAATATCCCGATAAACATAAAAACAATATATTGCCGTATTTTATTCATATAATTTTCAAATTGTGGAGCCGGACGGGATCGAACCGACGACCTCCTGAATGCCATTCAGGCGCTCTCCCAATTGAGCTACGGCCCCGAAACTCTATATTACTATCTATCTTGAAAAAAAGCTCGGGAATTTATAATGATGATAAATAAAAACAATGGAATTTGAATATTAATCAAATCCGCTATCACCATAAAAAGATGTTGGCAATATCTTCACGCCTACTTTTTGACCTAGCTTCATTATTAAAGGAATGATGACAAAACTAAATGGCATAATGATGGGGATGGATAATCCTGCAATTTTCAATAAATCAGAAAATTGCTCTTTCACTTTTGTCATTTCTTCTGATGATAAATTCCCCTGTTGCTCCACATATTTTTTTAATAATTGAGCCAGTTCTTGGGTCTCTTCTTTTTCATTCTTGATCGCCATAAATATATTGGCAAGCTTATGCTCTAAACTTTTTCTCTCCATATCATCATCATTTGAAATATTTAAATTTTCAACCGGCACAGGTAACGTTTCTATAATATGTTCTAATGGAGCTTCATCAATATGATCAATGAGATCTGTCTCTGTAAGATTTTCATCCATATTTAATTTTTTCTTATCCATAAATTTTATTTAAAATAGTTAATTATTAATACTAGGTCTTTTTATTCCATGTCGTGCATTATAATCACGGTAATACACATTTAAAGGCTCTGGATATTGTCTCCCTTTCCATACATAGCGCAAAGAATCATTCATATGGATATTTACAATATCTATCGGTTTCATTTGAATATGATAAAATACTTGTTTTCCAATTCGTTTGATCTGTTTATCTGTGGGTGGATAACCAAACGTTTCCGTCATCAAATCCCAATGTTTTGATTTTATCTTATCAAGCATCATTACTTCGATTTTACTTTCGATACCAGGAATATATTTTGCTTTACTTGCTAAACTAAGTACGCTAGAAAGTCTTGGATTGTTTTTCCCCTCTAACGCCATTCGTACCGCAATCAAATTCTCAAAATCAACATCTGCATTCATAATGCTAGATACTGATTTATCCGAATAAGGGACAAATGATCCATTCATTGTTTCTTTCAGTGCAGTAAGGAATCGCTCTGCCGTTATCACACCATTGGTAAATTGAATCACCTCTTTGCTATTTGAAGATGTGGAAAAATATGTATTATCTCTTCCTACTGGAACATGACATTGAACATTAATAATTGATGGTAAAATTAATAACTGTCCTGCATTTAACTTGCTGCCAGGTACTGCAATCATCACTCGACCAATACATGCATAAGTTTTCACGAGCACTTCTTCAAAATTATTTCTTCTAGATTGTACCGTGGCAGAAAATAGGATATTATCATTTTCTATGATGGAAAATGATAATTCTATATCATCGGTTGAAATACGAAAATATCGGAAATACCGCAATACTTCATTTTTAAATGCGTTCTTCTGTTGCAATGTAATGGTGTGCTTTGCCGGTGGATCTGCGTATATATACATATATTGCAGCGCTATTAAGATAAAGGAAAAACGAATTACCTTAGGCATATATAAAATCTAAAATGATACGTATATCGGAAATAAAATTATTTCATCAATATCATCTTGCGTGTTGCAAGAAAACTGCCAGCCTTAAACTCTGCTAGATATACTCCAGAAGCTACCGAATTACCTTGATTATTTAGTCCATCCCATACCACATAACGATTGCCATAAGGCTGCTCTTTATTCACTAATACAGCGACTTCCTGACCTAACATGTTATACAACCGAATACTTACATGAGATCGAACTGGCAAAGAATAATCCAAGCGCGTATTGGAGTTAAATGGGTTTGGATAGTTATAGCCTAATGCATATTGTGTAGGCATGCCATCCAAGATGCGTTGAATTTCATTATCCACAAAATCAGATCCTCCTATCACTACCTTCATATCATACCCAACAGTTGATTTTTCTGAAATAACAATACCTGTTTCCATAATATCACGATATGGGGTTCTACTTTGAAGATCTACAAGAGCAACAACGATATTTTCAGGAGGTTCCTTCACAGAATGGAATTGGACATCAACCGATCCATCTTTTTTCCCTGCTAAAATACGTAAATCCCAAACGCCATTTGTTTCATTGACTGAGCGGATATCTGTTGTATGATAATATCCCCCATCAGATTCTGGCGATAATCCTACTGCAAGATGACCATCAATCATCGGTGGTTCATAAATATCTCCACGATCTAACCCTTCCGTGGAACGAAAATCACGACCAATATAATTGTTGTGGTCAAAATAATGTTCGGAATCCGCACTAATACGCAAACGCCATGAGTTCATTACAACACGTGGTGGTAATTTGGATATCTGACGACTTTGATTCAGAGAAAACATTGTGTCAGAATTCGCTTCTGCTAGCGATGTAGGCTTTAATTCAAGAATTTGGAGACTATCCGTATAATTATAAATCAAATATCCACCCCAAGGTTGCATCTCAGAAACCACTTCACTCCAACCATTTTTATCATCCATACCATAGGAAATAGGACCATAAAAATCACCTTGATCTAACGTAATAGGAACGCTAATAAAAAATGGATTACCAATAAAGTTCCAACCAGGGAATAATTCCATATCATATGTTTCCAATGGTAATGAAACACCAGCACCTGGTGTAAAATCAATGTCTTTATCATACATATGTTTAAACCAGTATGCTTCTCCTAAATACAATGTATCGGGGGCAAACCACTCATTGTTTTCCCAATCTCTAGAATAGAATATGTGTTTTGTATTCAAACCTGTGCTGGTAAGTGTTCCATTTTCTAATTCTCCAGGGAAGGAAACTAAACGCCATTTTTCATCTGGAACACCTAACGGATAGGCGCTATCATCCACTCGTGAAGTAGGTGCATCTGCACCAAATCGAACCGGAGCAGTTAAGTAACTGCTTCTTGCAGCATACCTAAGACTATCTACCACCTCTGCACTGACAATAAAATTCTCAATCTTAACCAATGAATCCGGAATAAACGCAGTAAATGCAGAATCCGAACGTTCCATGGGGAAAGATAAAACGCTGTCCTCACCACCAATATTGACAAATATTTTGGCGTTAAGAATTCCATTAAAATCGGAAAACTTAGCCATAATATTTACGCCTTGACCAAGAGTCAGTTCGTCATCCAAAATAATAAACTGTTCCACAATGGGTGGTTGGGTGTAAAAGCCCTGTGTGGCCACCCAGAATCCGGATGTCAAGCCTACACCTGCCCCTGTACTTTCAGAAATGACAGGAGCACCAAGCGATCCTCTTATATGAACACCCTCATCCCACCATCCTTCCGAATACGTGGAACTATTAGACATGGCACTAAAGCCAGACATACGCATCTTGTAGTCTTGTCCAATCATGATCTGCGCAAATAACAGAAAAACCGGGATGATTCTATGCATAGCGTTATTCATACGTACATCCACTTATTTTGGTGTTGCCATACTGAGTTTTACTGGTTTTTGATTATCATTGTCTTTTTTGTTATCCGTTTTATCACTCATATCGTTATCCAACATATCCATGATCATTTGCAATTGTGATTTTAAGGCATCGATTTCTTTCTGTTGACTATCGATTTCTTCTTGTTGTTCCTGTACAGCTTTAGTAAGCAATGGTACAAAACCCTGATAATTCAAGGTTAAGAAATCTTCATCATCTTTTCCAACGAGTTCAGGAAGAATTTCATTGATTTCCTGCGCAATGAAACCCCACTGCTTCTTATCATTGAATCCTCTATCTTCGAATTCATCTTGACGCCAGTCATAGTTTACTGGATTCAGTTTGCTGAGTTTCTGTAGAGCACCTGATACCGTAGAGATATTCTTTTTGAATCTTCTATCGGAACTGCTATTTGGTGTTGGTGGAGCTTCTGGTCTAGTATCAACATCAGCTCCCCAAACTAGATCATTACCATCAGATTTTAAAACTTGACCAACAGTGCCAAGCGCCAAATAAACTGGATTTCCACTAGCATCTCCATAAATAATGCTACCTCTAGTTATACCTGCCAATTTAGCATTAGTAACCGCATTATCTGCTAAATCAGCTTCGACAACTTCTCCATCCGTGATATTAGAAGAAACATATGTAGCAAAATCGGAGACTTCAGCTTGAAGCATACTACCACCATCATTAACAACTACACCATCACCTGCCTCTAAGGTTATACCAGTACTTATTGTAGCATCACCATCCATAAAGTTTAATTCAGCAGCTGTAGCAGCTACAACAACTTCATCTATTTTAAGATCTCCAACCTGCATTGTTCCACTAAAAAATCCGTCAGCGAACTTCTTACTACCTCCACCCATATTTATTTGCTGAACACTGGGATCAACTGGCTTAAAGAATCCATCTGCAAAAGCGATTTGGGCTTCACCATCAGCAGCAAAAATTACTGCTCCTTTTCCACCACCATGAATATCGTTTGTAAAATAAATTCCAGCTCTAGTTTCTCCGCTACCACCAGAACGTTCTATAGATGGAGCAGTCGCGGTACCATCAGCAAGGAGAAGTTGACCACCTATATTTTGGTTAAAAGTGATTAACTCTTGATCATCTCGAGAATCAAAAGACATATAGGCATTATTTGCCTCTTCAATAATCAATGCACTTGCTTTATTATCAGGAATCTCGATTGAGTTTTTTGTAGCATTAGTAAACTGCAATCCACCATCGGCAGCATTAGCAGTTATCGTTGTACCAACAATCGTACCTGGTGCTACAGCTCCTATTGCTGTAAAATCACCAGCTGCTTGAGTTTCAGCTCCAATAGCAGTTCCATCAATAGTTCCACCATTGATATCAGTTGTTGTTATTGTTCCACCATCGGAAATACCGCCAGAAAAGACAACCGGTTTATTAAATTGGACTTTCTCATCACCACTTGTAGAATTAAACGTCATATACGGATTAGCCCCCTCATTAATGATCAAAGCACTTGCCTTATTAACAGGAATTCCAATAGAGTTTTTAGTGTCATCGACGAAGTTTAAAGCAAGATGACCGCCATCAAGTGTGATATCTCCATCAAATTGAAGTGCATTAGTAATATTACCACCTGTGACCGTCAAATCTCCAGCAGTTGCTACAGTACTACCAGCACCACCAATCGTTATTGTGTTACTTGTGGTTGCAGCAAATATTGCTTTTGCTTCATCCGCATCACCAACAATATTTCCATGAACAGTCACATCACCCAGTGCGGCAATATTGGCCCCCCCAAGGAATTCAAGCGCGTCAGTTCCGTTCGCTGATTTAATTGTTAATTTGTCACTCGCATTTTGGCTTAAATAGCCAAATGGAGTATCGCCAACGGCAAGTATAACGTCAAGACCAGTAGGATTAAGCATTATATCAGCCCCAGCATTAAGTCTAATATCTGAAACTGATACTGCAGCTAGGTGATCCCCCGTTTTATTGATATAATCACCAGTAACGTCAAACATTAGTTTTTCATTATCCTTCATTAATATATCATTTTCCCACTCGAAATATTCTTGGGCTTCTCTCCACCACCACCTTCCATCATCACCTAGTTTATCAACATGAAACTCAACGTCGTCATTATTACCAGGTACCCCAAATACATTCACATTTGAACTCTGAGAATTATCGGCAAGATCCAATTCCCATGAAGTTACTCCAAGCATTGTTGATTTTAAAACATAGCCATTTGCAGTAGGCGCAGCAACTGGAAGAGTTATAGTATATTGTTCATCATCCGCCATATCAGGAGTTTGAATTTTTATCCATTCATCCGCACTGTCATCTGAATCTGCATCTTCATAAAATGTAATGCTTCCACCATATGGTGCGTTTAATTTTCCTTTTAACACTAACGGTGCATTGATTTCAACATTATCTGAAGTTGTAAGATCAATTTCAGAGCCATTGCCAACAATATTTACACCACCAGCACCATCAAGCGTGAGTGCATTAGAAGTAGTAGACCAAGTGGCAGCGTCAGCGCTAGTTAATGTTAGTGCGCCAGCAGTAGTAGACCAAGTGGCAGCTTCGGCGCTAGTTAATGTTAGTGCGCCAGCAGTAGTTGTAAAATTAGATGCTGCACTTGCATCAAGTGATATTCCACTTGTAGATACAGCATCAATTGTAACTTCGTCGGAAGCATCAATATCTATAGCAGCTCCATCCAAGTCTACTGTTTGTCCTGTACCATTAAGCATCATTGTACCAGCAGTCGATGTTACGGTAACTCCTCCAGCGCCCTGTAAGGTTAGCGCACCGGCACCAGTAGACCAAGTAGCAGCTGCGGCACTAGTCAATGTTAACGCACCAGATGATGAAATAAGTGAATTATCATCTAATTCTAGATTATCCACATCAATTCCAGCATCAGCTGTAGCTCTTACATTGGCAAACGTTACTCCACCTCCATTGGCTATCGTAATAGCATCATCACCATCCGTATATGAAAGCACTGTCGTTTTAACTTCACCTGGAACAACAATACCTGTTGCGGCATCTTCTATTGTAAATGTTGCAACATCACCTTGATCATGAAAAATAATGTTTTTGCCATCTGTTTCCTGTTTAATCACTATATCGCCACTATTTGCATTGGTAAGACTCAAATGTCCCGTAGCTCCTCCAAATTTCATGTTTATTTGATCGCCATCGGCATCAATATCTATATCATCAATAGCATCGAGGATTATATTTCCACTTGCTGTAGTTGAAACAGTCAAGTTTCCGCCATCTTTAGTTAGAGATTCGGAAGTCATATCTCCACTAAATGAAGCTGCTGTAAGTGCACCAGCAAAATTCCCAACACCATCAGCATCAACTCTAAAATTATTACCAAGAATAACCACATCATCAGTAGCTGCACTAGCACTATTTGCATCAATGGTAATACCTCCAGAACCTGTTACCAATTTGATTGCATCTGCTTCAGTTCCACCAGAGAGATTCTTTATTTCTATTTTTTCTGATTCTGGTGTAGCACTTGCAGTCAGCTTGAAATAGGAATCTAAAGCACTATTACCTAGTACGAGTATTTTTTCTTCCGCAACTTTCCCCTCAATACCGCCTGCAGAAGCAGTTAACGCAATCGCATCAGCACCCGTACTTGCTGAACTCAAGCGCATTTCTGTTGCAGCTCCTACTGTAGAAATATCTAAATCTTCCCCTACTGCATCTCCTGTAACACTGATATCCATACCACCTGCAGAAGTACTAATTGTAAGAGCATCTGCAGCAGTTCCTGCGGAACTCAAAATTAAAGAAGCATCCTGTGCTCCTGCTTGGGCAATCGTCATATGATCTCCAGCGTCATCTGCTGTATTCGTAATAGTTAATGTTGAATTTGTTGCATCAATATCCATACCACCAGCACTAGCATTTAATGCAATTGCATCGGCACCCGTACCTGCAGAATTCATAATCAAAGAGGAATTATGTGCGCCTGTAACGGCAATAGTTAGATCATCTAAATCGCTATCAGCAGCCAATGTTATATTTGAAGCACCACCAGCAGCATCCAAACTCAATGTAATCGCATCAACAGTTACTTCTGTATTATCTGCTGTACCTAACGCCAGCGTTCCTGCGCCATTTGGATCTACGGTAATATTTGCATCATTTGCAGAAGTTGTAATATCTATAGCTTTTGCTGCAGTGATATCCATTCCGCCTGCAGAAGCAGTTAACGCAATCGCATCAGCACCCGAACCTGCAGAATTTAGAAAAAGCGAAGCATCTTGAGCGCCTGTAACCTCAATGGTTAAATTATCTTCAGCCCCATCAGCAGCCAATGTTATATTCGAAGGATCAGTTGCATCTAAACTCAATGCAATCGCATCAACGGTTACTTCTGTATTATCTGCAGAACCTAATGCTAGTGTTCCTGAACCATTCGGATCTATAGTAATATTTGCATCATTTGCAGAAGTTGTAATATCCATCGCAAGCGCAGAAGTCAAATCTATTCCGCCTGCACTAGCATTCATCAAGATTGCATCACCTTGCGTACTTGCTGATGTAATACGAATTTCTGTTGCAGTTCCAGTAGCAGTAATATCCAAGTCATCTCCATCCGCATCTCCTCCTGCAGTAATATCAATACCACCAGCAGTAGTAGTAATTTCAAGAGCATTAGCAGCATCTGTATCTGATGATATTACACCTGATGACATACCTCCAGAAAATGATGATGCCGTAACGGTACCATCATTAGCTATCTCAAGCGCATTTGCCCATGTACCACCTCGTTTGGTTTGAATATTTAAGTTACCCTCATCCACTGCTGTAATAAGCCAATGATCAGCATTATCTTCTCCTCTATCTGCAGTAATAAATAATTCTGCAGGATCTGCATCCGCTGCACCACTTTTGACTTCAAAATCACCTACATTACTAGTTAATGTAGTCGGTGTGATAATTACATTAGCAGAATTGATAGCAATATCACCACCAGCATCAATATCTATACCACCTGCTGCATTTGATGCATTCAATGTAATCGCTGTCGCAGCAGCCTGTGCACTTTGAACTACTACAGCTCCTGCTTGAGTAGCACCACCAATCGTTAAATCACCTGCGCTAGTAGTTAGATTAGATGCTGCAGCCGCATCAATTTTAATACCACCTGCAGTTGCATTTAATCTGATTGCTTCATCGGTCGAACTCTGTGAGCTCAAGCGCATTTCTGTTGTAGCTCCTACTGTAAAAATATCTAGATCTTCCGTATTTGCATCTCCTGTAACACTGATATTCATACCTCCTTCGGAAGTACTAATTGTAAGAGCATCTTCATCAGTTCCTGCGGAACTCAAAATTAAAGAAGAATTCTGTGATCCTGCTTGGGAAATTGTCATATCGTCCCCATCGCCATCTGCTGTATTCGTAATAGTTAATGTTGAATTTGTTGCATCAATATCCATACCACCAGCACTTGCATTTAATGCAATTGCATTGTCACCCGTACCTGCAGAATTAAGAATTAATGATGCATCAAATGCACCAGTTTGTGCAATTGTAAAATCCTGCGTACCTCCATCAGAGGCATGAGAAATTGTTACAGCTTGGTTAGATTTAAGCGTTACTGCTTTATTAGCTGGCGTATTAAGCGCAATATCACCTAACGCAGCAGTGATTGCTATTCCATTGCTCTGCGCTGCATCAATAGTTACCGCATTTGCATCAAGATCCAGCAATGGACCGCCGTTAACCTCTACTTCAGTACCAGAAACTATTTCTAGTATACCGCTACCAGCAGTCTTTACAGCAATATGTTGATTTGCATCTTCAAAATACAATCTACTATCCGTATCTAATATCAATCCCACGTTACCACCCCCAGCTGAATGTGTAAGTGTAACAATATCTACAGCATCACCACCAAAATTTGCAGCTCCTGCATCATAAATCCATAAATCATCCCATTCTCTTCCATCTTGACCTAGGCCTGCTTCACCCCGAACTGCTGGGAGGATATCATTCTCATATGCTGTTGATGCTGCAGTTAAAGTTCCATATACTTTTAAGTTGGCATCATTACCTGATGTACCAATCGTTACTGTATTTGCCGTAGTTGCGCTCACATCCATTACTTGTTTCGGAACTGTAGACTCATACGTGGTGAAAACCATAGAACCAGTTTGTGAATCTGTATCTCCCTCGCCTTTAAAATCTATCTGTGCAAAAGTACCATCCCCTGTTGAACTCTTAATAGAACCCATTATAGCATTATCTTCTGTAGCGGTTTTACTAAATTCTACAATTGCACCAGCTTGCGCAGCAGTTGCATTTGTATTAGAAAGCTTCCAAACAGGCTTACTAGCTACATTAGAAGTCAGTACTTCTGAGGCTAAATCTTTCTCTATTACCATCGCATAATCAGGCGCTCCAGTATCTAAGTCGTTACCCATCTTTATGGAACTAACATCTATCCATAATGGGTTATTACTTCTAACATTTAGCTTAGCACCTGCTGCATTGATATAATCAGTCGCAGAAGCAAACTCAATCTTATTTTCTGCAGCCATTAACAATGAAGAAGCATCACCATCTAAGCGCATAATTTCCACGGGATTACCCCCAGTACTTGCACTAAATAATATATCTTTATTATCGACCGTATTCTTAATTGTAATGTCGTCACTAGATTCAGTGATAGAAAATTCATCTTTTCCAGCACCAAGCAAGAATTCATCTGCAACACGCAGCTTATTGGTGATATCCGTATTCGTTGCTAGCACAGTTAAGCTACCGCCTCCATGTGTGATTGTAGCATCCTGTCCAGAACCAAACTTAATTGCTTTGTCTTCATGTAAAAACAAATCTCCCCATTCATTATCAGCCGTACCAATGGTTGTACCACCGGCAGCGTTCGGATAAATATCGGACCCAGTAATAACAAGGCTTGGTGCCACAAGATCCAGAATATTTGAAGCAGAACTAGCAACATATGTTTCAGTATCACGGAATTGCAATCTATTTTCACGATTAATCATTAATGCTTGCGTATTTCCAGCAGGAGAAGGATCGTACTCCAAATGCAAGTCAGTAGTAGCATCAGAACCATCACCAAATGTAATTTTTGCATTACTTACTCCTCGATCATATAGATGCACAGAAGCCCATTCTCCAGTACCATCCGTTCCAAGATTATTCTCACCTCTAAGGTCTGATGTAATATCATCTTTAAACGCAGCACCATTCAGACTCACTGCTCCTTCTATTGATAAATCTTTATGAACAGTGACTGTGTTAGTAGTAGTTTGATTAATATCAAGTAATATCTCATTATCAACATAATCTCCAGAAGCGCCTTTGGTAACAAACTCAATGGAACCTTGTTCATTTCCACCTCCAACCACTCTGCTTTTAAAATTTATATTCGTAAAATCTATTGGAGAATCAGCATCATTTTCACCTTTCGCCATAATATTACCAAGAATATCGCCTGCTTGACCAGTAGCAGCTGAACGAATTTTTTCCATAACCAATGAATTA
>Ga0302119_10001043_pt1 | contig 12501 bp, 9 predicted proteins | sample AG5_Tmax_MG_FD_203114 | JGI IMG/M metagenome (GOLD analysis project Ga0302119, IMG submission 203114) | Marine microbial communities from Western Arctic Ocean, Canada - AG5_Tmax | ecosystem: Environmental > Aquatic > Marine > Oceanic | place: Canada: Western Arctic Ocean | collected 2017-10-01 | reverse complement strand
CAGTAGTAGCGCATCTACCGAAGGGAGTTCTAAACGGATCTGATAGCCTAATTCAGAGATTAAATATCTATCTTCATCGGTAATTTCTCGAGAGAATGATAAGCCTATGTTGACATATCCGGAAGCGAATTGGATTGAATCATGTACTCCATTCCTATCGTCATCCATAGAAGTCCATGACCACCATGGCCCAATATTCAACCAAGGGATTGGTTCCTGATTAGGAATGACTCCTCTAATATCGGAGTGCGAATCTGTATTGTCATAAATAGATAAATTTTGAGAAGGAGAGACACTTCCCATCAATGGTAAAATCATTATCATTAGAATAGTCAAAGCAACTCTAGCACTACCCATGGGCATGCGAACTATTGTTATTTTTTCAAACCGACCCATATGTGAGTTCTACTTTTGCCAGAAGAAAGGTGGTGGGGGCACTGGGATTTGAACCCAGATCAGCGGGTTTCTTCCGCCTAGCGTGCACCCGGCAGGCGCACGCTCTCGGGTTGCGACAGGTCGGTGCTCCAGTTGGTCATCAAAACCATCAGAAAACCTTCTCGTCGTCATTCCCGTGCAACTGGAGCCCGCTGTACTACCAGGTTATACTATACCCCCGTAGGGATGTTAATCGCAGTGACCTCACTCTTATGATGCTCTCGGTCACAAAGTAACAACTAATCAATATAACTCTGATAATGGGCCGGTAAGTATACTGACCATTATCCATAATCCAAAGATAATGGAAGCAAGCCCCCATGCCCTAGGCCTAAGTCCTATACTCATTTCACCGAATATCCTGGAAATAGGGCCTAAAATAAGGGCTAGTTGGCGTGAAATAACTACTGATATACCTGCACAAATAACAAAACCAGCAAAGAAAAATAAAGAAAATAGTGGACCGGTTAAGCCAAATCTAGCCACTGCACCGACTCCTTGAGGGATGAGGTCGGGAACTCTGAGCCATAGAAGCCAGGCCAGCCACATGCCGAGGTATGCATCATCACTAAAATTGCCCTTTGATTTCCAATCACTATATTTAGAAGGTAATCTAGAATATGCCAGGCCAGATAATATTTCAATTTCTTTTATCTTACCAAATCTCAATATAGAAAAACCGTGATATATCAACAAAATAGTAAGAATTAATTCGACCCATATCCAGTTCACTCCCATCCCAAATATGGAAAGTAGAGCTATAGGTAGAGCCCAATAAGAAAACCCAATCATTGCAGAGTATAGCGTCAATAAGGCACCGGCACCGGGTACTAAAGGTTCTTCGGAGAATTTGAATTCTCTTTCTCGGGGCATTGCCAAAACAATAAGAGGCAATAATGCTGTAGAGAAAATTAGAGATAATATTTGGAATGGATTATGCCCTGAACCCCATTTTGATTTGGAAGCGGCATCTTCAATCTCAACGGATGACATCGAACCGGGCTTCCATTCAGAAATGAATCCGGCGGAGTCTATGACTAGTACAGCATCACTCGCCCTATTTGGTAGAGAAAGACCTACGGAAGAATCAAATTCATCTATCAATAATGGCCATGTGTTATTTAGTGTTTTAGAATAAGTATCCAAATCTGTCGCTCTAAAGCCTTCGCCTGTTGCAATTTGAACATATGAAATATCTTCATCAGAATATTTTATTGAATCGGAAAAATCATTGAACTGGAGTATTGCATTTGGTGATCCTGGCTGGAACATACCAATCACCACAATATCTGAATCATCCATCAAATCCGAGAGTTCTACAGACCCAGAATCAGGATTATGCGATAATAATATGAAAGAAGGAGCGGCGCCATTATCCCTATATGGATTGGAATCAATGTCGGGTAGGCCTATTGCGGGACCTAAACTAGCGAAAGCGAGTAATATAATTACGCCATATGCCGGAAGAGGCAACATGGCTTCTCTGAGTGATATGAATATCCAACCGACTATTCCTAACGGTATTATCACAGCAGCCCATGCGCCACTGACTAATGATTTTCGATCTTCAGGGACATTGAATCTTAAAACTGCTATTAGATTACATGTTTCGGAGGGATTTTGATCGGAAAGATCAATACATACATCCACCATATAATTTCCAGGCATGAGTGGTTCATCGGAAGTCCACGTCAAAACAGTTCTATTGGCTTCATCAACTCTGGCGCCTTGAGGGTTTTCAAAATGATACTGCCGGAGATCTTCATCACCCCAGTTACCATGATACATGTCACTCCAATCAGTTGGGCCATATATCTCGATGATTTGATGAGAAAAATCGTCGCCCCCCCAAGGGGAAATAGGAGTTAATTCTACTCTAACCATCCTATTTGCATCGACTACAGCATCAACTAATGTCTCAACTAATTCACCTTCAAAGGCTATACCGGATTTTATATCATATGTACCCCACCAAAGAATGCCGGTTTCGATACATTCATGCCTTACATCAATGGATAAATCCACAGTATCGCCTACCCCCATGGTAGCATTGACATTTGTAGCAGTAATAGAAAACTCATGAGGAGAAGTATACCCCTCGGACATAGAAATAGAATTAGTAAAAGCGTCAGAAAGAACAGGCACACCCCCCATTGAAAGGGAAATTTGGAATTGCGTCTCTGAGCTTGCAGGGCTGGGCAAAATATTGGATAATTTACAAGCATCACTTCCTGAACCCCCTAATGAAGCGAATAACGATATTGTAATATTGCCTTCAAATCTGAAGGCCTCTTCCAATGGTGACGACTTGGCTTCTACAACATTGGGAGATAAAGCTGAACTGGTTTTGCTGAAAGACACGCTACCCATTGGTTGCCCGGTTAATAGGGACCAATTTCTATCCATAAATGGTGATTCTCCATCTCCTTTCAAGAATAACATATGTTTTTCGGGATATTCAAATGAAATTCCTGGTCCGTCATACTCTTCATATGTTTGTGCAATTCCAAAAGAAGAGAATGTAGTGAATACAAATAAAGATATCAGCAATAAGAGTATTGGTCGATTAATACTTGGATTATTTTCCGCCATATTTTTACACCTCCATTGAATCCTGATTATAGCACATAATTAAAGAAATATATAAACAGCATATAATGACAATAGTGAGCCGGAAAATGTAGATATGAAATTAACACCATGTTTCCCTAAATATCCCTTATTTTCCAATAATGCACCGAGAAGTGAATCAATCTGACAACCGATCCAACCAATCACCGTCACTGCTAAGAATAAAAAAATAGGAGGAGTAGCGTCCCCATTAAATGCGCCCAATAAAGTAGAAATTATGGCTATTATTAGGCCGCCATAAAATGCGGCTATAGTTCCAGTAGGAGACATGCCGCCATTAGTTCCAGCGGGAACTGCGGCTAATGAAGTGATAATCCTAGTTCTTGGATCTAAACTTCCTATTTCCGATGCTAGAGTATCAGAAGAAGCAACCCCTACACATGCACAAAGGGCTAAATATGCCAATTCATGACCACCTAAATAATAATTTAAAATTGCAATTAACGAAGCAACCCCTCCGTTGGCAACTACATTTCTCCACCCCCTTGTTCCGTCATTTGACTCTTCTACAGAAAGTAAGGCTTTCTCGTCGTATCTCCACTTAGTAGCGACAGATGAGATTATTAAAAATGACATTAAGACGATTAACCAGGTCCAATGGCCAAGAAGAGAAACTATGAGTCCAATAAGTAAGGCTGCAAATAATCCACTCAAATCTAGAAAATCATATATTCTGGAGATTGATAGTAATAGAGTAACCAAAAATAGTGAAATTATTTCTTCACTGACCATTTCCACTCATTCTCTGCATTCCTGTTAGCATCGGCAGTCAAGAAGGATTCCCCTAAAAACGCCTATTGAAGAGAATAATGTTCATTATTAATTGACATCAATTATCTTTACTTCCTTCAATAACCGGATTGCTATTACCAATATGGAAGTGATTAATATTACACTCCATGTGATAGATATTAGCGCAGTATAACCCGGCCCCAATCCGAATATTTCTGGTAAAAATTCAGATAAGTATGAACTACCATTCCAAAATGAATGGCCTAGCATTGCCAAAAGTAGAGCGGAAAATATAGACTTAGGGAGAAATATATTAGATGGCAGATTGGATTTATTAATATTATCTACTGAGATATTCTTAAGATCGAAAGTATCTATTTTTGATAGATTGGTATCATCAAATTGATTCATCAATACTCCATAATTATCAACCAACAGCCAAGATTTCTCGGTTTCTAATGACTTGGAATACGCCTCGCTGAGCATATCATCAAAATCAAAACGGGCATCATCATAGCCGGAAAGATCACCGTCGCCGTCGACGTCTATGCCCAATCCTTCGACTATATCTACTGCATCAATGGCCCAATTTCTCGCATACCATTCTAATTTGGTTTTAAATTCTATGTCTTTTGCAAGCCAACCTATTGCAGTGCCTGTGATGGCTGTCCAAACTGCGTGTCCTGGTATCGAGCCTATTCCTCTGATTAAAATTGTCAGAGTTATACCCAATGGGCCCCCTAATAATGACATGCCAATATATTGAAAATTTTCTATCAGTGCAAAACCCAAGCCGACCGTAAAACCTATCTGAAATCCATGTTTAGGGCCTTTAATTGAGGGCAGGAATATTGCTACAGCGGCACCTTTGAATAATTCCTCACAAAAGGGGGCACTGAAGGCTAGTATACATAAATCATTAGCCCATTGAGGAAATATTTCTGGTATCAATGCAGGAGCGGCAAAACTATTGAAAAAGAATGCAGGAAAGGCAGCAGCCATACCTGCTAATAACCATGATTCGGCATCTCTCCGTCTTGTGGGTAATCCAAGAAACTGTGTAGATGTCCCCCACCATGCAAGAACGGGTAGAGAAAACCCAATAAGCCATAATGGAATTGCTACAATTATGAAAAGTATAATTCCTAATTCTTGGGAAAATTCCGAGAAAAATATAAAAGAAATAATAATTCCAATAGATATTACTGAGATAAAAAACGCCCATAACTGCTTACTTGGAGGGATATCTAAGACGGAATCATCCCTAATTATAAATCTAGTAAAATTAGTTTTTACATTAGTTTGTAGTGAGCCGCCATTTGGCAAAGGGTGTAAGTATTTCCCTTCATCATCAGGTAAAGCTAATTTCACATGTATTAACTTAGGCCTATGTAAACGGAAAAGAATAACCATTAGAGGGAGAGTACAAATACTACCAGTGAGAGTCATGAATGGATCAAGGTTAATAATTCCAATCATCATAAAGAGTGAAGTGTATAGTAGAAAAAAAGCGGGAAGGACTGTTCCCAACATATTGAAATAAATTCTCCAGGGGGTACTTTTACGGGCAATTCTGATATCATTGGGTGCTTCGCTTAAATTTGTAGGACTTGGGATTCTAAATTTCCTATTTAGAGAATCTATGATGATCCTATCATTACTCATTTTTTCAATTCCTAGTGCCACTCAGATCGCCCATCACTCTTGATGCCCAAAGCACCCGGTGCGGTTTTTCATCACAGTGGCAGGTCGCGCAGAGGGTATGTGCATATTGGATTTCGCACTATCATAGAATTGCACCGCAGGAGCCACAATACAACTCATTGCGTTTGTTATCCCTTTGCATTGTCCACTGATTACAGGCAGGACAGGGGGGGAGTCCCTTTTCACTAGCCTTTATTGATGGGCCTCTAAAGATCCGTTTCTTAGTAATTCGGAACCATCCTTTTTTCGGTCTCCTAACTTTTGGCATGATACCACTGAAATAAACGAACAGGTGCGCCATTGAAGAAAATTGTGGAGTCTACTTATTGACTAGATGGCAATACGAACCATATGAAATGTGGAGTAGTGGGGGCAGGAATTTCTGGGCTAACCTGTGCTATGAGACTTTTGCAACGAGGTTATGAAGTAACAATTTATGCTGACAAGTTCAGTCCCGACACAGTTTCAGACGTTGCTGCTGCAGTTTGGTATCCATTTTTATCATATCCAATAAAAAAAACCAATAGATGGAGCTTAGAAACCTACTCAAAATTATCTAAAATGGCCAAAGACTATCCGGAATCAGGCGTCACAATAAGAAAGAGCAGAGAATTCCTAAGAGAAAATATTGCCCCTCATGAGTGGACAAAAGGGGTTGAAGGGTTTAGAGTACTAAAAGATGAAGAGTTAGTTAATGACTATATTTTTGGCTGGGAATTTGAAGCGCCTGTGATTCAAATGAATGTATATATGCCGTGGATAAAGAATGAATTAATAAAATTAGGTTGTAAATTTAAAAATAAGAATTTAGATTATTTTTCTGACTTAGAAGAGGTGTTTATTATCAATTGTGTGGGCCTTGGAGCAAGAGAATTATGTAATGATCATGAAGTTAAGCCAGTAAGGGGTCAAGTAATATATATCAAACAAGATCCTGGGTTCGGCCGCTATGATCAAAAACCAGAGACTTTGACCTACACGATACCAAGAAATGACGTTACGGTATTAGGGGGAACTGCCCAAATAAATGATTGGTCAATGGAAATTAGAGAAGAAGATACTGAAGATATTTTATTGAAATGTGAATCATTATGGCCAGAACTAGATAGAGATAATATCACAGGGATGTCAGTTGGTTTACGCCCTTCAAGAAACGAAGTAAGACTTGAAAAAGAATATATTTTAGATAAATTTATTATTCATAATTATGGCCATGGTGGATCCGGAGTAACCCTGTCTTGGGGATGCGCGGACGAGGTAATTAGAATACTAGAAAGTAATTAGTATGCTGATTTTGTTGTCTTTACAATTACAGAAGCGATTTTATATGGATCTGCATTTGATGCGGGGCGTCTGTCTTCTAGTCTACCTTTCCAACCATCTTCAACTGTCCCAATGGGAATTCTAATTGATGCTCCTCGATCAGAAATTCCGTAGGAAAACTCATGCATTGATTGAGTTTCATGTAGGCCTGTTAATCTTAATTCATTATGGGCACCATATACATCCATATGCGCCTTAATATTCTCTCCAAATGCTTCACATACTTTATTGAAAACTTCCTCATTTCCACTTGTTCTTAAATTTGTATCAGAGAAATTAGCATGCATTCCGGACCCATTCCAGTCTCCCTTTATCGGTTTAGGATGGTATTCAATATAATATCCATATTTTTCAGTTAGTCTATCTAATAAGTATCTAGCTATCCATAATTCATCTCCTGCTTTTTTTGCACCCTTTGCAAATAGTTGGAATTCCCACTGCCCACAAGCAACTTCTTGATTTAGGCCTTCGAAGTTTATTCCTGCGTCTAAGCAAATATCTGCATGTTCTTCTACGAAATCCCTGCCATGCGTATTCTTCCCTCCAACTGAACAGTAATACAATCCTTGAGGGCCAGGGTATCCGCCCAATGGGAACCCAAGAGGTAATTGTGTATGTACATCCATTATGAAATATTCTTGCTCGAAACCAAACCAAAAGTCATCATCATCATCATCTATAGTAGCCCTACCATTCGAAGTATGAGGACTGGAATCTGGATTTAATACTTCATTCATAACCAAATAAGCATTGGATCTCATAGGATCTGGATAAATTGCAACAGGCTGCAATAAACAATCTGAAGAGTTGCCTTCGGCCTGTTTTGTTGAACTTCCATCAAAACACCAAACAGGACAATCTTCTAAATTACCACTGAAATCTTCTATTACCATTGTCTTACTCCTCATATTTTGAGTAGGGAAATATCCATCTAGCCAAATGTATTCAATCTTTGATTTAATCGTCATACATCGTCGTCCGGGACTACGGTTTATTATATGTTCGATTGGCAATAATAATAGTAAAATATTAATTAAAAAAACATTATTACTAAATAAAAATATACATTTGATTATAATAATATTATTTATATTTTCATATGATATAAAATAAATATTATTTATCATAGTAAAATATACAAATGTTTAATGTTAAACTGTTAGATATATTAAAAGTAAATATATTGCAATTAATCATGTGAGCAGATTAAAAGGTGCATAATAGGGGAGATAATATGACTATGCGAGAAGCTTGGGAGATTCCTGAATTTAGGCGTTTTATGGTTGGAAATGGAATTAATATGGCTGGAAATTCCATATTTGTCATTGGCATGAGTTGGACTGTATCGCAAATTGGAGGTCCGAAGATATATGGATTGATATTTACTGCTTATTTTCTTGGTCATTTGCCGCTACTTATCTATGGAGGGATGGTAGTTGATAGATTACCTAGAAGGACGGTAGCGCTAGTTGCAGATTTGGCCGAAGCAGCCATAGTTGCCATAGCAGCAATTGCTCTACTTATGGGGGCCCCCATAATTAGTACACTTTTGGTCGCCGCTTTTGCAGTAGGAGGTGCATCGGCATTCTCAATTCCAGCAACAAGTGCCCTAATTCCAGATTTAGTAAAAGAGGAATTACTGACCCAGGCCACTTCCATAAGAGGAATAGTGATGACAGGGGCATGGATTTTGGGGCCAATAATTGGATCAATAGTAGTAGGGAAGTGGGGGATTGAAGCGTGTTTAATAATAGATGTACTTACCTCATTGGCGAGTGCATCCATACTATGGACAATAGTAGAAGTTCAAATCGAAAGAAGTGAAGATGTGGGCAGCATGGTGCAGGAAGTTAGAGAGGCGATATCATTTGTAAAGACACAACCATGGCTATTTGCAGGTTTGATAATTGGAATGATATGGAATATAGGCGATTCTGCAATTGAAATAGGAATTCCATTCATAGTAGAAGGGAAGGGTGTAGAGATGGGCCTAGGTGAAGAAAATATAGCTTTAATGTTTGGAATATTTGGTGCGACCGGCGCAATGGGGGCTATGATTGGATCGGCACTAGCAGGAATCTATCCAATTTCAAAAAAATATAGAGGTTTGTTATTCTATGTCTTGGTAGGGGCATGGGCATGGGCAATGCTAATGTGGGCAATGCCAATTCCGTACTGGATAATACTAATCTTTGTAGCACTTGAAGGGATAATTGGAGGAATTCTGATGGTCATATGGAGAACTACGATGGCGGATAGTGTTGATCAATATCTAAGAGGAAGAGTGAATTCATTGGATTCTTTCATGTCATTAATTTTCATTCCTCTTTCGCCATTATTAGGGGGATGGATGATTGAAGAAACTAATATTCTTTTTACATATATTATTGCAGTCTCAATCATGATAATTGTAACAACGAGTGGAATCGTGATACCTTCCTTTAGGAAATTCGAAAGAGTCGCTAGTGAACAATTTCCAATCATTGATTAAAATTAATTTCACGGAAGTCCGTTGTAAAATTCTTCTCATAGAAATTCTTCTGAATATATATGAAGAATGTTAGAATGACTCCGAATATGAACCATGCAAATACACTCTTATCAAAGTAGAATAATATCTCGGGTAAAATTAAAATGTCAAATAAGATACAAAATGACAGATAAAATACTCTCCCTATAGTCAATCTCAAAGATTCGCCTTCTTGGGCTAAAATTGATTTGGTACGAATTTCACGACGCTTATCGAAAAAGTCTTTTAGCCTATGAATGGCGTCAATCTTATTTTTTCTATGATCGATGAAAATCGGATTATTTGACTTAGAATCGTCCAACACGAGTATTGCGAGTCAGTCATTGGGCATTAGTTATGCGGCTCAAGAGATAGCAATAGGCAGACTATTTCCGTTAATGAGGGGGAAATGACAGGCGACGCTGTGGCCCTCGGATGTTGATTCCACCAGAAGTGGTTCTTCAACATCGCATCTACCTGGTTTTGCTATTGGGCAACGCGTATGGAATCTGCATCCGGAAGGTGGATTGATGGGACTAGGGACATCCCCTTCTAAGATTATTTTTTGTCTAGTCTTATGCAATGTTGCTTCGGGGATTGCAGAAATTAGTGCATGAGTATAGGGGTGCATTGGAGAAGAAAATAAGTCATCAGTGTTTGCAAGTTCTACAATCTTTCCTAGATACATGACTGCAACACGGTCACTTATATGTTTAACAACATTCAATGCATGAGTTATAAAAACATAAGTTAAGCCGAATTCTTCTTGCAAATCTTCAAGTAAATTGAGAACTTGTGCTTGTATGCTAACATCTAGTGCACTTGTTGGCTCGTCAAGAAGTAGAAATTTAGGTTTTAGTGCTAAGGCTCTAGCAATTGCTATTCTTTGTTTCTGTCCGCCTGAGAACTCATGCGGCAAACGATGTAGGTGATCCGGTTTCATCCCAACGATATCCAGTAATTCCATAACTCGCTTATCCAAATCATTTCCTTTGGAAATACGGAATATAGTCAATGGTTCACCTACAGCATTTCTCACAGTCATACGAGGATTAATTGATCCGCCCGGATCTTGGAAGACCATTTGCATTTTACGCCTTAGTTCGCCTCTTGGAATGGTTTTGAGTTCCTTGCTATCTAACAAAATATTTCCAGAGGTTTCTGGAATTAGCCCTAACATAAGTCTTCCCAAAGTAGTTTTACCACATCCTGATTCACCTACGATGCCAATAGTTTCTCCTTTGAATACTTTGAGGGAAACGCCATCAACTGCTTTAACATGCTTTTTTACCCTACTCAGAAGTCCGCTTTTTAATGGGAAATATTTCTTAACACCTTTTAATTCTAATATTACATCGTCATCAACCAACTATATCGCCTCCTGATTGTAGTATTGTAACAAGTTCATCAAATGCATCTTGAACAGAATTGAAGTCAGCAGTCTTATCAATATGGTGGCAACTTACTGAGTGCCCATCTCCGATATCTACTACGGGTGGCACATGAGAAATACATTTATCATCGGAAAAGGGGCATCTGGGATGAAATTTACACCCAGAAGGTAGATTGATTGGATCGGGGACTTGGCCGGGTATTATTGGAAGTGAGTCTCGCGTCTCTTCCATGGAAGGGATACTATGCATCAGACCTATCGTATAGGGCATCCTTGGAGACTCAAGGATTTGCTCGATAGTGCCTTGTTCCACTAATGAACCAGCATACATCACTCCGACTCTATCGCACATTTCTGCGACTAGCCCTATATCATGAGTTATGAGTAATATTGCAGTATTCTTTCTATTCCTCAAATCTTTCATTAATTCGACTATTTGGGATTGTATTGTGACATCAAGGGCAGTGGTAGGCTCATCGGCGATCAAAAGTCGTGGTTCACAGGCCATCATCATTGCAATCATGACCCGTTGCCTCATGCCTCCTGATAATTCATGAGGGAACATCTTCGCGACTGCCGTAGGATTAGGTATACTCACGTCTTTCAAACATTGGACAATGGCATCGGCATGTTCAGTATCTAAAGTATTAATAGAAGATAATAATCCCGATAATAATATAGTTGCAAATAAAAAGATAGAAATTATTGGATAGTTAGAGAAGAGCCATATGCTGAAGAATAATGAAGCTACCAGTAAGAGGTAATTACCAGACATTCTGGCATTTCTTGGATCTTTTAAAATTGATAGGCTTTTAGAATAGATGTTTGAAATTTGACCTCGTATTTGTAGATATATTCTTTCCACTATCGCACTACTAGCTGGAGGTAATTTACCGTGTTGAAGCATTACTTCATGTATTTGCTTTTCCACCGTATATAGTGGATTTAAGGCAGTCATTGGTTCTTGAAATATCATGCTGATATCATTACCTCTTAATTCACGTAAACGTTCCTTGGTTGCGCCAATAATTTCCTCACCATCAAAAAATATCTGGCCCTCATCAATAACTCCTGTGGACAATCCTATTACGGTAAGTGATGAGACTGATTTACCTGAACCTGATTCTCCAACTAAACCAAATATTTCTCCTTCATCAACGTCAAATGTAACAGATTCTAATGCCCTAACATCACCTTCATCTGTAGGGAAATGGAGCCTTAAATTCTCAACCCTTAGTAATGAGTCGTTGCTCATGATTTAGATCTCCTTTGTTTTGGATCTAGAACATCCCTCAAACCATCTCCCAAAAGATTGAAGCCCAAAGTAGTTACTAGAATAGCAAGTCCGGGAAAGGTTACCATCCACCAATCAGCAGGGAAATATGAACGTCCATCAGATATCATTTTCCCCCATTCGGCTGAATTTGCCTCTGCCCCTAGACCTATGAAAGACAAGCCAGAAGCAGTAAGTATTGTCCCTCCTACGTCTAAAGAAACTGCAACTATCATAGGAGCCCAAGCATTAGGCAGTACATGTTTGAAAAGAATACGATATGAATTTGAACCGACGCTCTTAGCTGCTTCAACGTAAGTGTGTTCTTTCACCGAAAGGACCTGTCCCCGTATTAACCTAGAATAGCCTGGCCAACCAGTGAATATCAGAGCGATCATTATCTTTTCCAGTCTATCTAGAAGTATTGTTTCATCAAGAATTGGAATAGTTATTTCATTTATATCTGACATCGCTGCGACGACTGCCATTGCTAAAATTAAT
>Ga0302119_10001042_pt1 | contig 12502 bp, 9 predicted proteins | sample AG5_Tmax_MG_FD_203114 | JGI IMG/M metagenome (GOLD analysis project Ga0302119, IMG submission 203114) | Marine microbial communities from Western Arctic Ocean, Canada - AG5_Tmax | ecosystem: Environmental > Aquatic > Marine > Oceanic | place: Canada: Western Arctic Ocean | collected 2017-10-01 | reverse complement strand
TACGGTAACTCTGTCTCCGGGGTTTAGGACTCCTGCAACATCATGTTCTGCAATGGCAAGTAGGCGTTGGGGTTGGGCTCCTCCGCGCAGTTTTTCAGGAGGTTCTTGGATTTCTATGAACTGGCTGTTTATCATCGTTGATTTCTTTTCGACGAGGTGAAAGCGGGTGTCTCTCTTATTCTTATTACATCCTCCAATAACTAGTGAGCATTCAATTGGCTCAATTAATTCCTGTTCATTTGGTTGTTTAATGAATGTGAGAGTATTACACAAGGCACATTGGAATACGGCCTCGTGAATTCTGGGGCGAACACCAGAAATCTTGGTTACTATGCTTTCTAAACCGACCATTTTTCCAATATGGTCTGCACGTAATTCCTTGATTTGTAAACTATGATCACTTGGAAGTCCTGATACTCGAACGAAGGCTGGTAAATCATTTCCTGATTCTTGTAATAAAAGTCGTAATGCAGTTTCTGAAGCATCTTGGTGTCTGGCAGGGCCTTCTAGTAAATTGACGGCGAAAGTAGGGTCAAAAGTTTCCATCTGATGATATTCAACTGCTAAACTCCTAAGTTTTGGCCACATCATCGCCAAGGCGTTAATTTCCTCGGACATGTATTCCTCAAGGAAACTGCGCCAACGGGCTGGCAGGTCAAATTCTTGAATCATAGCATGGCCTCCTTGTGGGGGGAATATGGCCGCGGTTGATTGCTTATCAGTATAGCGATTATACCCCTTGGTTTCCACTGGAGATGTGGTTGCTTAGACGTCTGCGTTTTGTCTTCATTAATTTCTTCCGAAGGAAAGAAAATAGCCTTTTTTTGAGGTGAAAGGTGATTTGGTGAATCAGCGCCAGAACTCTTGTGTTGACTTGAAATGCAGGCCCCTACTCGACTCATATGAGCAACATGCCCGACCACCCCTTTTCACCTATGCAGGGAGAATTCAGAACAATCACCATCAATTCAAAGTCACTTGTCGGAAATATGCTCGGTGACCCAACATCAAGAGAAGTACAAATCTACCTTTGTAAGGGTTGGCAAGATGGAAATTTACCTCTTTTCGTGGACTTGGTCGGCTTTACTGGTAGCGGTAAGGCTCATAGTAATTGGAAACCATTTCAAGAATCACTTCCTCAAAGGTTGGACCGTCTTGTAGCAGCAGGTGAAATGGGACCTGTTGCCTTAGCATTACCAGATTGCTTCACCTCACTTGGTGGTAACCAGTACATCAATAGCAAGGCGATGGGAAATTGGGCGGACTTCCTGATTGAAGAGATGATTCCTACTCTAGAAAACGAATTGCCGGTGATACAAGGTGCAAAGGGTAGAGCTGTGTTTGGAAAATCGAGTGGAGGATATGGAGCAATGGTTCACGGTATGTTGCATCCAGAACACTGGGGCGCCATCGCCTGTCATTCTGGAGACATGGGGTTTGACCGGTTATTTGCAGGGGACTTCCCTAAAGCATTAATGGCCCTTGAAAAGAGAGATGGAATAGATGGTTTTCTCAAACATATTAGCGATTCTACCAAGATGAAAGGTGAGGATTTTCACACCTTGATGATTCTAGCAATGGCTGCAACCTATGATGCTGATGAAAACTCACCAAAAGGAATACGATTACCTGTCGATTCAAGAACCTGTGTTTTGGACAAAGAGAGATGGAGTAATTGGCTAAAGTGGGACCCTGTGGTCATGTTGGAAAGGCAAGATGTGCAAGATAACCTGAAAAAATTAAAGGGTCTTTTCATCGATTGTGGACAGCAAGATCAATATAATATCCAATTTGGTACAAGGCAACTTTGTGACCGACTTTCAGAGTTGAACATCGAACATCGATATGAGGAATTTGAAGATACTCATTCCAGTATTGACTACCGGATGGACAGGTCTTTGCCCTTCCTCTATCATGCCTTGATGTCTTGAACACTTGATGTATTTACCAACAGTAGGTTATCACTAATTCACTTACACTATATTGTACAGCGCCTGTTCCCCCTCTACTTGAGTAAGATGCGAGTATTAGTTGCAGAAGGAGGAGGGATGCGCACTATCTTTGGTGCAGGAGTATTAGATGCTTTTGAACAAGAAGGATTTGGTGATTTTGATCTTTATATCGGCGTTTCAGCGGGTGCAAATATACTCTCTTCTTTTGTCACCGGACAAGCCTCTAGAAATCTTATGGTAATGGCTAATTCTGCTATCGATACCTCTTACATGTCGACTCGACGTTTTCTGATGGGTGGTGATTATATCGATATCGATGCACTTTGGAAAATGAATGAAAGAGTCAATAAATTGGATGTTGAAAAAGGTCTTCGTAATTTATCTGAAAGCAATAGTAAGTTTTGGATTATGGCCACTGATGTAGATTCCGGAATTGCCACTACGATTGAACCAGAGATAGACGATTGGGGTCAATGTCTTCAGGCCAGTGGTGCCCTCCCATTCTTTGTCAAAAATCCGATTGAATTGAGGGGGCAAAGATTCCTTGATGGCGGAGTAGTGGCCCCCATTCCTATTCAACAGGCTATTGAGGCCGGAGCAAGTGAAATTGTCGTTTTAAGAAGCAGGCCTTCGGACTATCGTAAACGTGCTGGTTTTGAACAAAAATTTATTGCGGCTCTGCTTTCAAAATACCCCGCCTTGGCAAAATTAATTCCGCGAAGAACCGACACGTACAACAAGTCTATTGAATTGATTCACTCTCCTCCAAAAGGAGTACTAATTCATGAAATCGCCCCTGAAACTACCCTCAAATCTTCACGCACATGCACCGATACAAACTCTATCCTAAGCGATCATCTAAGTGGTTTCAAGGCTGGTCAAGACTTCTTGGTGAATGGTCAGTGTGAAAAACTGCCTACCCATCGGCCGGCTTAATGAGTGAAGGTGTTGACTACGCATCCTCTGGTGTTGATATCGATTTAGAAGGTGCAGCAGTAGCTTCCCTAGTCGGTGCTTTATCAAAATCAGTTAGGAAATCAGGTTCTCGTGGAGCACCAGTAGACTTGCCTGGTGGCTTTGGAGGATTGGTGGAATTCGGCGATTCTCTTCTCGCCATGGCTACCGATGGTGTTGGCAGCAAACTTCAGTTGGCCAATATATTGAATGCATGGGCTGGAATAGGCCATGATTGCATGGCAATGAATGTCAATGACTTACTCTGTGTGGGTGCTGAACCAATTGCATTTGTCGATTATATTGCAACTCCAAAGCCAGACCCAGAGGTTCACGAAACGCTTGGTAGAAGTTTAGCAGAGGCTGCTGCTCTAGCAAGAGTAACTTTGGCGGGTGGAGAAACTGCAAGTCTGCCTGGAATCGTAACCGAACTAGACCTATCTGGTACAGCATTAGGTTGGCTGCCAAAGGAGGCTGCAATAACTGGTGAAAACATTTCAGAAGGTGATATTCTAATCGGCCTACCTTCATCGGGAATTCATTCAAATGGCTACTCGCTAGTTAGGAAAGTTCTGGAACTATCTGGTTCACCTCTTGATGCTGCGGCGCCATTTGATTTGTCTGGCCGAAATATCTTGAGATTTACCGATGGGAAAATCACCTTGGGTGAAGTCCTCATGAATCCAACTGAAATCTATGTTGACCCAGTGGTTGATTTAATCGAGGAAAGTAGAGGAGAGGGAGGCTGCTGCTCCGCTAATTCACTGAAAGGGATTTGTCATGTGACTGGGGGTGGGTTGTCTAATCTGCTTCGCCTTCATCCAAGCCTTGGATACCATATCTCCTCTCCATTGCCTGTTCACGGTGAGTTTAATTGGATTCAACAACAAGGGAAGGTTGCTGAAAGAGAAATGTGGCGTACTTTCAACATGGGATGTGGGATGATAATTATCGCAGATGGAAAACAGGCTGGTGAAATTTGTAATTGGCTAAATCAGCGAATGTCAGGAGTTGCCATTATCGGTGAAGTCAGAACCCATGGACACAAGGTGAGTCATATTCACCCGGATGTTGTTTTTCAGCATTATTGAAGGTGGAATGGGTTTGTCTAAATTGCCAGAGGGTTGGCCAGGCACCGAAATTATTGAAGGAAAAACTCTCACTAATGTTCCAATCAAGCCTGAGAGCCAAAAAGGCCCAGCAGCGAAGGAAGGAAGCGGTTTTCTCAATCCTGCAATGGCCGGAAGTAGGACTCGAAGTGTGTTGATGCTCAATGATGCATTGGAAAATAATTGGTTAGTGAAGCCCGATGCTCAAATCAGAATTATCGATGCCCTTGCTGCGACGAGTATTCGCTCAAGGCGTTGGCTAAATGAAATCCCTCAACCATTGGTTGACAGATTGATGATTGTCTCAAATGATTTAGATGAAACAGCAGTTTCTTGGGCAAGAGCAAATCAGCAGGAAAACCCTACTCTTGGCCAACTTGAAATTAAGCAAGGTGATGCTCGAATCAGCATTCTCGAATCTGGTTGGCAATGGATAGACATAGACCCATTTGGCTCGCCAATTCCTTTTCTCGACGTTGCGATGCAATCCTGTGCCCGCACCGCCGTAGTCGATGTTTGTGCAACTGATACTGCGGCCCTAACTGGTTCTGCAACCTCCTCCGGAAGGAGAAGGTACGATGCAATGGCAGTGGTAGATGACCTACGTCATGATACCGCGATGAGAGTCTTGTTGGGGTGTATTGCTCGCTGTGCTGCACGCCATGACAGGGTTATCGAGCCCTTGTTGGTAATGTTTGATGACCATCATGTACGAGCAACTGTACTAGTCAGGCGTTCAAAGGAAGAGGCTAGTGTTTTCCAAAAGTCGATGGGGTGGCGCATCCATCTTCCAACTCCTGAAGAATTACAAATCTCGATGGATGCTGGACTTCATCCAATCGATGAACCGTTTCAGCCTCGGCTAAGTTGTATGTTGCCGTTTGAATTGCCGCCAGCACTTGTTGAAGGCAGAATAAGTGGGCCTCTTTGGATTGGAGCAATTGGAAACGAGGATATCATGTCAAGATTGACAGTTGAAAAGGCAGAGGAAGTTTGCGCCTCAGACTCTGAACAATCGAAACAACATGTTGCGAGGAGTGTGAAAGGGCTAGCAGAATCCGCTTCTGGAGTAGGCTGCAAAATAATCATACCAGTGGACCAATTACCCCGACTACTCGATATTCCGGGACCTCCATCTCCAAGTAAATTAGTAGAATTGCTGACCGCTGCAGGACATCTCGCTGCGCCTGCAGTTTTACAAGTTCCAGCCATCAGAACCGACGCTCCATGGTCTGTAATCAGCGAAGTTTGTCAGGAAATTTTCAGGAATCATCCTGCCAGTTGATGTCAACAACTTTGACGCCACTAATATCTCTTGGGCAACGAATATGCATGATTCCACCTTCAACTATGGCTTCAACAGTATCTGCATTAATCTCGATTCCAAGGTCGATAATACGTTGACTGCTTTCTTGATGGCTATGATATTCACCATTTGAATGGATTATTTCCTTAGTTCTTTGAAAGACCAAACTCAAGCCTCGACTTCTTGCCTCGATTGTGATTCCATCTTGAGTAAGTCCTGACACATCAATAAAAACGTGGGCACAACGTGAATCCGCGTGCCATCTAATCTTTGGTTGCCAGATGCTCCCCCCTACTGGTTGGCCATCTTTCCAAGCAATATTTCCCCGTCCTGCTGAGATTGCAGCAACTGCATCTTCAAATTTTTCAACCATTTCATGAGGGGTTATCTTGGCAGCAGAATCGACTAAACCTTTGAGAAATTTCTCGCTCTCTTCACTCATCGAATAACACCTCATCCAATCATTGGATCATGTTCATCGTCTTTATCCGCTGGCGCTGGAAGCATCGTTTGCGCTTTCTCAAAGACTTCTTTGACACTATCTTCAATCTTTCTAGCATCCTCAATTAATCCAGATAGAGGAATTTCCATACCGGTCAAATCAGCGATGGCTTCTACTGCCAAAGCAGCTGCTCTAGCATCAGGGTACATCGGATTGCATTCCGCCAATAATGCTGTAATATCCAATCCACGGCGGTCACCCTCTGAAAGGAGATGGCCGGCAATTCCTGCGATAACACCTTGCTGAATCTTTTCAATTTCATTGTCGGCCAATCTTTGGCGGCTTTGCTTAATCGAGCCAATGCCGTAAAGGCCACCATTTCCAGTAGTAGTTTCTTGTCGGACTAGACCATCAACGATAATCAGGCGCTCAAATCCACCCCGCGTATACCAATCAAGAACGGTATTAGCAAACTCTACATCATGTTCAGCAGGGAATTGGATTTCAGAAGTAAATACTCCAACTCCTTTGCCTTGGTAGACCCTGACGGGATGCTTTGGGACTTCATCATGGACCAAGGCGATAGCGGGAAAATGTTTGTTCAAGACAGTTCCTAAATGATCCAGCCCGAGTGAAGAGATGATATGACTTGCAGCGATAACACCAACCATGCCAACAGTGGAGAAACCACAGATGGCAACACCTCCTGTTTCAGGGTCTGCGCCTTCGTGGAGAACCAAGGCGTAAGCGCCCTCTGCCTGCTCATTCATGATACTCCCTCGTCAACTCTGCTAAAGCGGGTAGTCAAATGTATTGCGTATGAATGAAAATTTGATTCACTCTTCGAAAAGGGCCCAATCTTCCATTTCAGGAGTACGGTACCACCAGACTGCGTCATCATCTTCCCACCATTCAGTTCCATCTTCATCGACTGTAACTCCATCATCACCAGCATCAGCCTCCCATTCTCCGGAATCTTGCTGATCATATTCGTCATCTGTATAATATTCCTCGGCCACTGGTTCAGATTCTGGTTCTGGTTCTGGTTCTGGTTTGTTGCGTCGCTCTTGGAATTTTACCGTATCAGGTCTACTGACCCGTGAAAGTGCTTTACTTCCCGTTGGTTTATCGTCATCATAGAATGTACCTTCCCAATCATCGCCATCATCGTCATCGTCATCGTCGTCGTCGTCGTCGTCGTCGTCCAAATCTGCCTTTCCACCGAATAGCATGCTACCTGAAACGACAACCACTCCAAGGCCGATAATGCCGCCTGCAGCATAAAGAGCGTAGGTAAGGAAGTTACTATCTCCACCAGCACTGGTATTATCCTCAAGAGTTGCATTGTCTTCTACACCTGAATTATTATTACCGGGGTCTGGAGTGATTACCTCTTGGCCATCATCTTGGTCAACTAATTGCCAAGTTAGGGTATGGTTCAATTGTGATGTTTCGCCTTCATAACTGAGGTCGCCAATGAGTGTGAATTCATTTCCACCTTCTGTTAAATCCGAAATATCATCGCTCCACTCAAAACGCAGAGCAAAGTCAACATCTCCGTATTTGGCAACATTCAGGGTGCTGGGTTGAATTGAGACTGAAATTGAGTCTGAACCCATCCAATCAGCAGAACTACGCCAATCAAGCACTATAGGGAAGTCATTTGGGTTGTCAATATTGCACTTGCTAGAATTTGCCGCCTCTGGATTTTTGACAGCTAATGAAACTGGATCACAAGTTATTATTGGATTGATTAGGTCTACAGGTTCTTCAGGTTCTTCAGGTTCTTCAGGTTCTTCAGGCAATGGTGGGTCGACCGAGATGCTTTCATTTTGTGAATCAACGATTAACCAGTCTGGAATTCCTGTCAATATCATCGTTACATCTCCGCCATCAGGCAATGAGTCGATACTAACTGAGGTTGTACCATCAGTGAGGAAGGAGATATTACCTGAATCTAATATGCTTTCATTGAATATTTCATACCCCACCCCTACCGCTTCAGAAACTGCTGCTTGGTCTGCTGGCGAGTCCGAAAGTAAAGATGCTTCAACAATAAATTCACCGTCTTCATCAACCCTCAAATCAGTGCTTGTTATTGCAAATGATGCATGGACTTCAACATCCAAGGAAGCACTTTGAACGGTTGGTGAAATGGGTTGATTTGCTCCATCTCCTGAAAATCCAGCGTAGGAAACTGAAATTGTGATTCCTTCTACAACATGGTTGTCCATAATTACATCATCAAAGTCAGTAATGTTGATGGCTGTCCAAGCGCCAACTAATCCTGAATTACCAGAATAAGTCCTATTCCAATCGCTATTAGCAGATGTCATTTCAAGACTCAAATTAGAATTTTGTAATGGAGTATCAGCACTCAATAGACTGACAATAACTTGCAGTGGCATCCCCCTGCTAATTGTTAAAGGAGTGCTGCCATCTAAATCTTCATCCGTGCTGGTTATGAAAACACTGATTTCAGAAGATAATTGGCTATCATTTCGTGACATTACAGGGCCATCTGAATTGACATCCATTTGATACCTATCATGGATATCTACCGCAACACTGGCTGCCCAATATTGGGTTCCATCAACTATTTCTCCTTCAGAGGAAATATTGACTTCCACACTTAGAGTGGATTGATTGACAACGGCGACGGGGGTCATTCCAGATACATTGGAAAATCCACTCGTCGAGACATAGATGTCGAAATGGTCAAGAGTTGATGCAGATGGGTTTGGCCAAGTGATATTCAACCAACCTCCTTCATCACTTGGTTTATCGATAACTGTTGCATCAATTTGTGTAATTAATCCCGGGAATGGAACTGAAACAGTCAATACCTCTGATAAATTACTTGCAACTCCATACTCATGAAGAGAGCGAACATAGTAATCATAGGTAATTCCTGGGCTGATGGTGGTATCAATGGTCATGTTCAATGGGGCACTCGAAATTTCATGAATTGCAAGGTCAAGTTCAGTACCATTAACTACCCTGAATACTTGGAAATTTAAGAAGGTCTGACCAAATAGTGATAGATCCTGCCAATTGAATTCAACCATTTGTTCATCAACGCTCACCAAATTAACAACGGGAGTTGGAGGCCGTTCTAATTGAGGAGCGCCTGCAATGTATGGGGCTGCCAAATTCTTGATTGAAATGACTCCAGAGGAGGTTGAATTGAACGGAAGTGTGATATTGAAAAATCCAGTTCCTGCCTGCATTTGCTGATTCAAACTATTGCTCAGATTTGCTGAAGCATATGGGTTGTAATTAACCGTGAAAGATACATCGTAAGTAAGATTTAGATTCTCGAGTAATACTATCCCAGCACCTCCAGCATCCACGTTTGTGGTTATTGTAAAGTAATCATTCTGCCAAAAATCCTGAGCAATTGCTGCATTCGGTTGTAGAATATCAATTGCATCTTTAATCTCATTTGCCATATCGCTCCATTCCAGCGGCACTAGGCCTGCAAGGCCATCACCAGAATAGCCAGTAATGTTACCTTCCGGTGTTCCATCTTGGTCAATATCGATTGAAAAGTGGTGCCACCCAGCGATGAAGATTCCAGGATTTGATTCCCCGCCCGCAATAATGTGTTCAACTCTTCCATCACCGTCAAGGTCGACGATTCTAACATTAGTCGGGGCAGTGACTGGGGCAAATGACGTCAAGGATTGATTTCCCGCTCCACTCGAATTTAGGCTCCTAACAACCAGTTGACCAACGAAAGTGGAATCACTACCATCTGTTGCACCGGTTAGAGGCGTGATGATATCCATATTTCCATCCATATCTGCATCAGCAATTGTTGCATTCATTGAATTGATAATGCCTCCACTGCTAACACTCCATGCTGATCCATTGTACATCGAAACTGTGTGGCCCAAATCAGTAGTTCCAAAGATATCCAAATACCCGTCACTGTCAATATCATGGATTTGCATTTCTGACTTTATTCCGTCAAAACTAGATATTTTAGTTGACCACATTCCATTAGTTGTATCCCATAAATATGTTGAAACAAAGTCTTCTGAATCAGAGACGATAGCAGTCCAGCCTGTACCTGTTCCATTCAACTCCCCCGCTGTTAGGTCGGTCAATTGAGCCGGCATCCCCACAGATGTATTAGATTCAATTATCTTAGTTTGGTTTTCTCCCCAAGCACCAGTGGAATTATGGTATTGTCTAAGCGCAAGGTCCGCAGTTCCATGAATTGAAACTAAATCATCAAAATTATCGCCATCCATATCAGCAAACTCCACATCCAGAGTTGCTGCTAAAAGTGAAACGTTATCAAAAGTGGAATTATATCCAACTCTATTTACATCACTCATATGGATGCATATCGAAGAATCATCAAAATTAGTTACTCCTATATCTGCCATGCTGTCATTATTGACATCGCCTATCCTCAAATCATTACCATTAGCACATGTCTCAACCCAAGAAATATTACTCATGTTAGAATTAGTAGAGTCCCAATCCATCCATCCAATAGACAAATTGGCACTTGAATTACCATTTGGTTGATTGGAAAGAATGATGATTTCCATATCCCCATCAGCGTTAATATCCGCTAATTCTAAGGCCATCACTTCACCAATTGAGTACAAACCACCTCCAAGGGTTGGAATAAAACTGGCATTCATTGAAGATGATGAGATTTGAGCAGAACTTGGTATATGGAAACCCAATGAAGTTGAAGTTCCGGATGAAACGCTGATGGATTCATTAATTCCTCCGTTGCTAAATTCAGTTTGTAAACCAAGTCCGCCCATTCCAGTACCATTCCAAGCCCATTCTTCGCTGCCATCCTCATTAATATCGAACCAAATACGGCCAGGGGATGGGTCGTCATCATTGTATGAAACTTCGAAGGTGGCACTTTGGTAAGTAATATTTCTTGGAGAGTCGATAGATGCAGTAGTTACATAACCTGTTGCATTCAACTGAACTGTAGTTGCAGAAAGGCCTCCTGAAAATTGGGTTAATGAGCCATCTCCAGCATCTGCACTAACTGGTACAAGTGCCAAAAGTGATGGTATTAACATCAAAAATGTAAGCGTTAATGCGCTCTTTCTTTGCTTATTTTGGGGGGGGCCAGAGGAGGTCATGTGATTCACCCGTAGTAGGTGGACTCGCGCACTACCTCATGTGGCTTACGCCTGCACGCCAAGTAATTGATTTACAATAAAGGGGGGTAATGTTCTGAAAATAGATATTATTATTACACTTATATGGGTTCGTTTTCCCTCTCAATTATTAACTTCCAAAACTAAAAAGGTTTTGCCATAATCGCACACAGTCCCACATTATCACAGGTTAAAGCAAGGGAAGGAATGAAGAAGGTCCATTTACTCAATAGGTTACTATGGAGCGTGCAAACATACCTTCAGTAATAGTTAAAGAAAGGTCATGGGACGACGCATCAGTCAAAGGGGATGCAGACGATGGGCGATGACGAAGAAAACAACAGTAGAATCTACATCAAAGTAGGCGACATCGAGATCGATGTCTCGGGGGCGCAACACGAAGTTGATGATGCAATACTCAAACTACGCGAAGATGAAGATTGGTCCACCGCATTGGCAAAGGTTCGCAATGCAAGAGAGGGGGCAATCGCGGCCGCAGTTGAAGCAGCAAAGCGCGCAGGACTTCCAGCAAGAGGTACTGCATTCAAGGCCTTACTCGATAATTGCAATCTGCAAAAGAAACCTGACCAAGTACTGGCTGCTCTTCATTACCTTAGGGATGTGGAAGGGGTTAACGATTCACCTCCGAGGGTATTGATGGATTTGTTTGAAGACGCAGGCCTTCTATCACCGGGAAATCTCTCGCTTTACCTAAACAGGCTACGAGAGCGCGGCTTCTTGAGCATACCACCGAGTGCTCATGACAAAAACCGCTATGCAGTCATAACACCAGAAGGCAGAGCCCACTTAGATAGGCGTTCACGCTACTGAGGTGCATGAAATGGACGATTCCCTTCCAGAGGAAGGGGAGCCCATTGATTGGTCATACCAAGGCCGAACTGAAGCAATTCTTCGAGGTAGGAAACACCCTAATTCTAACTTTGAAAGAGCCATTCTAATCAGAGCTGATTTAGGCGAGACAGACTTCTCTGACTCCAACTTCAAAAGAGCCAGTATGAGAGAAGCCGACCTGATGAAGTCGGCCTTCGATAACTGTGACTTTAGAGGCGCAGACCTGCGAAAAGCAAAACTCAACATCTCCAACTTCAGGAATTGTAAATTCAAAGGAGCAGACTTACGAGGAATCAGAGGCAGGTATGCAATCTGGGAAGGTAGCGACTGGTGGAATGCCAAGATGGATGATGATCTCATCAAGGCCCTCAGTAAGAAGTGGAGAAAACCCGACGAAGAAGAATAAATCAGAATTATTCTTCAGAATCTGAAATCAAACTATGAGTGTCAACTCCAATCGATGCGGGAACTACTGAAACATCCAGTGATGCTTTACCAGAACGGTGCAATATCGGGAATGCGGCAAATAGTCCGCAACACAAGGAACATATTGCTGAGACCACCGATACGCCAAGATATGTCAAAGATGTCAAGCCACTCATAGCGGCAGCAGGACCGCTAGACAAGTTGTAAGTGATGACAGCAGTTGCTAACAATACTCCATTCCCTCCAAGTCCAAGTTTTGCTCCAATACTTTTCTTACGCAATAATTGAACCCCACCAGCAAATAACATCATCCCACC
>Ga0302119_10001041_pt1 | contig 12503 bp, 7 predicted proteins | sample AG5_Tmax_MG_FD_203114 | JGI IMG/M metagenome (GOLD analysis project Ga0302119, IMG submission 203114) | Marine microbial communities from Western Arctic Ocean, Canada - AG5_Tmax | ecosystem: Environmental > Aquatic > Marine > Oceanic | place: Canada: Western Arctic Ocean | collected 2017-10-01 | reverse complement strand
TGAGCGACAGAACCCATGAGTAAAAAAAAGCCCGCTTCCGTAACCGTGACCATCCTGTTGTTCCTCAGAAGCCATCCTCCTTTGTCTCAGCTCTCCTACATACTCTCCACCCGCCCGCATCTTTCAGTGGATGACCTTGAGCTTGAATCAGTCGCGCGGAAGCACGCTCCCCGCGACACCACCAACCTATCTCCCTCGGTTTCCCCCGCGACAATACGGCATCAACTCGGTATCGATCATGAGAATTTGGCGCACCGGTTCAACGGTTTGGATATCAAGCTGACTGGAGTCGAGGGCGCAGACCTGATTGGCGACATGATCGTATAGGGCGGGGCGCCCATCGGAGCCCCAAGAATCGCGAAAACTCGTCTCCAATCCTTCCCAATCGTCTCAAGACCCTGCATCCTCTCATACCTACCCCGGCGAAGTCGCCTGACAAGGCCGGGGCCAATCCATTCCATGAACATTCTCGTTACCGGAGCGACCGGCAAAGTCGGCCGCTCCTTTATTGATCGCGTCCTCACCGGCCCTGCCCTCCCTGGCGCCAGGATCCGCGCTTTCTGCCACCATCGTGTCCTCCCGGAATCCGATCGCCTGTCGGTCGTGAAGGGCAGTATTGCCAATCGCGAAGACGTCGCGGCAGCCCTCGAAGGGGTCACCCACGTTCTCCACCTGGCCACCTGCAAGGAAACTCCCGACGATGTCATGGATGTGACCGTGAAAGGTCTCTTCTGGCTCCTCGAAGAATGCCGCACCAGTGAGTCCTTCGAGCAGTTCATCCTGATCGGAGGCGATGCCGGCATGGGACACTTCTTCTATCCCCATCACCTTCCCGTCACCGAAACCCAACCGCACAGCGCCTATCCCGGATGCTATGCCCTCTCCAAGGTTCTCGAGGAAGTCATGCTGGAGCAATACTACATTCAGTACGACTTCCCGGGATGCTGTCTGCGCGCACCGTGGATCATGGAGAAGGACGATTTCAAGCACACCCTCACCTTCGGCGAGAATGTCTTCGGGGGGCCGCGCTGGTGTGAGTTCGTCGCCCCCGAAAAAGCCGCCGAACACGCCGCCAGCGGAGCCGTTCCCGTCATGCTCGACCCCGGGGGCAACCCCGTGAAACGGAACTTCGTTCACCTCGAGGATCTCGTCTCCGCCGTGATCGCAGCCCTCAAGAACCCCGAGGCCGCCTGCCACGAGACCTTCAACATCTCCATGAACGAGCCCGTGGACTACCGAGAAGTGGGCACCTATCTCGCCCAATCACGCGGACTGCCCACCGTCGAGCTTGTCACCGATTTTCACAGCACCTGGCTCGACAACTCCAAGGCAAAGTTCCTCCTTGGCTGGAGACCGAAGGTCGACCTCAAGGAATTGATCGAACGGGCCTGGAACTACCAGCGCTCGGCAGATGACCCCCGAAAGATTTGGTATCCGGGGTAGGGACGGCCGAGGAGTCTGATCCCGCAGGGACACTCTCCTTACTCGCCGGCCGCTCTCTTCCACTTTGGAGACTCTTTGCGGAACCAAATCCAATCTCTTTCCGGGAGTTTGGCTACGACCACCCTGGAGGCCAATTTCCAGGCCTTGGCCCGATCACTGACAACCTGCGCGAGACATCGGGCAGGGTAGGCACGCGTCAGGCTCAGCATGGCCTCGTTACCATCAGCGAGGGAGGACTCCCTATCCTTGGGTCAGGCGATTGGGCACCCGCCTCTGGACATTGTTCTGGAATTCCAATTATCCGGTGCAAGCCGCTCATTTCTTTTTCGCAGTGCCCTTGAACGCATAGTGCGGCGAATCGGTACGAGCCGTCTCCATCAGCGTCGCGAGCGCTCCCGCTTTTCCCGGATATTTCCGGGCCAGGTCGATTGTCTCGGCCGGATCCTGTTCAAGGTTGTAGCGCTCCACCGGCCCGAAGCGCTCCTGCCCGACGTTCAATCACACCGCTTTCCAGCTTCCTTTGCGGACGGCTTCGAATGCGCGGTCTGCGCATTTGTCGTCCCATCGGCCCATGGTTTGGAGCAGGCCTTCGGTGATTTCGGGATCCTGGCCTTGGTCGTCGGTCTCTTTCATCCCGTCTTCAAGGGTGATCTGATCCCCTTCACCTGGGCTGAGGTGGGTTCCGGTTCACCCCCCCGAAGCGCTTACGGCACAATCGCGATGCGATAGTAGCGCCCGGTGATTTGCGGCGTCGCGCTGTTGTCAGAAAACGAGGTCGTGATTCCAGCCGAGGCCGGGACGGGCGCGCCGACATCCTGCCAACTGCCCTCCGTGAGATCGCTCGAGAACTGACATTGATAGGTTTTGCCGGGCACGCTGTGCCAACTCAGGAGCACCGCGCCGCTGACCGGATGGCGCGAAGCGGAGACCAGCGTGAAGGAGGATGCCAAATTCAGGGGATCCGTCCCGGCCGCGACTTCGGTGCCGTCATCAACGCCGTCTCCATCTGAATCCGCGTTCAGGGGATCCGTTCCGAGAGCCAGTTCCTGCACGTCCGTGAGTCCGTCTCCGTCCGTGTCGGTGTCGCCCTCAATGCTTCCAGGCGTTCCACCGGCCAGCAAACTAGCCCGCCAGTTTGCGGGATCATTGTAGTCTCCGTTCATGTCGATGACCTCCAGGGAGCTCCCGTTCCCATCCGCTCCGAGGGGCCAGGGAGTTTCGTCATCATAAGCGAAATCGTGGATGGGGTTCCCGTAGAGATCCCGCAACACAACGCGCTCGCCACCATTGGCCAGGCGGCCTCCCCCCCACTGCGCCAAAATCCTGGGGCCCGCGCCGTACTCGGCCTGGAAGGCGGCCTGGTCACTCACGACCACCCCAACTTCGCCCGAACTCAAGGTCAGCGCGCCGAAAATCAATTCGTCAAATGGGCGCGTCCCTTCGAAACGGATCCCATCCAGGCTGAAGGCGCTACCACCGATGTTGACCAACTCGATGAATTCGAGCGCCTCCCCTCCCGGGTGATTGTACATCATCTCCGAAATGCGCAAGAAGTCGATCGCTTCCGAAAGGCGATCCGGATCAACCAGCAGGATATAATCAAAATCACTCCGCAAGGACTGCGCGACATCCGTGGCGGCGAAAATCCCTCCCTTGTTGACCGTCGGCGAGACGGCCAAGGCGCGACTGTACACGTTGATCCAAACTTCATCGACGCGATGTTCAAAGTGCAGCATCGCGCCTTCCCGCCGAATGCGAAGCTCCGCACTTCCTGACTCCCACGGAATGGAAGCGAGAGGAGTGACGGTGGCACCCTGAATTCGCTTCGCGCTGATGCTGCTGCCGTTCTCCAGTCCAAAGGTGTAGCGCCTGGTGACTCCGCTCTCCACGATCTCCACGATCAAGCCGGTGTGGAAATCTCCGAATTGCCGCGTGTCGAGCGAGAGATCGGTCTGCAGGGACCAATCAGAATTGTTCGGCATCGCGCGCCACATGTGAGGGAAGGTCGCCCCGGCGACCGCCAGCGGCTTCGCGGAATCCTCCAGGATCTGGAGCAGAAAATTGCCAGGATTGTCCTGGGTCGAATACCAGGTGCTCGGCGAGTAGTTGCTGCGCGGGGCCAGATTGTCCAGTTCCCAGTGGCCCTCCAACACAGGGCTGGCAAAGGGGCTGAAATCCTGGGCATTGTAGACCGCCACTTCCCGCGTGACGCTGCGGGCCTGGTTCTGGTCGTCCCTCACCGTCAGCGTAAATTCGTAGCGACCGGGACGGGAAAAGGTCGCGCTCGCCAGCTCTCCGGCGGGCATCAGGTTCACCTCCGCAGCGGGCGAGGCCGTCCAGGCAAAGGTCAGGGGGCCCCCTTCCGGATCAACACTCGCGCTGGCATCCAGATTGAGAGTCTCCCCCACCCCAATGTTCAACGATCTCGGACTGCTCCCGAAATCGACCAAAGGCGGCGCGTCTCCGCTCTTGCTGATGACGAACCCAGAGGTCTCTACCACCTTCCCCTCGCGGTCCAGTCCCTGAACCTCAAACGAATTCAGTCCCCCTCTCAGAGAAATTCCTGAGAGCGTCCACTCCGTCGTGCTGAGCCAGGAAAACTCGGCCCCCGGTTGGCCGACAATCTGCACCTCAAACACATTGGAAGGGCTCGTTCCATTCAAGGTGATGATATTCGCCGAAGTTCCGCCGCTCGTGTTGGCGCCGTCCCGGGTGGGACTGGCAAAGAGAAACCAGTTGCCGCTTCCATCCGCCTGCCGTCCCAGGGAACGACCGTCAATCGGCACGATGGTGTCGATCGCATTGACCACCGACACCCCATCCGGAGCCGTCAGGTAGACCACCGTAGTGCCCCCCACCGGCAAGGAGGACTCGGTATAGCCAATTGAACCAAAGCCCATGGAGGGCACGCTGATACTCTCGGTGATTCGGAACTTGGTCAGGTTGCCCGGGGCATCTGAGAGATAGTAGTTGTTGAGGTCGATCGGCGATCCGGTGGGATTGAAAAACTCGACGAACCCTGCGCCCGGACCGGCCGGCAAGACCTCATTGATCAGGAGGCCCCCGCCTCCCGGCACGGAAATGCTGAAGCGGGCCCCAAAGACGCAATCGGAGCTTCCTTCGTTCGTCTGGTGCACTTCGGCCGCGAGGACATTGGTGCCATTGACGAGCGCGGATCCTTCCCGGCTGATCACCCCAAGTTCTTCATCGGCATCACCAATGGTACGGGAGGCATCCGTCTTCCAATCCACTCCCGCCGAAGTGCCCGCTCCGCCGATGGGCGTTCCATTGAGGTAATAGGTCGCGCCATCGTCGACGATCTGGTCGACCGTAATCGTCACTCCGGCCAGGCTCCCGGTGTATTCAAATTCCTTCCGAAAATAGTAGGTGATGTGGTTCGCCTGGTTACTGCTGTTCAGGAGAGGCGTCCGGATCCCCGGAGCCGGAAGCCCGGCAGTTTCGAACCCATAGAGCCCTCCGTTGTTTCCGGCGGCCCCTACCAGCGTCCAGCCGGCGTGCGAATAGCTGTAGTTACTCTCCTTCCAGGACGTCCCCAGGTTGAGATTCTGGTCGTTGAAGTCCCAGGCGTCTGCGTAGTTGATGAAGGGAATGCCGGCCGAAAGATTCACTTCCGGATCCGGATGGGTTGCCTCCGTGGTCACCGCAAAACTCGTCCCGTCAAGAGGCGCTCCGATGAAGCCTTCCACCTCTCCCACGCGGCTGTTGAACCAGTTCGCATACTTGGAAGACACGGAATAGGAACTCGAGGCACTCTCCTCGGCCTGAAGCCAGGCTGCGGTGTGCGCAGAGTTGCGCGTGTGCTTCTCCAGCAATTCCGTGAGATAATAATTCATCCTCCTCCGGACATGCGGCGTATTGAAGTAACTCCGGATGCCGGAAAGATTGCCGAGAATGTTCTCGCCTGAATTTTCGAACACGCGATCCCCATCCCAATGCACCAGCATCCAGAGCCCATCCGGCTTCCGGTAAAAGTAGCCGTTCTTTCCTCGGCGAAGGGTCAGGGTATCCCAGTCACCATCGTATCCGCGCACCGCCGCGTTGAGTGCCGCGAGATCGGAGTCGATCAAGCGGTCGATCTGCGCGCGATTGAAGCTGTTGGTCCCCACCTTGTTCACAAACTCGATGAAGCTTGTGTAGTCATAGTCTGTTTCACGTGATCGCATGAGCCACTCACTGTGATAGCGGGTGGCTTCATCGCTCCCCTTGTAGGACCAGTCCGCGTTCCGGCTTCCACGCCCGAAATCGTCCTCATACCACCACTCGTCATCGATTCGGAGCAGGGTTCCACGATTTCCTTCCTTGAAATTGCGATTCAGGAAGTCGTTGGCGATCGGCTCCATGTCATCACGGACCGAGGCACTGTCGCCATTGATGATCACGCGCACGAACTCGGCCTCCGAGACGGGATGTCCCATCTGGTAGAGAAAATAGCGGGCGATGCGATCATCGTGATCGACCGAGGGATCAATCACGCTCTTGCGCCGGCCACGGAAATGACGATCGGCGGGGAGCTTCCACTTCCCGTGATTCAGTCCATTGCCACTCGACCTCGTGAACGGACTGCCGCTCTTGCGAAGTTCCGCATTGTAATAGATGTCCGCCTCGTTCGAAATGAAGGTCGCATTGAAGTAGTGGTTCGACATGCGGGGGAAATCGTACTGGAATTTTGATGAATGCCCGAGGCTCGTGTTGATGGCGTCGCGGTCATAGGCAGAGATCACAAAGCGCTCCGTGCGCAGATCGGAGGAAATTGTGCTGTTGTCCACTACCCACATCGCGGGCCGGTCGGGACCGAGCTTGGGCAACATGGTGGATTCCCCGTTCGCCGCCCTGGCCCGGATGTAGAATTGCGCGATCCGGTTGTCCGCTCGGTACTGGGTCAGGGTCGCAGTGTAGATCCCGTCCCCCGCCACCTCGTCACCGCCCGAGGCACCGTTATCAAACATCGCGCTCGTGACCCAGGTGCCGTTGGAGTTGTTGTTGTCCTGACGGTGCACCACCGTGACGGTGGGAACCCCATTAGGCGACAGAACGCGCGCGGTGATCTTCACCGCATCGCTCGCCCCTGGAACGGCGGGACTGTGCAGCACGCTCGCCACCGTAGGCGCCGCCCCGTTGGCGAGGAGGATCGAATTTTGCGCCCCCGGCGTGCCGAGATTATTAGGAACAGGAATGAGCCAGGCCTTGCCGATACTGTGGTCCCAGGTTTGAGTGATCAGTCGGGGCCTGCCTGAAATCCAACGGGCATCAAACTGAATGGTATAGGTCGCGTTGTCCGAGATTCCGGTGCAGTCGATCTCAGCGCGGTTCGCCTTGTTGTCGCCATGGCCATCGGAAATCAGGTTAAGCTGTCCACTTCGGACATAGCTCGCCCAGTGGGTTCCCTGACAGAGCCATCCGCTGCTGCTGGAGCCATTGGTGGCGTGCGAAGTCACATTCTGCAATTGGTTGGAACCAGTCCCGTTTTGGCGCAGGCTGATGTTCTCCAACAGAAGGTGGGCATCTCCCACCAAATGCATGTGGAACTCCTTGTAGTCGCTCGTCGAGCCCCGGCTGTTGTTCTGCCGATAGGTGCCGCTGTGGGTAAAGGTCTGCATCCTGCTCTTCCGGCTTTCGTCGCTGTCCGCCCAACTGGCCGCAGCGTCGTTGTCCATCTCAGGATGTTTGAGCTCCATGCTGCTGCCGTCCCCGTCAGCAAGTTCCGGCCAGTCGCCGCTCGGAAGATAGTCGACCTGATCGACCAGGTTCCCCCACTCGTCTTCCAACCTCACAAGTTCCCCGGAGTCCCCCAGTTGACCGCTAAAGTCCCCAATCAATGGGATCGCGCCATAGACCGACTGCATCCAGGCTTGGTCCGCCGCCACCACGAGATAATCCCCGTCGTCTAGCATCGTACCCGCCGGAAACCTGAAATCGATCCCATCGACGAAGCGCCACCCCGAGAGACTCACCGGCTCAGTCCCGCGATTGTAGAGTTCGATATACTCGCCGTTGCGATGGTCCGAGGGCAGGTCATACATGATCTCATTGATCACGATGTCCTGGTTTCGGGAGGGATTGTTGACGGCATTCCGGGTCGAGGACGCAGAGGAAAACCAATCCCTCGCTCCTGCCGGAAAGGTCTCTACCGAGTTTCTTCCGACCGGCCTGCTCACCAAGGCGGAGGCCAGCACGTTCTCGGAGGCATCAATGAGAAACAACGATATCTCGTCCGAGCTCACCGGCACCACGAAGGGCACCGCCCAACTGTTGTAACCATTGGCACTCACCGAGCCACTCAGGGGCACTTTGTCGGAGAAGTCCGGCAGGGTCGCCAGAGACAAGGAGGAAACATTGGCCGTGCTCTGGCTCGCATTGTGAATCTCGATCCAATCAAGATCGTCCACTCCATTGCCAAAGAGCACCTCACTCAAGGACAGCGCCGATCCAAGTGCGGACGGTTCGCCATCCTCTTCGCCGGGTGATCCACCATTCTCCGCACTCAGTCTCCAATTGCGCCAATTGTCGACCAGACGGTCCTCGTTCTTCACCACGATGCTGTGCCCCGTGCCATCCGCCGCGTTGGGCCACTTGCCCTGATCACCATAATTCACCGAGCTCACCAGGACCCCGTTCTTGTCCTTGAGGGTAACGCGCTCCCCTCCATTGCTGAGGGCTCCACCCCAGGGACCAAAGACCTTCACTCCGGCCGGTATGCCGGGATAGGCCGCCCGCAACTCCGTCTCATTGACCGAAGCCACGAGAATACGCTCGAAGCGATGCAAAAACATGCGCTGGGATGAGGCCGCAGAAAATTCCGGGAATTCGTATTCAACGCCATTCGAGAATCGCCACTTGGCGAAGTCAAGCGGGGTCGCGGTGAGGTTCTGCACTTCGATGTATTCCGGAAGCACCCCAGCTGGGTGATACATGATCTCGCTGAGGATGACCTGTCCCGCCTTCAGCGGCAGGACCGAGTTGAGAGCCAGCAATAGCGTGGCGGCAAATTTAAAGATATTCTTCATGGGGGGGGGTGTTTCGGATCCCGAGACTCCTATCACTCTGGTGACAAAAAGACCTCACGGCAAGGATCCCTTTCCTCCGGATCTGTACCCAGGAACGCTTTCGGAAACCGCGCGTACATGACGTCACATAAATGCACCCTCCCTGATCCAGAAAAAAACACAGCGCGCGAGTCGGGAATGACCAACCGGTCACGACATCGCGATGCGAAGTAGGACCCGGAACTGCAAATCTTCGCGAGCTTCCTGATTCCGGATGAAGCGCAGCGTCCTTGCGACAGGGCGCGCGCCGAGCTTCAACCCGGAAGCGAAGGGCCGATAGAATCTTGCCAACCGCTCAGCCGATGCTAGATATTGAATCAGATCTTCTCACTCTGAGTGGGCCACAACCTGGAAGCAGGCCAGAACCACACGACTATCCACCAACGGCGAGCCAGACACGATGAACAATACACGGATCTCGGGGTCGCTCGCCCTGCTCTTGTTAACCAACACCACGCTGCGCGCCCAGGTGCCGCAGTTGCTCAACTATCAGGGGCGGATCGCGGTCGGAGTGCCGGCGGTGAACTTCGACGGCCCCGGCCAGTTCAAGTTCGCGCTGGTCAATGGCGACTCCAGCCTCGTCTACTGGAGCAATGCGCCCGACACGGATCCGGCGGACGGGGAGCCCGATGCCGCGACCACGATCACGGTCACCAAAGGCCTCTACTCCATGCTGCTCGGCGACACGACGCTCGCCAACATGGCGGCGATTCCGAACTCCGTCTTCAGCAACCCGGATGTGCAGCTGCGGGTTTGGTTCGATGACGGCAGGGGGAATGGCTCGCAGCGCATCACGCCGGATCAGCGCATCGCATCGGTGGGGTATGCGATGCGGGCAGGGAGCGTCCCTGGCATCACGCCCTTTAACAATGCAAAGATCGGCTACTTAGATTTTGCAAATATACCGGGGGACAAGATCAGTCTTTGGGATCATGGCGTTGAGCGCCATGGCATTGGGATCCAAGGCGGCCAGTTGCAAATCTACACCGCAACGATTGCTGCCGATGTTGTATTCGGTTACGGCTCCAGCGCATCGATGACCGAGACGATGCGTATCAAGGGAGATGGCAACGTTGGTATCGGCACCCGCACCCCGGGCACCGCGCTCGAAGTCGCGAACACCGTCACGGCTACGGCCTTTGTCGGCGATGGTTCCGGGCTGACGAATCTTTCCTCCGCCACGACCGAATCGCCTGTGACTGTCTTCCCGGCGCAGGGCATGGCGTGGATCAAACCGGGCAAGTTCCTAATGGGAAGCCGGACCGATGAACTGGGGCATCGCCCCGGTGAGACGCAGCACTGGGTGACGCTGACGAAAGGATTCTGGATGGGAGTGCACGAGGTGACCCAGGCGGAATACGTGGCGGTGACGGGAGACAACCCGAGCTTTTTCACCGGCGACATGAATCGGCCGGTGGAGAGGGTCTCGTGGACTTCAGCGGTGGCTTACTGCACGATCCTGACGACCACCGAACGGACGGCGGGGCGGATCCCGGCAGACTGGGGATATCGGCTGCCGACGGAGGCGGAATGGGAATACTGCAGCCGGGCGGGAGTGCGGAACACGCGCTATGGCTACGGGGACGACATCGGCGAAACCGCCTTGGGCGACTATGCGTGGTATAGTGCCAACAGTGGCGGAACGACGCATCCGGTGGAGCAGAAACGGGCGAATCCATGGGGACTGATGGATATGCACGGAAATGTGTGGGAGTGGTGTCAGGATCGGTATGCCCCCTACCCGGCCGGGAGCGCGACCGACCCACAAGGAACGGGCACTTTCCACGTGATTCGCGGCGGCAGTTTGAGCAGCAGCGCAGTCAATACGCGCGGCGCCAACCGCTTCGACTTCTTCCCAGGCCTCACCAACGGCCCTCTCGGTTTCCGGGTTGTCCTGTCCCCAGATCAGCCATGAGCGGACGGAGCAGTCGGTAGGGACGGCCCTGGTGCCGGAAGGTGAGGCGTTGGTGATCGATGCCAAGTTACTGCAGGAGGGTGGCGTGGAGGTCGTGAACAGTGACTTCGTCGCGCAGGACCGAGCAGGTGAAGTCGTCGATCTCGCCGTGAATCAGGCCCGGCTTGAAGTCGCCACCGGCCACCAGGATGGTGAAGCAGTTGGCATGGTGATCGCATCCGTAGGATGCGCGCACCTTCCCGTCATGGCTGAAGGTGGTGTGGCCAAACTCGGCGCCCCAGATCACGATCGTATCTTCCAGCTGCACCCCCATCTACCCCGACTCCTGGAGCTCCATAACTTCAGGGCTGGAAAAGCGATTTTCTAGCAAGGATCACCGCCATGCATGTGAGAAAGCCAGCAGATTTCATCAGGGTCTCCGTTCCGGAGCGATTTTGCCATCTGGAACACGGCTCGATCAACCTCCTCTTTCCTCCCCGGGGCCGGGCAACTGATCGAATGCCTGTTTTTCCGGGAACCCGCTGATGCGACGCCCGGCAACTCGCTCACTTCACGGGTTTCTCAAGAGCCCAGTCCGGGGTTCCGAACCAATCGTGCATCTCCTTGGTAAACGGGGCCACAACTTCCTTCGGTTCTGGAAAGACACCACGATCTCCCGTTTCGGCCATCCAGGTGTCAAGGGCGGCACTCATGGCAACGAGTGCCGCACGGTGTGCGGGGTTTTTCGATCGCGCAAGATTCACAATCTCGTGGGGATCCTTCTGCGTGTCGTAGAGGAGCTCGTAAGGCATCGCCTGCATCAATTGCAGGGGCGCCCCCTTGAGCTTCCCCTCAGCCATGAGGCTTCTCATGACTGGCTTGATCCGAAAGCACTTCTCCTTGTATCGATTCAGCGCGGAAAAACCCTCCCCCTCACTGTAATTGCGGATGTAGTGATAGCGTTCACCTCTTACTGATCGCATCCTGAGAGCGGTTTCATCGATTCGGTCACGGGCACTGAAGGCAAAACGACGGGGTGGATCGATCTCCCGGCCCAGAAAGCGTCTCCCCTGCATTCCAAGTGGCTTTGCAATTCCGGCCATCTCAAGGGTTGTGGCCGTCAAATCAATAAGACTGATGACCTGCTCATCCACTCCGCCCACCTTGTAATGGTCGGGAGCGCTCAGATCTTTCGGGTAGTAGATTATCATAGGCACATGAATGCCCGAGTCCCACAACCAGTGAATCCCCCTCGGTTCCATCCTGCCATTGTCACCAAAGAAGATCACGATCGTGTTGTCAGCCACCCCGTCCTTTTCCAGTTGCTCCAGAATCCATCCCACCCGGATATCCATGCCGGAAACGGAATTCAGGTAGCGGGACCACTCTTCCTTTACGATAGGGTGATCGGGATAGTAGGGAGGAGGCGTCACATTCCCGGGTGTGGCGACCTGGGGATGTTGCTCCTCTCCGTCCCAGGTTACCCGGTCATGCCTGTAGGTCTGACGGTCATAAATGTCGTACTCGTTCTCCACCATGTTGATCATCGCAAAGAAAGGCTGATTCCCTTTCAGCTTGGCCCATTCCGTAGTGTGGTAGAGAGGCCCCTCATTGACAAAGTTGAGGTCCAACTTGCCGGTCCCCACCCGGCGCTCCCCGATCATCTTGATGTTTGCCGTGACATAGCCGACATCCGAAAGACGGTGAGTAATCGACCTGACCCCTTCCGGCAACCGGAAGTCATCGTCCCGGTGCGAGCGCATGTGGTGGGTGTCAGTGGTCGTTGCATACATACCCACCATGAAGGCCGAGCGACTCGGGGCGCAGACCGGCGAGGTGGAATAGACATTGGTGTAGCGCTGTCCCTTTCTCGCCAGGCCATCGAGATGCGGGGTCTCGACATTCTCCATCCCGTAAATCCCAAGATCGAGGCAGAGATTCTCCCCGACAATCCAGAGAAGGTTTGGCTTTTTCACAGCACCAGAGCCCTGGTTTGCCACGGCACTGACCAGGATGCAGAGAAGCAGAACAGGGTGGTATCGTTTCATTGTCGGGAAATCGTTTCAGGAAATTGAGGAATCAGGGTGGAGGAGAGCTAGTTC
>Ga0302119_10001039_pt1 | contig 12508 bp, 7 predicted proteins | sample AG5_Tmax_MG_FD_203114 | JGI IMG/M metagenome (GOLD analysis project Ga0302119, IMG submission 203114) | Marine microbial communities from Western Arctic Ocean, Canada - AG5_Tmax | ecosystem: Environmental > Aquatic > Marine > Oceanic | place: Canada: Western Arctic Ocean | collected 2017-10-01 | reverse complement strand
TCCAGCCCCTGCACCTCCTTCAGCATTTTCCGAGCACCCCTTTTCACTGTGACGCGGTTCAAGGGTTTGGGAAACTACCGCTTCACATGGATGTCCTCCGTGCGGAAACTCTCGTGCTTTCCGGGCATAAACTTTATGCGCCCAAGGGCGTTGGTCTTTTGCGCGTTTCTGAAATGGCTCTCATTCACACAATTTTAGGCGGAGGTGGACAACAAAATGGTGTTCGCCCAGGGACAGAGTCGCCGGCCCTTGCTACCGCTTTGGCCCTGGCCCTTGAACTTGCCATGGAAGAGCAAAGAACATTTGCCAAAAAGACCAACCAGTGCCGACGGGTTTTCCTCGATGCGCTTCATAAAAAAACCTCGCGCTTTCAAGAAAACCATACCCCGAAGGGCCTGCCAAACACGCTTAACTTGACCTTTTCGGGCCTTGACGGGCGCATGCTATTGCCAGCCTGTGATGCCCAAGGCCTTGGGCTTTCTGCGGGATCCGCCTGTTCTTCGGGCGCCCCCGACCCCTCTCCTGTTCTTCAGGCGGCCGGACTTTCCAGAGAAGACTCTCGCTCTTCCGTGCGCGTCAGCTTTGACCGTAACACCACGAAAGAAGAGGCCCATGAAGGCGGCGCACGGCTTGGCGAAACAGTCCTTCGGCTTTACGAAATTGCTTTGCGGTAATTCTACCCTTCGCACGCCTTAGGCCCATTGTTGAAAACTTTTTTCCCGTGTCCACCAGGCTCGGGTATTCTATCTGCCACGCCCATGGAGGTCCTAAGTGGCTCAAAACAAAGGACTTACGCAACTTAAACGATGACAACCTCTTCCGCCCTTACTCTTTCCCAAAAATGGGCCTCTGCTTTGGTAGACCTCGGGACCCTGGTCGGACAGGCAGAGATGGAGAGTTGGTTCCGGGACGTTCGGCTCCTAGAGCTCGGTGATGGGAAGGCTCGCTTGGCGGCCCCTTCGGGCCTTCATGCGTCACGATTAATCCGCCGTCACTTAGCGCCCATTCGACAGGCTCTCGGGGTTACTTTTTGTCAAATTGAGGTCCAAAAGATTTCCCTTTCCCCGGATCTCGTTAGCCCGCTGCTTTCTTCGCCGCCTCCCGCACAACAAGCTGCTGCGCCGCAACTGCCCCCGGCACTGAACACGCCACCCTTAGCGCTTAATCCGGAATATTCTTTTGGCAACTTTATTGTTGGCCCCTGCAATCGATTCGCACACGCGGCCTCCATCGGTGTTTCAGAAAAACCGGGCCAATCTTTTAATCCGCTTTTTCTCCACGGCTCCGTTGGCCTTGGAAAGACTCATTTGCTCCAAGCTATTGCGGACCAAATTTTACGGGACCAGCCCAATGCAAGAATTGCATTTCTTTCTTGCGAGCAATTTGTTAATCACTTCATTGGATCACTTCAACAGGGCAATACCGACTCCTTTCGAAATCGCTATCGTCAAGTCGACGTCTTAATTGTGGACGATATTCAAATGCTTGCCAACAAAATGCGGACACAAGAGGAATTTTTCCACACCTTTAACGTCCTGCACAATGCGAAGAAACAAATTGTCCTTGCTTCGGACGCTCCACCAGAAGAAATTATAGGCTTGCAAGATCGTCTCATGAGTCGATTTAAGTGGGGCCTCGTCGCCGAAATTGACCGACCCTGCTTTGAAACACGTGTTGCAATTTTGCGAGCCAAAGCCACACGGATTGGCTTAACAGTCCCACAAGAAGTCACGCACTTCATTGCAGAAAATGTCGAAGATAGCGTGAGGGACCTTGAGGGCTCATTGACGCGACTTCACGCTATGGCTTCGCTTACTGGTCGCCCCATTTCAATCGGAGTTGCCAGAGAGGTTTTCCATTCGACCCTCCAAAGAAAAAACCGCCCTGTTCAAGCAGAGGACTTAATCCGAGTCATTTCTCGCCATTACCACGTCAGCATTGAAGACCTCAAGTCAAAGAAGCGGACACATAGCATTGTCTTTCCTAGACAGGTCGCCATGTTCCTTCTCCGTCAACTTACGCCTTTCTCCCTTGAAGAGGTCGGGCGTTCCTTTGGAGGGCGAGACCACTCAACCGTTGTTTACGCGGTGGAAAAAATGAAGGCGAGACAGCGCGTTGATACACAGTTTGCGACCGATTTAGCAGATTTAGAGCGTGAAATCCGTACGGGATCTAGCCCAAACGCCTAATGCTTTTGCCATTGCCCCCTACTTTTTTTCTGGGGGAATCCACGCCCAGCCCTGTGGAAAACCTGCGGAAAACCGGGAGAACTTTTCTGGAAGAGTCTCTATCTTTTCCACATTTCCTCACAGTCTTCAGTCCTCATTTTTTTGATTCCGAGCAACCCGCTGATTTTCCACAAGTTTTCCGCGGCGTCTCCCCAGGCCATCCCCCAAAAAAAATGCCCGGGCTAATTCGTAACCCCTTTGACAATAATATGTTATGACTAGGAATTGTGGTTTTTCCACAGGATTGGAGTCCCTATACTGTGATGACTCCTTTCTTAAAGAAGAAACATAATAATTCTCCCCTTTCACATGAAATTCCTCATCGATCGTCTCGCTTTCCGCAATGCCCTTCAACGTGTTGAAATGGGTATTGACCGCAAACCTACTCGCCCAATCTTGGGAGGCGTATTGATTCAAGCAGAAAATCACTCGGTCACTCTTGTGGCAACAGATTTAGAAATTGGAATCCGCTATCGAATGGATGAGGTGCAGGTCGATCAACCAGGCTGGGCTGTTGTTCCTGGGCGAGAGCTTGTCGATGTCATTAAAGACACAGAATCTGAAACGATTACATTGTGCATTCAAAGTGGCGATCAGTGCACTGTCACTGCGGGGGAAGACGAGTGCGTGCTTGTCACCATGGAAAGCTGCATTGATGGTTCGTCAGACCCCGAAGCCTTTGGATCACTTCCTGTTTTGGAAGGAGAAGCGGACGTCGTTTTAAATAAAGAAGACTTCTTAGTGATGGTCGGGTCTACAAGATTTTCAACATCAAGGACGCACAATATGCGCTTTGCAACGGAGGGTGTCCTTGTAGAGGTAGATGGAAAACGAGTTACCTTTGTAGGCACAGACGGACGACGCCTTGCTTGTATCCATCGAGATTCCATTGGGGGAACTGGTGAAAAGCGCCGCTCTGTTCTTCTTCCAAAAGTTTTAGATCAAATTCTTCGCTTTGGTCAAGACGAGAATGCGGACACTCTTTCGGTTTTCTTTTTACAAAATCAGGTCGGGTTCAAGGTTGGCAATTTAGAATCTTTTGGTCGGGTTCTGGATGGGGAATTTCCGAATTACGAGAATGTCATCCCGAAGGGGGGCAAGCATGTCATCAAGGCTCATCGGGAATCACTTTCAAAGAAACTTCGCCTTGCAAGTCATTTTACTCAGGATTCCTCGGCTGTGGTTCGTATGGCTATTTCGCCGGATAAGCTTGAGGTAACTGCAGAACTGCAGGGCACCGGGAAGGCGTCGGCAACAATGGAAATTGATTATGTGGGGGAGGGTTTTTCAGCCAGTTTTAATCCGGGGTTTATCCTTGAGGGACTTAAAGCTTCTCATACAGAGCAAATTGAGCTTCTTATGGACGACCCAACGCGTCCGGCCAAGTTTATTTTGGGTGAAAACTACGAATACGTTGTTATGCCTTTGGCTCCTGGGGTTTAGTACAGGGTGAGACACCGTCGCAGCAACCCTGAGGCCGTTCCGTTAAAAGAATTGCTTGGAAGAGTTCTTCAGAAGGCCGGCCATTCCCGCTCCGCAGAGCACCGAGCGGTTTTTTCTGCTTGGGAGGAAATTGTTCCTGAAACAATTCAAGAGAGAACCCGACCCGTTTCCTATCGAAACGGAAGACTTATCGTTGTTGTTGAATCCGCTCCGTTAATGAACGAGCTTTTTTCTTTCCGGCAGGGCGAATTTTTACATTTAATCAATCATTACTTACAGAAACAGAGCGTGATAACTACCGTTCAAAGCATTGATTTCCGCAGGAAATAACATGACCAAAAAAAGCACCGAGTATGATGCCAGCTCCATTCAATTTCTAAAAGATCTTGAGGGGGTTAGAAAAAGGCCAGCCATGTACATTGGTGATACGTCGTTCTCCGGATTTCACCACTTGCTTTGGGAAATCGTTGATAATTCTGTCGATGAAGCCCTTGCCGGGGAATGTGATTTAGTTACGGTAACTTTAAATAAGGATGGGTCTGCAACTGTGGTCGACAATGGCCGCGGTATTCCCGTTGAGATGCATCCCGAAGGAATGCCAACAGTTGAATTGGTGATGACCAAACTTCATGCAGGTGGCAAGTTTGACAATGATGCCTATGCAGTTTCCGGTGGTCTTCATGGGGTCGGTATTTCTGTTGTGAATGCCCTTTCCGAAATTACGATTGTTGATATTTATAAAGATGGGCTGGCGCATCAAATCGAATTTTCAAGAGGTTATCGGACTAAAGAGCTTAAAACCTGTGGAAAAACAGATTTCCGAGGTACGAAGGTTACCTTTTTGCCTGATCAGCAAATATTTCAACACGATGTCTTCGATTATGACACGATCAAACATCGCCTGAGAGAGATGTCCTACCTTATGGGGACGACAGGCTTGCGGATTGTGTTAGAAGATGAGCGGACTGGGGAGAAAGAGGAATTTTATCATCCAGATGGCTTGGTTTCTTATATCGGTGATCTGACAGAAGGGAAAGAGCCAATTTCGGACATCATTCATTTTTGTCATGATGTCGAATGGGAAGGAAAAAATTATAATGTTGAAGTTGCTATGCGTTATAGCAATGACTGGAACGAGGGTATTTTTTCTTTTGTCAATAATATTCGTACCGCCGATGGGGGGACACATCTCTCGGGTTACCGCTCGGGTTTGACCAGAACACTGAACGCACATATGCGGAAAGCCGATTTACTTAAAAAAGGAGAGGCGCCTTCAGGAGAAGATTATCGGGCGGGCCTTTACGCCGTTATTTCTGTCAAAATCCCGGATCCTCAATTCGAAGGTCAGACGAAGGGTAAGCTTGGGTCTAGAGAAGTGGCGTCCATTGTGGAAGGCGTGATGAATCGTTGTTTGGGTGATTATTTAGAAACGCATCCGGAGACTGGTCGTGCCATTATCCGAAAGGCCTTTCTTTCCCGAGACGCGAGGGAAGCCGCAAAGAAACAAAGAGATCTGGTTCGCCGAAAAGGGGCACTTTCTTCTGGGTCCTTGCCCGGAAAATTGGCGGATTGTCAATCAAAAGATACGACGGTGACCGAGCTCTACGTTGTGGAAGGAGATTCAGCTGGTGGCTCTGCAAAAACCGGTCGAGACCGTCGTTATCAGGCAATTCTTCCGTTGAAGGGGAAAATTTTGAATGTAGAAAAAAATACGGCAAACCGTATTTTGGCAAATCAAGAACTTCAAACAATGATTCAGGCGATTGGTGCAAACGTAGGAGACGAGTTTAATATAGAAAAAGTTCGTTATGGAAAAATTATCATCATGACTGATGCTGATGTTGATGGTTCTCATATCCGTACTCTTATCTTGACCTTTTTATTCCGCCAAATGCGACCGTTGGTAGAAGGTGGCAGGGTTTTTGTTTCCTGTCCCCCTCTTTATCGAATTCAAAAGAAAGGAGCTAAGGCATTTGAATACCTTCACGATGACAATGCGCTTCGCAAGGCAATCACTGAGTGGGGCCTCGGCAGCGTTTCGCTTTCTGCGCCGAATGGCGTTTCCTTTCAAGCAGATGAAGTCCGCTCACTGATGGATCATACTGAAGGACTTCGGATTGCTCTTAAGGGCCTTCGCGGGGATAGAAAAGGAGTCGATGCGGCAGCCTATTTAGCGGCATGGAAGATGGATGAGGGGCTCCCGTCTTGGCTGGTGGTCTCTTTACTCAAGAGTCAAAAAAACTGCCACTTCTTTTGGTCTGAGCAAGAACGAGACAAATTTTTAAACTCACTCGCAACGGAAAAAGTTTGGGCCGGCGCACAGTCAGCGATTCCGCGAGATTCTGCAGAGGTCCTTTGTTTCTCTTTTCCTGAAAGGGAGCGCGCGACGGTGGCGATCCAGGCACTGATTGACCTTGGCATCCCTATGGATACCTCAGAAATACCCGGAGGGGGACTGTGCGTTGAGAACGGTCGTTTTTCTAAAACCTTTTCAGGAATTCCCGAACTTGGCGCGGTTCTCCGAGAAGCTGGGCAAAGCCAGGTGGAGGTTCAGCGGTATAAGGGCCTTGGCGAAATGAATCCGGATCAGCTTTGGGAGTCTACAATGGACCCAGAACATCGAACGCTTAAGCGTATTATTCTTGAGGACGCCTACGAGGCAGACAGGATCTTTTCCATGCTCATGGGAGATGAAACAGAACCTCGCAGAAACTATATTGAGGAGCATGCCCACGAGATTGAGAACCTAGATATTTAAGGCTGAAAAATTTTGTAGGTAAGAAAGGAAAGGCTCCAGGCCAAAATAAACATGTATCCCAGCATAAAGAGGGGCCATTTCCAACTTTCCGTTTCTTTGCGTACAGCCGCAACGGTTGAAAGACAAAGAAGGGCATAGACAAAAAAGACGAGCAAGGATGCGGCACTTGCGAAGGTCATCGGCGGCTGCCCACTTTTGGGGTCCTTCGTCTTTAATATTTTTCCGAGACCGTCGAAGTCACCGTCCGAAGGGTCAAGCGCATAGACCTGGGCCATTGTGGAAATCATAAGTTCTCGCGCTGCAAAGGAGCCGAGGAGACCAATATTAATTCTCCAGTCAAATCCCAGAGGAGAAAAAATTGGACCCATTGCTCTGCCAATATCCGCCGCATAACTTTGTTCGATTTGTTGTTGTTTTGTAATTTGTATAGAATCACCCGCAGAAATGGAGGCACGTGGAAAGTTTAAAAGAAACCAGAGAAGAACAGACCCGAGTAAAATTATTTTCCCCGCACTTCGGAGAAAGATGCTGACCCGTCTCCAGACCTGAATAGCAATAGAAGAAAATGAGGGAAATCGGTAAGGGGGGAGTTCAAGATAAAAGGGCAGGGATGCACCTTTTAAAAGACTTTTCTTGAAGACCGCGGCACATAAGACAGCACTCACTCCTCCAAGCAGGTAAAGCCCAAGAAGAGTAAGTCCCTGCAGGGTGATGGGCCCCAGAATGGCTGTTGAGGGGACGAAAGTGGCAATGAGAATGGCGTAAACAGGAAGTCGCGCTGAGCAGGTTGTTAGGGGTGCCGCTAAAATTGTGGCAAGGCGATCCCTCGGCGATGGGATAATACGGGTTGCCATAATTCCAGGAATGGCACATGCGTGAGAAGAAAGCAGAGCAATAAAGCATCGGCCCTCAAGGCCAACCCACCCCATCATTCGATCGACAACGAATGCTGCCCGAGCCATATAGCCGGAAGCCTCAAAAAAGAAAATCATGCCGAACAAGAGGGCAATTTGAGGGACAAAAACAACGACTGCGCCAACGCCACGCAAAACCCCGTCAGCAAGAAGTTGGGTGAGAAAATGGGCTGGACCATGAAGAAGAACCCAGTTCGCTGAGATATTCATAAGCCCAGACATCCAGTCCATGGCAGGGGTTGCCCAGGTGAAAATGGCCTGAAAGAAAGTTGTAACGAAGGCTAAGAAAACCACGCCGCCCCAAAGGGGGTGAACTAAAACAGAATCGAGGCGTCGGGTGAGACCACTTTCTTGAACAGGGTGGCGAGTGATTTTTACAAGAAGATCGTCGGCCCAAGCAAATCGAGCACTCGTGCTTTCTTCCGGAAGATTGGCCGCAAGGGGCCATTGTCCGTGACTGCCTAAGCGCTCTCTCAGGTCTTCTATGCCCAGACCCTTATTTCCAACGACGCCGACGACGGGGATACCAAGCTCCTTTTGGAGGAGAAAAATATCAAGGTCTCCTCCTCGGGCCTTAAGTTCATCAACCATGGTAAGGGCAAGAAGGGTTGGCCGGCCCAAGAGGAGAACATCCGCAATCATCGGCAGGCTCCGCTCTAATGTTGTCGCGTCGGCGACCAGAACAATCGCGTCAGGGGCCGCCTCTCCAAAGTTGTTTCCCTTGAGCACATTCAAGGTAACGGCCTCGTCTTCAGAAATGGCGTGCAGAGAATAGCTTCCTGGTAAATCGATCAGGCTTACTTCTCCCGTTGGCGTAGTAATCTTTCCAATCCGGCGATCTACTGTTACGCCAGGATAGTTTCCTGTTTTTGCCCGGAGACCCGTGAGGCCATTAAAGAGCGTGGTTTTTCCGGAATTCGGACTTCCAATCAATGCAATGCGCGGTTCAGGCATAACAATCAGGCTCCCCTGGCCGGCAAATGAGGACCTTCTTTGCTTCGCTCAATCGAAGGCAAAGCTGGTAGCCGCGAAGAAAAATTACAATGGGCCCGCCCCAGGGGGCCTGTCTACAAAAGTGCACCTCTGTGTTTGGCGCAAAGCCAAGCTCCCGCAAGCGGTCAGAGGCCGAGTCGTCGCCTAAAACGCGAATAACCCTTCCTAGGCCGAGGCGTGGAAGGTCTGCAAGCGAAAGGGGCCCGGGCGAGTTCAATTGAGACTGGGTATCAAGTAAGCTGTCTTATAGAATACAGAAGTTAATAAAAAGGGGGGTGTTTTGTGCTGGTTTACCGGAAAAAATAGGCCCAGTCTCCCGTTAGAATATGTCGATGGAGACACCCGCGGAATCACCTATTTCTTCAAAAGAGGCGGCAGGCGCACGCGCAGCGCTCTGTGTGGAATCTGGAATGACTCTTGGCCTAGGAACAGGGTCTACTGTCACCTACTTTTTGGAAGCTTTGGCTCGTAGGATTCAGTCGGAAAACCTTTTGGTCAAAGGAGTTGCAACAAGCGAAGACACGGTTTTAAAGGCAAAAGAACTTGGAATTCCGATGACTACGCTTGAGGAGGACCCTCAGCTGGACCTCGTCATTGACGGGGCCGATGAGGTGGATGGTGATTTCCGCCTCATCAAGGGTGGCGGTGGCGCGCTGCTGAGGGAAAAAATTGTTGCCGCAGCAGGAAAACGGGTCGTGATCATTGTTGGTGAGGGGAAACAGGTTAATGTGCTTGGGACGACATTCTTATTGCCCATTGAAATCCTTCCATTCGGATATCCGTCAACGAAGTCAAGGGTTGCTGAGCTTGGTTGCATTCCATTTTTGCGGACAACGGAAAAAGAAGAGCCCTTTGTTACGGACAATGGAAATTATATTTTGGACTGTAAATTTGCTGAGGGCATTGCTGACCCCGTTTCCTTGCACGCAGAGATAAGTCAAATACCGGGTGTTGCCGAAGTGGGCCTCTTTTTAGATTTATGTGATGAGGTGATTACGGGCCTTGGTGACGGAACAACAACCGTACAAACAAAGTGATGATAGAATTTTATAATTTGCCTACGGAAGAACTTGCGGAACGGCTACTTAAATCCGTCGGCACACAAACTTGGCCACCGATTCATAATGCCATTTCCTTTGCTCAAGAGAGGCATGCAGGGCAAAAACGGAAGTGCGGCAGCGAGTTTGTTGGTCATCCATTGCGGGTTGCGCTTTGGATTCACGAGGTTGCCAAAAAAAAGGACGCGAATTTATTGTGTGCGGCCTTACTCCACGACATTGTTGAAGACACAAAAACGACACTGGATGAAATTGAGGAACATTTTGGGCCTGTTGTGGAGGAGCTTGTTCGCGCCCTTACCTTGCCAGATTTGGCTGAGGGCCAATCAAAATACGAACGAAACATGAAGGGATTTGAAGGACTTCGCTGGGCAGGTCGTGATGCTCAACTCCTTAGAAGTGCGGATCGGCTCGACAATTTGAAAACAATGTCGAAGGGGTTTTCTGAGCAAAGAAAGGTTGAATACTTAAGGGAGTCCAAGGAAGGGCTTTTACCGTTAACTCTTGCGGTGAATACTGCAATTTACCATGAACTTGACCGAGCCATTAAAGAGCGAGAGGCCGAGTATTCCGTATGAAAATATTCCAAGACAAAGCCGTAGAGATGGACCGTCGCCTCGAGCAAATTCGGGGCCGTCTTTGACTACGCGGGCCAACTAACCTTAAAAGAAGGTCTTGAGAAAAAAATGCTTGCTGCCGGATTTTGGAATGACCAAGAAGCCGCGCAAGAGGTTATTTCAAAAGTGAAGTTGGCGAAGTCTGTTGTGGAGCCGATTGACCAGGCGCAGGAAGCGATTGAAGAAATCCAAACATTTTTAGAACTTGCGGAAGATGGGGGCGAAGAAGAGTTGCTTCCGGAAATTGAAGAGGCTTCAAAGCAGGCATCAAAGCGATTGGACGCCCTAGAGTTTCAGGTTATGTTGGGCGGTGAAATGGACTCCGCAAATGCTTTTTTGACGGTTCAGGCGGGAGCTGGTGGCGTTGACGCGGCAGATTTTACTGAAATGCTTGAGCGTATGTACTTGAGGTGGGCAGAACAAAAGGGGTTCCGACCAGAGGTGATTAGCCGGGAGGATGCAGATGAGGCGGGAATTCGCTCTGCAACACTTCATGTGTCCGGGCCATTTGCCTATGGCTGGCTTAAAGCCGAAAGAGGCGTGCACCGGCTTGTCCGAATTTCTCCCTTTGATTCTCAAAGCCGCCGACAAACATCCTTTGCTGCGGTTGAGGTCACCCCGGAGTTTGATGATCAAGCAGACATTGAGGTTGATATGGGCGATGTGCGCGTGGACACTTATCGGGCAGGCGGCGCTGGCGGTCAACATGTAAATAAAACAGACTCTGCGGTTCGCATGACCCATGAGCCAAGTGGCGTCGTGGTTCAATGCCAAAACGAGCGGTCACAACATAAGAATCGAGCAATCGCATTTTCCATGCTGAAGGCAAAGCTCTACGAACTCCGTGAGCGTGAAAAGGATGAAGAACTTCAAAAAATGTATAGTGAAAAAGGAGAAATTGCCTGGGGGTCCCAAATCCGCTCCTATGTGATTCACCCTTATCAGATGGTGAAAGATCATCGAACAAAGCATGAAACCGGAAACACCCAGGCCGTCTTTGACGGAGACCTTGACGAATTTATGGAGGAATACCTCCGCTCAAAAACACCTCAATAGAGCCGTGAAAACAGCAACACAACCCATCGAAATGACCGAAGTAAGAATCCCCGTCCGCCGCGCCCTTCTTTCCGTGTTTTACAAAGAAGGCGTAGCCGAACTAGCTCAAATTCTTCACGAGCAGGGGGCCGAAATTTTGTCCACGGGCGGAACTATGCGCGTGATAGCTGACGCAGGGATTCCCGTCGTTGAAGTTGCTGAATATACAGGGTTTCCGGAGATGATGGATGGCCGTGTAAAAACGCTGCATCCAAAAATCCACGGGGGACTTCTTGCGCGTCGCGATGACCCCGCTCACCTTCAATCCATGGAGGCTCACGATATCGGACCGATTGATTTGGTTTGCGTTAACCTTTATCCCTTTGAAGAGACGGTTACGGCAGGTGGAACCCGACCCGAAGTAATAGAAAAAATAGACATCGGGGGGCCCAGCATGCTGAGGTCAGCGGCAAAAAATTATGATTCCGTCGCTGTTCTTTGTGACTCCGTGGATTATGCGGAAATTATTGAAGCACTACAGCAAGGAGGAACAACTTTGGAGCAGAGAAAGTCTTTGGCGGCAAAAGTTTTTGCGAGGACCGGGGAATATGATCAAGCTATAAGCCAGTGGTTTCAACGGGAATCCGGGGCAGAGCTTCGGTATGGGGAGAACCCTCATCAGCCAGCCGCTTTTTATCCGGATGCAAAGCGCTTTGGATTAGGGTCAGCCGAAGTTCTTCCTGGTGGCAAAGGGTTGTCTTATAACAATTGGTTAGACATGGACGGTGCCGTTTCGGCCGTCAACGATTTGCCGATTCCGTCAGCGGTTGTTGTGAAACATACGAACCCATGCGGGGCGGCATTAGGGAAAACCGCGCTTGATGCGCTTACCAAAGGCTGGGCCGGCGATCCAGTTTCCGCATTTGGGTCCGTCATTGCCCTGAATACCTTGTTTGATTCTGCCTGCGCCAAGTTATTGGCCGGCCCCGGACACTTTGTTGAGGTGATTGCCGCGCCAGAGTTTTCTGAAGATGCTATTCACATCTTAAGAACAGGCCCTAAATGGGGGAAAAAGGTACGCCTTGTTTGTGTGCCAGATTTTGGGGCGCGCCGAGATCAGCAAGAGGCGCGAAGAATATGGGGCGGAACTCTTGTGCAGGAGTCCGACCCGCTTTCTGGTTTCGACGCAACCTTGACGGTTGCGGGGAAAATCCCGATGGTGTCCGGGCAAGAGGTGGATCTTCGTTTAGCCCAAACTCTCGTAAAGCATTTAAAGTCGAATGCAATTTGTCTTGTAAAAGATGGAATGCTCGTGGGTGCAGGTGCAGGCCAAATGAGTCGTGTAGACTCGTCAAAGATCGCAATTGAAAAAGCAGGAGACCGTGCCAAGAATTCCGTGGCAGGTTCGGATGCTTTTTTTCCCTTTCCTGATGGACCAGAGGTTTTAGCGGATGCCGGTGTT
>Ga0302119_10001038_pt1 | contig 12514 bp, 14 predicted proteins | sample AG5_Tmax_MG_FD_203114 | JGI IMG/M metagenome (GOLD analysis project Ga0302119, IMG submission 203114) | Marine microbial communities from Western Arctic Ocean, Canada - AG5_Tmax | ecosystem: Environmental > Aquatic > Marine > Oceanic | place: Canada: Western Arctic Ocean | collected 2017-10-01 | reverse complement strand
GGATCGCCGGGACGCAACTTCTTGTAGATATCCTTGAGGGCACTCTCTTCATCCTTTGCCGGATCCTTGCGAAGCGACTTGAGGAGAATCTCGTCTTCACGAGAGTCGATCACCTGAATCGTCTTGTGCTTGAGCGCCAGGAGTTGGCGCACCACTCCAATCGTGAGCGGATCATAGGCCCGGGCCACCACGAGGTCCCCGTCCTTGATGTCTTCGAAGAGAACCATCGGGCTGAGTTCTTCCTCGTCCATGGACTCGCTGAGCTTCAGCTTCTTGATCGAGTAAAACTGATCGATGAGATCCCGCTCGGTGGGATAGCCCAATGCCCGCAGGAAGGTGGTCGCCAGGAACTTGCGGCGACGACGACGACGGTCGAGATAGACGTAAAGCAGGTCGTTGGTGTCGAACTGGACTTCGAGCCACGAGCCGCGATCCGGAATGATTCGGAAGGAGTGGAGAATCTTACCATTGAGGTGAATCGACTTCTCAAAGCAGATTCCCGGCGAACGGTGGAGCTGAGAGACGATCACGCGCTCCGCACCATTGATCACAAAAGTGCCCCGGCGGGTCATCATGGGAAGCTCGCCCATATAGACGCGCTCCTTCTTGGTGCCCGTTTCGTCCTTCAATTTGAAGGTCACATAGAGCGCCGCACTGAAGGTTTCGCCTGAACGAAGAGCCTCGAGAGCCGTCATTTTCGGGTTCTCGATATCGTAAGCCCCAAAATCCAGCTCGATGGTTTCATCGTAGCTGGTAATCGGGAATACTTCCTTGAAGACCGCCTGCAGACCGGTCTCGGTCCGCTGCGAAGGCGCGATGTCCTTCTGCAGAAAGTCTTCGTAGGATTTGCTCTGAACCTCGATGAGGTTTGGCGGCTCAATAACTTCTTCGATTTTTCCGAAGTACCGGCGTTCAGCCATAGTAGTCTTCTTTCAGTTGGTGGGATTGGCGCCTTACCTTTCGGAAGGCGATTTGCGGGATCTCAGGGCGGGGAAGGATTCCCCTATGTAAACTGTTTCGGGGCAACTGCTCCGACTTCAATCGTTGTCCTCTCCGGGGCAAAAACTGCAGTCGAACCAGGCTGGCCCGGCCGGGGCATCCGCCCCGACCGAAAAAAGCCGGTTACTTGAGGACGATGGTGGCACCAGCTTCTTCAAGCTTGGCCTTGGCGGTCTCCGCGTCGTCTTTGGAAGCACCTTCCAGCACATTGACTGGGGCGCTCTCAACGAGCTTCTTGGCATCGGCTAGTCCGAGTCCGCTGGCAACTTCGCGCACGGCCTTAATGACCGAGATCTTGTTGCCACCGATGCTCTCGAGAGACACGTCGAATTTGGTTTTCTCTTCTGCTGCCTCGGCAGCGACGGGTGCCGCCATGACGGCAGCAGCGGGAGCAGCAGCGCTTACGCCCCACTCATCTTCAAGTTTCTTAACGAGTTCGGAAGCTTCCAGAACGGTGAGCTTTCCAAGTTCTTCTGCGATTGTGTTGATATCAGCCATTGTATTTGTCTTTCGGTATCGTCGTTTACGGAGCTCCGTGTCGTTTCAGACCGCCAGCCAGCGATCCGACGAGGAACCATTGTTGTTTACCAGCCGCGGGCGCCGAAGCGTCTTTGGCTATCCATTCAAATTCTTAGTCTACGCTTCACCTTCGTGCTTGGCTTTGACGACCCGGGCCAGAGAGGCTCCGGGCTCGTTGAGGACGCGGGCCAGCATGGTCGCCGGCTGGTTGATCACTCCGAGGAGAATGCCGAGGAGCACCTCGCGTGGCGGCAGATCCGCCAGGGTCGCTACTTGCGCTTCGTCAAGGATCTCCCCGTCAAGGAGACCTCCCTTCACGGTCGGACGTTCAAACTCCTTCGCGAAATTCTTCACCACCTTGGCGGCGCCGCACACATCAGACTCCCCGGTGACAAAGGCGGTCTGTCCGGAAAGGACCTCGTCCATCTCGGGCATGCCGGCTTCCGCCAGCACACGCTTCATGTGAGTATTCTTGGCGACGTGGCACTCGGCCCCGCCCTCCCACAGCCGGTTGCGCAGCTCGCTGAACTGCGGCACGGTCATTCCGGTATACTCGACCACCAAGAGGAACGGAGATCCGTTCACCCGGGTCAGCAACTCGTCGACGATGATTTTCTTATCGGGATTCATGACGTTATTCGGCGCTGGAGTGGGAATTGTTGTCGAGGCGCAGACCTGGCAACATCGTGGCGGCAAGAGTAATGCTCTGGATGTAGTTGCCCTTGGCCGACGCAGGCTTGGCTTTGACGACGCTCTCAATGAAGGAGCTCGCGTTCTCTTGAAGTTTGTCTTCGCTGAAGGAGGCTTTCCCGATGGCCCCGGACACGTTGCCGCTCTTGTCGAGCTTGTAGTCGACCTTGCCGGCCTTCGCGGCCTGCACCGCCTTGGCAGTATCATCCGTCACGGTGCCGGTTTTCGGGTTCGGCATCAAGCCGCGTGGGCCAAGGACCCGCGCAATCTTGCGCACCTCAGCCATCGCATCCGGAGTGGCAATCGCGGCATCAAAGTCAGTGAAGCCTTCCTGAACCTTCTTGATGAGATCCTCGTAGCCAACAAAATCGGCCCCGGCATCCGTCGCGGCTTTGGCGGCCTCGCCCTGCGCGAAGACCGCGATCCGGACATTCCTTCCGGTGCCATGCGGGAGCGAGACGCTGCCACGCACCGTCTGGTCGCTCTTCTTGGGGTCCACCCCGAGGCGGAAGGAGAGGGTGACGGTGGGATCAAATTTCGGAGCGGGAAACTTCTTAAGGGTTCCCACAGCTTCCGCAAGGGCGTAGGGGCGGTCTTCGACCAGCTCCGCAGCCTTTTGGTATCGTTTACTTCGTTTGGTTGCCATTGGTTTGGTTGCAGTGCGAGTGGACCCCTTCGGGACCCTCCTGCGGTTGTGGTGCTACTGAGATCTTTCTTTTGAACGACGAGATCTGAATTTGCCTTCTACATGCCTTCGATCTCGAGGCCCATTTGCCGGGCGGTTCCCGCCAGAATCTTGGCCGCTTGCTCAGGATCGTTGGTATTGAGGTCCGGCATCTTGATCTTCACAACCTCCATCAGTTTCTCCTTGCTGATCTTGCCAACCTTCTGCTGGTTCGGCTCGCCCGATCCGGACGCGATGTTGGCCGCCTTCTTCAGAAGCACCGCTGCCGGTGGCATCTTGGTCACGAACGAGAAACTCGCGTCCGCGTAAACCGTGATGATGGTGGGAAGGAGATCGCCGGACTGCGCTTGAGTCGCAGCGTTGAAATCCTTGCAAAACTGCATGATGTTCACGCCAGCCTGACCGAGGGCAGGACCAACCGGAGGGGAGGGATTCGCCTGACCAGCCAGGATCTGGAGTTTGAGGGTGCCTTTGACTTCTTTTGCCATGATGTGTGAGTGGGGTGGGGAAATTGCTGGGGGGTCAGGCCCGTTCGACCTGCCAAAACTCGAGTTCAACCGGAGTGGAACGCCCGAAGATGGTGACGGCCACACGCAGTTTGCCCTTCTCTTCGTCGATTTCCTCGACGATGCCATTCTGGCTCTCGAAGGGACCGTCGGCCACTTTCACGGTGTCGCCGACTTCGAAACTGATGCCGGGGCGCACCGAATCTTCGCGCTCCTTGATCTGGGCCAACATGCTGTCGACCTCGCGCTGCCGCATCGGAATGGGACGATTCTTGGTGCCGGCAAAGCCAATCACACCGTCCATCTCCTTGATGACATACCAGGTCTCCTCCTCCAGGAGGTTGTCCTCTGTGATCAGGCCCATGTTCACGATGATGTAGCCAGGGTAAAACTTCCGCTTGGTCTCGGTCTTTTTCCCACGGCGGATCTCGGAAACCATTTCGGTCGGAACAAGGACTTCGAAGATCTTGTCCTTGAGCTCCTCCTTCTCGGTCAGAGCGCGAATCCGCTTGGCCACCTTCTGCTCCTGTCCGGAGAGAACGTGGACAACGTACCATTGTTTGGATGCTGGTGGGATGGTAGGCATGTCGGTAGGGACGTCCGGGCTCTCAATCAGCGTCCCAGCCTGGTCAGGAGATCCACCACTTCCCGGTGGATCAGGTCCCACAGGCCAACGTAGGCAGCGAGGAGAATCATCGCGATAATGATGACCACCGTGGAATCGATGAGCTCCTTATACTTCTTGAAGCCTTTGACCTTGGGATCGGGATCCCAGGGCCATGAAGCCTTGCGGAGTTCACCTTTCACTTCGCCCACGAAGGTGGATATTTTCCTGAACATCTGGCTGGTTATTGATTTGTTAGCTGGCAGGACAGGCGAGACTCGAACTCACAACCCTCGGTTTTGGAGACCGATGCTCTACCAATTGAGCTACTGTCCTTTTGAGGCGCGTCAGGGGCACCCCGACGATCAGCCCGAGTGCCCCTTGAAATAAGTCCTTAATACTAGTTAATTCGTAGAGCGTAGGTTACTCGATGATTTTGGCTACCCGGCCGGCTCCGACCGTGCGGCCACCTTCGCGAATGGCGAAACGCATCGTTTCTTCCATCGCAATTGGGGTGATGAGCGTGACGTTGAGAGTGACGTTATCACCAGGCATCACCATTTCAACTCCCTTGGGAAGCTCGGTGCTGCCAGTCACATCCGTCGTCCGAAAGTAAAACTGCGGCCGGTAGTTCGCAAAAAACGGTGTGTGACGGCCACCCTCGTCCTTGGAGAGAACATAAACCTCAGCTTCGAACTTGGAGTGCGGCTTCACGGAACCGGTCTTGGCGATCACCTGACCGCGCTCGATGTCCTCTTTCTTCACTCCGCGCAGGAGGAGGCCCACATTGTCGCCGGCCCGTCCTTCGTCGAGGAGCTTCCGGAACATCTCGATGTCGGTGACCGTCGTCTTCGCGGTCTCTTTCATTCCGACGATTTCGACTTCTTCCATCTTGTGAACGATTCCGCGCTCGATGCGACCGGTAGCGACCGTGCCACGACCTTCAATCGAGAACACGTCCTCGACCGGCATCAGGAAGTCCTTGTCGACCGGACGCTCGGGCTCGGGAATGTAGGTATCCACTGCTTCCATCAGCTTGAGGACCGATTCCTTTTGGGCGGCGTCTCCCTCCATCGCCTTGAGGGCAGAGCCCTTCACAATCGGAATGTCGTCGCCTGGGAAATCATACATGCTGAGCAATTCGCGAATTTCCATCTCAACGAGCTCAAGAAGCTCCTCGTCGTCGACCTGATCGATCTTGTTGAGATAGACCACGATTTTGGGGACCCCCACTTGGCGGGCCAGGAGGATGTGCTCCCGGGTCTGGGGCATCGGCCCGTCTGCGGCCGAGCAAACTAGGATCGCTCCGTCCATCTGAGCTGCACCGGTGATCATGTTCTTCACATAGTCAGCGTGTCCCGGACAATCAACGTGCGCGTAGTGGCGGTTTTCGGTCTCATACTCGACGTGGGCGGTATTAATAGTGATTCCGCGCTCCTTTTCCTCGGGGGCGGCATCGATTTCATCATAAGCCTTCACGTCCCCCTTACCCATTTTCTCGGCAAGGACCATCGTGATCGCCGCGGTGAGTGTCGTTTTCCCATGGTCGACGTGGCCGATCGTGCCGACGTTTACGTGGGGCTTATTCCGTTCAAACTGTTCTTTGGCCATTTGTTTGGTTGATGTTGATCTTTCTTTCGCTTCGCTCAAAAGCTCATGGTGGGAATTGAACCCACGACCTCGTCCTTACCAAGGACGCGCTCTACCCCTGAGCTACATGAGCGAGGTATTCGCTCATTTCGACGCGTGGACAGTTCACCCCTATGAAAGTCATAGTGTCCCGCAGGAGGGAAGAGACCAAACGCCGCCAGAAGCGGGGCGGAAATTAACAAAGCCCGCTATTCTGTCAAAAAAAAAGTAGAAGGGAAATAAATTCGTTCAAACCCCTCAATTTTAAGCCCCAAATCGCCCTGAACTCTAACAAGCCCCTCTTTCACGACTCTCATCCCTCGGTTTTTTCGCCCTCTTGGCCGTTCTCGGGAGGAGATTCCGGGCGCGCGAAAGTCTGATTACCTGGCGTGAACAATTCACTGACCCGACGCACTGCGGTCGCGCGCCCGGATTCTTCCTCGATATCCACGATCACGCCACAGAGCCGCACGGGCCCCTTCGCAACCGGAAACCTGGTGGGCAAACCCGTCCGGAAACGCCAAATAACGGAGGGAATCTCCCGTCCCAACACTGACTCCGCCGGGCCACACATCCCCGAATCGGTCAAATAGGCCGTGCCCTCCGGAAAAATCTGCTCATCGGCGGTCTGAACATGAGTGTGCGTGCCCACCACGAGGGAAACCTTCCCGTCCAGGGCCCGACCCATCGCAATTTTCTCGCTGGTGGCCTCGGCATGAAAGTCGACCACGATCGGCCCTACGCCTTCAGCCCGCATCGCTGCGGCCACTTTTTCCACTTCCGGTAATGGGTTCTCGAGCGGCGGATTCATGAAAACCCGGCCCTGAGCATTGATCACCCCCACCTTTCCCTTCGCGGTTTCCAGGATCACGCTTCCCTCTCCCGGCGCACCCTCGGTGTAATTGAGGGGACGTAAGAGACGCGGCTCGGTTGGGAAATACTCCATGATTTCCCGCTGATCCCACACGTGATCGCCAGTCGTGATCACAGCGGCCCCGGCCCGCAGGAGGTCGATCGCGATCTTCGAAGTGATCCCCCGTCCGCCCGCCGCGTTCTCGCCATTGACCACGATGAAATCGAGGTTCTCTTCCTCCTTCAGCCCAGCGAGACGGGCAATGACGGCCTTGCGACCGGGCTCTCCCACCACGTCGCCCAAAAACAGGATCCTGATCATTCTGCAAATTCTATGATATTAGTCGGCTGGCGGAGGATTACCCAGAAAGTCAAACACGTCCCCGCCGAACGACAACTGTAGATGCCTAATCCGACCCGGAAAATCTCCCCTCTCCTCGTCGCCGGAGCGATTCTCGCTCTTGGGGTCGGGATCGGCACCCTGCTCATCCCACGATCCGTTCCCGACAAGCCCAATCCCGGACCGCTTCCCGATCCGCGCCTCGCCGGCCTCGGCGAGATCCCGGAGTGGACGACCCTGCAAAAATACGACGGAGTCCTCACCCGCGCTCAGTTCGAAAAGGCCATGCGGGAAGTCTACGCCCTGAAAGAGAATTGGCATTGCACCCTCACGGACAAGGCGGTGACCATCCACTCGGATTTCCAACCCGCCGGCCAGGTTATCAAATTCGCGACCCTAGGTGCGCCCAAGTCGCCTCCGCGCTACTGGAGCCCCGCCAGCCTGCTCAAGGCCGCTCCCGTCGGCAAACCCCTCGCCGGGTTGCACATTGCCATCGATCCGGGACACCTCGGAGGCAAGTGGGCGATCATGGAGGAACGCTGGTATCAGCTGGGCACGAGCAAGCCGGTGGCGGAGGGCGACATGACCCTGCAAACCGCCCGCGTGCTCAAGCCGCAACTCGAGCAGCTCGGCGCGAAGGTCACCCTGGTCCGTGAGACGACCAAACCTGTCACCGCCAAGCGTCCCGAAGACTTCGGGGCCTATGCCGCACGCAGGATGCCAGGCGCTCCGGAGACCGAGTTGCGCAAGGCGGCCGAGAAACTGTTCTATCGCACTTCCGAAATTCGCGCCCGGGCCAAGCTCGTGAACGGGACAATCAAACCGGACCTCATTCTCTGCCTTCACTTCAACGCCGAAAATTGGGGTAGCGAGGCAGACGCTCCCCGCTTCTCTCCCCGCAATCACTTCCACATGATCCTCCATGGTGCCTACATGGAGGAGGAGATCGCCCACGAAGACGAACGCTTTGAAATGATGCACAAGATCTTTCAGGAAGTGCACGAGGAGGAGGTCGCTATCGCCACCGAACTGGCCAAGTCCTTTCGAGCCGATACGAAGCTCCCCAACTACATTTACCTCTTGGGCAAACCCACCATCCGGATCGGCCCCGGTCTCTGGGCCCGCAACCTCCTCGCCAACCGCCTCTACCAGTGCCCCGTCCTCTTCTTTGAACCCTACGTCATGAACAACAGGGACGTGCACGCCCGGGTGCAGGTCGGTGACTACGAAGGCGCAAAGGATGTCAACGGCAAGCTCCGCAAATCGATCTACCGCGAATATGCTCAAGCGGTGGTGAATGGGCTCGTCAATTACTATGAACCCCGTAGAAATGTCAGCCCGTAGCCAAGCTTCCGCCAACCGGCCCGTCCCGATGAAGATCCCATGAGCGCAACCCTCCTCATCGCCGGTCACGGCTATCTCGGCCAGGAACTCAGACGCCAGGCCTCCGCCGCTGGCTGGCGGGTCTCTGCCCTCTCCAAGTCCGGCGATCAACATTCCCTCCCTTGCGATCTCACCAATCGTGAAGCGGTTCGGAATCTCGCCTCCACCCTCGAACCTCCAACCGCCATCGTGCTGGCTGCTTCCTCCGACCGTGGCGGCCCGGATGCCTACCGCGCCATCTTTCTCGATGGCACCCGCAATCTGCTCTCCACCTTTCCTGATTCCCACCTGCTCTTCGTGTCCAGCACCTCGGTCTATCATCAGACCGACGGTTCACTCGTCACCGAAGAATCGCTCACCGCCCCGGTTCGCGAAACAAGCCGGATCCTCCTCGACGCCGAAAAGTTGATCCTGGCCTCAACGGGCACCGTCGCCCGTCTGGCCGGCCTCTACGGTCCGACCCGCAGCGTGATCTTGAAACGCTTCCTACAAGACCAGGCTCTCATCGAAGAGGATGGACGGCGTTTTCTGAATCAAATCCATCTCGCCGACGCCGCGGCCGCACTCCTCCACCTGGCTTCCCGGTCGGAATCTTCGCGCAGCCAAATCTACAACCTGGCTGACTCCTCACCCCTGCACCAGGGCGACTGCTACCTTGCGCTGGCCCAATTGTTCGAACGAGCTCTTCCCCCCACCGGCCCCCGCCCCGAGAACCCAAAACGAGCTTGGACCCACAAACGCGTGAGCAATGAGAAGCTCAGAGCAACAGGCTGGGAGCCAACCCATCCGTCCTTTGTCGATGCTGCGCAGGAAGTCGCACGCAGCTTGTAACCATCGGCGGGCCGGAAGTCCCCCTCTCCACCACCGGCTCATTCATTCGAAACGCCCTGCCCAAGGCCCCTGGAATCGATTTCGGGGCTCTCTGGAGCGTACGACTTGCAACTACGCGAGGCGCCTAGCGCCAGCGATACTTCCCAATTCCGTCCGCAATCGCACGCGCCGCCGTCGACTGAAACGAACTGGTCGCACAGCGTGCTCGCTCGCTGACATTACTCATGAAGGCACACTCGACCAGCACGGCCGGGCACCTCGTGTGCACAAGGACCGCAAAGCGTGCAAAACGAACTCCGCGGTTCTTCAATTTGCAGTCGCGAACGAGCTCTCGCTGGATCGCATTCGCGAGCGAACGTCCCGCCGAGCCTGCATAAAAGGTCTCCCCTCCCCGCACCCACGAGCTCGGGGCCGAGTTGAAGTGGACGCTGACTAAAATGGCGTTGCGATACTGATTGGCGATCGCAGCCCGCCGGGACAGCGAAATGTAGGTGTTGCTGCGGCGGGTCATAATGACTCGATAGCCCCGTTGCTTCAGATACCACTCCAGCTTCTGCGCGACCTTCATGTTCAGGTAGGATTCCTTAATCCCCCCTTTGTACGCACCCCAGTCCTTGCCCCCGTGACCTGGATCGATCACGACCGTTTTTCCAACCCCAACCCGCGAGGTGTCACTCTTCTTCGCGCTCGTTCTACTCGAGGTGGAACTGCTTCGACTCGGAATGGTGAGCCGCTGCCCGACTCGAAGCTTGGTAACGTCCCTGATCCCGTTGACCGACTTCAGCGCATTGACGGAGGTCTTGTACTGCTTCGCCAGTCTATAGAGGTTTTCCCCTTTTTTTATAGTATGAGTAGCACCAAATGCGAATACCCCCGAAAACAGGGCCATCATGGCGGAGACAAGACAAATGCGAGTGCGTAAGTGGGTGTACATGAGCAACAGCAAAACTACTATAGCCCTGAATTTTAAAAAAGTCAAATAGTAAGTAAAAACTAACTACTCCTTCCCCGACTCGTTCCCATCAAGGTCGCCATCCCCCTGATAATCAAGGGCTTCCTCAACCGCGGCTCGGCGCTGAACCGAGAGCATGGGCCGAATCAGTCCATAAATCAGGTAGGCCGAAAAGAGGACCGCGGGGAGAATCCAATAGTAAAAGATCGTCGCGCCGACAAAAATGGTCCCAATCGCAAGCAGGGGAACGCTGGCCCGAGTGCTCCACCCCACTCCCTTGAAGCTCGGGTAGCGGATATTGCTGATCATCAGAAAGGAGAGTCCCAGCATGGCTCCTGCCAGAACCCAGTTCCAAGTCCCCAGTTGGCGATCGGTTTGGTGAAGGTAGATGATGAGAAAGGTGAGCGAGGCGATGAAGCCGGCCGCCATCGGGATCGGAATGCCTCGGAAGGTCTTCATGTCCTCGGCAGTGCCCACCGCTGCCAGGCAGTTGAAGCGAGCGAGGCGGATGGCGCCGCAAAGAAGATAAATGAAGGCGATCGACCACCCCACTCCGGGCTCCGCCCGTTGAAACTGCTCCGGGAGTTCCAAATTGAGCAATACTGCCTTTGAACAAAGCAATGCGGGGGCCATTCCGAAGGAAACAAGGTCTGCCAGGGAGTCAAACTCCCGCCCAAAGTCGGACTCCTGTCCCCCCAGGCGGGCGAGGCGGCCATCTAACAGATCGAAGAGACAGGCTCCGAAGATCAAGAGCAGAGAGGTTTCATAGTAAACCTTGGCATCCTCGAAAAGAGGCTCCTGCATCCCCTTGAAAATCGTGAGGACCGCGAAAAACCCACAACACAGGTTTCCCGCCGTCATCAAGTTCGGCAAGAGATAGATCCGTGGCTCCTTGTCGCTGCCCATCGCGGTGACTATAAGACAAAATTTGCCTCACAAACACTGGAATTCGTCGCGATCCGATCCATGCTCCTCTCGTGGATCCAGCAACCCCAGTCTCGATCAGCCCCGATGACCGCATGGAAGACCTCCTCGCGAGCCTGCCGGGGGCCCGGCGCGCCCTGTTTTCCACCTATCATGTCGGCGGCTGCCAAAGCTGTTCCTACCGCGATGACGAAACGCTCTCCGAAGTCTGCTCCCGCAATGAAATTGCGGTCGAGGAAGCGATTGCCGAACTCCTCGCCAGTCACGAGCGAGATCACGAAATGCTCATCACCCCGGCGGAACTGAAGGCCCGCCTCGACGCTGGCGAGTCCCTGCGCCTTCTCGATATTCGCACCCGCGAAGAACACGACGCAGTTCGTCTCGAGGGAACCGAGTTTCTCTCTCAGGATCTTCAGAACGAACTCTTTGCCACCCCACCCGATCAGGCCATCATCCTGGTGGATCACCGTGGTCGCGACGTCCTCGATCGCTGCGCTTGGTTTCATGGCCATGGCCTCAAGAGCGCTCTCGCCCTCGCCGGCGGAATCGATGCCTGGGCCAGGGAGGTTGATTCATCCGTGCAACGCTATCGCTTGGAGCTGGAGTAGCGCCCGGAAATATTTCTCTCGCAGAGGGTTCCGCTTCTCCAACAACTGCGCCCCCCAATTTCTCTTCCAGGCCGGCGCTCTCCAGATTCTGCCTCACCCACTCCACCGGAAACGGTCCCATCCGATCAAACACATCACCCAGCGTCCGGTTGCGCAGTTCTCGATCGTGTATCTTCTGGACCCAACTGAGCGTTCCACTCACGTTGCGCCGAGCCAATACGCCGCTGTAGTGCACGACGGCCTCATCGGACTCGGCCCCGTTGAGATGGCTTTCCAGCCACTGCCCATAAGTATCGGACTGCGCAGGGGCCCATGAGGACACCGTAGTTTTCAGGTCCTCCGCCCGCCACTCCTCCGTCGAGCGCGCAATCAACTTCCAGGACCTGTTCCAGCTCTTTCCCCCGCAACTCATCCTTCAAGGCGTTCAAGATTGCTTCCACGCAAGTTGCTTCCGTTTCCGCTATGGACGCTTCATTTCTGGCGACGCTGCGCCCAACTACCTAACCGGCGCCGGCCGTTGCCAGAAGCAACACGCCTCCGATTCCGTTCTCCGCCTTGAGCGACCCCGCCTTCTTCGCAAGAGTGATGAACACATTCTGCGACACCTCTTCCAACGGGCATTCACGGCACAACCTGCCGCCCAGGCTCTCCTTGTGACAAAAAAGCGCCCCGCAATCCCAATCTTTTCCCCTCTTAAGGCCCAATGCTCCAAAAGAATGCTTAACACTTGAGACTTAAGACCTGAAACTCCCTCTCATGAACCGTCGCCACTTCCTCGCCGCCACCAGCGCTACTGCAGCCGCTCTCACCACCGCTCATGGCGACCACCATGAAAAGAAGAAAACGGCGGCTAAACCACCCCACCCCGGACCCAACCGCATCGGGGTCTCGTCCTATTCCTTCTGGGGATTTCGCCGCCAGGAGCTCCGCTCACTCGCCAGCAACCTGGAACACGCCGCCCGCATGGGCTTCGACGGCCTCGAAATCCTGCA